>Ga0210016_1000329_pt1 | contig 41255 bp, 47 predicted proteins | sample CryGeyCG2014_300_FD_185454 | JGI IMG/M metagenome (GOLD analysis project Ga0210016, IMG submission 185454) | Groundwater microbial communities from aquifer - Crystal Geyser CG02_land_8/20/14_3.00 (SPAdes) (version 2) | ecosystem: Environmental > Aquatic > Deep subsurface > Groundwater | place...
ATGAAAAAGTTTCTCCTTTCACAGGTGCTTTGCTTTTCATGGCTGACCATGCAAATCTTTTGGAAAAAATAAAAAAATATTTAGAGGAGGGAACAAATGTGATATGTGACAGGTACAATGATTCAAGTTATGCCTATCAGGGTGTGGAATTGAAAAACATTCTTGCAAAATATAATATTGATTCCCTTGAATATCTTATGGAAATTCAGAAACCATTTACAATTATACCAGACTTAACACTGCTTTTTGTAGTCAAACCTGAAACTGCCATGAAAAGAATCTCACATAGAAAAAAAACAAGGTTTGAAAAAATTCGTTTTCTAAAGGATGTTCAAAACATTTATCTGCGCCTTGCTGAAAAAGAAAAAAGATACAAAAAAATTGATGCAAACAGAAATGTTGATGAGGTTGTTGAGGAATGCGTTAGGGAGATTGAGAAGATTATAGAAAAATAACATCTTCTTTGAAAAGTATAATTTCCTCTTTTGCAGGTCTTGTTTTTGAATTGTCAAAAGGGTGCATCAAATAGTTTAAATAATAGTCAAAAAACTACTCAAATAACTATATATATCGTCAGTTCCATGGGAATATTTGCCTTCTAAGGCTTTTTTAACAAAGCCTAACGGGGGAGGCAGAGGGGGAAGGAACATGAAAAGCGATGTGATATTGACAATAAGTTAGGAGGGGAAAAAGGCGTGAAAAGAATTTTTTGGTACCTAATAACTATAGCTCTAGTAGTATCTGCCACTAACATCATGATCTACGGAGAAGGTGAAAATGACAATGTGTGGGAACAACAAGCAAAGGAGCAGGTTCTGAAGGCTGCTTTGACAAATGATACATCACATATAGATACGGACCCGAGTGTTTTTCAAGCGTCAAATGGAACCATTTACCTTTTCTGGGAGAAATATCCTGAAGGAACAAACGACTACACAGCACACTACTGCGATATATTCATGATGGTAAACAATGGGTCTGTGTGGAGTAGTCCAACTAGGATAACAAATAATATGAGCATAAACAAAGATCCATTCGCTTTTCAGGATGATAATGGAGATATACATTTATTTTTCTCATCCAATAGAAGCGGGAACTACGATATATATGAAATGATAAACAATGGCACAGGTTGGAGTGATGCTGAAAAAGTGGTAAATAACTATTACGACGACGTAGATCCCTGGGTGCTCGTCTGTTCTGATGCTACTATACGTTTATTTTGGTCTCAAATTGAAAATCTATCTCAGCCTGGTTACAATAGTGCGGAAATATGTCAAATGACCAAAAATGAAACTGGATGGAGTAGACCATTGAACATAACCTCATGGCCTGGATTAGATTTATGTCCTACCGCGTATCAAGATTCTAAAGGGGTATTACATCTTTATTGGGTAAGAGGTGAAAACAACTCTCCATTTATGCAGCATACGAGACATATCTACACCATGGAGAATTATGGTACGGGATGGGGGCCACCCATGTATCTTAACACCTCTACAAACGACTTTGCGTATCGGAGTACTCATGTACTTTACGATTCGAAGGATAGGATTCATTTATATGTAACAGAAGATAGATATCTTGTTCCTTCTAATTGGTGGGAATACATCACCTGTTATATTTTCAGAGAGTTCATTGGTGAAGGCAACAACCTTACAATCAATCGTACCATTTCCTCAACCATACCTCTTAGAACAGTTTGTGCTTTTGAGGATCTAAATGGAACAATACATCTATTTGGGGAGTATTGGGGTGAGATTTATGACCTCAGTAACCCTCTTTATGCCCCATACCCATCCTCCCTCACAGAAGTGAATCTTACTTTGGGCCGTAACCATATTTTTAATGTAACATGCACTGATCATATAATTATGTGGCACACCGCTTTCCCATCGACGAGTATAGTAATTTACCGCTTAGAATGCTCAAAACAGTGGTATGCTTTTCAGGATTTAACTCTTACGGTAAATCACACTACTTCAATATCAAGCTTGGAGGAAGGCACTTATGAGTTTTACATCATCTGTACAGATGCTTATAATAATACTATTTTAGACAATAACAATGGCTCTTATTACACATTTACTGTATCCAGAAGTGAAAATGTAGCCAATGAAAAACAGCAACAAAAAGGATTTATCCCGTCTTTTGAGACAGTAGCTCTAATTGCAATACTAGGTGTTTGTGTTATTCTGTTGAGAAGACGAAGATGTTAAACACGCAAAATATTTTTGTTTGTCTTTTATACAGGCTCAAACCAACCTGTCTCTCCCCACCTGTTATGAATTTAGCAAAATTCGTAACCGTACGCACCGCAGGTGCGGACAGTTCACAAAAAAGAATGCTTACTCCAAGATTGGGCATTCAATAATTCTATTCTTTTTCATATAAAATTCTCATAGCCTCCAGACCTGTTTTTATGCATCTAAGCTCAGCATTATGTTTTTCTTTTTCAGAAATAAAAATGTTCTCTGCTCTGTTTGCATAGACAGCGCAAACAGTGCCCACCTTAAACCCTTTTATGCTTGATAGGATAAACAATGTAGAGCTTTCCATTTCAAAATTTAATACAGAACATTTTCTCAGATGCTCTATGAGTTCTGGGAATCTTAATGGGTAGGAGGTTTTTCTGCATTGCGCACCATAAAAACCTGGTGCTGTAGCAGTAAGACCAACATGATAAGGATATCCTAATTTCTCTGCTGCTATGATTAAAGATTGAATAACTCTGTAATCTGCCACTGCAGGATATCCTTCAGGAACAAAAAACAGGGATGTGTTCTCAAGACGCACAGCACCTGTGGTTATTACAAGCTCACCGAGTTTTATATTTTTATGAAGTGAGCCCGAACTTCCTATTCTTATAAATGTTGGTTTTTTTATTATTTGTGAAATCTCTATCACTGCTATCTCTGTGTTATCAGGTCCTATGCCTGTTGACATAACAGACAAAGGCATTTTTTTGTATGTTCCCGTAAATGTTACAAACTCCCTGTTTTTCCTTTCAAAACTAATTTTATCGAACAGTTTTGCTGTTCTTTCAGCCCTTGCAGGGTCACCGCATAACAGTATATAATCAGAGATTTCATCAGGAGAAACACCTATGTGATACTGTTTTTTCACCATAGCAACATTTATAAGCGGTCTAGGATATAAAATGTTTGTGGTATAATGAAAATGGTTTACCTCTTTGACGAAGGATGTAATGATAAAAAACTGCTTGGCGGCAAAGGTGCAGGATTGTGCAGCATGACAGAGATTGGTCTTCCTGTCCCACCAGGTTTTGTGATTACAACAGAGGCATGTAGAGAATACTATAAGAAAAAAAGGATAATGAAAAGCCTTATGGATGAGGTAAAGAAAAATCTGAAAATAATTGAGAAAAAAGCCGGTAAAATGTTTGGGAATCCTGCAAATCCTCTGCTTGTCTCAGTGAGGTCCGGCGCTCCTGTCTCCATGCCAGGGATGATGGACACAGTGCTGAATCTAGGCCTGAACGATGAAACCCTCAAGGGTTTAATCAAGCACACTGATGAGCGTTTTGCATATGATGTTTACAGGAGATTCATTTCCATGTTCTGTAAAATTGTTTTGAATATTGATGAGAAATCTTTTGATGATGTGCTGGAGGAAACAAAGAAGAAAATGAAAATCAGGTATGATTCTGAGATTGATGTAAACTCATTAAAAGATATTGTACACAGGTACAAGGAAATATGCAGAAAGAAAACAGGGAAAGAACTCCCGTCTGACCCATATCTCCAGTTAAGTTTAGCCATAGAGGCTGTTTTCAGGTCATGGATGGGAAAAAGATGTGTTGATTATAGAAAAGAATTTGGCATAACCCAGGAAACAGCTGACGGCACAGCAGTTAATGTTTGCACCATGGTTTTTGGAAACGCGGGAAACGATTCTGCAACAGGTGTTGGATTCACAAGAGACCCTGGAACTGGTGAAAACATGCTTTATGGAGAGTACATGGTGAATGCGCAGGGTGAGGATGTTGTTGCAGGCATAAGAACACCTAAACCAATATCAGAAATGAAAAAGGAGATGCCAAAAATATACAATGAACTTTTGAGAATAAGAAAGATGCTTGAACAACATTACAAGGAAGCTCAGGATTTTGAGTTCACTGTTGAGAAAAACAAACTGTACATCCTCCAGACAAGAAATGCAAAAATGAACCCATCCGCATTTGTGAAAACATCTGTTGATATGTTTAGAGAAGGATTAATTACAAAGGAGCAGGCGCTGCTGAGGGTAAAACCAGAAATGCTTGAGACTTTAATGCACAGGAGAATCAATCCGAAAACCTGTGTAAAACCTGTTGCTAAAGGTATTCCAGCATCACCTGGTGCGGCATCAGGCAGAATTGTTTTTGATCCTGATGAAGCAGAGAGAAAAGGCAGAACTGGTGAAAAGGTCATACTTGTCAGGGAGGAAACAAAGCCTGATGACATACACGGTTTTTTCAGGGCTCAGGGGATTTTAACAACAAGAGGAGGTAAAACAAGTCATGCAGCAGTAGTGGCAAGAAGCATGGGAAAGGCATGTGTTACAGGTGCGGAGGACATTGCGATAGACCAGAAAGCAAAAACTGTTACCATAGGGGAAAAAAAGCTCAGGAAGGGGGAAACCATTACCATAGACGGAAGCACCGGTAATATCTTTATTGGTGAAATAGAAACAGTTGATCCTGAGTTTTCTTCCGAATTTGTCAAATTACTCAGATTGGCTGATGAAATAAGAACATTGAGCGTTAGGGCAAACATTAACACACCCGAGGATGCTGTTAGGGCAAGAAAATTTGGCGCAGAGGGCGTGGGTCTCTGCAGGACAGAAAGGATGTTCAATCAGCCTGAAAGACTGGTTATAATGCAGGAGATGATTTTGACAGAAAACAAGGAGGAGAGAACAGAGCTTCTTGACAAACTTTTACCAATGCAGAAAGATGATTTTAAAAAAATATTCAGGATAATGAAAAATCTACCTGTAACAATCAGGCTGCTTGATCCACCCCTGCATGAGTTTCTTCCAACTGTTGAGGAGTTAACGCATGAGATTGAATATTTAACCCATTTTAAAGATATGCTGCAGGCAGTGGACACTTTACCTAAACATTTATCATCATTAACCCATGAGATGAAAGGCTTGAAAAAAATAAAAGATAAAAAATACATTGACAAACTTATTGCTGATAAAGAGAATGTTATGAGAAAGGTAAAAAATCTTGCTGAGGTCAACCCTATGCTTGGGCACAGGGGTGTAAGAATTGGTATAACCTATCCTGAAATATATGAGATGCAGGCAAGGGCAGTATTTGAAGCCGCTGTTGATGTTATAAAAGAAGGGGTAAAACCAAAAATAGAAATCATGGTTCCACAGGTTTGCACTGCGCAGGAACTGAAATGGGTTAAGGAGAGAATCATAAAAGTCAACAAGGATGTTGAGAAAAAAACAGGGATGAAAGTAAGATACAAGTTTGGAACAATGATTGAGGTTGTCAGGGCGTGCATGAGAGCAGGCAGGCTTGCTGAGATTGCAGAGTTTTTCTCTTTTGGAACAAACGACCTTACACAGGCAACTTTCTCGTTTTCAAGAGAGGATGCTGAGAACAAGTTTCTACCATTGTACAATGAAAGAAAGATTTTGCAGGATAACCCCTTTGAAATACTGGACATAAAAGGCGTTGGCAGATTAATGATGGTAACAATAGAATGGGGAAGGAAAACCAGGAAAAACTTGAAGGTAGGAATATGCGGCGAACATGGGGGTGAGCCAAGGTCAATTGAAATCTGCAGGCAGACAGGCGTTGACTATGTTAGCTGTTCACCGTACAGGGTGCCTGTTGCAAGACTGGCAGCTGCACATGCTGAAATAAAACATAAATAGTTTTTCAAACCAACAATTTCTGCTGTTCTATACCCTCAACAATCTCCACAGCCCTGCTTGTTCCTATCCTGTTTGCCCCTGCATTAATCATTTTGACAGCATCATCTATTGTTCTTATCCCACCAGATGCTTTGATGCCCATGTTCGGTCCAACTGTTTTTCTCATCAATGCAACATCCTCAGCCGTTGCTCCTTTTGGACCAAAGCCTGTTGATGTTTTCACAAAATGCGCACCCGCCTCCTTTGCAATCAGACAGGCTTTTATTTTTTCCTCATCTGTAAGATAACATGTTTCAATGATTACTTTCACAACAACCTTTCCAACAACATCAACAATGTCCCTTATTTCCTTTTTCACAATCTCATATTTTTTGTCCTTCAGCGCACCAATGTTTATCACCATGTCTATTTCGTCTGCACCGTTCCTAACAGCATCTTTCGCCTCAAAAACCTTACTCTCAGGTGTTGCTGCACCTAAAGGGAAACCTATTGCACAGCATACCTTCACCTCCACGCTGATGAGCAGGTCGGCTGCTAAGGAAACAAAACATGGGTTAACACACACGGATGCGAAGTTATATTTTTTTGCATCACGACATAATTTCTTTATATCCTCAGTTGTTGCATCAGGTCTCAGGTTTGTGGAATCAATCATCCTTTCAAGCTGTCTTTTTGTAACGCTTGTTAAACCTTTTTCTTGCACCATTCTTGGTATTGTTTTACATGTTCTTATCCTTTACTCATAAGAAAAAAAATTAAACCTGAAAACCATGCATAGATATGGACTATATTATTAATCCTTCCTCATCAGGTGCTTTGGATTTTGCAAAGCATTACTGCAAACCAAAAAAACTGTTAATTGTTATAGGTGAATGTCTCATTGAGTACAGGGGCAGGGCAAAATCCCTCCTTGACTGGGGTGAAAGGATTGTTATAATAAAACAGGACGGCGCAGTCGTCGTTCATCAGCCAACAATGAGGGAGCCTGTGAACTGGCAGCCAAGCGACACAAAAACAGATTTTTCTGTTGCTGATAAAAATTTTATCGTCAACACATACCATAAACATCCAAATGAAAAAATGAAGCTCACATTCAGAAACGTGCGGATGATGATAGCCACATCCTTGAAAGATAATGCAAGGATTGTTGTCTCAGGCATGGAAACCGATATTGTGGAAAAAATCATGGAAACACCAAATGTCATAGAGGAAGGGTTGAGAATAACAAAAAGGGAAAAACAAACAAAATCAGGCATGATAGACCTGTACGGCTATGATAAAAAAGGCGTGCCTGTAATCATAGAGGTGAAGAGAAGCCTGGCGACAATACCAGCAGTGCATCAACTCAGAATGTATGTTAATGACATCAAAAGAAAAAACAGGGAAGCAAATGTCAGGGGAATATTATGCGCTCCCAGGATACCAAAAATTGTGAAAAACCTTTTAGGGGATTACGGGCTTGAGTACAAGGAGTTTGGATGGGTAAAGGAGATTGTTGATAAAAAGCAGAGGAAACTTTTCTGAGTAAACTTCTATTTCTTCCATATTAACAGCTATTTCATATAACGTTTTGCGGATAAAAGAAGTTTGCGTTAGCAAATTTGGGCGAAGCGTGGCGAAGCCTTTTATCCGCTGATGGTATGAAAGTTAAGGAAGAGTTCTAAGAGATGTTAGGCGACGTTGCACTATCTTATTTACCATATCTTAAACATTCCTGGGGCATCCGCCGGTCGTTCTATGAAACCATATCGTTCATAAAATTTAGAAACGCCTTTCGCTGCCATTAAGCCAACAAAAACGCCCGGACGAGCGTGTGCTTTGAGATAGCCCATGATAGCATCCATAATGCGTTCGCCAATCCCCTTTCCTTGAAATTCTGGGAGAACGATGACATCTTGGATGTAAAAGTAGATGCCACCATCACCTATAACTCTACCACAACCAATGACTTCATCTTTGTAAATCACACATAGTGAAAAAAGAGAGTTGCGTAAACCAATTGCTGTTGTTTCATCGTCTATATCCCACCATCCAACTGCATCACGCAGCCTTTTATATTCTTCAACCGTTGGAGACCGCTCTACGAAGATATATTCATCCATTTTTCTTCACCTAGCAATGTCGCCTAACCCGTTCATATCCGAACCTATGTTCGTATATCCTTCCGTTTTGGCGGTGTAGGCGAACCCAAGTTTGTTTAGGAATATCATCTTTCCCCTGTCCACTCCTCGCATCCTTGGTATTCATTTTTCCATCTTTTAACGCTGTTGCACCATACATTATCCTCGTTTAAATAATATTTACAGTTATAGCATGTTTTACCCTGTTCCACTTTTCTTTTCTTTGTTTCCACATCTTTCTTTATTTCCACAATTTCCTCCTTTGTTTCCTCCTTCAGATGTTTCATATGTTTTTCAGTTACATACAACTCACAGTACCCGCATTCTTTGCAGACAGTAGCTTCAACCTTCACCCAGTCTTTCATCATGCCTCTGTAAAGCATTGTAAAAGGTAAACCAGATTGAACAGGCAGTTTTTCCTCAAGTTTTTTACTCCCACATTTAGGACATACACCTTTTTTCATAAATTCACATCCCCCAGAACGCCTTTTCCTTTCTCTTAATTTCAATGACCTCATTAATGATTTCTTTCTCATCAAAGGTTAGTTCAAGCGCTGAAAGTTTTTTTACATCAGATTCAGGTATGCTGACATATAAAACATCGTTTTCTTTTATCTGCCTGCCGACAGTAGGCTCATTCATTGCTATCGCAACTTCCTTCCCTGAAATTGCCTCCTTGTAGCTTTCCTCAACGCTTCTTATGCTCTTTATTTTTCCAACGATTTTTCCATCATTCATCATTAGTTCCTGTCCAATCTTTATCCTGCCACCAAGAACCCTGACACCAACAATTGCAGGTCTGCTTATTCTGAAAATACAGCCTTCAAGGATTTTTATCTTACCAGGATAAACAATTTCTTCTCTTTTCTCTTTTTCCAGTTCCACTTTTCTTTTAATGCACCATTCCTCGTAGTCATCCAGGAGTTTGTATATGACATTGTTTACAAACAGTTTTGCCTGTTCCTCCTTTACATCAGGTAGCACCTTAATATTGAATCCTAGCACCGCCCTTCGCAATGGATCAGAGACCGTTGAGGCTTCAGTAACATCTCTCCTTGAAACATCACCAACCTCCGCCTTCTTTATCGGAATTCCTTTGTTCTTCAGCTCAAACGCCAGCCCTTCCAGGGAGCCTATTGCATCAGCCTTGACAACAACGCCGTCCTCTTCTGTTTCAATAACAATCTTGCATTCTGACTGAATATTCCTTATAATCTCATCCGCATTGTTTACTGCAACCTTCAATGGTGCACCAGCAATAACATCCTCAAGGTGTTTCCCTGAAATTTTCACACCGGAGGCAGCGCTCACATTTTTCACAGACTTGAATCTTTCAGTCGGGTCCCTGATTTCATCCAATGGTTTTGGTTTCAGCAATGCCTTTACCTTTGTAACAATTGGTCTGTCAATTCCTCCGAGAACAACTGTGTCGCCCTGTTTCACAGAGCCATTATATATGATTACGTCCACAGTAGGGCCAAGTCCTTTCTCCTCTTTTACCTCAAGCACCGTCCCCTCGCCAGGTCCTTCCTCTGTTTTAAGTTGTTTTTCAAGGAAACGCTGCGCAAGCCCAACAAGCACCATCAGCAAATCCTGAATTCCCTCACCTGTTTTAGCTGAGATTGGAACAATTGCTACGTTTTTTGTGAAATCAGTAATCCTGTCATACCTTTCGGATGAAAAACCGTAGTTGTAAATTTTTCCTACAATCTCGTATATTTTTTCATCAACTGCATCCCTTGCCCTTTCAACCTGTTTTCTATACGACTCAGCAAAAGGCTTTTTTTCTGATACCCACCCACTTATCAGGTCAATCTTGTTTGCTGCAACAACAAACGGTGTTTTATATCTTTTAAGAATATTCAATGACTCAACCGTCTGTGGTTTGAAGCCTTCGTTGATGTCAACAACAAGCACTGCTAAATCTGATAATGCCCCTCCTCTTGCCCTCAGTGTTGTGAAAGCCTGATGTCCTGGTGTGTCAATGAAAAGCAGCCCTGGGAAAGTAAACCTTTTCCTGCCAAGCAATGAGCCGCATATCATGTATATAACATCTATTGGCACCTCGGTCGCGCCAATATGCTGCGTTATCCTCCCAGCCTCCCTTTCAATAACAGTAGTACCCCTGATAGTATCTAAGAGTTGCGTCTTCCCATGGTCTATGTGTCCTAGTACGCTGACGATTGGCTGTCTAATCATCAGAAACAATATGTCATTTATCCATCAAAAACCTTTTTATTTGCTATTACTATTGGTAGTATAGGATGAATGACGAAAAATTTTTTGAGATAAGAGAAAAAATGAAAGACTATGAATGCACACTCATTGATGAGTGTGGAGATAGGGTTTTAGTTGTTAGGTCGCCAAACAGGTATCCTGATATTGTAAATGATGTTGAGCGTCTTGTTGAGAGAATAAATATAAATGATGCAAATGCTCTGACAGATGCATATCTGGTTGGGGAGAAAGAAATTATTAACGTTCAGCCAAAAATTATTGAGGTGCTTGTCAGAACCAGGAAGGAGTATGATGATAAGATTGTGGAAAAAATGAGGAAGCAACTGGGTGTTAATGAGAGTACAATTTTCACAGATGAAAATGATGTGCACAAACTGCGCAGGTTTGTGTTCAGGATGCCTGCAGAGATTGATGAATATCCTGTGTTCATAAAAAAAATACAAATGCCGCCGGAGGATGTTTCTATCATATACCTAATCGGAAACGATGACTATGTCAGAATAATGGCTTATGATTTCGTTAAACTGCTTAGGTCAAAGGAGGAATGTATTGAGAGGATGAAGGAAAAATTTATTTCTTCAGGCTACGAGATTATCAATCTAAGTGATGTTGATATTGCTGCGTCAAAGGACAACCAGAGGATAGTTGTAAAATATTTTGACAGATGCAGTGTTGAGGATGCAGAAAACATGCTGAACATAGTCGAGCATCTGAGGGCTGATGTAGGGCTGATTGTCAGCATAAACTTTTCGAAGGAAGTGAAAAGATTTGCTATGGGGAAAAAAATAGAATTTGTCAAAACAGATGAAATAGAGGATTTGTTTCTATGAAGCTGAAAATAGAGTGTAAACCGCTGGATGACCTGCTGGATGGAGGCGTTGAAAACGGGGCTTTAACAGAGTTCTATGGTGAGGCAGGCTCGGGCAAAACAAATATCTGCCTGCAACTGTCAAGAAACTGCGCAAAACAAGGCAGAAAGGTTGTGTACATCGACACTGAGGGTGTCAGTATTGAAAGACTGAAGCAAATCTGCGGTAGCGATTTTGAAAACATAAGCAAAAACATACTCTTCTTTGAGCCTTATTCTTTGGATGAGCAGGACAAAATAATAGATAAGGTAGTGCGTCTTGCTGAGGGGAGGGATATCGGTCTGGTTGTTCTGGATTCCGCAACCATGTTCTACAGGTATCTTCTTGGAAACGGTCATGATGTTGAAAGTCTCAGAATGCTTTCCCAGCAGATCACAAAACTCCTTGGTGTTGCCAGGAAAAAATCTGTACCTGTTGTCATCACAAGTCAGGTTTTCACAAACATTGAAAAAAATGAGATTGAGCCCCTGGGTGGGCAGGCATTAAAGCATTCTGCAAAAGCAATAATAAGGCTGGATAAACTCAGCAGAGGAAGGAGAAAAGCAACAATCATAAAGCACAGGGCACTCTCAGATGAAAGTTATACAGAATTTGTTTTAACAGACAAGGGTGTTGAGCATGGGAAAAAAATCTTCAGATAACCTCTATTTTTCTAATTAACTCTTTCAGCCTCCAAGCTTTTGCAACCTCTCCTTTAACTGAGAGTAAGTGTTTGTCACCGGATACAATGTCGGCATCTAATGCAAGAGCGCATGCCAAAATAGGAATATCCTTTTCATCCTTCAGACATCTCTCTGCATATCTTTCAGCATCCTTGTATATTTCTTTATCAACCCATTTTATAGGTAAAGATTTGATGGTTTCATTAGTCTCTCTCATAGAATAATCCAGTTTGTCTATTAGTATTCTCTTCAATTCATCTTGCACATGTTCAGGTGCAAATAAATCTATCTTTTTCTCTATACCAGCAAGCATGAGTTGCCCAGCATCCGATTTATAATTGTACAATGCTGAGAAAATGATGTTTGTGTCCACAACAACTTTCATTGCAAATCCTCTATTCTCAGTCCTTTTCTTTCCATTCTTTTCCTAAATCTTTTACTGGCTTGCAAATACTTTTTCTTCTTATATTCAACAATGGCACTTCTAATTAACTCTTCTATGCTTCTATATCCCTCATCTATTTTCAGCATTCTTAATTCCTTTACAAGTTCTCGTGAGACAGATATTGTTGTACCCATATTTATCACCAAACAAATATAAATCTATGAATATATAAAACTATTGTTCTATATTTATATGTTGCACAATAGCATTAGTACAGCCAGCCATGTGAGAATGTACATTGCAGCATTGCCAACCAATTTCTTTTTATCAAATTTTGAAATGTCCATTCCAAACGGCAGGGAAACGAATTTAAGACCAAAACCAGCGAGTAGTCCAACAGCCAATGCGACCTCAAAACTTGATGGGAGCAGAAGAAAGGACATAACACCAATTAGGACAGAATAGCCAAGTACAATAAAACTAAACTTTGCATCCTCCATCTCCTTTTCCATGTATTCTTTTTCATCAAACTCAGGGAGTTTGAATTCATATTCCTCATCCTTTTTCTTTTTAGTCATCAAAGATGTAAACGACCAAATACTTAAAAACCTTTACGATAAAAACCCCTAAATTGATATACTCCTGTTGATATATCATTTATTCATGAAGGAAGGCTTATCAAGTCTTGATATAGAAACGCTGGTAAACGAGCTTCAAACAATAATCGACGGTTATGTCGAAAAGATATATCAGACTTCAAAGGATGAAATTCTCATCAGAATCAAAACAAAAAAGGAAAAAATAAAGCTTCTGATTCATGCTGGTAAATATGTTTGCATTACCAAAAAAAGTATAGGGTCCCCTAAAACACCAACAACGTTTGCCATGACCCTGAGAAAATATCTGACAAATGTTAGGATAACAGGTGTAAGACAGCATGATTTTGATAGAATAGTTGAATTTGAAATTGGTAAATATGGGCTTGTTGCCGAATTATTTTCCAAAGGAAATATCCTGTTGCTGGAAGACTCAAAAATCATTGTTCCACTTTCTTATCAGAGATGGGGTCACAGAGTCCTCAAATCAAAGGCGGACTATGTTTACCCTCCAGGCAGATGCAACCCATTGACGTTCTCTTTTGAGGAATTTAAGGACATCCTAGGAAAAACAAAAAAGGACATTGTCAGGACGCTTGCATTAGACATGAACCTCGGTGGATTGTACTCTGAAGAAATCTGCTTAAATGCAGGGGTAGATAAAAACGCAAAAAAACTGAATGAAAGGGACATAAAAAAGATTCATGATGCATTCCTTAACTTAATGAAAATGGAGAGGAAGCCGTTAATTGTTTTCAGGGACAACAGAGCAGTTGACGTTGTGCCTATAAAACTCAGCATCTACAAGGACTGTGATGTGAAGGAATACCCTTCATTTAATGATGCGGTGGATATATTTTTTTCGGAAAGAAAAGAAATAATGGCAGAGGAGGAAAAATCATCAGAGTACAACAAGATGATGGAAAAATATGAAAGACAGCGCAGGCAGCAGGAAAATGCTTTGAAAAAATTTGAGAAGGAAATAACAGAGAACAAGAGAAAAGGTGATCTGATTTACGAAAACTATATTTTGGTGGATAAAATACTTCAAGCCGTAAAGAAGAAAGGAGATGTGCAAACGTTCAAGGAAATAGTGGAAGAAAACAGAAATGAGGGATGGGTTGAAATACTGCTTGGGGAAGCAAGGGTAAAACTTGACATAAGAAAAGGCATAAGTGAAAACGCAGGGTATTATTATAATTCCAGTAAAAAGGCAAAAGAAAAAATGTTTGGAGTGAAAAATGCACTGGACGCAACCATGGAAAAAATGAAAAATCTGGAAAAAAAATCTTATGAGAAAAAAGAGGAGAAGAAAAAAAAGTTTTTCTGGTTTGAGAAATACAGATGGTTCCTATCATCAAACAATGTCCTGGTAATTGGTGGGAAAGACGCAAAAAGCAATGAAAGAATCGTGAAAAAATATTTAAAAGAAAAGGACAGGTATGCACATGCAGATATACATGGTGCGCCAAGCGTTGTTGTGAAAGGAGCAGATGAGACAACACTGAGGGAGGCGTGTGTTTTTTCATTAATATTTTCAAAAGCATGGAACATGAAAATTGAGAGCGGCGACGCATACTGGGTTCTGCCGGAGCAGGTGAGCAAAACACCCAGTACCGGGGAGTTTGTTCCAAAAGGGGGATTTATTATCAGGGGCAAAAAAAACTATTTCAGAGGCATAAAAATAAGGGCAGCTATAGGTGAAGCAGAGATTGAATCTACAAAAAAAATCATGTGTGGTCCTGTGACTGCAGTAAAACATCATTCAAAAAGATACCTGGTTTTTGAACCTGGCGAAACAAAGAAAACAGATTTCGCAAAACAAATTAGTAAAATATTTGATAGTCCTGCTGAGGAAATAATGAGGATTCTGCCTCCAGGTGATGTGAAAATAATTGAAAGTGTTGGGATAACTGTATAATATTTTATGCTGAGAAATATATTGGTATAATATCCAGTTGGGGTTACTTATACTTATGAACAACTCCTCCACAATGAGGACAGGCCCACTTTCCAATGCCTACCTTAGTTAGTTGATTTCTGCATTCTTTACAGTATATTTTCATACAATTGCCACATTTATAAGCAGTTCCATGAAGCACTCCACCAACTTTTTTGCCACACTTAATACATATCCATTTTATCATTTATTCTCCGATTAATATTTCATAATGACATATGTTAAAGAGGTATCACAATGTTAGATAAAATAGATAAAAGGATACTTGGATATCTACTGAAAGAGGACCGGCCAGTTACAACTGAAATGGTTGCAAAAGAATTGAACGTAGCATGGAATACTGCCCAAGTTCATCTTTACAAACTTCTTACCGAGAAGTTAATTAAGGGTAAAAGGGTTGGAAGACAGAACCAGTGGATGATTACAGAAAAGGGAAAGAAACAAACATCCAAGTAAAATTCTGTCGGTTTATAGCAGTTTCATAAACTCATTCGTACTCAACCCAATAGCAAAAGCCATTGCCACAAGGGCATGTATTTGATTCTACAGCCCTCAGATGTTTCAATGCCTTTATAATCCCATGTTAAAACCAACAGGTCTCTGCACTCCAATTCTTTACCCGCCTTAATTAAAGATATAATTTCCCGTTTCTTTGTTTTTTCATCTTCCAAAGAATAGCAAACCTGGATCAGTTGCTTTATTTTCAATCCCTGTTTAATCACAAAATCCACTTCAAAATTGTCTTTCAAATAATAGTATATTTCTTCTTTTAGAAATCTTCTTTTTAATTCAATAAAAACAAGATTTTCCATAAACTTTCCATAGTTTTCCATAAACCTGAAGCCAAGAACCTCTGCCAGTCCATTATCTGCAGAGTATATTTTTCTTGGAAGTTTTTCCTGCGATTTTAGAGAATATGAAAAACAGGGCACAAAATATATGAGAAAAACCTGCTCGAAATAGTATGAATATCTTTCTATCGAATTTAAAGGCAGATGCAGAAATTTTTTTATTGAATTATAAGTTATCCTGTTTGCAATGTTCGTCAGATAAAACACTGCAAGTTTTCTTAAATTTCCAATTTCCTTAACTTTATATCTTTCTACAATGTCCTTCAGAATTATTGTTTCAAAATAGGAAGAAAGCAATTCTCTATCCTTTACGAGAACATATTTTGGGAAGCCTCCCATCTTCATATAGTTATTCAGATGTTTTAACAGTTCGTCTTTCCTCGCAAGTAGTTCTATGCTGTTTTTTATATCAAGTTTATTAAAAAACAAATATTCCTCAAAAGATAATGGATAAATAAACAAGGGTATATATCTTCCAGACAGTAAAGTAGCATATTCTTTGCTTAAGAGCTTTGATGAGGAGCCTGTAGCAAATATATTAATATCCTTTAAATCATACAGTGTTCTCACAAATCTTTCCCATCCTTTAATATTATGTATTTCATCCAGAAAAAGATAAATCTCTCCCTTCTCATGTATATTTTCATTATAAGTCTTCCATATTTCAGACAGCAGATCTAAAGAATATTCTTCCCACCTGTAATCTTCAAAATTGATGATTAGAATGTTCTTTGGGTTTACACCTTTATTTTTTATCAATTCCTTTGCAAGCTGCAAAAGTATTGTAGATTTCCCGCTTCTTCTGATGCCTGATATTATCCCTATCTCTTTGCTCTTAATGATATTAACTGCTCTATCTATACAACCCCCTCTTTTGATCCCTGTTTCTACCTCTTTAAACCAGAAATTCCAGTCAGAGAGAGTTTCAATAATCTTTTCCCGTTCCATAACCCACACATAGGTTAAAAAGTATATAAAGTTTACCTTTACGTGGGTTATAATTTAGATATTTGAATTATTACTTCTGTACTGTTATGAAGTTTTTCAACCCTTCAATCTCATTAGTTACGGCTGAAAAATCCCTACCTTTTGAGGATATCACCCATGGCACATAGTAGTCACATTTGATTAAAACACTCTTTTCTGATGGTACAAGATTTACTTCCAGTTCACATTTTTTTGTTTCCCATTTATCCATCAGAATCCCTACATCAGCAAAAAGGACACTGCCTCTCTCCAGAATTAGTCTTGTGGGTTTTGTACAGTTTTTTGTTTTAAATCCTAATGAGGTAAAATACTGAAGTGCAAAATCATATACTGAATTAATGTCTCTCTCCACCGTGACAGAGTTTGACCATATCATTGTATTAAAGTATGTTGCACCTTGTTTAAATATCTTTCGTTAGCGAAAAAGAAAGAGAAAGAGGGAATGTGCCCGTACTGGGATTCGAACCCAGGTCAAGAGCTCCGCAAGCTCCCAGGATAATCCACTACCCTATACGGGCAACAAAATATTGTTGTCATCAAATATTAACCTTCCTGAAAAAAACCACAATTTTTAATATCTGGGAAACCAATAACTGCATCGAATGGCTGAAGAGAGACTTATATTAAAAATTGCGGAGGCATACCAGCAGGACATTGGCCATGGCAGGGCAAGGATGGACAGGTTCAGCAGGACTAAGATAGGAGTCTCTACAGGTGATATCATATCCATCTCAGGCAAGAAAGAAACAGTGGCGATTGTGTGGAGGGCAATGCCTGAGGATGAAGGTAAAAATCTGGTAAGGATAGATGGTCTTGTCAGAGGCAACGCAAATGTATCATTGGGTGACAGGGTAATAATAAAAAAGGCTGATGTGAAGCCTGCTGAGAAAATTATTATGGCCCCCATTATCTCTGAGTATCAGAGAATCCAGTTTGGTCATGGGATTGAGAATGTTGTGAAGAAGGGGATGCTTGGAAGACCTGCAGCAAAGGGTGATTCTGTCATCATAGCTGGTATTGCATTGTTTGGGAACTCATTGCCTTTTAGGGTTGCAAACACTGTCCCGAAAGGTATAGTGCAAATTACTGATGAAACCGAGGTTGTTGTCAAAGAGGAGCCTGTGGAGGAGGCTGAAATTGTTTCAAAGGTGACATACGAAGACATTGGCGGCTTAAAAAACGAACTGCAAAAAGTCAGGGAAATGATCGAACTTCCTTTGAAGCATCCTGAGATGTTTGACAGGCTTGGCATAGAGCCTCCAAAAGGCGTTTTACTCCATGGTCCTCCTGGAACAGGGAAAACCCTGATTGCAAAGGCAGTGGCTAATGAATCAGGAGCAAGTTTTCACTCTATTCTGGGACCTGAGATTGTGTCAAAGTTTTATGGTCAATCAGAGGAAAACCTGAGAAAAACATTTGAGGAGGCGCAAAAAACTGCTCCATCCATTGTTTTCATTGATGAAATTGATTCTATCGCTCCTAAGAGGGAAGAAGTCAGTGGTGAGGTTGAGAGAAGGATTGTTGCACAACTGCTGACATTAATGGATGGTTTGAAGGGAAGAGGAAAGGTTATTGTTATAGCAGCAACAAACAGACCGGATGCTGTTGAACTTGCACTGAGAAGGCCTGGGAGATTTGACAGGGAAATAGTGATTGGTGTGCCTGATAGAAACGGGAGAAAAGAAATATTGCAGGTGCATACTAGGTCAATGCCTTTAAGCAAAGATTTTAATATAGATTATCTTGCAGATGTCACCCATGGTTTTGTTGGTGCAGATCTTGCCGCACTTGCGAGGGAGGCCGCAATGAAGACGTTAAGGAGATACCTTCCTGATATTGACCTGGAAAAACCCATGCCTACAGAAATTCTCGAGAAAATGGAGGTCACAATGGAGGACTTCAAAAACGCATTGAAAGGCATAGAACCATCCGCGCTCAGGGAGGTGTTTCTTGAAACACCAAATGTGAAATGGGATGATGTTGGGGGTCTTGAAAACGTAAAACAAAAACTGAAAGAAGCGGTTGAATGGCCATTGAAAAACTCGGAAGCGTTCAAAAGGATGGGCATAAAACCGCCAAAGGGCATATTGCTGTTTGGTGCGCCAGGGACAGGGAAAACACTGCTTGCCAAGGCTGTGGCAACAGAGTCTGAGGCAAATTTTATCTCGGTAAAAGGGCCTGAATTAATATCAAAATGGGTTGGTGAATCAGAGAAGGCACTCAGGGAGATTTTCAAGAAAGCAAAGCAGGCTTCGCCATCCATTGTTTTCCTGGACGAGCTTGATGCTATAGCACCAATAAGGGGCTGGGGTGCAGGTGATAGCAGGGTTACAGAAAGAATGGTGAATCAGCTGCTTACCTCAATGGACGGCATGGAAGCACTGGAAAACGTTGTTGTGATAGGTGCAACAAACAGGCCTGACATACTTGATAGGGCTTTGCTCAGGGCTGGAAGATTTGACAGACTCGTACAGATACCTGTGCCCGACAAGGACGCGCGCCTCAAAATCCTGGAGGTGCATACAAAAGATATGCCGTTAAAGGATGTATCCCTGGAGGAACTTGCAGAAAAAACCGATGGCTATGTTGGCGCTGATATTGAATCATTATGCAGGGAGGCGGCACTCATATCCCTGAGGGAAGACATGAATGCCAAAACAGTAACAAAAAAGCATTTTGAGGAAGCCATTAAATCTGTTACCCCTTCCGTTACTGATGAAACCGTAAAATACTATGAGAGGATTGCAAAGGAGCTTGCAGGCGGAATTATTAAAAGGAAGAAAGAAGATACGGGTATTGGATATAGGTGATAATATGAAGATGTTTGCAACCTCGTTAAAAGGGAAAAGGATAATGACAACTGAGGGAGAAGAACTCGGTGACATAGACAGCATTGTGGTTGACACAAAAAGCGGCGGGCTGCAGCATGTGCTTATAAGGCCCACAGAATCTGTGGACCCAAAGCTGTTCAAAACAGATTCTGAGGGAAGGCTTGTGCTTCCGTTCTCAGGCATAAAATCTGTAAAAGATGTTGTTGTCATGGAGTTAAAATAAGTAGATTGATTTCCAGGAGACATCATTTGGTCCCCCCAGCTTATTTTATTCTTTAAGCATTTACTAATGTCTGGTGATACCATCAAAATTATACCATTCATCCCTGTGTTAAACGGCAATGTTGTTGATGCAGAAGGCAGCAGGTATAAAAAACTGGGAAATGCTGTTAAAACCGTTAAATCATCAAAGTATGAGACCTTTTATGTTATTGACATCAATGGTTTAATAAAAAACAGGCCCCAGATAAACATTATTCAGGAAATGTCAAAAGAAAAAAATCTCTGGGTGGAGTCAGGTGTAAGATTTGCGGAAGATATGATAGATGTTCTTATGGCAGGGGCAGAATATGCAGTTCTAAACAGCATGCTTGTAGGTTTGGATGAATTGAAAAAAATTTGTGCTTTATCCCAAAACCTTATGCTGCACATGGAACGCAAAAATGATAGAGTCCACCAGATGAATATAGAACACTTTGCAGACAAAGCAAAAGACGCAGGCATAAAAAAGTTTGTAATGGGAAGCAGGGATTACTGGCTGGTAAAAACACTTGCGAAAAATGTTGAAGTCTATGTATTTGCAAAAAATGATGAGATTAAAAAACTTGAGGCGACAGGTGTTGCAGGCGTGCTATTAGACATCCGGGAGGAATTACAATGAATCAACTTAAACAGACAATCGCGTTTCTATTCAGAAGAAAAGGCAAGGAGGTTCTTTCTGAAAAAGAGTTTTCACTTTCATTATCCATGGATATGCACTGGTTCTCACCAAAAGAATCCTCCCAACTCATTGAAAAAGCACTGTCCTCAAAACTCCTTATCAAAACAGAAAAAGGCCTGAAACCAAACTTTGATTACAAAAAAATTGAGATACCGTCAGATTTCAAACCCAGCAAAGACATACTGGAATATACAGAAGATGTTTTTTTGAGCATAGTAAACGGGGTATCAGAAAAAACAGGGATGGATAAAAAAAACATTATTGCAGAAATCAACAGATGCCAGGATGAACTAAACATCGAGATAGAGGCTGTTGCATTACTGCTTGCGAGAAAATACAATCTTGACATATCAAAATTCCTGGATGACGTTGAAAAGATAATTGTGAGAAGAAGTGAATACCATGATTAGTAATATATTAGATATCGGCATCTGGGCTGTTGTTTTTTACTTTTTTATAGGATCCATTATAGGAGTGTTTCTGAGAAGGTTTCCGAAAACCATGATCAGTATATCAGTCATCTTATTATTCAGCACATATTTACATGTGACAGCGATAAACTGGGGTCCCGCAGGAGGGCCCCCTCATAGCCCGGCGCCCATGTTAGTATCTCTCCTCCTACCATTTGCCATAGGATTGTTTTTCGGTATTTTATTCAGCCTAAAAGCCAAAAAATAAGGGATTATCTCATTTCAAAAGACCTCAGCACTCATAGGGCTCATCAACCCCCTTTCAGGTTAGACCTGAAGGGCAGTCAGACAAATTTTTTCATCATAGGTCAAAAAACAACTGTTTCAGGGATTTTAAATGTTTGTTTTCTCATCTGGGAGTTTTAATTGTTTTACTTCTGACAATGAGGTTATGTCAACTATTATTCCATCTTTCTTTTTCTCATAAAAAATGATTTTATCAGCTTTTATCTTTTCCATTAACGAAGGTTTGGTTTTGTAGGTTTCTGGCTTTATGGAAATAGAAATTTCTCCTATGAATCCATCTATCCCTTCCGATTCTTCCTTTGACTCCGCCAATCTAAAATTCTTTCCTGTCATAGACGATAGCTTTTTCAGTATTGCTTCCTGAAAATTTAATCCTACAAATGTTTTGACTAACACCAAGTCCTCAACCCATTTCCTCACAGTTTTTTCATCGATTTTAGGAAGGATTTCTTTAAAATTTTCTAACATCCCTACTATCTTTTTTGTTGCATTATCTATTGCATCGGGTTTTTTGCTCAGATACCATTTCTCCCATCCTTCATATGTTTTATAGGGACACTGCTGTATCATTTCCGACAGTTTACCTACAACCTTCGGTCTTGTTCCCTGAGAAAACTTGTTTGCATCGTTTATTATTGGAGAAACATACTTAGGAAACTGTTCATTCTTATTCGTAGCTATTTTTGCAAGTTCGTTCATTTTAATCTTGATTTTCATCGGTATGGTAATTACAAAGGAGAGACAAAACCCTCTTTTACGCTAAATAGTAAAATTTTTATATTATTAACACTATTTTACGCTAATGCGTAAAAATATTTCAAATAATGTAATCTCTATTATACTATCTATGAGTTCCTTAACACTTAATTTGGAATTTAATAAAAGTAATGTCGAAAAAATAAAATGTATTTGTGATGCACTATCCAATGAGTATCGGATAAAGTCTTTACTTATTCTTGAAAAAGGTGGGAAGATGTCTTTAGATAGATTTCATAAAGAAGCAGAACAAATGAAGATTTACAACAACATTGAAACAAGTTATAGAAACCTAGAACTTCTTGTGACATCTAATTTGCTGATCAAAACATATGATTCCAAAAGTAAAAAGTTAGTATATGAAATCAACAAATCACTCTTTGAGGTGGCTAAGTGACAACTCATAAATTAATAATTGGTAATAGCAGGAAAATGGATGAACTCAAGGACGGGAGCGTTCATTTAGTAGTTACATCGCCACCTTACCCCATGATAAAAATGTGGGATGAATTATTCAAAGCCAACAAGTGTAAAACTTATGATGATATGCATAGGTGGTTGGCGGGGACATGGAAGGAATGTTACAGAGTGTTAGTTGATGGCGGTATTTGCTGTATAAACATAGGTGATGCAACACGCACCATCAACAAAGAATTTATGTTATATCCAAATCATGCTAGAATCACAGAAATTTGTGAAAAAATTGGATTTAGCCCCCTTCCTTATATTCTATGGAAAAAACCTACAAATAAACCGAATGCCTTTTTAGGCTCAGGTTTCCTACCACCAAACGCCTATGTAACATTAGACTGTGAATATATTCTAATATTTAGAAAAGGGAATCTAAGAAAATTTCCTCCGCATGATAAAAATAGATATACAAGTACCTACACTAAAAATGAAAGAGACGTATGGTTTTCACAGATATGGGATGATATTCGAGGAGTTAATCAATCTAATGGTCTAATAAATCAACGTACAGCAGAATTTCCCGAAGAATTACCTTGCAGGTTAATCAAAATGTTTTCATGTATTAATGATATCATTTTGGATCCATTTCTAGGAACTGGGACAACCATGAAGGTTGCAAGGGATTTAGATCGCAACTCTGTGGGATATGAAATAAACAAAGATTACATTGATTTCATAAAGAAAAAAGTTGAATGGGGTAAACAATATCTTGGAAAAGAAAAAATTTATTATGAAACTGTTATCAGAAAAAGAAAATAATCTCAAAAGATATAGTATTCATTAATTCTTTTGGAAAATTAAAATATATTCATGGATCATCCATGGATGGAAGTTTGTGGGATAACCCATGCATTCTTCCCTTTTCCCAAAACCTGATGTTTGTGTTCTATTTATTAGAATCTGGTGAAGCCTGAAACCTATTTTTTCAAGATGGGTTATGTAATCAACATGAATTGGATAATATTCATGTGCTTTTCTAATATCGCCCGTGATTATACAAGCATATTTTCCTTTTTTCAGAACTCTATAACATTCTCCAAACGCCGCAGTCATGTTTTCAATAAATTTTTCGTAAATAGATATATTTCCAATTTGTTCCTTTTCATCACAATAATGAACAATATCAAAATAAGGCGGGGAGGTTATTATGAAATCAATTTTTTCATCTTTGATGCCTATGTTTTTTGCATCACCATGAATTACTTCTATTCTCACATTGTTGTCCATCTGATGTTTCAGCATGTTTTTCTTCATGAAGCCAACCGCATTGCTGGAACAGTCTATCCCATAGGCTTCCCTATTAAGTTCTTGTGCTACTGTTAATGTAGTACCACTGCCAACAAAAGGGTCTAAAATAGTATTCCCCTTGCATGTAAAATATTTAATAAGACGCTCAGGTATCTCTTTATCAAAACTTGCAAAATATCCATTTCGAGATGTGCAATTCCATACTGTTTTATTATACTTTGCCCATTCCTCCTTTGTAAGATCATTTAATTTTCCCACTTTCTCACCACATTCTATCCTAAAGATTAAAAAAATAAAAAAGAAGGAGTTTTACTCCTTCAAGACAATTTGTTCGTATGCTTTTTCCAGCGCAAGCACAGCCTTTGGTATGTCATTTTGTCCCAGTGAGTTTGTTTTCTGCCATTCATCGTTCTTGTCCTTGTATGTTCTCTGCATTGTTACTGTCCGGAACCCGCTGTTTTCCCAGATTGTTACCTCTATGCCGCCTACCCTTACATGCTCTGGTTTTGTTTTTTCTTTTTCCATTTTTTTCACCTCTTATTTCTTTCATGCTCCTATTCACTGTCCATGCAGGGACATTGAAGCATTCCCCGCATTTCATCCATTTCTTTAAGTCTATTTTTCCAGTAAATACACCCTTTTTGATTTTTCCATCCATTATATTCTCATCATCCTGTATCCTCCATTTCTTCTCAGGAATCTTCATGGAAATCTCGGTAATTGCCATTATCAATCTGTGAACATCTCTGTCAGAATCATAAATTTTCGTGAACCCTCTTGATAAGGACAGTTTTTCTCCTCTCCATCTATATTTTTTATTATATTTTCTTTCTATTTCCATTATTCTTTCTTCTTCCATTTTTGTTATTTTACCATTCCTCTCATAGTATATTGTTCTCCCCATTTTTTTTCACCCCAGCATCCCGATAATCACAGGCAGCAGTAGCATGCCCATGGCATGACTTCTTCTGACACCAAAACATGGTGCAATCAAACCAATGCACACAGCCACAAGCAAAATCAGAATGCCAATGAAACCCGTGAACAAAAAAACCATAATTGTTACGAACACTACTACGGAAACAACCAGTTTTTTATAGTTGATTTTTGCGAAGGTTTTTGCGAAACATTTCCCGAGATATATTGTCATGAAATATGAAATCATGCCAGCGATCAGCACAGCGATCATGAGATATATTAATGAAAGAGGCATAAGGTTTGACCATTCTTCAATATTAATCATTTTATCAACAGCAATCATAGTACCATTCCTTGGTTTCATTATGATAAACAATGCAGCCAAACAAAAAAATGCATAACTTGTGTTCACAGCAGATAATGTGAGAACAACCTGCTCCTTTTCCTTTGTTTTTCTTCCAAGCATGCTCAGAACAGTTGCATGCCCTGATGTGACCCCAGGTAGAAAACCAAGGACAGAGCCTGCAAGTGAGCCTGTGATTATAGATTTCAGTGTTTCCTTTCTATTAATTATTGGTTCACTAATTCTTTGCTCAGGTATTTTTGGTGTGTTTGCCAAAGAAAACAACAGTATTGATACTCCGAACAATCCTGTGAATGCCGGAAACAAAGGAGATGATGGAAGATGAACTGGCGAGGAAACACTCATGTCAAATATAATCATGCCAAATATTCCTGATAAAATGAAAACAACGCCTGCTGTCATTACACCGAATGTTCTGGAAAAAATTCCATCCAGTCTTTTTATTTTTCCATAAACTGTAACATTAATCCCATCAAAAGGCGATAGTGAATCCTTGTACTCAATTGATGTTTTTTTCCCTTTTCCTTCAAGAAAATATTTCTCCACACTTCTTACAATCATACCATGAACAATGCATCTCTCACCAATTTTCAGTCCATCAATATTATCCCTTCCCTCCCTTTTTCTGATTTTTATGCTCTCTATTCCTACACCTTTTTTGTATTTTATCTTCCTGTTTTCAGAGTAAATCAGGAATGCTGATATGAAGATAAGAATAAACACCATACTGCTTTTCAGAACTGCATAGAGATTAAGAGGACTTCCAAATATGAACCTAAAAGGAAAAACAAAGGTAAAACCAAATACTATTGCGCCAAAGCTTCCAACAGCAGAAAGGAAAACAGCCTGATAACCATTGCCTTCAATAAGCATTTTATGTGCAGGCAGAACACTTAATGCGTTTTCATCAGGTGCGCCCAGGAATGTTCCAGGTATGAGGTTTACAAATGAATGCGCAATACATGTTGAAACTATTATTACACAAACAATGATTGCAGGGAAGGGTAGCATTGGTGTTAATGATAAAAGAATCAATGCAATGGTGTTAACATGCATCCCTGGAACCAGTCCTGTTAAACACCCAAAGAATGCTCCTAGTAACGCAAATATCATGATTAATATTATCTCAGTCATTTAGAATACCCTCCTATCAAGTTTAATAAAATTATGATTAACATTGTTTCATTCATTTAAAACACCGTACCTGTCAAGTTTAATAAAATACTCAAACCTGTATTCAAATCCATTCCCATTTTGTTCTGTTTTTCCTTTCACAAATTTTCCTTTCACAAAAATTTTTTGATTTTCAGCTGGTAGTACTGTTGATTTTACAATCTCAACCCTTATTTTGCTGATGTTGTCTGAAAAGTAAAACTCATTATGCTTGATGGACACAGCAAAACCTGTTACGTTTATGTTTATTCCCTCATATTTTTCCGGGTTTGATTTCAACTGTTTTAATTCAATATAGTTTTCATCCCATTTCTTTAGGATTTCAATGTCTGATGCAACAATCTCATACATGTTTTTGTATTTCTGAACACTGCCAGTCACCCTGATTTCATCACCTGGTTCTGCATCAACAGTTTCTTTGACGAAAACAGAAACCCAGGTATTATTATCACTGATATTCATAATAGTATTCCCATTTTTTGTCTGATATTTTTCCACAACTATCCCTTTTACAGTAACATTTTTTCCTTCACTGTTTTTCACATCATTCAATGCTACAAGTTCAGGCTGGGAAACAACAGAAACAAGATACAAAACAACGATGCCGATCACAGCAAACAACACCACAAAACGTTTATCAAGCATCTTCATCTCTTACTCTCCTCACAATTTTTATCCATTCCTCATATTCTAGATCCTTCAAATCAATTATTCTCATACTGTCACCTATGGTATCCTGCTGCAGTAGCCGTGGAGCGCGGACAACTGCATACTCCAGCTCTTTAGATCAGCGCTTTTACACACGCCGGATTCCTCAATACGTGAGGGGGACATTATTTCGTTCATTCTTTTTTCATTCATCATTTTTTATCACCAAACCCCTCTACGTAATATCCAATTTATAAAGAATGAGCGTACGGTACAGGAGGGGTACATGGGTACAGGGGGTTGGGTTAAAAATAAAAGGTTTAAAATAATACCCCTACTTTTCATCAAAAATAGAAAAATTTATAAATATGTAGGGGTATAAAGTTTTATGGTACGAATAAAAAAGAAAGTTTTGGGAAAGCAAACATACTACTATCTTGAGCATACATTAAGAGAGGGTGACAAAATATGGAAAAAAGAAAAATACCTAGGTAAATGTTTGCCAAAAAACATTGAGGAAGTAAAAAAAAGGTTTCTTTCTGAAATTTACAGAGAAAAATGGTATCCTCTGCTTGATAAAATAAAGGAAAATTTTTCCAAGGAACAAAAACAGGTGCCGAAAATCGCTAAAGAAAAGGAAACAGAAACATTCATTATTAGATTTACTTACGATACCCAGAGAATAGAAGGCTCAAAATTAACTTTACGGGAGACAGCGGGTTTGTTTGAAAAAGGCATTACACCAAAAGCAAAACCGATTTATGATGTAAAAGAAGCAGAGGCGCACAGAGAAATCTTTTATGATATGATAAATCACAAGAAGGATTTATCCTTACAAACCATTTTATACTGGCACAAAAAACTGTTCGAGAACACAAAAAAGGAAATAGCAGGCAGGATCAGGCAGCATCAGGTGGCAATCTCTGGCAGCAAATTTATGCCGCCATTTCCTGCTGAAATATATCCATTACTCAGAGAATTTTTCAGGTGGTATGCCGGGAACAAAAACAAACTGCATCCTGTAGAGCTATCCGCTCTCTCGCATCTAAAATTTGTAACAATACACCCGTTTACGGATGGAAACGGCAGGATATCGCGCCTGATAATGAATTTTATTTTACATAAGCATGATTATCCAATGCTTAACATTCCTTATGAATACAGAACAGGCTATTACAATGCCCTGGAAAGGTCCCAAATAAAAAAGCTTGACAGTATTTTCATGCAGTGGCTTTTCAGAAGATACGTAAAAGAATATGGTGGATATGTAAAAGATTAAAAAATAGAGAAGCGTTGGTTCGATATTTCACCTAACCATCTGCAAAAATATTATTCATTGTGTGGAAAGTATAACTTTCCCTTTTACGGAAAAGCCTTTGGCTTTTCCGTAAGAACCCCAGCCCGCCATGACATTATTGTTTGACTTTGGGGAAGCATAACCATTTTATTAGGGGGGCAACTGGTTAAATGTTCTAAAAAGGCAAATGGTTAAAAAGGCAGATGGTTATATTCAATAGGATGGGTAGTGTAGCTGATAAGGTAGTGGTGGATGATGTTAGGGATTTCTTCCTGAACCCGGGTCATTGGGTGTATCAGTATGGTTCTCCGAGTTCTTGTGTGAATGATTCTCCGTATCATAGAAAACAAATTGAGGTGTTGTTTGAGAAAAAGTATTTTCATTGGATCACGGATAGGGCGGTCAATACCTTACTTAAAGAGGGTTTTTTGAGGGAAACTAAGACGGATGTAGCGAATTTTGTTTATAGGTCTAATGTGCGGTATGTTACGCGAGAAATTAATAAAAGAAAAAAATTAATTCAGCGTTATTCAGATCCGATTATAACAAGGGCAATTGGTAGTTATGCTGAAACACTTTTCTCGTTTTTATTCAGGGTGTATAATTTTACAATTGTAGGATGTAATGTAAATGAGTATAAAAGGAATAAATGGACAGAAACGGAGCATAATTTGGACTTTATTATAGAGAAAGATGGTATCTCCTATGGTGTAGAGGTCAAGAATACTCTACCATACATGGAGGAGGAAGAGTTTAATATCAAAATAAAAATGTGCGAGTACCTAAACATAACTCCTCTCTGGGTGCTGAGGTATGCTCCTGGTACACAATTTGAAGCAATGAAAAAGGCTGGTGGTTTTATAGTTGTTTTTAAAACTCAGATATATCCACCTGGGCAGGAGCCTCTGGTTAAAGAGATGTGGGGTCTTATGCGTCTGCCTGTTTCTGTGTGGAAGGATATTCCAAAGGGGGTTGAGAAACAGCTTGCGCGTATGTAATGGGTGGGGGTGTGAATTTTGGGAAAATTCACAAAGGATGTTTTGGTTGAGAACATATTGTCGACGATATTTTGGTGAAAACAATCACTTATCTTCTACCCCTATCAAGACATACTGACTACTCACGTTTTATTCGATGACGCTCCGCTCGGTGGTTCATCCTTCGGATGAATGCACTCTCGCTACGCTCCTACTGCGAAAAATAGGGGGAGTGAGTGGATGGAGATGAACTCAGTTAGTTCGATATTTCACCTAACCATCTGCAAAAAATATTATATACACAAACTGTTATCTTATCAGGTGATAAAGAATGGTAACTATATTTGCCACGCTTGGCTGGGAGCCGAAATCTGTGATACCTTCACTGAAAATCAGGGACAATGTTGAAAAGCTGATTGTTTATCATTCCCCTGATAAGAAAGGCGAGGACGCCTATGAGAAACTCTGGGGGTACTGCAGTAGCATAAAACTGCCCTTGAAGTCGGTAAAGCTTGAGAACCAGTTTGATTTAATCAAAACCGCAAAGGAGATAAGAAAAGATTTGAGAAAATATTCTGGTAAAGACATTGTTTTTAACATTACAGGTGGAACAAAAGTGATGAGCAGCGCAGCATTGCTTGCATGCATACTTGAGGCAGTTCCAGCAGTGTATTGCAATGAGAAAACAGGGAAAGAGGAAACATTACCTCTTCTGCAGATCAGGTACGAGGATTTTCTCACAAAACCACAGAAAAACATTCTAATGGTAATCAAGCAGCTTGGTGGCGAATGCAACGCTGTGGACATTGCCAAAAAAACTGGTCTTAGGAAGGCAACAGTCTCGCACCACATAAAACAGCTGGAGGACATGGGTCTGGTTGTTGTTGAAACCTCAAAAAAGGATTCTAGGAAAAAATCTGTGAAGCGCCTTGAATCAGTTGAACTACTACTTGAGTGAGTTTTTATGAAAATACTTATCACAACATTCGGCAGGGATGAGGCGAAACTCAATGTTGCAAGAAGGGACATAGGATATGAGAAACTAATTATTATTACAGACGACCCTGGTCTTGATGCGTTTAAGAAAATAAGGGAAATGGAGAGCATAACCGGCACAGAAGTAGAGTTGATAAAAGTGGACCCGTACAACTTCATGGGATGCTTCAACAAAATAGGTGAAACCATAGATAGATACAAAAACCATGACATAAGATTCAACACAAGCGGAGGACCAAAAACACTCTCAGCAGCCGCACTCCTCATGTGCTTCAACAAAGGAGTATCAGCATACCATTCAGAGGAAAGAACGTACAAGCTGCCAGTGATAAAGGGTATGAGTTTTGAGGAGAAAATAAGCAGGGATGAAAGAAAAATAATAAAAAACATAAAAAAAGAATGTGATGCTGAGAAAATAAAAAAGAAAACCGGTCTCTCAGGAAGAAAATTTGACATACTCCTGATGGAAATGAGCAAAAAAGGTATTGCAAAAATGGATTACAACAGCAAAACAAGAATTGCGCTCACGCCAATTGGGGAGTATTTCAGGAAAAGGATGTGAAATGTTAAAAGGTGAGAGAGGGATTAGGGTGACAACATGGTAGAAGATTTGCATCGTAACATATTTCAGCCGTACGGAGGAAGGTTACTAGAGGATGATGTTACAAAAGCGCTTGTTAATGTCTTGGACAAGTGTAATAGAAAAAAAGTTCTGAAACCATTTTTGAAAGGAATTATACCAAAAATAAGTTTTCCTGATAATTTAGAATCTATCAAATTCAGCATGCAAGAAACCCCAGCAGATAAAGCAAAAAAGAGCAAAACAAAATATGTTGTCGGCATATCTCCTGAAATAAATGGCGGCGAGAAAAAAAATAGCGTTGATAAAAAAATGGAAAAAAAGGTAAATTTTTTATCAAAAAAGTATGAGAAAGAACTTGATAAACATGAGAGGGAAAAAACTAAAATAGAAAAACTCATTGACGACGCAGACAGAAACATTAAAAAATTGGATTTACCTAAAAATTTCCAAGAACTTTTCGGAAAAAATGAAATCACTAATGATAAATTACAATATGCTTACGATGTCGTCTTTAGAGGAAGCCGACCAGATGCAATGATATGGTGTAATGATTTTGCTATTTTGATTGAGAACAAGATTTATGGTGGACAAATTCCAAGTCAGATAAAACGCCATAAAAAATCATTAGAAGGAGGAGTAGAAGAAATCAAAAAAAGCTGGATAAAAGACATTTATCCAGAAATTAAGAGAATAGAGAAAGGAATAGATGTAGGTAAGAAGAAACAAGAGCAAGAATCAAAAGATAGTTTCTTGCTAAAAGAGTTTAGAGAATACTTGGAGGCGATTGAATTGACACCGTTTGTAGGGTTTAAAGAAGAGGATTTTTTAGATGAAGAAAAAATGAACAATAAGATTGAGAAGTTGGGAGCCGCCGTGGCGGAAGAGCTAAAAAAATCATCGAAAGGAAAGTATTTGAAATATTCAGGAAGACGAAAAAATGGATGGTATGCTTTTTCTGAGTCTAAGAAAATGTCAAACGAAGTAAATTTTAGTATCTATCAAGAGGGGTTAGAGTTTTGTGTCCAGTTGCATTTGAAGATAAACGGAGAATTTGGTAAGAGACTTAAGGAAGAATTAGAGAATGATAGAGGAAGAGAAGATTTTGACAAGATACTTATAGAATTACCAGACGGGGACTATTATTCTGGTGAGATAACAATAATGGGATTGGAAGAATTTCAGCGCCAATACACCGGCGATTTATATACAGTAGTAACTAAATATGTCAAGAAGAATGCATACAAAGGTGGGAAAACATATCATGAGAGGGTAGAGGTGAGATTAAAAACAATTAGAGAGATGATTATAGCAAATGTGAAAGAGAAAAAACCATCATGGTTTAAAATAGATTACAAAATCCAGGCACAGAAGGCAGAGGAGAAAGGGGCAGACATAATCAAGGATATTGTATCTATTATTACCAAAGATTTGTGGCCTATGTATGAGTTTATAGTTAAAGAGTGATTAAATGACCTCTCTAACCTTCTACGGCGGTGTAGGCGAAGTCGGTGGGAACAAAATCATGGTTGAGGACAAAGGGACAAAGATTATGCTTGATTTTGGTATAGCGTTCAACACTGGTGAGGATTACTGGATAAACTGGCTCCAGCCCAGGTCTGCAAAGCCTCTTAAGGACAGGTTTGAGTTTGGTATGCTGCCAAAAATAAAAGGACTGTACAGGAAAGATTTGCTGGAAGGCACAGGCCTGAAATATGTAAAACCACAAATTGATGGAGTGTTCATAACACATGCCCATTTTGACCATGTTGGCTATCTAGAGTTTATTGATCCTGAAATACCAGTATTTCTGGGTGAGGGAACAAAACTGATTACTGATATTGTACAGGAGCAGGGTAGAACAAATTATGGTGAACACAGGTTTAATACATTCAGGACAGGGAAAAAAATAAAAATTGATTCTATGGAGATAGAGCCTGTTCATGTTGACCATTCCATACCTGCTGCATACGGGTACATAATTCACACATCAGAGGGTGTAGTAGCGTATACAGGTGATTTGAGGATGCATGGTGTCAGGTCTGATATGACAAATGATTTTATCAACAAGGCAAAAGAAGCTGAGCCTGCTGCCATGGTTTCAGAGGGAACAAGAATAGGCTCTGAGAGAAGAACCAATCATACAGAAAAAGAAGTCAAAACCAAGAGTTGTGAGATTGCATCAAAAACAAGGAAACTTGTTATCACAACATTTTATCCCAGGGACATTGACAGGCTCAGAACCTTTTATCAGGTTGCAAAAGACAGTAAAAGAAAGTTTGTTGTCTCACTCAAGGCAGCGCATCTGTTAAGCAGATTAAAAGAAGACAAGCGTTTATCAGTACCTGATGTTACATCTGACCCAGATATACTTGTTTATCTCAGGCCTAAAAGCAGATACTATAAATGGGAGCAGCCTTTTCTTGATAATGCTGTTGACTGCAATTATGTTCACAAAAACCAATCTAGGTTAATATTAAATCTTGGTTTAATGCAGTTTGCAGAACTCATTGACATAAGACCAGACAAAGGCAGTCATTTCATTCATTCCATGAGCGAGCCTTTCAGTGAGGAGGACATTGAAGATGAGGTCATGCACAACTGGCTGAATCATTTTGGACTAAACTTCCATCAGTTGCACGCAAGCGGGCACTGCTCAGGCGCAGAAATCATAAAAAACATCCAGACAATAAAACCGAAAAAGGTATTTCCTGTTCATACTGAGAATCCTGAGATGTTCAAGGAGCTTGTGAAGGGTGTGAAGGTGGAATGCCCGGAGGTTGGGAAGAGATATGGGGTATGATGTAAAGGTTTATAATTGTCATATCAATGATGAAAAAAAGGGTGCGATATATATGGATAAAAAAATTTTTATTTACATAATGAATACTACCAAAAAGGTAAATGATAGGCTATTCCATGAAGGAAATGTACCTTGGCCATTATGGTGGAATAACAAAGCTTACTACTTAAAAAAGGACGCTGCCCGTCTTAACTTTCAAAAACCCGGAAAGGGAAAAATATTCTTCGGACCATGTAAAAAGGATATGCGTTGGGAAATCAGCGATATCATAGGAGAATCTCCTGATAAGGCTATTTACATAGTTGGATTATCTAATTATGAATTTCAACCAAGAAGAATAGTATATTATATGAAAATAAATGGGAAACCAATGACATTTAGAGAAGCCTACAATCGTTTCCCAAATATTATTGGTACAGGAATACATATCAAACCAACGAACAAAGCGTTTCATTATCGTTTTGAATATTATGGAAAACAGCAATCAATCGAACTTAAATATAAACACTTGGGAGTAATTGTCTCTTGTAAAAATAAAAAGGCACCACATCATGATGAATGGATACAAGATATCGCAAGAAATTCCACCAATTTCAAAAAATGTGGACCGGATTGTTGTTTTGTTGGAAATAAAGATTCTGTTTTTTTCGGACAAAAAGATATTAAAGTAGACAAAAACTTTTGCAACTTATTGAAAAAAGGGAAATTATCTAAAGGAAACCTAGATAAAAACTCAGTTACTACAAATAATCCGATACCTAATGCAAGAGGTAATCATTTGATACTAAATAATGAATCTGCATCACAAATGATAGAAGTGCTAGAGGAAATGGGAGACAATATATGACTAGAGCGCCCAACGCCCAAAATGGTTATTTTTCGTCTATGACTCTGCAGAACCTTTCGTTTTCCTTGCATCGCTTTCAATTCAGAACTTCAGATACACTTGGAATGTTATATGAAATGGCGACGCAATTAAAGTTTACAAAAAATCTTGAGGAAAATGGGAGATTACAACAATGAAAGCAATGCTACTTCGTGTAGGCATAGACAAAGGCACTGATGGAGCATTAGCCCCAATTTTTGATGATGGTTCCTTTGAGTACATTCCCATCTCAGAAGGAGATGCAAAATCAAAAGAAGACAGAACTTACAAAAATACTATCGGCAGAAGCGAAAAACCATTGTCAACCTATCTGCCTGAAGAAATTGAGAACAGAACAATGCATTTTGACCCAGAGTTTGATACGTTTACCTATGGAGACCCTACATATAAAAGGGGGTTTTTGCTGAAACTTGAAAAGAATGACTTATTGGTTTTCTATGCAGGATTGTATCCTTTTCAAACACAAAAATATAAAACTGCATTGTACATTATTGGGTATTTTACGGTTGACAGGATGGTTGATTTTAACAGTTTACCCCGGAGTGAGATTAGACAATGTTATAAAAAATATACGAACAACGCTCATTTGAAAAGAAGCTATGACACAGAGGATTTAGTAATAATCGTGGGTAATAAGAAAAAAAGCAGGTTGCTGAATAAGGCAATTCTGATTAGTCAAACAAAGTATGACAGAAACGGAAAGCCGTATCAGGCGGTTTCAAAAAAGATGGAAAAAATGTTGGGAATATCCGGTTCTATCCAGAGAAGCATACCGCCAAGATTTATCAGCTCAGAGAATAATGTTAGTAATCTGAAATCGTTACTTCACTACCCAACGCCAAAAAACATCAAATAAACCTCGGCAGCATCCTTTAGTTCTGGTTCAATGCTCGCGCCAAAAACTACATCTGCATCTGGTTTCATGCCCTTGCATGCCTCCTCAGCAGCAAGGTTCACATCCGATAAAGTCATCCTGTGTCCGCCGGTAAATGCAATTAGTGCGCCTGAGGTTTTTGCCAAATCTGTGTTTTGTGCTGTTTTTAATGCCTGATTAACTGCTTCTAATGCCCCTTTTCTGCCTTCTGCTTTTCCTGTGGCAAGCATGATTTTTCCATCAGATTTTTCAATGAGCTTGAGCAGGTCATCCCGGTCAATGTTTATCAGGCTGGGTTCTTCAACAAGTTTTACCAAAACCTTAGCAGCTTCAAAAAGTTTAACGTTTTCAAACAGTTCTTTCACATTTTCCTTTGGAAATGAAATCTTTATCATAAAACCGTTATCCTGCTGTGTTTATAAATAGTTTATGCAGAATGGTTCAATTTATTATCTAACTGTTCGCAAGAAAATATATTAACCAAGAAGACATCTGTTTTCCTTGTGATTTTTTATGTGTGAAAACAACAGGATTGGAGTAACATCTGAGGATGAGGAAAAGATAAAAGCGCTGGCATCGGAGGAAAAGGAGGGCGGGCATACAGTATATGAGAAAATTATAAACTCAATTGCGCCCTCCATCCATGGTTTAAGATTTGTTAAGGAGAGCGTGATGCTGCAGATGTTTGGTGGTGTGTCAAAGAAAATGTCTGATGAAACAACAATGGATGGAAACATACATATTCTCATTGTTGGGGACCCAGGCATTGGAAAATCCAAAATCCTGTCATCCGTGCATGGACTAATGCCAAATTCTGTGCTGATAGGTGACCTCCTCAGCAATAAAAACATGCCAAGTGATAAAAGGCCTGATAAAGAGATGCTGACACCTGAGATACTGGCAATGGCAGATAACGGCGTACTTATTATTGATAATGTAAACTTTATGCAGAGCAGGGGCTGGCGGACACTTGTGAATGTTATGGAAAGGGGAAAGGCACCAGTTGTTAGGGACAAAAAGGTTGTTGAAACAGACAGGCATTTCTCCACACTCATAACAGCATCGCCGCGGTTTGGCAGATTTGATCCATACAAACCAATCTCTGAGCAGATAGAGATCCCAATAAATACCCTCATACTGTTTGATATTATTTTCTCTATTGATGACAAACCCAATGTAAAAAAGGATTCTGAAATCGCGGAACACATCCTAAGAATGCATTCCCAGAAACTGGTAAATGAGCCTGAAATCAAACCAGAACTTCTAAAAAAATACATAACATACTCAAAGAGAAATGTTTTTCCTGTGATAACAAAGGAGGTGGAAACAGCGCTTAAGGATTATTACTTAAATCTGAGAAGGCAGGGTGAGGAGGAAGACTCACCTGTGCCTGTAACACCACGCCAGCTTGAGTCTCTTATAAAATTGAGTGAGGCAAGCGCAAGAATAAGGCTGAGCAGCAGGGTGAGTAAGGAGGATGCTGACAGGGCTATAAGGATAATGGACTACTGCATGAGGAGGGTGTGCTATGACTATGAAACCGGCAAGTTTGATGTTGATGTTGTTGCAACAGGCAGGAGTCATGCAGAGGCTGAAAGGAGCAGGGCTGTGCTTGACATCATCAATAAATTATCAAACAGGGAGGGTGTTGTAGCAGAGGATATACTAAAAGAAATGTCCAGCAAAGGGATCAGAGAACATAAAGTGGAAGATGTTCTTTCCTTTCTGGTGGACGAAGGAATGCTCTTCAAAAAAGAATATTATAAGCTGGCAGAAGGCAGAGAGAAATACTCATTTTTGGAGTAACATCTGAGGATGAGGGGAAATATGTAGTGATGAAAAATGGGAAGAACAACAAAAGATTCTGGATATAAGAAGGCTCTGAAAAAAATAGAGGAAGACTACAGAAGAAAAAAAGAGTTTCTTGAGAATGAGTTCGAGAAAAAGATAGTGCCTTTTTTGCTGGATTACAAGAAAAAAATAAGGCCTTTTCGGGAGGAATACGATAAAAAAGCAGAATCCTTTTGGAATGAATACCATAGAAAAAATATGCCCCTTTGGGAGGAATACGATAAAAAAACAGCATCTTTTGAGAAAGAATACAATAAAAAGATAGCGCCTTTTGAGAAGGAGTATGATAAAAAAATAGCATCTTTTAAGGAGGAATTCAAGAAAAAAACAGCGTCTTTTAAGAAAGAAAATGAGAAAAAAGACGCGATTCTTTGGAAGGAATTTGAGAAAAAAATAGCACCTTTTGAAGGAGAACGCAAGGAAAAAATATTCCCTCTTTGGAAGGAACACACTAAGAAGATAGCACCCTTTGAGAAAGAATGCAGGGAAAAAATAATGCCTCTTTGGAAGGAACTCAGGAAAAAAACAGCATCTTCCGAGAAACCATACGATAAAAAAGAAGAGATTTCTTGGGAGGAATTCAAGACAAAAATGTTCCTTTGGAAGGAATTCAAGAAAGAAACAGAGCCTTCTGAGAAAGAATTCATGAAAAAAATACTGCCCTTTTGGAACGAGTACACGAGAAAGATAGCGCCTTTTGAGAAAAGGTACGATAAAAAAACAGAGCCTTTTTGGAAGGATTACGATAAAAAGATAGAGTCTTTTGAAGAAGAACTCACGAAAAAAAGCATGATTTTTGACGAAGAATATAGAATAAAAACAATGCCCCTTCGGAATGAATACATGAGAAAGATAGCACCTTTTAAGAAGGAATACAAGAAAAAGATAGCGTTTTTTGAGAAGGAACTCAGGAAAAAAACAGAGCCATTTGAGAAAGAGTATGAGAAAAAGGAATCACTCCTTTGGAAGGAATACGATAAAAAAACAGAACCTTTTTGGAAGGAATTCAAGAAAAAGGCAGAGCCTCTTAATGAAGAATGCAAGAAAAAAATAAAACCTCTTTGGAATGAATACCAGAAAAAAATAGAGCTTATTCAGAAGGGATACAAGAAAAAGAAAGCAGATTTAATTGTTGCTCTATTCACAAAACAAGCATCTCCAGGGATATTTTGGAAGGAGTACAAGAAAAAGGTAGCACCTTTTTTGAGGAAGAACTCAAGAAAAAAAGCAGAGCCTCTTTGGGAGGAACGCCAGAAAAACATAGAGCAGATTCTGAAGGAATACGAAAAAAAGTCTGCTTTAAAAGAAGGACATAAAAGAAAAAGGTCAACCACTCCTTCCAGGGAAGAAAAAGGCCTCCGAAGAGAAAAAGCAAAGCCTGTGGTTGAGATGGTAAAAGAGATGAAAGAAAAGTTTGGTTTAGAGTAAATACAGGTGGGAATGGAATGAAGGAAGAATATGTACTCATTGGACGAGATGAGAAGGGAAGCATTGCAGCAACAACAGTTCAACAGTTTAGAACTATTCAAGAATTAATGGTTGCCCGTAAAAGAAAAAACTGCTGCAAAGCCCCAGGTCTTTTTGAATGCAAATGTGACATAGGGCTCATTGTTGATGACGATAAGAGTTGAGAAAGATGGATGCAGAAAGGTTTATGGAACTGCGGAAACTGAAAATGGAAAAGTGGGAGGAGCACCGTTTGCTTTATATTAAACTGTGTCTAACAACAATACTGGTTATATTAGGATGTATGGTTTGCCTGGGTTTTACAAAAGGGATAATAATAGGTGCGGCAGGCATCACCATTTATGTTGTTGGTGTTTTCACAGTTGTTTGGACAGAGTGTGTGAAAGATGAGAATGGTGAAAAAAGGCTGTTTGGGAATTGCAGTGTTTTGTCTGGTAGTAAACACATTAAATGTATGATTGCTAACGAACATATTTTCTGGATGGTACTTTTAAAAAGCATGCTTATTCTTGGTCTTGCCATGGGTGTAGAATTAGGTTTGACGGGTTTAATGGGGGTAGCATGAAAAGAACATCTGTGTTGAGGTTTGCATGGTGGATAATCAGGTTCATTATACTTAAAATGCCTCGTTTTAGGTCTGCCCAAATAAGTTTTTCTGGAATAGCAATATTATTCGTTTCTGGTGTGCTCATCAGCCGTTACGGTATTTCAGCAAACATAATGATTGTTCCCCTCCTCATTGGTATTGGGCTTATCCTTTTAGGGATGCTGTATATGGGTGTGGAGTTTGCACCGGAGGATGAAGAAGAGGAAGAAGAGCCAGAGATGGAGATGTTCAAAACCATTATGAAAGAGCTAAAGGACATCAAAAACAGGTTGGAAAGGTTAGAGAAACATCATGCTCAGGATGAGATAAAAGGAGGAAAATAGTTATGAAAAGAAAACCACTGCTAAGTGTTGTGCGTGAATTTCTTGGTGCATTACCACACATAATCAGACAAAGGCCTATGCAGTTGATGTTTACAGGCATAGGTGTTATAGCCGTTTCTTTACCAATCTGGGACTATTACAATATGCCTCAGTGGACAATACTCATTCCCGCACTTATTGGTTTGGGGCTCGTTGTTTTGGGAGTCCTTGATCTTCCAGAGCACGAAATAGAAACAGAACATATCAAGGAAGAGGTTGTGCAAGACTTTAAGGACATCAAAAAAGAACTCAAAGAAATCAGGGAGAGACTGGAAAAAATAGAAGGAGGTTTATGAGAGGAATTAAATGGATAAAAATAATCAAATACAGTCCTTACATAGTGCTAATAGTAGGTACAGGTTTTCTTATTTCTTTCCTCATCCTTTCACACTACATTCAAATAGAGGAGGGCACAATTACCATCGTCATGGTAGTGGGAGGAGCAATGACTGGGGCGATTACAGTGGTCTTTGCATTCCTTTCAATGCTCGCAAAACTTTACGGATAAAAAAATGAGGAAAATTATGAGAAGATATATGTGGATGGAAGGGCATAATGGGATAAGGTAGATATAAATGAAGCTGAGTTCAGATATAAACGAGTTAGGCGACATGCTACTATATGCTCTTAAAGGGAGGTATACATGCCAACAATTAAGCAAATTGCAGATGAGATAAATAATCGGTCAAAAAATTTTGAGATTGGTAAATTACAAGAGATACGGACAAGGATTCATAAAAAGAGACAGACGGGTGAAAAGATATTCAGCAATATTACAATTTTTGACGGATATGCATTCCATCATGGTGGAAGAAAAGAACTTCAATATAACATAGGCAAAGAAAATGATATAGACTATAGACATGGAGTGGCGTTTTCATTAGAACGGACTCAAACTTTACCTGAGCCTGTTAAAACTCTTAAGCCCAAAATCCAAAAATTTAATGAATACATGAAATTGTATTCTAAGGAATACTCAGATATGAGGTTATGGTATAAGGATAAGGGGGAGTTTAAGGCGCATAAAGAGTGGATAATTCCTAAACATGCTATCCAACCAGAGGCCTTCATTTTTTTTGGAAAGCTTCAAAAAGAAAATAGTTTTTCATATGATGAAATCTTGAGTGATTTTGATAGATTATTACCTTTATACGTTTATGTAGAAAGTAAAATTAAACCAGAAATCGAAAAGGTGAAAGGACTCGTGTTTTCACCGGGGTACACTCCAAAGAAAAAGAAGGCAACTAAGGTTACAAAAGAAAGAATAGCTGTTGATGTTGACTTGAGACATAATTTGATACAAGAAAGGTTGTATAATCATCTTGTAAAAAAATATGGTGAAAAATCGGTTGGCACTGAATGTCTGACTGTTGGTGGAAATAAAATAGATATCGTCGTTAATCTAAAAGATGAAGTAATATATTATGAGATTAAGACTGCCTTAACTGCAAAAACCAGCATACGTGAATCATTATCGCAATTACTTGAATATTCTTACTGGCCAGGAGGAACGGAAGCAAGTAAACTCGTTATCGCAAGTGAAGCTTCATTAGATAATAAAGCAGAACAATATCTAAAAAAACTAAGACAGAAGTTCTCAATACCCATTTATTATGAGCAAGTCAAAATTGACTAGATTAAACGGCACGTCGCCTAACAAAGCGTATCTGGCTATGGTGCTACGCACCTCCGCCCAAATTCCTCGCTTCGCTCGGAACTTCAGATATACTCAAACCGTTATCTAAAGATGCAACTGGAGTCAGACACGAAGATTGCAGGCTAATACATCATCAAAACCATTTTAGTTCAATCATTTTTCTAACCATGCTGAATAAACTATATTAACAACACAGTCTTAATATTATATAGGTGAATAAAATATGGATGAAAAATGTGTGAGTTGCAGGAAAAGAAGCTGCTCTAT
>Ga0210016_1000332_pt1 | contig 41084 bp, 29 predicted proteins | sample CryGeyCG2014_300_FD_185454 | JGI IMG/M metagenome (GOLD analysis project Ga0210016, IMG submission 185454) | Groundwater microbial communities from aquifer - Crystal Geyser CG02_land_8/20/14_3.00 (SPAdes) (version 2) | ecosystem: Environmental > Aquatic > Deep subsurface > Groundwater | place...
AGTCTCGTTGGATGGCGAATGGCTGTTGGCAACAGACCCGACGAACGTCGGCCGCGACCAACGTTGGTGGGAAGGACCGCGGCCGGACACGAAGCCGGCGAAGGTGCCGTGGATCATCCAGGACGCGATCCCCGGGTACCACGGCGTAGCGTGGTACTGGCGCGAGGTCATGCTGCCACCGAACCCGCACCGCGACGGGCGCTATCTGCTTCGGTTCTGGGCGGTGGACTACAAGGCCGACGTGTGGGTCAACGATGTGCACGTCGGTGAGCATGAGGGGGGCGAGACGCCGTTTGTGCTCGACGCGACGGAGGCGTTGAGACAGGTTGGCAACCTGTCCCACGGGCGGGTGGCGGTGCGCGTGCTCAACCCGACAAACGAGCCGATCGACGGCATTGTGCTGAACGAGACCGCTCACCGGAACAAGGTCGTGCCCTACGGGTCGGGCAGTGCGTGGGATCAGGGAGGCATCATCGACTCGGTCGAGTTGCGGGTGGCCCCGCCGGTGCGGGTCGAAGACCTGTTCGTGCGCCCGGACTGGAAGACGGGCGCAGTTCGGGCGCAGGTGAACGTGCGCAACGCTCTGCCGCAAGCCGCCCAGGCGCACTTGGAGTTGTCGGTGGCGCCTGCCGCCAGTGGCGAGACGGTGACGGTCGCCACTATCGAGCGTGAGGTGCAGCCGGGCGACACGCTGGTTGAGGCTGAGCTGAAGGTGGACAAGCCGCACCTGTGGAGCCTCAGCGACCCGTTCCTGTACCGAGTGACTGCGCGGGTCAGCTCAGACGGATCAGTCGGAGCGGACGGATCGGTCTCAGCGGACGAACACTCAGTCCGCTGCGGCTTCCGCGACTTCCGGTTCGAGGACGGCTGGTTCCGGCTGAACGGGAAGCGCCTCTACCTGCGCTGCTCGCACACCGGGAACTGCTGCCCCGTCGGGCTGCTGATGGCGTACGAGGAAGCCTACGCAAGCTGGTGCCTGGCCGATTCGCCGAAGATGGGCGAGCGGTTCGACGAGTCGCTGCTGGGCATGGTTCGCCGCGACCGCAACCACCCCAGTGTGACGATCTGGGGGTTGCTGAACGAGACGCCCGATGGCGCGGTGTTCCGCCACGCGGTCGACTTCCTGCCCAACCTCCGCGCGCTGGATGACTCCCGCCTGGTCATGCTCAACAGCGGCCGGTGGAACGCGGCGCGGCGGCCACCGGCGGAGAGGCGGAGCTCTTCGTCGCCGACCCGGCCGACCTGCCGCGGGTCGACGGCGACATCACATTGTGGGGCGACGACCCGGTAGTGGCGAAGTGGCTCGCCGACCACGGCGTCCGCACGCGCCCATTCGCGCCGGGCGAGCCAACGACTCGCGAGGTCCTGCTCGCCGTCGCTGAGCCGCCGGGACCCGACGAAGGCGCGACTTGGCGCGCCGAGTCGCCCGTGGCTGTACAGCCATCTTCCTCTCGCCGGACATTTTGGCGAAGGGCGACCAGCCGACGGGCTGGCTGCCGCTGGCAAACAAGGGCGCCCTCGCCACCATGCGCAACTGGGTCTACCTGAAAGACGAATGGACCAAGCGCCACCCGGTCTTCGACGGTCTCCCGGCCGGTGGGCTGATGGACTACACGTTCTACCGGGAGATCATCCCGGATTTGGCGTTCGTCGGTCAGGACCCGCCTGCCGAAGTGGTTGCCGGCGCGATCAACACTTCGCAGGACTGTGCCTCCGGGCTGCTCATGTCGGCCTACCAACTGGGCGCCGGTCGGTTCCTCCTGAACACGCTGAACGTCCGCCAGAACCTCGGCGCGCACCCGGCCGCCGACCGGCTGCTGTTGAACATGCTCCGATGCGCGTCGCGTGACGTAGGCTCGCCGCTGGCAGAGCTGCCGGCAGACTTCCCCGCGCAACTGAAGACCCTCGGGTATGAATGAAATGGTGATTGCACTCATGCTGGCTGCGTTGTCGTTCCCAGTTGTCGCCACCGCCCAAGGCGACGACACCTCGTCGGACAACCGAGACGGGCTGGTGCTCGAGCTCAAGTTCGAGGGCGACCTCGCCGATACGTCGGCAAAGGACCGTCTCACCGAGCGTCGAGGCGACTTGATCTACGGGACCGGCAGAACCGGCAAGTGCTTGCAGCTCGACGGAGCGGGCAGCTACGTCGTATCCGGCACGAACCTGCTCGACCTGACCGACACGTTCACCGTCGAGTGTTGGGTCAAGCCCGCAGCGAAGCAGAGCGCCTATGCCGACATCCTCGGGAACCACGATGGCGGGCCGTTCTCCGGGTTGGTGCTTCAGCAGGAGGGCGAGCAATCCAACTGCTACTACCTCGCCTACGGCACCGGGAAGGCGTGGGTCTACACCAAGACGATCCCGCTGGCGCCGGCCGAATGGCAACACGTGGCGGTGGTGAAGACGCCCGAGCGGCTGCGGTTCTACCTGAACGGAATGCTGGTGGACAGCAAGGCCGCCGCGGAGCCGATGGTCACGAGCACCACCCCGCTCATGGTCGGCAACGGCATCGGCAGCGCCACGCGTTGCTTCAAAGGGGCGATCGACGAGCTGCGCGTGTGGTCGCGACGAGTCACCTTCCAGTCGCTGCTGACGCTGGCGCAGCAGGCAGCGCTGTTCGCGAAGACGGCCCGACTCGAGACCACCGGGTGCCTATTCCGGCCGGGAGACCAGCACGAGATCGCGCTGGCACTGGATCCGGAGATCGTGCCGGCAGGCGTAGACACGGTGACGGTCACCTGCGAGTGTCAGCGCGCCGGGGGGAAGGCGACGGCGTTCCCGAAGGAGACCACGCTTACGAGGGCGGCCGAGTTCAGAGGGAGCGTGGCTGTGCCGGCGGAGCCGGGGTACTTCCGGGTGTCGTATTCGCTGTCGGCAGCGGGAGCTGCTACCGAGGCGAACACGGCAACAGGGACGTTCACGTTTGCAGCGTTGAGAGGGTTCGGGAAGCAGGGAGACCTGACGGTCGCCGAAGGGGCGGGGTCGGGAGACCCTCGCCCAGCGGGGCCACTGCGGCCGACTTCGGTGGTCTCTCTTGACGGCGACTGGCTCCTGGCTACCGACCCCGGGAATGTCGGTCGGGAGGAGAAGTGGTTCGCCGCACCGGTGCCGGGCGCCGTGTCGACGCGGGTGCCGTGGATCATCCAGGATGCGTTTCCCGGCTATCACGGCGTGGCGTGGTACTGGCGCGAGGTCATGCTGCCACCGAACCCGCACCGTGACGGTCGATACCTGTTGCGCTTCTGGGCGGCTGACTACTTGGCGGACGTGTGGGTCAACGGAGTGCATGTCGGGCAGCACGAAGGTGGCGAGACGCCGTTTGCACTGGACGCGACGGACGCAGTCCGACAGGTTGGAAACCTGTCCCACGTACGGCTGGCCGTGCGGGTGCTGAACCCCACCAATGAGCCCATCGACGGCATCCGACTCAACGAGACGCCCCGCCGCGCGAAGGTCGAGCACTATTCCGCCGGCGCCTCCTACGACCACGGCGGCATCGTGGGCTCGGTAGAGCTGGTGGTGGCGCCGCCGGTGTGGGTGGAAGACCTGTACGTCTGGCCCGATCCGGCAACCGGGATTGCGCACGCCCAGGTCACCGTGCGCAACACCTTGGACCACCCGGTCGAGGGATGGCTTGAGCTGTCGCTGGCGCGTGCTGCGAGCGGGGAGACGTTGGCGGTGGTCGGCGGCAGACGGACGCTGCCGCCGGGCGATACGGTAGTCGAAGGCGCGCTGAAGGTGGACACGCCCAAGCTCTGGAGCCTGAACGACCCGTTCCTTTACCGGGTGACAGCGCGGGTCAGCTCGGACCGATCCGACGGATCAGACGGATCGGTCTCCGTTGACGAGCGCTCCGTGCGCTGCGGCTTCCGCGACTTCCGCTTCGAGAACGGCTACTTCCGGTTGAACGGCCGGCGCCTCTTCATTCGCAGCTCGCACACCGTCAACGCCGCCCCGGTCGGTCAGCAGGTCCCAGCCGACCCCGGCCTGTTCCGGCGCGACCTGCTGTATGTGAAGGCGATGGGCTTCAACGCGATCCGGTTCATCTGGGGAGGCGCGACGCCTGAACAACTTGACCTGTGCGACGAGATCGGGCTGCTGGTCTACAACGAGTCCTACGCGTCGCAGTCGATGGACGACACGCCCCAACTGGCCGAGCGGTTCGACCGTTCCGTGACGGAGCTGATCACGCGCGACCGCAGCCACCCGAGTGTCGTCCTGTGGGGGCTGCTCAATGAAGCCAGCGACAACGCGTCGTTCCGCCATGCGGTGGACATGCTGCCGCTCGTGCGGTACTTCGACGATACCCGGGTTGTGATGCTCAACAGCGGCCGGTACGAGCATCGCCTGGAGATCGGTTCGCTCAGCAACCCGGGCGCTTCCGGCTGGGAGCGCGTCCTCAGCGACCAGCACAACTACCCGCGCGTCCCGCACCCGGCCGACACCATCCGGATGCTCCGCACGCTGGACGGAGAACCAGGTCCAAACGAAGCTGCCTTGCCGGTCTTCCTCACCGAGTACGGCATCGGCAGCGCTGTGGACCTGTGGCGGACCACCCGACACTTCGAGCGCCTGGGCAAGGAAGACGCCGAAGACGCACAGTTCTACCGCGACAAACTGAACCGCTTCCTGGCCGACTGGGACCGCTGGAAGCTTGCCGAGTGCTTCGGTCGCCCAGAGGACTTCTTCGCTGCGAGCCTGCGCAAGATGGCCGGGCAGCGCACGCTGGGGCTCAACGCCCTGCGCGCCAACCCGAACCTCGTTGGCTACAGCCTCACCGGAACGATGGACCATGTGAACTGCGGCGAAGGGCTGTTCACGCTGTTCCGGGAGCTCAAGCCCGGGACCGTGGACGCCCTGTTTGAGGGGCTGGCGCCGCTTCGTCTCTGCCTGTTCGCAGAGCCGGTCAACGCCTACCGGGGCGCCACTATTCACCTGGAAGCGTCGCTTGCCAATGAGGACGCCTTGCCGCCGGGCGAGTATCCGATACGTCTGCAGGTCCTCGATCCGGCGAACCGCGAGGTTCTACAGCGCACGACCTCCGTCACGATCCCCGCCGCGGCGGGTCCCGCCGAACGGCCCTTCGCTCTGCCGCTGTTTTCCGAGCAGGCGCCAATCGACGGTCCTGCCGGGAAGTACCGGTTCGTGGCCACGATGGAGCGCGGCGGCGCACCAACCGGCGGAACCACCGAGTTCCATCTGGCCGACCCGGCTGAGATGCCGCCGGTCGAGACCGAAGTCACGCTCTGGGGCGACGACCCGGACTTGTCGCAGTGGCTGACAGCGCACGGCATCCGCGTCCGCCCGTTCGCGCCGGGCGAGCCGACTCGTCGCGAAGTCATCCTGGTCTCCGGTCGGCCGGCCGCTCCGGGCAACGCCGCCGCCTGGCGTGAGCTGGTCACCCGCGTGGCCCGCGGGGCGACGGTCGTGTTCCTTTCACCCGACGTGTTCGCGAAAGAGAACCAGCCGGTTGGCTGGCTACCGCTCACGAACAAAGGCACGCTCACGGCCATCCACGGCTGGCTCTACCTGAAGGACGAGTGGGCGAAGCAGCACCCGATCTTCGACGGTCTGGCCGCCGGCGGACTGATGGACTACACCTTCTACCGCGAGCTCATCCCCGACGCGGTGTGGTCCGGTCTGGACCCGCCGGCCGAAGCCGTGGCGGGGGCCGTCAAGGCTTCGCAAGACTACGCGTCCGGTCTGCTGGTGTCGGTCAACGACCTCGGTGCCGGGCGATTCCTGCTGAACACACTGAACATCCGGCAGAACCTCAGCACCCATCCTGCCGGGGAACGACTGCTGCGGAACATGCTCCGGTATGCAGCGCGCGACGTGGAGCAGCCGCTCGCAGAGCTTCCGCCGGACTGGGACCAGCAACTCAAGGCAATGGGGTACTGACACTGATGATCTGGATCGGAGCACTCCTGATGACCGCAATGCCGCACTGTCTCGGCGCGGTGCAAGTCACGCCGGATGAACTGGCCGAAGCTCGCCGGTGGGTAGCCGCCAAGTTCGAGGGGACCGAGGACCGCGGCGAGGGGCGCCCGGGGCTCTCCGTTCTTGCGAACCACGCGCACGTGCAGAAGAACAGGCGCGGCGAACGGCCTCTCGCCGTCGGTGGCACCCAGTACGAACGCGGACTCTACTGTCACGCCGCGAGCAAGATCGTCGTGCGCCTGCCCGGCCCGGGCAAGACGTTCACAGCCCTCGCCGGCGTTGACAGCAACCTGCAAACGCGCCCCGGCCGCGGCAGCGTGGTGTTCTCCGTCCAGGTAGCCGGCAGGGAGACCTTCCGCTCGGAGGTGGTTCGCGAAGGGATGCCGGCAGTGCAGGTCAGCACAGACTTGGCGGGCGCGACGGAGTTTGTGCTCCGGGTCGACGACGGTGGCGACGGAATCTCCTGCGATCAGGCCGACTGGGCGGAACCGCAGGTGGTGCTGGCGGATGGCAGCGCGGTGCGATTAGAGGAACTGCCGCTCCTGGGTCTCCAGCGGGGCCCGGTGTCGCCGGAGCCGCCTTTCTCGTTCGCGTACGCCGGGCGTCCGTCCGGCGAGTTGCTGACGACCCGGAAGCTCGAGCGCACCTCGCGCATGCTCGACGACTCCCGCACCGAGCACACGCTCACGTACACAGATCCCGAGACCGGTCTACAGGCTCGCTGCGTCGGGGTCGAGTACCGGGATTTCGCAGCAGTCGAGTGGGTGCTGCACCTGAAGAACACCGGTGCCGTTGACACGCCGCTGCTGGCCGACATCCAGGCCCTCGACACCGCGTTCCGTCGCGACCCAGACTGCGAGTTCGTCCTGCACCACCACACCGGTGACAACTGCTCGCCCGACAGCTACGCGCCGCACGAACTGCGACTGGAGGCGAGGTCGGAGCACAGCTTCGCCTCGGCCGGCGGCCGGCCGACCACTGGCGCGTTCCCCTACTACAACCTCGAATGGCCGGGCGAAGGCGTCATCGCGGTGGTGGGCTGGCCGGGGCAGTGGGCCGCTCACTTCACGCGCGACGACGACGACGGCGTGCGCGTCCGCGCCGGGCAGGAGTTGACGCACTTCAGGCTGCATCCGGGCGAGGCGGTTCGGTCACCACTGATCGTCCTGCAGTTCTACCAGGGCGACCGCGTCCGCGCCCAGAACCTCTGGCGACGCTGGATGCTGGCGCATAACGTGCCGCACCGCGGCGGGAGGGTGCCCGCTCCCATGCTCTCCTCATGCAGCGGCGGGTTCATGCCGGGGCTGAAGTGCAACGAAGCAGACGAGTTCCGGTTCATAGACACGTACACCCGTGAAGGCGTCAAGCTCGACTACTGGTGGATGGATGCCGGCTGGTACCCGTGCGGCGACGGCTGGCCCAACGTCGGCACGTGGGAGCCGGATCGCGAACGCTTCCCCAACGGCATCAGAGCTGTCAGCGACCATGCCCACACGAAGGGCATGAAACTCATCCTCTGGTTTGAGCCGGAGCGCGTCACGCCCGGAACGTGGCTCTACGAGCAACGCCCCGAGTGGCTGCTGGGCGCAGATGGCGGCACCAAGCTGCTCAACCTGGGCGACGCCGACGCGCGGCAGTGGCTGACAGACCACGTCGATTCGCTGCTGACCAGTCAGGGCATCGACCTCTACCGCCAGGACTTCAACATGGACCCGTTGGCCTACTGGCGCGCCAACGACGCCGAGGACCGACAAGGCATGACCGAGATCCGCCACGTCGAAGGCTACCTCGCCTACTGGGACGAGCTTCGCCGCCGCCACCCGGACATGCTCATCGACAGTTGCGCCTCCGGCGGCCGCCGCAACGACCTGGAGACCCTTCGCCGCGCGGTCCCGTTGCTGCGAAGCGACTACCAGTCGTTCCAGGGCGACCCAGCGTATGCCCCCGGCAACCAGTGCCACACGTACGGGCTGGCCTCGTGGATCCCGTACTTCGGTCAGGGCGCCTACTACAACGACGACCAGCTCTTCTACACCGTCCGCAGCCACTTTTGCCCGGCATTCGGGCTGTGCTGGGATGTGCGCCGGGAAGGCGTAGACTGGGGCAAGTTCCGTCGGTTGACAAGAGACTGGCGCGCCCTCGCCGACTACCTCCTGGGCGACTTCTATCCGCTCACGTCCTACCACTTGGACGACGACGTCTGGATGGCCTGGCAGTTCGACCGACCCGATCTCGGAGGTGGCGTAGTCCAGGCGTTCCGGCGCGCAGGTAGCCCCTACGAGTCAGTCCGGTTCCGGCTGCAGGGGCTCGACCCGGAGGCGCACTACCGCGTGACCGATCGGGACCGCGAGGGTCTCGTGGAGATCAGCGGTCGCGAGTTGGCGGAGAACGGCCTCCGAGTGCAGGTGGACAAGCAGCCGGGCGCAGCAATCATCCTCTACCAGAAAGCCAGCATTGGCGGCTGACGCAGCCGACATGGTTGTGCCGACAAAAAGGGAGTCAACATGGCTCGGACCGCTAGTAAGGTAGAGCATGTAGCGACATCAACCCATGGGGAACCGGCGAGGAAGCCGGCCCCGCCGCGCCGCGTGCCCCCCGCGCCCGAGTCATACTGCCGGCGCGCACTGGAACGAGGCGCTCTGGATGCGGTGCTGATCGGCCCCGAGGGAGTGGCAGTCGCAGAGTGGGTGCGGATCAAGTGCCAGTTCGGCTGCGGCGGCTACGGCAGACGGCGAACCTGCCCGCCCTACTCGCCGACCCACGAGCAGACGAGGCGGATGCTGGACGAGTACGTGCAGCTCATGCTGGTACACTGCGACAACGGCGAACTGGTCCGCGAGATCGTCACCGACCTGGAGCGCGAGGCATTCCTCGACGGGCACTACAAGGCATTCGCGTTCGGCTGCGGCCCGTGTTTCCGCTGCGACGACTGCGCGATGGAAAAGGGCTGCAACCATCCCGGCTGGTCCCGGCCGGCGATGGAGGCATGCGGAATCGACGTCTTCGCCACAGCGCGCGCAGCCGGACTGCCCATCGAGACCGTACGGGACCGGGACGATGAGCAGAACCACTATGGGTTGCTGCTGATTGGGTAGGCGTCAGCAGGCACCCAGGATGCATCACGCCACGCACACATAGTCCCGCGGCTCCGTGAACCCGTGGGAGTCCAGCCACTCGCGGATCAGGTCGCGGGCGCCTTTGACCCCGACCACCACGAGAATGGGCTCGTCGCGCGGGTCGTCGCAGAGGTGCTCGGGCGGCACCACCGGCGCGCCGCGGAGCGTGTTGCCGATCTTGTTGGGGTCGATGTCGAGGAAGCGGGAAATCGCGAGCCCTGCCTGCTCGATGACTCGAGCAAAGACCTTGCCTCCCCGCCCCGCACCCCACACCTGCACTGCGTCGCGCCCGGCCAGGTGGGACTGTCTCAGGTAGTGCAGCTTCATCCGACGGAAGTTGTGGAGCGAGTACCGGTCGTCGGTGCGCGTCAGCCGGGCCGGCGAGTCTCGCCAGAAGTGGAGCACCTCCGGCACCTTACCGAAACGGCAGCCGGACAGGTACATCCGCAGCCACAGGTCGTAGTCTTCCGCCCAGCCGTGGTCCTGATAGCCGCCCACCGCCTCCATGCTCTCTCGCCGGACCATGATCGAGGGGTGGGCAAACGGCGACTCCACGAAGAGGTCTCGGCAGAGCTGCTCGTGGGTCACGAGCGAGTTGAGCCATTCCTGGTAGCGGGTCATCCCCTCCAGGATCCCCCGCCGCGGGAACGACTCGACCAAGCAGCTCACAAGGTCTGTCTTCGGATTGGCGTTCAGGAAGGCCGCCTGCCGCGCGAGCCGATCTCGGTGCATGAGGTCGTCTGCGTCCATGCGGGCAAGCAAGTCCCCGCTGGATTCGCGGATGCCGAGATTCAGCGCCTGGATCAGTCCGACGCGCCCCGGAGACAGCAACCGAATCCGCGAATCGCGCCGACACCACTCGTCTGCGACGGCGCCGCCGCCATCGGTCGAGCCATCGTCAACGGCGAGCAGTTCCCAGTCACTGAACGACTGCGCCGTCACCGAACGAATGGCCGGCCAAAGCAGTCTTCCTGGATTGTGGAACGGCAGGATGAGGCCAATCGTGGGCATCTCGGGCTGACTTCGTTCGCAGTGCGCAGTCCTGCGGCAACAGGACCCGATTGGAGTGTAGCCTTTGCCCCTCCGCTGGCCAATCAACGCTGGGTGGGCTCACGACCCGCACAGGGACAATCTGGGTTCGTGGTCGCTTCGGCCCTTGCGTTGTCGACCGGTTCCGAGCTATCCTCTTTTCGGTCAGTTTGGCCGACCACACAAGGAGTGACGGCATTCCCATGGCGAGTTTGGCAATCAACGGTGGAGCCCCTCTGCGGACAGCCTCGTGGCCCGGCTGGCCGCTGTTCGACGAACGCGAGGAGCAGGCGGTGCTGGACGTCGTCCGCAGCGGCGCGTGGGGGCGGAATGCGGGCAAGAAAGGCGACGAGTTCGAGGCGAAGTTCGCTGCGTGCCACGACGCGAAGTACGCGATTGCTTGCGTCAACGGGACTGCCGCGCTGGAAGTAGCATTGCGCGGAGCAGGCGTGGAGGGCGGCGACGAGGTGATTGTCCCGCCGTACACGTTCATCGCCACTGTGACGTCTGTACTGCTCATCAACGGAGTACCGGTCTTCGCCGACATTGAGCCGGGCACATGCAACCTCGACCCAGTAGCCGTCGAGTCCAAGATCACCGACAAGACCAAGGCCATCCTCGCCGTTCACATCGGCGGCCGGCCGGCCGACATGGAGCGATTGGGCGCCATTGCGAGGAAGCACAACCTCCGCCTCATCGAGGACGCCTGCCAGGCGCACGGTGCCATCTGGAACGGCACGAAGGTCGGCGCCATTGGCGACGTCGGCTGCTTCAGCTTCCAGGCGAGCAAGAACATCAATGCCGGCGAGGGCGGCGCCCTCCTGACCAACGACGCGGCCCTCGAAGAGCGCTGCTGGTCGCTGGTCAACTGCGGCCGCACCAAGACGGGCCAATGGTACGAGCATCACCTGCCCGGTTGGAACTACCGCTTGAGCGAGTTCCAGTGCGCGATTCTGCTGGCGCAGATGGAGCGGCTCGAGGAGCTGGCGCAGAAGCGCCAGGAGAACGGCGACTACCTGGCCGCGCGGCTGCGGGAGCTCGAGGGCATCTCGCCTCAGGACGCCGATGCGCGCGTGACGCGCAGCGCCTACCATCTCTTTATCTTCCGCTACCACGCCGAGGCGTTCGGCGGCGCGCCGAAAGAGCGGTTCGTCAAGGCCCTGTCTGCCGAGGGCATCCCCACCAGTCCAGGCTACAAGCCGGTGTACCAGGAGCCGGTCTTCAGGAGCGCGCCGGTCTTCTTCCCCGGAGTCACGTCCTCCACGATGGTTGATTATGACCGCGTGGACTGCCCGGTCTGCGAGCGCCTGTGCGCTGAGGAAGCGATGTGGTTCAAGCAGAGCATGCTGCTGGGGACGAGGGAAGACATGGACAACATCGTCGCCGCCATCGAGAAGATCCAGGCCAATTCGGGGGAGTTGCTGGCGTAGAAGCGGCCGCAACGCCGACGCTTTGACGACGGGTGCTTCCTACCCGACAGCGAGGTCGTCCATGCAGCAGAAGTTCTGGGAAGATCGGCCGGTACTGATCACGGGCTGCAGCGGGTTCGTCGGCTCATGGCTGGCACTCCGGCTGATCCGGGCAGGCGCGCGGGTCGTTGCCCTCGTCCGCGACTGGGATCCGGACTCCAACTTTGTGCGCGGCGGCGTCGCGGAGCGGGTGTGCGTCGTCAACGGATCCGTGACCGATTCCGCCCTCGTCGCACGCGCCCTCAACGAACACTCTATCGACACTTGTTTCCACCTGGCCGCACAGGCCCTCGTCGGCGTTGCCAATCGCTCGCCGCTCAGCACGTTTGAAGCGAACATCAAGGGCACGTGGAACGTCCTCGAAGCAACGCGCCTCTGCCCGACCGTCCAGCGCGTGATCGTGGCGTCGAGCGACAAAGCCTACGGCGACTACCCCGAATCGCGCCTCCCCTACACCGAGGAGTACGCCCTGCAGGGCCGCTACCCCTACGATGTATCGAAGTCCTGTGTGGATCTGCTGGCGCAGTCGTACTGGCACACGTTCTTCGCCGAGACGGGGCGGCCCTTTCTCGGAATCGCGCGCTGCGCCAACCTCTATGGCGGCGGCGATTCGAACCGCAGCCGCCTCATCCCCGACACCATCCTGGCACTGCTGGAGGACCGGGATCCGGTGATCCGCGGCCACGGCAAGCACGTGCGCGAGTTCCTGTACGTACTCGACGGGGTGGAGGGATACCTGGTACAGGCGGAGCGCTGCCACGAGGCAGAGGTTGCCGGAGAGGCGTTCAACTTCGGCGGCGATGGACCGATGACTGTGCAGGAGGTCGTGGAGCACCTCCTCACGCTCGCCGCCGCTCCCGGCCGGCGGCCCGTCATCAGCCGGTCGGACCCCACGCCGGGGGAGATCCTGGCGCAGTACCTGGACAGCAGCAAGGCGAGCCGGCGGTTGAACTGGCGAGCGAAGTACCCGCTCGACGCCGGTCTGCTGGATGCGCTCGAATGGTACCGCGCGTGGCAGGACGCCGGCATCGATCCTGCGCGCTCGCTCTGGGGCGTCAACCTGCGTCTACTGGAGCGATATGATGAGGCGACCATTAGCCAAACATAGCCGTTTCCGCGTCCACCACGGGTTCACGCTCATCGAGCTGCTGATCGTGATCGCCATCCTTGCCATCCTGGCGGCGATCCTCTTCCCCGTGTTTGCGCGGGCGCGGGAGAAAGCGCGTTCCGCGGCCTGCACCGCCAACCTCCGCCAGCTCGGGCTCTCCATCGCCATGTACGAGTCCGACTACGACGACACGTTTCCCTGGTGTGTGGACTACTGGGACCACGCCCATGCCAGCGTCTGGGGCACGTGGGCTCCCGTCATTGCGGCAATGCCCGAGTTTGCCGACGTGCTGCAGCCGTACGTCAAGAACCGGCAGGTGTTCGCTTGCCCCTCGGATACCGGCTTCGACTACGTCGACTCCGCGCCGGGGTACCCGCTCTCCGCCCACCCAAGTGCGTACGTCGTCTTCGGTTGCACCTACGCTCTGCGCACGGAGATCGTCTTCGCGAATACAGCAATGAGCCGTCTGGAGAACCCCACGGAGATCAACATTCTGTTCGACCCTTGCGGCTGGCATGGTGACGCGAATAGCTGGGCAGGCAGGCGCTACAACGTGCTCTTTGCGGATGGTCACGTGAAGAACATCAGCTACGAGCAGTCCCAGAATGCCTGGAATACCCCGATCAAGTAGCGTTGCCTGACCCGCTGAGCGCGCAGGCCGCCGCGGCGAGTGTCGTCACGCTACTACCGTGCTCTCTCTCAACCTGCCGAAGGTCAAGCCGGACGACGGCACTGCCCTCGTTCGTAGGGCTCCGCCACGGCGTGGAGCCACGCGCTCCGGGCCGTCCTCATTGCCGCTGGATCTCGATGCGCCAGTCCACCATGTCCAAGTCCGGCAGCGCCACATCCCCGGCGGACTCACGGATCGCAGCCTGGTAGTTGCTGAAGACGCCGTTTGTCCGCATCGGGATACTGACGTAGTCGCTTCCCTGCGGCCCCAAGCCGTCAAATCGCTTCTGGATCTGCAAGTTGGGATCGAGGATGATCTCGTCCGTGGTAATGAAGTTGATGTCCAAAGTGCGCGGATCAGCGGGGAAGTTCCGGTTGTAGTCCAGCACGAACCGCAGTTCCTTGCCGCCCTGCGGATAGCTGAATTCAAACGGCCGGTCTACGTACTTGTCCTCGATGGTCCCCTCGGCATCCACAGCGTGGGTGAATACTCGGAACGTTCCTTGGTGGTACTCCACGAACCGGGTGAATGACCCCGTCCCCCACCCGTTCCCGTAGGGGCTACTGACGACCGGCAGCGGGCCGTCGGCCGAGTTGCCGTCGTCATCGAAGGCAACGTAGTAGTAGAACAGGTCGTTGATGTTGCCATCGACGGTGAGCCGAACAATCAGCCGGTTCGTGACCGTTGCGGCGCCACCGAGATCGGGGCTCTTGGCGCAGCCGCAGAGGGTCAGGGCGACGGCTGTTAGGAGGAAGGTGCACAACGCGGTCATTCGCATGGGGGGATCACTCATATCCGCCGAACGCAGGGGAGCCGGACAGCAGGGCCACTGCAGAGGGCAGAAGCGAGCCGGTTCGGCGAAGGGGCGAAGGGCGCGGGCCTTCACTCGCCCGACTCCGGCGCCGGCTCCGCCAAGTCGCCGGCGGGCACCACGTCTCCTCCGGCCAGCCGCCGCAGCCCTCGCATCGCCGAGACTTCGCCCAGCACCACCAGCGTCATCCCGCTCTCCAGCGTCTGCGCGGGCTTGGGGTTGTACAGGAACCGCTCATCGGCCGGTGCCCGGACCGCCAGCACCGTGATGTTGGCGCGCTCGCACAGATCGGCTTCGCCCAACGTCATCCCGACAAGCTTGCTCTCAGCGCCCAGGGTCGCCTCCTCGATACGCATCGTCTTGTCCTTGTCGCGCAGCATCAAGTCAAGGAAGCTCACGACAGCCGGCCGGACCATCTCGGAGACCATGCGCATGCCGCCGATCATGTTGGGGGACACAACGGAGTCAGCACCGGCGCGAAGGAGCTTGTCGCGGGCATTGGGCTGAATGCCCTTGGCGACGATGCGGATGTTGGGGTTGAGCTGTTTCGCAGTGACGGTGAGGAAGAGGTTGTCCTTGTCGTTGGGAAGCGCCGCGATCAGTCCTGCTGCGCAGTCGATACCGGCTTCGCGCAGAATCTCGTCATCGTGCGCGTCTCCCTCCACAAAGGGGGCGTTGGGGAACTCCTCACACAGCCGCTCGATCCGCTCGTGGTCGTGCTCGACCACCACGAAAGGGCGACGCGTGTTGGCCAACTCGACCAGGACGTGGCGGGAGGTCTCACCGGCGCCGCAGACGATGTAGTGGTTCTCGGTCTTAGCGATGAGCTTCGCCATCCTTCTTCTCCACAGGACGTTCCGTAGGGTGCCCTCCACGATGAAGGCCGTCACCGTGCTGACGGCATACAGCATGACGCCCATGCCGAAGACGATCAGCACCATCGTGAACCCCCTGCCGTGGGGGAGGTGCTGCATGTCGACAATCTCGCCGTACCCCACCGTCGACAGCGTGATGACCGTCATGTAGAGGCAGTCCATCATGCTGGTGGTGCCCCGGCTCAGCCAGTAGTACCCCAGCGTGCCGGCAAGGCACACGATGAGGAACAACATCAACGTGTTCGTCAGCCGTCGGGGGATACCCATCGATCAACCTGTCTGCCCCTCAGCAACTGCTTCGCCGCGCGCCGGGCCCGCCTCCCGACACGCGAGCCGGTCCCGGCGTCCGCGGAACTACTGACCGCCGATACCGACCTGCGACATCGCCCTGTCGAGATCTGCCTGGGTGTACGGCGGATACACCTCGTAGATGGACTCGAACAACGTCACGTCGAGCTGCTCGAACGTGGTCTTCTCCTCGGCCACCAGGCCGTCGATCATCGAGAAGATGTTCTGCGGGTCCACAATCCGCAGTAGCCGACCATCGCGCTGGAACCACTCAGCGCACTTGTCCGCCAGTCGTGCCGCGGTCTCGGCTTTGACCCGGAACTCGCCGGCAACCTCGCGGAAGCGCTGCTTGAACTCCTCCGGACCCACGACCTCCGGGAGAGCGTATGCCACGGCGTCTTTCTCATAGGCGGCGGGGTACTGCTGGTAGATGCGCTCGAAGAGGGCCAGATCCAGGAGTTCGTTCACATCCTCCCCTTCGAGCAACACCGCGTCGAGCATGATGAACACGTTGCGTGGGTCGGCGGCGCGGATGACTCGACCGTCTCGCTTGTACCAGCCGAGGAGGATGCGAGCGAGTCGAGAGGCTGTCTGTTCGTCGATCCCGGCATCCTGCGCCGAGTTGGTTACGATCTTCTTCCAGATCGCGTCCGTCGGCCGGTCGACCAGCACCTGGTAAAGCAATCGGCGGGAGAATGCGTCGTCGATGACCGCGTGCAAGTTCAGGTTGGTCGAGAGAAACAGTCGCTGCTTGTACGGTACCCGAATGCTGCTGCCCCCGGCGAATTTGATGATCGCCTCTTGCTGCTCCAGAGGGTAGATGAACTGGTTGAGGATCATGTTGTGATCCTGCGTCTGGCGCCCCAGGTCGTCGAAGATGAAGATGCCGTTGTTCGCCTTGACGTGAGGGGGCGCATCGAACTGCCCATCGAAGGCAATCTGGAAGTGCTCCACCCGGAACTCTGTTCCCACGGTGACCAGGGGAGGCTTGGAGATAAGCCAGCGCTGGTCAGGCTTGCCGTGCGAAGCCAGTGACATCTTCGCGACCACGTCTTCCTGCTCCATGAGGTCTTCTTCGAGCTTGTGGAAGGCCGGGTCAAACACCTTGACGACTCGATTGCTGAACTCAAAGGCGTAGGGCAGGATGACAGCGTGCTTCAGCAGGCGGTGCAGGTTGTCCGTCACCAGCGACTTCCCGTTTCCTGGAGGACCCCAGAAGAGAACGACGCGCTGCGAGTTGAACCCCTCTTTGAGGATGCGTAGCAGCTCCTCCCGCATGGGGAACTTCGCGAAGTTGTTGTTGACGTCCTCTTGGGTCACTCGCTGATCCTGCTTGGACTGCTCCTGGACCTTCTCGCAGTACAGCTCGAAGCTGACCGGCGCCGGGCCCACATAGGCGTCTTCGGTCTCGTACTGCCCTGTCAGTTCGCGGCCTTTGGCCGTCAGATCGAAGTGCAGAGGTGACGGCGTGTCCAGGACCTCACGATGCAGGAGCTGCTGGATCTGGTCGCGGATGACGTTGACGGCGACCTTCATCGAGTCCGCGATCTGCTGCTCAGTCAGAGCGCCCCGTTGCTTGATCGTCTTCAGGATCAGACCCTCGACCACCCGGGTGCTGATACCCGCTTCCTGAATGGTGGTGGGCTGGGGCGGGCGACGGAATGTGCTGTCTGCCTTCGGCGCCTGCGGCGCGGTCAGTCCCTGAGTTGGCAATCCCATCTTGAGTACCTCCGGAGTCAGCTCACACCAGCGATTCTATCATAGGTTGGCCGGACCGGTAAACCCAGCCCGGCAAGTCGCACCTTCAACGGAGCCGAGGGCGCCGACCTGCAGAACTCAACGGGCCGGCGAGCGAGTTCGCCCCTGCGCGACCAATTCATGCCAGACACACTCCCCCACTGCTTTCCGCGACCGGGCGCAGCAGTCCGGCAAGCCAGCCCAGACGGCGAACGGAGCGCGCGGATGCCGCGCGTACTCCTGCATCGCGCTCACCCCGCTGCCCGCCGCGGGGATGACTTCCCCGACCGGACACGGCAGCCACTCCACATGGCCGAAGAGACGGCAGACCAGTGGCCGCGCCTGATACACCGCACAACGCCCCTGGAGATCGTCGCGGAACCAGCAGCGGCGGACGACCCCTTCCCCCCACTCTGCCAGCTTTGGCTGACGACACACGGAGCGGACGTCAGGCGTCGCCTCGAGGTGCGTCAGCAGGGCCAGAAACTCCTCCTCGGTGCACTCCCAGCCGTCCACGCACCGGGACCCACAGCGATCGCAGCCGAAGCAGGGCGTCAGGTCGAACGCCGCCAACTGCCACAGTCGGCAGTGCGGCCCCTCGCCATACCGCTCAGGCATCGGGCCCCGCCTCCGCTGACGTAGCCACCTGCGGCCACTCCACTCGGAAGGTCTGGGATCGCCTGGCGAAGCTGCGCAAGGCCGAATAGGAAAGCGTCGCCCGGCACTCCGCGCAGGCGATCCCCTCTCGGGGCTGCAGCGAGAACTCGGCAGTAAGCGAGCGGCCCGGCCGCAGTTGCGCCCATTCCGGCCGACCGACGGCCGAGATCGCCACTCCGGCGTCTGAGGTCACGCCGAGGCGCACGCGCTGAACGGCAGCGCCGCCCAGGCTCTTCACTCGCACCCGCACCCGCCGCTCGCCGTCTCGTCCGGCCGCAGGCAGGATCTCGTGCGCCAACAGCAGCTCAAAGCCGGCGGAACTGGCGGAGGACAGATGCTCAATGGCCTGCAGAACCTCCCCCGACAGGGCGTCGGCGGTGAGTGGCGGCAAGCGGCCGGAGTCGCCCAGGTTGCGCACAGACAGCTCCACTTGTGCCAGCCGGAGAAGAGCTTGATGCGACCAGAACTGCACCTTCGAGGAAGTCAACCGGACCGGCGCCAGGAGGTTGGCGATCCCCCTCCGCGCGTCGGCCAGTGGAAGCAGGAGGAGCCTGCTATCCGCAGAGGAGAGCCTCGCTCCGTCGGGAAGGTGGTTGAGCTGCGCCTGGAGGTCGCCCATTGTTCGGTACGCCAGGTACGAATGATCGGTCAACCGCAGCCCGAGCACGTGGTCCGCCGGCAGCGCTGCGCGTACTGTCAGAGCCGTTCTGTCACCGTTGGCAATCATCGGCGGCAGCTCGGTGTCGGCCACCCAGCGCCCGCCGCGGTCGAGGAGCTGGCTTCGCGGCATGTAGCTCCCGCGGGGCAAGGCGATAGACCAGACCGTGCTGAGGGGGGCGTCTCCGGCGCCGGAGGCGGCCACGGCTACGCCTCCAGCGTAGCGACCTGCCACTGCCTTGAGCGGCTCAGGCGCAGACACGGACAGCCGGACGTGGCGCATTTCGCACGTCTGCCCGAGAAGTCGAGTCAGCCCCAACAGCGCCGCGAACTGCGGCTCGGCAGGATCCGGACCGGCAAACGTCGGCGCGATCCCCACCGCGTTGGTCTCCGTCAGGCGACAGAACCAGTCGAACAGAGTGGGCGCGGTGTCCGCCGCCGACACCGGGTAGCACATCAACACGGGAACGACGGGCTCACTCCCGGCGCGCTCGGCGAGGGCGGTCTCCAGTCGGCCGCGCTCGAGTCGGTCCCCGGCAGGCAGCTCAACCACAGAAAATTGAGGCCAAGCAACAGCCGGTAGCACCCCCTCACCGAGTCGGACGCGCAGGCGGTTTTCGGCCGGAAGGGCGGACCCGGCCTCGGCGGACGCACGGCGTCCGTGCGCGGCGCTACCGGGGACGCTGTATCCGGCAGGCACCTCGAACAGCACTCCCTCCGGCAGCGCCCTCCCGCCAAGCCGACCGTACGCCTCCGCCCAGTCCGGGCCTCCGAGGCTGATCAGAGACAAGACGCCCGCTTCCTGCAGCGCCTGGACGCCCGCGGCCAGGGGGACGACAGCCGCCTCCTGCCAGCCGTTTTCGGGAGGCACGAACCGGACCAGATCGCCCCCAGCCTCCGCGAACCGCTGCAGCGCCGCGGGAGACGGCAGGCCGCGCACCCCGACCCCGTAGCACAGCGGCCCAAACCGCCCTTGCGCCGCCGTTGCGTCAACAACAGCAGAAACGGTCGGCGGCGCGTCACTCGCCACACCCGATCGTGTCGACAAGCAGCACAGAGCGAGGCGGGCGGTCACGCAGAGCAACCGGCAGTGTCGGTGCTGGCGCATGGGGGGATCACGGCTCAGGCGGTGACACGCCAGGGCGGAGGCACTTCAGCCCGGCGAGGAACTTCTCCCGGGGGAGCAGGAGACGACGGCCGCAGCCGAGGCATTCGATCCGGACATCGGTGCCCTTCCTCAGAATCCTCCACGCATTCTGGCCGCACGCGTGAGGCTTGCGCATCTCTGCTTCGTCTCCTACATTCAGCCTGACGTAGCCTTTCATCGTGCACTCGTGGGGGCACAGAGCGGAAGCTCTCGGCGCACAACCGGGGAGCGCCCCGCAAACGCGCTGCGGCATGGCGGGGCTATTCTATTCCCCCCGGGTTCGCCTGTCAACCGCCGGCACGCCGGCTGAGGAGACCTCCGGCGCCACCTGCGGACCCGGAAGGGCAACTGACGCCGATATTTCGCGGCACCGGCAACTTCCCTCTCGGGGCCTTGTCTATCTGTTCATCCCTTCAGTTCGGCAGTACGGAGAGGAGTCCGACATGCGTAGCACTAACCGGCGAGGGTTCACCCTCATAGAACTACTAGTTGTCATCGCCATCATCGCCATCCTGGCCGCGATTCTGTTCCCGGTCTTCGCTCGGGCCAGGGAGAAGGCCCGACAGACCAGTTGCCTGTCGAACGAGAAACAGATCGGTCTCTCGTGGATCATGTACGCGGACGACTACGACGAGACAGTCGTGGACTCAGATCCGCTCTACTATGCAGACCCGCAGCCTGGTGGCATTATGAACGGGTGGGAGGGCGCCATCCTTCCCTACGTCAAGAACCTGCAGATGTTCGTGTGCCCGTCCCACAAGGACTGGGCGCCGTACCCCCTCACTTACGGCAACGCAACGATGCCATCCGGCTACGACGCATCCAAGGACAAGGCCGGCTACGGGTACAACGGTGCGTACTGGCCGTGGGAGACCCACCGACGGCCTTCGACGGGCCCTACGATGCCGCGGCGAAGAAGCGGCTCGACGGCATCGGGCTATCGCAGATCGTGGACAGCTCCAAGGTGCTGATGGCCGCCGACTCCGCGAACGGCAACACGGCAGGTAGGCAGGGAGCGGACGAGCTGGGCGACTGCATGCGGTGCGGAGGCACCCTAGGGAATTCCGATCCGTGGAACCAGGGAAAGGACTACTATCCCGAGTACCGCCACAACGGCGGCTTCAACATGGTCTTCGCCGATGGGCACGCCAAGTTCCGCCAGGGAGGCCGCCTACCCGAGGGTGTCTGGACCATCGGCACGGAAGCTGAGGATGGGAAGCCGGACCTGTAGCGGCCCAACCGCTCTGCAAAGCCACGAACAATGCCAAGCGATCCGGACTGCGCAAGCAGCCCGGATCGTCTGTTTTGGTGTGACCGGCAGGCCAGCCGGCGGGACCAGAGCGGCTCTGCGCAGGTGCGAGACTGCTCACGGGTCCGACCGGTTGACAAAGCCCCGTCCAGACTGTATGCTTTATCGGTTTGGGGCATGGCGATTTCCTGAAGGGGACGTGTCCTGCTTGTCTCAACGCCTCTTCAGGGGTGGCTTGCCACACCCGGCGATATGCAGCCTCGTGTGGCCACGGTGCCGAGATCGAGAAGCAAACCATGAGCGGTCAGCCTGTGACGATGCCCTCCGCCGAAAGCCTCGCCGCGTTGGCGGCTCTGCGCGAGCGTCAGTTGCGCGCCGTCCTGCAGATCAGCGAGGCGACGCACTCGAAGACCAACCTGGACGACCTGATCAGGGACTGCCTCCAGGTCGCCTTGGACACGGCGGACGCGAGCGCCGGGTCGGTGATTCTGTACGACCCCAAGAAGGAGAAGCTGGTCTTCACGTACGTGATCGGCCCCGCGGCACCGATGCTGACGGGCCTCGAACTGGCGCCCGACCAGGGCATCTGTGGGCAGGTCTTCCAGACGGGACAGCCGCTCATCACCGACGATCCCACCAAAGAGCAGCGGCACCTCACGAGCGTGGGCGAACAAGTCCACTACGTCACCAAGAACATGGTGTCGGTGCCACTCCGAAGCTCCGATGGCGCTGCCATCGGCGTCATGCAGGTGCTCAACAAGAAGGCGACCAACTTCGATCAGCACGACCTCGAGGTCCTCACCATCTTGGGCGCGCAGGCGGCCAGCGCCATCGAGAGCGCGCGGCTGCATGAGGAAGCCAAGAAGGCCGTCGTCGTCAACCTGATGGGCGACATCAGCCACGACATCAAGAACCTGATCACGCCCGTCACCACCTGCACCCAGACCCTTGAAATGCTCTTCGACGGCATGTTCGAGGACGTGGACCGCATCCTCGGCGAGAATAGGGACCAAGTTCCCGAGATGGTCGAACAACTGGAGCAGGCCTGGGAGTTCCTGCGGTCCTTCTACAAGGAAGCAGTCGAGATGATCCTCGAGGGGTCCACTGCTACCCAGGACCGGGTCCGCGAGATCGCCGACTGCGTGAAGGGCATCGTCTCGGAGCCGCACTTCGAGCCCACCGTTGTCAACGAGATCGTGGAGCGCGTCAGGAAGCCGCTGAAGGTCGTTGCCGACAAGAACGGCGTCACCTTGGTTACCGACGACCCGGGCGACGTGCCGCCGACGCTCATCGATCAAAAGCAGCTCTACAACGCCATTTACAATCTCATCAACAACGGTATCCCGGAAACGCCCGCCGGTGGCAGCATCAGCGTGAAGACGTATGCGAAGCTCGACGGCGAGTTCCCCGAGGGCAGCTATGTCGCCATCGACGTGGCCGACACGGGCAAGGGAATGCCACCAGAAGTCAAGCAGCGCCTGTTCACGGAGAATGCCATCAGCACGAAGCCCGGCGGCACCGGGCTAGGCACCCGAATCGTCAAGAACGCAGTCGACGCCCACGGCGGCGTCATCACGGTCGAGAGTGAACAGGGCAAAGGCACCACGTTCTTTATGAAGCTGCCGCTGCGCAGTGAGCCCGAACCAGAAGGCAACGGTGGGAACGACGGCTCCTGACGCAAGACCCGAGGCTGCCCGCGCTACCCCCTCCCCGCCTCGCGACAAGGGCGTCCACCCTCGGAACTCCCTGAACGACCTCAGCGGCAGGCAGTGGCTGCGCTTCACCCGCTCGTGGGACGTGTGGGACTCCAAGCGCTACCACCAGAACCGCAACACGGAACTGCATCCCGCCCGTTACCCGGAGGAGATGGTCCGCGAGTTCGTCCAGTTCTTCACCAAGGCGGGAGAGTGGGTGTTGGACCCATTCGCGGGTTCCGGCGCCACCTTGGTGGCGTGCAGTGAGTTGGGCCGGAGTGCAGTCGGAGTCGAGGTCAGCCCCAAGTACGCCCACCTTGCCCGAAGCCGGCTCGCACAGTTGGCCCTGGGCTCCGAGAGGCATGTGATCGAGGGCGACGCGCGTAGCGCGTTGGCGCCCGAGTTCTGGGGGGCGCTGAGTGCGGCAAACATCGAGCACGAAGACGGACTCCCGCTCTTCGACTTTGTCATGACCTCACCGCCCTACTGGAACATGCTCCGCACAAGCCGGGGCGGCGTCAAGTCCACGCACAAGGAGCGCGCCGAACAGGGGCTCGACACGCACTACTCCGACAGCGACCTCGACTTGGGCAACGTCGAGGAGTACGACCAGTTCGTGGAGGCGATCGGTGGCGTGTTCGATGGTCTGCACCCGCTCCTGCGCCAGCGGCGGTACTTGGTCTGCGTGGTCCAGAACCTCCGCGCGCCCGAGGGCGAGGTGAAGCCGCTGGCGTGGGACCTGTGCCGCCGTCTCTCGCAGACCTATCTCTTCCAGGGCGAGAAGATCTGGTGCCAGAACACGAAGAAGCTCGGCATCTGGGGGTATCCGACGACCTTTGTGCCGAACTACCATCACCACTACTGCCTCATCTTCCGGAAGGTCTAAGGTGACTCCCGCGGCCGCCAACGCACCCCTCTCCCCTTCTCGCGCCGCCCCGGAGGGCCCAACATGATCGCCGCTCCGCACGCCGCGATAGGCGCCGCCATTGGCGTGGCCGTCGGTGACCCGGTGGGGGGATTCGTGCTGGGTTTTGTCAGCCACTTTCTGGGCGACAGGACGCCGCACACCGAGTCCACCACGTTCTACGGCAAATCCCCTCGGCTCTGGAAGCAGCGGTTCCGTTGGTTCCTGGTAGATGCCGTCGCCACAGTCGCCCTGATGGGCTGCCTGCTCTGGCGGCACGCGCATTTTCACTCGGCCTTCTGGGGAATGCTCGGCGGCCTAGGCCCGGACCTGATTACCAACATCCCTTGGCTGGGAGACCGCCTGTCGCCGCATTGGGGCTTCCGGCAGTTCCGCACGTTCCATCACTGGACCCACTGCAACCTGCCCAAAGTGCAGTGGAAGCTCGGCGTCATGACCCAAGTGATCGCGCTGGCTATCAGCGTCGCCTACCTGCTGTACACCCGATAGCTCGCCGCCCACCACTCGGCTATCGCACCACAAACGTCGCCTCGCCGGCGAGGCCGGCATGCGGCGCCGTGGCGGTGATCGTGTACCGGCCGGTCGGCGCGCTGATCGGCACCAAGGCCTCGACCGCGCACACTCCGCCCTCAGTCGCCCGCGCGCCGCCGAGGCGGTCGTATCGGCTGCCCTCGGGGCCGACGACGGCAAGGTTGAGCAAGAAGCTGCCCTTCGCGGGAGCGGCGGCCGCTTGCATCGCCACCGTGTACCGCAGCGCTTCGCCGCGCTTCACCTCGCCGGTTGCCACACCGACCGCCACCTTCGTTGGGCGCTTCTCGTAGATACCGACCACCCTCGCGCCGCGGCCGGGGAGGGTCTGCTTGAGTGTCACTGCCCCTCCGCCGGAGACGGCCTCGCCAATGGTCTGATCCGTGGTCAGGTCCACCACCCAGCCTGGGCGGAATCCCCAGTCGCTCAGTTCGACGGCGACCGGCTGGGCGTCGGCGTGGTGGTTGACGATCAGCACGCAGGCACTGTCCATGTTCCCGCGGACGCCGACGTCAGTGTGGAGTGCGTTGGCAGTCACGCGCACGCCGACCGAGCCTTCCGTGCGTCGCAGCAAGGGAAGCACGTCCCTTGCTGTCTCGGCCACCAGTTTTGGCCACGCCCTCGGGTCGTCTCCCTCCACCGCATTCCGGCAGACATCCTCGATGCCCTCTTCAGTGCCGCCAACACGCCCGTTGCCGAACGGCACCCCTTGCCGGTCGCCGGTGAACTCCGCCGGCCATTCGAGCGCCTGCCCGTGCTCGTCCACGGTCGGCAGCCCGTCGAAGACCACCGCGCCGCCTTGCCGCACCCACTCGATCAGCTTCTGCTGCGCGTCCCGCCGGAGGGCGTCGGCGCCGATCACAAACAGCACCTCCAGCGAACCAGGCAGTCCCTCAGTCAGGATCTCTTCGTGGATCACGTCTGCATCGCCCACGGCCTGAGCGAGGATCGAGAGGGTGTACATCGGGACGTTGTACCCGTTGTAAAGGAGCTGCTGGGTCTCGGGCAGCAACACGCCGACGCGCGCCGGCTGCCGCTGCCAGCGCGTGAGCAGCGGGCCGATCCGGCGGATGGCGCGCATCGCCTCGCCGCACTTCTCCCACCGTTCGGGACGCGCGGTGGTGCCGCTGCCGAAGGTGCGCAGAATGAACGAGTTCAGGTAGTCGGCGCCGGCCGCGACGGCCGTGTACGCGCATTCGGCGGAGGCTTCCGCGGGGTTGACCTGGTACGGGTAGTTGCGGTCGTCCAGCTCTACGTAGAAGCCCCACGGCTTGCTCAACGCCCTTGAGATGACGCGGCTCTCAGCGAAGCACCAGTTCGCCTGCACGAACCGAATGCGGTCGGAAGTCGGGTAGAAGTAGGGGTACACGTCGAAGTCGAACCGGTCAGCAGGGCGGGTCCAGCGATAGACATCCTCGAAACCGTCCAGGGCGCGGCCGCTCCCAAACCCCGGGCTGCAGTAGGTCTGCAGCAAGTCCCACGGCGCGCCCTCGTCTGTCTTGATCTTCTGCCCCACAGCGAAGTCCTTCTCCAGATAAGCGCTGAGGAACCTGCCGAAGGCGTACTTCGCAGGCGCGTCGTCGCCAAGCGACTTGCGGTCCATGTAGGCATGACCGGTCAACTCGTGGAATGCGGCCTTCGTGGCGTCGCTATCATCCAGGCACGCGGGGGTCATGAAGGGCTCGTCGACGTACTTCACGCTCAGCAGGCGCGGCACGTATCGCGCCTGCTCGATGCCGGCCTCCACCCGCTTGCGCAGTGTCGCCTCGAACTCATCGGCGAACGGGCTCACCCGGTGGGGCCGGTCGCGGCTGTACTCGGTGAACGTGGTGTATTCCAGGATCGACGCCATGCCGAGGCTGCCCGCCGTTGCCTCGGCGCGGCCCCGCAGCGCAGCGGCGATTCCTCCGCCGGCGTTGGCGCCCAACCCTCCCACCGCGATGGTGTTGAACCCATGGTCGTACACCTCTCGCACCAAGTCGTCGGTCCGCTCGAAGTCGAACACGTGGCCGCCGTCCATGGTGGGCAGGTACGTGATGATTGGGTAGAAGTCGTCGCGGCGAAGCGGATCCACCACTTGGCCCTGCAACGTCACCCGTTCGGCGCCGGGCATGGTTAGGGTGGCGGTCACGGGGCCGCTGGCGACGTTAGGGAGCGTGCCCTCGATTCGCGCTTCCGCGGCGGCTTGAACCTTCCCGGTCCAGAGGGTGCCACTGGGCGCGGACAGCGTTGCCGTGACTTCCGCGTCGAGCGTTCCCGCCGGCCGATGGACCGTGATCTCGAATCCGAACGGCGAGCCAGGCGCGAACGCCGACTTGCCATACAGCCAGCGCGCCTCGATCCGCGTCATCGCCGGCGGCTTGTTGGCCGCTGGCGCAGCCGGCAGCTTCCGGTTTGCCAGCCATGCCAGCAGCCGCGCGGCGAACGGCTGCCAGGCGGCGTTGGTCATGCAGGAACCATCGCCCAGCGCGCTCGGCTGCGCCCAGCCATTGAGCACAAGCACGCGACCGGGTCCGGTCTGCCCCGCAACCAACAGAGGCTGCTTGCCTGCGGTCAGCAAGAGCGTGGCGTCGGCACGAGGGGCAATCCCGTTGACCTCGCGTACGGTGCCGAAAACCGCGGGGTCGCAACCCGCGGTCAACACGTGGTCCGCCGCCCGAGCAGGAGTGGCGTTGGCCCGTTGCTGCTTCGCGCCTGGCTCGTACGTCACCGGCAGCAGGTCCGTGAATGCCTTCGGATGCTTGCGCGCGTTGCCGAAGCTCTGCGGTCCGGTGCACGCGAGTAAGCCGACGCCGCTATGCACTGCGTCGGCGATCCAGTGAAGTTGCTCGGCTGTGAAGACCCACGGGTCCACATCGCCCAGCACGATCACGTCGAAGCGGAGCAGCGCCTCCCGCGTCTTGGGGAAGTCCCAGATCGGGAAGTGCAGCCCGTGGAAGGACGAAGTGACGATGTTGGCTTTGCCATCCAGCAGCAGAGCCGCCTTGTCGAAGTCGTAAAAGCCATCGCCGTTGTGACAGATGTTCAAGAGGTCGAGCCGCTTGTCGGGATGGCGTTCCAAGACTTGTGGCGTGTAGGGTGACTCCTGTGCGTCCGGCTCCACCTCAAAGGCAATGTCGCTGACCCACAGTGCGCCACGCGCGTTGAGGTCGTCCACGTCGTCGAGGCGGAAGGTGAACTGCTCCACCTTGCCCAGGTCGGCGCCTCCGCCCAAGATGACACCATAGACGTTCCGCACCTTCGAGTTGAGCGCGTAGACATCCATGGCGGCGTCGACCCAGCGGCCAACGGGATAGCTGCCGTTCACCGTCGGCACGTCAAAGTCGGTGAACGAGGTCGGACTCGTCCGCAACCGCACCTTGAACCCACCGACGCACACGGGCGCCGTCTTCGCGCCGGCTGGCTCGGCCACCTCCCAGCGGTAGCGGAATCGAACCGTGCGGATCGGCAGTCGCGACACCGGCGGGTCGAGCTGGCGCGTGACCCAGATCGGCTCGCTGGCCTTTGGATCGCCAAAACCGAACGCCGCCCGAAGCACCTTCTTGCCGCCGTCGGTCGCGACGGTCAGTCCCTGCCGCCCCTGCCCACCGCGGTAGTACTCCGGGGTGGTGCTGGACTGCCAGCGGCTCAGGTCGAGGGAGGAGAAGTCATCGACCGCCACAGTGTCGGCGCCTACCGGCATCGCCAGGCAGGCGGTCAATAGGAGCAGGAGACGAGACATGACATTGGCACCTCAAGGCTCTTGGGTTCGCCGTCGGTTCGGCAATTGTACCCCGGTAGCGCTCAGTGGTCCCCTCTGGGCAATGCCTTGCCGGGAAGCTGCCGCAACCACGCCACCCTCGCTGACAGGTCACTTCCTTGAAGCCAGCGAACACCGTCCCCTTCGCCAAAGCGTTTGACACCGCCCTACCGAATGGAGTCCTCCATGCCCCCCGCAAACCGCCGCGATTTCCTCAGGTCCAGCTTCACCGGCGTCGCCGGGTCGCTTCTCGCAGGCGCCGTGCCTCGCCGCGCCCGAGCGGAGACGAGCATCACTGCCACCGGCAAGTACAACGTGCTCTTCATCGCCGTGGACGACCTGCGGCCGCAGCTCGGCTGCTATGGACAGACGAAGATGCACACGCCCAACCTGGACGCGCTGGCAGCCCGGGGGACGCTGTTCGACCGGGCCTACTGCCAGCAGGCGGTGTGCAGCCCGTCGCGTACGTCGCTGCTGACCGGGCGGCGGCCCGACACGACCCGCATCTACGATCTGCAGACGCACTTCCGGCTGCACCTGCCAGACGTGGTCACCTTGCCGCAGCAGTTCAAGCAGCACGGCTACTTCACCCAGGGCTTCAGCAAGATTTACCACGGCGGTCTGGACGACCCGGCCTCGTGGAGCGTGCCGTCGTGGCGGCCCTCGGCAGCCACCTACCACAAGCCGGAGACCCTGGCGGCGCTGCAGAAGGAGAGGGAGCGGCTCACGAAAGAGGGCAAGCTGGAGCCGACCAAAGTCCTGCAGCGCGACCCGAAGACGGGCATCCCGCTCCGAGTGTCGCGCCCGGGCGTCCAACTCCGCGGCCCAGCGTGGGAAGACCCCGACGTGCCGGACAATGCCCTGGCCGACGGGCAGACGGCCGACGAGGTCATCCGCGTCCTGCGTGAGGTGAAGGACAAGCCGTTCTTCCTCGCCGCCGGGTTCCTGAAGCCTCACCTGGCATTTGTTGCGCCGCGGAAGTACTACGACCTCTACCCACGCGGATCGCTCGCACTGGCCGACAACCCCTTCGCGCCCAAGGCCTGCCCCGAGATCGCGCTGACCAACTCCGGCGAACTGCGGGCCTACAGCGACATCCCGTCCGTCGGGCCGGTGGACGACAATAAGGCCCTGGACTTGATCCACGGCTATTACGCCTGCACAAGCTATATCGACGCTCAGATAGGTCGGGTCATAGACGAACTGGATCGCCTGGGCCTGCGAGAGAAGACCGTCATCATCCTGTGGGGCGACCACGGCTGGCAACTCGGCGAGCACGGGCTCTGGTGCAAGCACACCAACTTCGAAGTCGCGGCGAGGGCGCCGCTGATCTGCGTGGCGCCGGGGCAGAAGGCTGTCGGCGCCAAGTCCAAGGCACTGACCGAGTTCGTCGACATCTATCCCACGCTGTGCGAGCTATGCGGTCTGCCGCTCCCCGACGGGCTCGAAGGCACCAGCTTCGCGCCACTCTTGGACGACCCGAACCGGCCGTGGAAGGAAGCCGCCTTCAGTCAGTACCCGCGCGGGCAGAATATGGGCTACTCCATGCGGACCGACCGGTACCGGTACACGGAGTGGGGGCGGCTGAACGAGAAGCCGGTGGCGGTTGAGCTGTACGACCACGAGAAAGATCCCGACGAGAACGTCAACGTCGCCCACCTGCCGGAGAACAAGGAACTGGTGGCACAGCTCAGCGCCCAACTGCGCAAGGGCTGGCGCGAGGCGCCGCCCTTGTCGGGCGGCTGAGTTCCAGAGGAGGCACCGCGTAGTGCAGTGGACACAAGTAGACACCGTGTGCGCCGGGATCGGCCGGCTCGCGCTACTGCTGGCTCTGACTCACTCTGCGCAGGCTGCGACGATCCTCGAGGAGGGCTTCGAGTCGCAGGGCCGCTGGCAAGAGCAGATCCGGGGGAAGGGCTCCATTGAGCGGGCGCCGGGAGGCGTCGAGGGCAAGTGCCTGAAGACGACCAGCGAAGACTGCGCGCTGGTCTACTACTCCCAGCCGCTCCCCCGCGATCGCGTGCAAGGCAAGCGGCTGATCATCCGCGCGAAGGTGAAGCTGGAGAACGTCATCAAGGGCGACCAGGACTACTCGACGGCGAAGCTCCACGTGGGTTTCCGGGTGGGCAACGAGCCCGGGAACCGGGCGCAGCGGTTCGTCGGCACGACAGACTGGCACGACGAGGTGCTGGTCGCCGAGATCCCTGCCGAGGCCACCCAGGTTGTGCTTGACCTGGGCATCCAGAACGGCACCGGCAGCGCCTACTTTGACAACCTGGTCGTCGATGACGGCGTTCGCGAGCACACCGCGGTGAGCCTCGAATCTGTGGCGAACGCCAGCTTTCGCGACGAGGTCGCCGGCGACGGCGAAGGCGGGTTCTTGGATGCGGGGCCGCTAGACCTGCGGGACCTCCCCGTCGGGGACGTGCGTCTGGGCGGGGTCGACTTCTACATACTGCCCCCCAGCGAAAACTACGGCCGCACGTGCGTGGTGCTGCGGGGCGCGAAGCGGCCGGACCGCCCTGCTCGGATCGACACAGTCATCCCCGTCTCGAAGAAGGCGTCTCGGCTGTTCTTCCTGCACGCCGCCGCCTGGCCAAGTCCCGCCCACAGCGACCCGTGCCTGGTCTACGCGATTCACTACGAGGGCGGAGCAGTAGTAGAGGTCCCCCTGCGCGAGGGCGTCGACCTCGGTGGTCTGGATGCCCCCCGAGACCTGCCCAACTGGAAGGTAGCGTGGAGTGGCAAGTACGCGGGCGGTACCGTGGGCTTGGGCGTTACTACCTGGGAGAACCCGAACCCCGGAACGCCGATCGCGTTTGTCCGGCTGTCCACGCCTGGCACGGGGGGCGTGCCGGTGGTGGTGGCAGTTTCGCTGGATCCGAAGGGGACGTGAGCACGACGATGGGGCGCGAGTCAGTTCACCGTCTGGACGAATGACGCAACCAAGTCCTGGTCGTATACCGTCCCGGCACCGGCGAGCACATGACCCATCGCGTCTCTGGGCGAGAGCGCTTCCCGGTACGCTGCCCGCGACGTCATCGAGTCGTACGCTTCCGCAATCCCGATGATCCTGGCGGCAGTTGGGATCTCGTCGCCCAGCAGCCCATCCGGGTACCCGCGACCGTCCACTCTCTCGTGGTGGTGGCGAACCATCCGGGTCAGTTCCGCCAACTCGCGCACGTTGCCCAGGATCTCGCCGCTGTGCACGGGATGTTGCTGGACTTTGCGGAACTCGTCCGCCGTGAGGCGCCCTTCCTTACGCAGCAACTGCGGGTCCACCATCAGTTTGCCGACGTCGTGGAGGAGCCCTGCCAGCCAGACCTGATCCTGGTCTTTCTGGCTCATTCCCAGCTTTCGCGCGATGGCGCGAGCGCGGTCTGCGACCCGCTGGCCGTGCCCCGACTCGAAGGTGTCGCACAACTCCTCGATGACGGTGACGAGACACCGGACCACTTCCAATAGCGGCACCGTGGCCGCGTCCGTTCTCTCCCGCCGAACGTCCGGCTGGCTGGGCTTCAGCAGCGCTCGTACATCCGACTCACGCACCCGATGGTGCCCGCCCGGGGTTGTCATGGAGGGCAGCCGGCCGTCATAGATGTACTTCTTGACCGTCTGTTGCGTGACGGCCAGTATCTCGGCGGCCCGCTTTGGGCTTAGGAGTCTCTCCTCTGTGCTTGGCATCTCAGAGTACAACTTCGTTGTGCAGTTCGCGATCCCTTCCGAGGGAAGGATGACACCAAGACAGCACTTCAGTTCAGGCAGTCTCTCGCGATGGCGACGATGCGGGGGTCGAACTGGATGCCGGCGCTGGCTGACAGTCGGTTGAGGGCCGTCAGCGTGTCGAGTGCCCCACGGTAGGGCCGGTCGGATGTCATCGCGTCGAATGCGTCTGCAACCGTGATGATCCGGCCCGAGAGCGGAATCTCCTCGCCCTTGAGCCCATCGGGGTAGCCGCGGCCATCGAGCCACTCGTGGTGGTGGCGAACTCCCGGACCCAGATCCCAGGCGTCGGTGAACTGCTGGACGATCTCCCCTCCCCAGTGCGAGTGCTCTCGGACCGCCTCCATTTCGCCCCGTTCCAGCCTGCCGGACTTGGTGAGGATCGCATCCATGAGGCCGATCTTGCCGACGTCGTGCACGGAAGCGGCTGCCCAGATCTCCTCGACGTTGTGGTACCCCATGGACTCGGCAATCCGCCCGCTGTAGTCGGCGACCCGCTGGCAGTGTTGGGAGGTGTACGGGTCCTTTGCGCGGATCGCGTGAATCATCGCCTTGACTGTGTTGATCCCGGCCCAGTGCAGCAACTCCCGCAGACGAGCGACTTCCAGCGCCTGCTCAAGCCCGAACGCAGCGGAGTCCAGAAGGACCCGTACCAACCGCTTGTCCTCTTCAGTGAACTCGACGGACGCGTCGCTTGAGTCACGGCGGTATAGCCACAGTGCGCCGTTGAGCTTCTCCGTCCTGAACGGCAGATTGGGGGACCACACCTTGGGGATCTCGGTCAACGCGACCCGAGTGTGCCCGAGCGCAGAGCGAACATCGCCGGACTCGGTCGGGGGTCGGTACCCACTCCCATAGGTAAAGTCAAAGGTCTCACCCGAGAGCAGGTTCGTCGCGCTGATCGTTCCGCCGTCCGCCCGCACGAGTTCCGACGCGCCGCGAACCATCCGGAACAGGAACGAGTTGGCGAGGTCGTGCGCGTCGGCTGCTGGCTGCTTGGGCGTCTCGATGGAGGTCATGTCACTGGCGTCTCCGAGCGGAGAAGACCATTTGCTATGGAGAATGCATCTCCAATTCTAACACAGGAATCCGTATTGTAACATGTTGAAATCAAAATTTTCGTATGAAATCACATGCATACTCTGTCCGCGGGTCTCAGCGACGCTGCCGCCGAGGGCGTTCTGCGGGCAGGCTTCGTGGCGAACTCGCCGCCCACCGCCTGAGAACAACGCACCCGCTCCGAGGGGAGCGGGGTTCGGACTTCCGGCGTTACAGGGGGCGGCCATGTGCCGTGAGCACCACCTGTCGGCCACAGAGGACCACCCGATACGGACACGCGACAGCAGCATTGTACCTCACTCTGCCGAGGTGTCACAGGCCGGTCACGCAGGTCCGCTTCGGTCCAGCCACTTGTATGCGGCGCGGCCGTTGCGCAGGAAGTACTTCTCTGCCGCCGCGTCGCCCTTGCCTCGGAAGTACTCGGCGACGACCTGCACTACGTTCCCGTATCCCGCATACCGCGAGCACACCGGCCAGTCGCTTCCGTAGATCAGCCGGTCTTCGCCGAACTCGTTCCAGAGGACGTCAAGCGTCGGCACATAGAAGCCAGGCTCCGTCGGCGCCGGGATCTTCCGCGTCGCCGAGGCAAGCCCGGACACTTTGCAGAACATGTTGGGGTGCTGTGCCGCGCGGGTCATGCCCTCCACCCAAGCTGAGTCAGGCGCACTGCCGTCAATCAGCACGCCGGCAACGTGGTTGATGACGATCCGCAGATACGGCAACCGCTCGGCGAGCTCTGCCGTCGCCGGGAGATGCCGAGGCTGCACCAACACGTCCAGTTCCAGATCCTTGCCGACCAGCAACGCCAGGTCGGCCACCACGGCCGGGTCGGTCATCTTGTCGACCACCGGCCCGCGGAGGCGGATTCCGCGGAACAGCTTATTGCGGGAGAGCCGCGCAACGTCTCTCGCAAACGCACCGTTCCCCGGTTCCAGGTTGCCGACAACTCCGACGATGAATGGGTCTTTCTCCGCAAGGTCCAGCACCCACTGGTTGTCCTCAACCCACTCGCTCGCCTCCACCACGACCATGCCCGTCACCCCATGGGGCGCGGAAGCCTCCTTGCAGTGCGAGGGCAGCACCATGCGGTAGAGCACCTCATCGTCCCGATCCGGCCACGGCACGCCCTGCGGCCGGGAGGGATCGTAGATGTGCATGTGTGAATCAATGCTCATCGCAGCCTCCGTTGCCCCGTTTGTCGCCGAGCGTTGAGCGTTGTGCGTTGGCCGTTTCCCCTTGAGCGTTCCGTGTTCGATGTTGAGTGTTCGATGTCAGGCGCTCATCCCTCGGTTTACGACGTCCAATGGTCGACAGCGGGCAGGTGACGAGTGCCAGCTTCGGGGGTCCTCACTCCGGCAACTCCCAAAACGTCCCCGCAATAAAGCAGTTTGACCCGTCCCTGTTCAGATAGTACACCGTGAACATCGAGCCGTCGGCAAGCTGAACCGACACCGGGTAGCCGAGATCAGCGTCGCCGACTTTGCGGGGCGTACCCTCGGGTGTGCCGCCATCCATACGCAGGATGATCTCGTTGTCGAGATCCCACGTCTTGCCGTTGTCGCGGCTGAGGCACGCGCGGATTCCGTACGGCGGGCGGCGGTAGCCGTAGGTCATCAGCAGCCGGCCGTCGCGGAGCGGAAGCAGGTGCTGTGGATAGCCCCACACCGGTGTGGTCAGGACCGGCTCCCACGTCTTCCCCTGGTCCGGCGAGCGGATGATCCTGGCGAAGCCGTCGAGGTCGACGCGCGCGGCAAAGATCCAGAACTTGCCGGGGACTACGCACATGAACGGCTCGTCGTACCAGACGTAGTCCGTCGGTCCGGGCATGTAGACGGTGTAGGTCGCGATGCCAACCGGCTCCCACGTCTTCCCTTTGTCTTTCGACCTGTACACAGAGTCGCCCTGTAGCCGGACCGAACGCGTGCCAATCTGCGTGAGCCCGTCCTGGATCAAGCGGCGCAGCCCTCCGTACACGATGTTGCCTTCCTCGTCTTCGACCGGTCCCTTCGGGCCGAACACTGGCGTCGGTTGGGGCTCAGTCCACGTCTTGCCGAAGTCGTTGGAGGTGCACAGGCAATCGGGCGAGGTCAGTACCACCGTGCCGTCCGCCATCTGAAAGATACTCGGGTCACGGTCGTCCGTATTCGGGCGGTCGAGCGCCGTCACTCGCGGCAGCCAGGTCCGGCCGCCGTCGGTGGAGCGACTGAGGCACACCCGCCCGATCGGCTCGACACCGTGCACGGTGCCCTCGCGGTAGACCACCGCCAGGTCGCCGTTCCTCAGCAGCGCTACACCGGGGAAAGCGAAGTGCTTGTCGGGCTCGTCCACGAGGGTCACGTGATCAGTTGCCAGCCAGCGCGTGACCTTCGTCCCCGCGACTGCAGAGGAGGCGCCCTGCGAAGGCGCGAACCGGAAGCCGTACAGGTAGACCGGCTTGTCCAGGTTCCGCAGGACGAGTTTCCGGCCGGTCAGATCCCACCCGTGGCACGCAAGCACTTCCGTGTCGTAGTGGTACTCGGGAAACCCCTTCGCGCCGACGCTCTCGTGCTTGCTGCCGTCATCCAGCTCGAGCGCAAACGTCATCGGGAAGACATCTTCCGGCTTTGCGTCCATCCCCAACGCGCCGCCGGCGTTGACGGCCCGCACGCGAGCATAGACGTCGTAGACGCCGGTGAGGCCGAGGTCGATGGTCAGGGCCGGCGCGCCCGCCCGCGTGTTGAGCAGGTTCGTCGGCCAACGCAACTCCGGCGGGCCCTGTGGCGTGCGAAGAAGCCAGCAGCCATCCTTAGGCTCGTTGGTGCTGACTGCGGTTGCCGGTTGCACCTTCCCCTCTTCGACGAGCTTGCCGATGTCCACGACAACCTCCCCGCGCGCCTCGTAGGACGGCACCCCAACCTTCTGCAGCTTCGATCCCGCGTTCGCGCGCGGCAGCGTTGCCAGTCCCACGAACAGAACCAGCAGCGCGACCAGCCAAGTCTCTGCAGGTAGACGCATCCGGAACTTCTCCCTCGAACATCGCTTGAACCGGGCTTGACATCGGCCCGCTCGTGCCGTAGAGTGCTGTCGCATATTCTCGGCGCCGGCGCGAATGCCTTCCACGCCGGCAGACTGCCGAGTCCATTCACTTCACAGTAGAGGATGCCCTACCATGTCCCCCGAGCTTCTTCCGCCCGCAGTTTGCCGCGCCGGTTGTGCGCGCGCCAACCTCACGCCACCGGTTGGCGCGTCCCTCGCCGGCTACTTCCATGATCGCGTCTCCGAGTCGGTGCGCGATGACCTCTTCGCCAACGCGATGGTCCTCGAGAGTCACGGCACGCGCGTGGCACTGGTGTCGTGCGACCTCATCTCGGTCGATCTGGCGACCACCGCCCCGGCCAAGGAGTTGATCGAGGCGGAGACAGGCATCCCGCCCGACCACGTGCTCATCTCCGCAACGCACACGCACACCGGGCCAGAGCTGCGCGAGAACGCAATTGTGCCCGCGCTGACGGGGTATGTCGAGACGCTCCCGCGGCTCATCGCCGACGCCGTGCGGGACGCCGCTGAGGCCATGGTCCCCGTCACGTTGCACGCCGGGCGGACGCAGGCCACCGGCTACTCGTTCAACCGACTGTTTCGACTCAAGGACGGCGCTGAGCTGTTCGGCCGACGCGGCGACCAAGCCGTCAAGGAAGCCGGCCCGATTGACCCCGAGCTGCAGACGCTCAGCTTGGTAGACGAAGAGGGCAACCTCCGCGGCCTGGCGCTCAACTTCGCGCTGCATCCCGACGTGATTGGCGGCGGTGGCGCCAAGTTCCTCTCCGCCGACTGGCCGGGCGAGATCGCGAAGAACGTCCGCGCCGTTTACGGCGGGGACGTGGTGACCGTCTTCCTCCAGGGGACGTGCGGCGACATCAACCACTGCATCCACACCCCGACGCACTTGCCTGCTGGCGGCCCGAAGAAGGCCGTCCAGCTCGGCCGCGCGTTGGCCGGCGCCGCCATGTACGCGGCCGAACGCGCCGAGCCGATGAGCCACGTCCCGCTGGCGGCGAAGGTGGAGACGCTGTCGATCCCGTACTACACTCGTGACGACGCCTTCCGCGCCGAGCTTGCCGCGCTCAAGGCCAAACCCAACCCCAGCGACTTCGAGCAGTACATTATCCAGCGCGGCGAGAACTGGCCGCACGACGGCCAGCAGGCCGACGTGCCCGTGCAAACCATGCGCCTCGGTGACATCGGCCTGGTTGCGTTGCCTGCCGAGATCTTCGTCCGGATCGGCTTGGAGATCAAGCACTTCTCGCCTGCTCCGCACACGTTCGTCGTCGAGCTTGCCAATGCGCGGTCGTCCACGTACGTGCCCACTACCGACCAGGCGGAGCGCGGCGCCTACGGCGCGAAGCCGATCCTGTCGCGCTGGCTCTGCGCCGACGCCGGCCGCCGGATGGCGGATGCGGCGCAGGTGATGTTGTGGAAGTTGTGGGAGTGAGGGGATGAAGAGATCAGGAAACGAGGTGCTCTCATGCTCGTGTTCGCCGCAATGATCGCCTGCTCCGTACTCCGTCCCGCCATGGCCGCGGAGGGGACGAACCTTGTCGCCAACCCGAACTTCGAGCAGGTCGACGCAGCCACCGGGTTTCCGGTTGCGTGGAGCCAGGTGAACGGCGCGCCGTGCAAGCCCATGGACGACGGCGGACACACCGGCGCGCACTACCTCCGCATGATCGACGAGGCCGCAGACGCAGGGATGCACTGCGAGGCCAAGCGCGTCCCCGCCCGCGTCGGCGGCCGGTACAGGGCGGCGGCGTGGATGCGGACCACCGACAAGGGCGCGCCGGGCGTCTACATCAACCTCTACGACGACGTCGGCACCCGCATCCACAACGTCTTCAGCCGCGCCACCGGACCCACCGATGGCTGGGTGCGGGTCGAGGTGGAAGCAACGGCGCCGGCCGAATCGTTTGCGGTCTCGGCGAGCGTGTATTCGTACGGCGCCGATGTGGGCACGTTCGACTTCGACGACGTGGAACTGACTGTCGAAGGCGGCGGCGAACCGGGCGCGGGGACCCTCCTGCACGCCCAACCAAAGGAGAAGACCATGGTAGGCCTCGGCACGCGTCTCGAGCTGTTCGTAGATGACTTCGTGATCGACGACCTCACCGGTGACGCGGCACGCAAGCTGCATCACCCGCAGCGGCGCGAAGTGGTACTGGAGCTGAACAAGCCGTGGGAAGGGCCCTTCTGCGGCTACTTCACGCTGATGCCTGACGACGGCAAGTTCCGCCTCTACTACCGCGGCTGGCCCGACCTGGAGAAGGGCGACTGCGCCTGCGTTGCCGAGAGCGATGACGGCATCCACTTCACGCGACCCAACCTGGGGCTGTTCGAGTGGGACGGCTCCAAGGACAACAGCATAGTGTGGCTGGGCGCCGGCTGCCACAACTTCACGCCCTTCAAGGACACCAACCCCGACGCCCCGGCCGAGCAGCGCTACAAAGCGCTGGCGAGCGCGGGGCCGAAGGCTTCGCTGGTGGCGTTCGTCTCACCCGACGGCGAGCACTGGTCGAAGCTGCGCGACGAGCCCGTCCTCACCGACGGTGCCTTCGACTCGCAGAACCTGGCGTTCTACGACACGGTTCGCGGCGAGTACGTCGCCTACTACCGCGACTTCCACAACGGCGTGCGCGACATCAAGCGCGCCACCTCGAAAGACTTCCTCACGTGGACGCCCGGCGAGTGGCTCGACTACGGCGACACCCCGCCGGAGCATCTCTACACCAACGCCGCCCTCCCCTACCCTCGCGCGCCGCACCTCACCCTCGCCTTCCCCTGCCGCTTCGTGCCCGACCGCAAGAAGCTCCCCGAGCACAAGGAGACCGGCCTCAACGACGGCGTACTCATGAGCAGCCGCGACGGGTTGCACTGGGACCGCTGGCGCGAAGCCTTCCTGCGCCCCGGTCCCGACCCGCTCTGCTGGACCGACCGCAACAACTACATTGCGTGGGGACTGGCGCAGACCTCGCCTGAAGAGCTGTCACTCTACTGGACCGAGCACTACCGTTACCCCACCTACCGCCTCCGCCGCGGCACCATTCGCACCGACGGCTTCGTCTCCCTCGGCGCCGGCGCCGCCGGCGGGGAGCTGTTGACCCGCCCGTTCACCTTCACCGGCAAGCACCTCGTCGTCAACTACGACACCTCCGCCGCCGGCTCCGTCCGCTTCGAGCTATGCACCGAGACCGGCGACCCCTACGAAGGCTTCGCCCTGGCCGACAGCGAGCAGCTCTACGGCAGCGAGATCACCCACGAAGTGAAGTGGACCAACGGCAGCAACGTCAGCACCCTCGCCGGCAAGCCGACCCGCCTGCGGGTACGACTGAAGGACGCGGACCTGTATTCGTTCCAGTTCGCGGAGTGAGGGCGGGACCCGTAGGACAGGTTGCCTAACCTGTCACGAGCCTGCTCCGCATTGCGTCTGCACCTGCCCTCGCCGGGCCGACAGGTCAGCGACCTGTCCACGCCCTTCTCCGTGATCTCCGTGTCTCAGTGGTTTCAGCCCTACGACACGTCCGGCGGTTGCGGGCCGGGTTCCGTCTGGTGGTGGTGGATGACGGTGCCTTCGATCATGGTGCGCGCGGGTGACCCGGCCGGGAAGGAGTTCTTTGCCACGGCGTACCAGGCGACGTTGGCGTCGTGGATCTCGGCCGACTTCTCCAGGCGCAGCGCCGCCGCCAGGCTGGCGGTCTTCTCCTTCTCGACGGCGGTCTTCACCAGGGTCTCGACCTCGGCAAGCTTCGCCGCGAAGGCGGCCCGGGTGAGGGCGGGGATCGGCTCCCACGTGTCCGGGGTGGGCACGTGGCTCCAGGCGGCGTTGACCGCCACTGCCCGCGAGAGGACGTCTTCGGGGGCTTTGGCGGACGCCGGAGTGCAGTCGAACTGACCGGCCACCACCGCATTCGACCGCTTGAACTGCGCCTTCGCGATGGCGCGGATCGACTGGCAGTTGGCGTTCGGCTCGTCCACCTTGTTGTGCATCAGCGCCGCCGCCACGTCCGCGTCGTGCTCCTGCTCTTCTGCCGCCTGGAGCGCGGCGCGCCCCGCCGCGATCAGCGCGTCCCACGCCGCCACCGTCATTTCGTTGATCGCGCTCGGCAGTTCCGCCGCCGCGGCGCGGCAGTTCAGCGCCCGGTAGATCTCGTCTTCCATCGAATACCTTCTTTGGTTCATCCTGCACCATCCTTTCAGCGGTGTTCCTCCGCGGGAAGCCGCTGAACGGCTCAAGTCACGCACCTATCATAGCAGGTTGAGCGGCCAACTGCGTCGGGAGGAATTCGACCAAGCCCGCACGGTGTCCGACCGACTGTGCGCGATGCGCTACGGAGCGTGCGCAGCATCGAGAAGGAGTACGTGCGCTGCGGGGAAGTTGTCTCGGTCAGTGTCATGCAGGAAGCGGAGAGTTCGGCCATCTGGATGCGCAGGGCGGCTTCGTCGCGGGCGATCCGATCACGCATTACCGTGCGGCTCTCGATAACCCCGGAATTGTGCAACTCCGCGCGCAGTGCGACGACCTCCCCACCGCCCTCGACCCGGCGACGGGGCAAGAGATTCAGACCTTCGACGATGATCCCTGGTGGACGGACGGAACTGCCTGGGACGGCTCCCCGAACGGGCGGTTTACGGTGTGGGAGTTTACGATCAGTGATGGGGCGCCGGAGTGGTGGCGGCCCGAACTGGATCTCGGCGCGTACTTCACCGCGAAGATCGAGCCAGCGACCGACCACAACGGGCAGTCAATGGCTGGGTACATCAACTTCTCGCTGGGAGCCTCCAGCGAGCCCGGCTACTGCCTGAACAGAACACGAGTGAGCCAGCCAGATCCCCAGTGGAATGACACAGGTCCGGATGACGCCGACCTGAAGTTCCCGCCTGACCAAGACCCGAACATACAAGTGTCGGCGGACTGCAGTTGGGCAGCAACGGCGGAGCCTGCCCTCGAAGCGAGCGTTACCGTCAGGTGCCTGGATTACGGGGCGTATGGATCGATCATCGCTGAGGCTCAGACCCTGCAGGGGATCATGGCTTCAGCGCGGCTCCTGCTGGACGACGACCCGCGCACCTATTACACGTACCAGGTCAACGGAGAGACCTACTTCCGCTACTATGCCCCCATTCCGTGGGACGAGGACGGCAACTGCATCTGGGACGGATGGCAATGGAACGCAGGGAATGCCCTGGACGATGAGGAGCCAGGTGGCGCGCTTCCCGGTGGTGGGTTCTCGCGGTATGAGGAGTACCGAGGGCTCACGGTAAACCTCGGTTGGACTTGGCTTGATCCGGACGCGGACCAAGACGTGTTTATTCTGGACTGGGAAGCCCTGAAAAGCCCTCCGGGCGGCCCTCCGCTCCCTGGCATCGGGGCCGGGGACCTCCCCAGTCTCGGTGTTGCCGTCCACGTAATCCATTACCCAGAAGCCAAGAACATCGAGTACGAACCGGGCACGGCGTACATCAACTACAACTGCGACACCGCCCACTGCAACTCACAGCCTGGCGTCTACGTAATCGACCAGGTGATCCAACATGCAGGCCAATGCGGGCAGACCGACGTGAAGCTGGACCGGCCAAACCCGACCTCGTTCATTGACATCGCAAAGATCAACGCTCTGTACCAGCAGGCAGCG
>Ga0210016_1000334_pt1 | contig 41054 bp, 48 predicted proteins | sample CryGeyCG2014_300_FD_185454 | JGI IMG/M metagenome (GOLD analysis project Ga0210016, IMG submission 185454) | Groundwater microbial communities from aquifer - Crystal Geyser CG02_land_8/20/14_3.00 (SPAdes) (version 2) | ecosystem: Environmental > Aquatic > Deep subsurface > Groundwater | place...
TATTAACTTCAAAGATATTGGCCACATCACGCCTTTTCCTTCCTTCAATAAGTTTAACGATTGCTCGTGCTCGATCACGTTCATTAGGGTCTTTTGTTTTACGAAGAAACTCCCGTAATTTATTAATTTCGCCGTCCCCATTTTTGGCAAGAATAGTCATATCTTTCCATCATAGCAGATTTCTATTGAAGTTATCTATAATACCGGATTAAAACACTTTGGTGCTTCCATAAGATTAGCTATTCAAGATTATACAATACTATAGGTATTATTTCAATTAAGTTACAAACAATTCGCCCAGACTATTTGTCCCCCGTTGGCAATTTTAAACGCAGCGGTTTTAATTGACTCTTCTGCATTAAAACGCAGATCAGGGTTAGAATCAGCGCTCATTTGATTTCTGGTTACTTGCCAAGTTTCTGTCATAAACTGATACATTCCCCCATACGGCCCATTCACTGCCCCCGGATTCATCCCTGATTCACACTGTGCAATTTTTTTCAAAAGCTCTTTGCTAACTTGATATTGACTGCTGTATTGATCAAAATATGATTCAAATGAGGTTGAAAAAAATAAAGTTGGAACAGGTGTTAGTGAAGGTATTGGAGTTGATGTTGGAATAAGTGTTGGAGTTGGTGCGTTGGTTGGAGTTGGAATCAAGGTGGGAGTTGGAGTAGAGGTTGGAACTAAAGTTACTGTTGGAAAAACAACAGTTATTCTCTTTTTGTTAGTTAGCGTAACATTTCGATAAAATAAAATTAAGATCAATATAACCACTATCGCTAAAATAATAAAGAATAGTTTTTTTTGATTGTTATTTTTTCTACGACGCCTTAAGGAAACAAGCATATTTATAATATTACCTTTTTTATTTATTCCTTAGTAATAAATAAATATTGTGACAAAAACTTAAACATTAAAGCTAAATGATTTTTTCCGCGCCTAGGAGTTTGCCTAAATTAAATCTTTAAAATTACCCTATTGAGGTGGAGAGATACAAATTCTTCTGAAAATTAAAGAAAGTTGTTCTTATTTTTTCAACTCCTCCAAGAATTGTTTCGGCATCAGAAATAGCATGATATTTTAAATTAAGTAATATCGGTAATTTTTCTTCATCAAGCTCCTCAACTCCTTTTTCAATATAATTTTCAAGAACAAATTCAATAAAAGCTTTTTCTTTTTCATCCAGGTATTTAAAGATAATACTTTTTGTCTGATTAACTCTTTTTTGTCTGGAAATTGGTTGTATGGCAAAAGAAATATAAGCTAATACATCAAACAGATCACTATTCTCAGCATTGATCATTTTTTGTAATGTTTCCAGTTCGTCAATTCCATATCCGGCTTCGGCTATTTTGACAAGGAAAGCTTTTCGTGTGATTGGATTAGACCAAATTTTTCGTAACTCTTCTTCGCTTTTAAAAAACTCTGGTAAGGTGCCAAAAATATTATGTAAAAATTCTTCAACAGAAATTGGCTTTCCACTTGCACTCCAAAATGAAGTTGAAATCATGTGTTAAATTTCCCTTTCTTTTCCATCGGCAAGTTTAATTTTAATTTTTTTCTTCTGTTCTTCTTGATTTTTATCATTAATAAACAAATTTGAATCTTTGACCTCTTTTGAATATTTAAATTCTTTTGACTCTTTTTCAATTGTTTCATCAATCGGCTCACCATCCCATTGCGGATCGGAAAAATGTTTGTAAGCATCAACAAAATCTAAAATTGTAAAATATTCTTTACCATCAAAAAGACGTGTTCCCCGTCCAATTATTTGTTTAAACTCGATCATTGTTTTAATTGAACGCATCAAAACAATATTGCGAATATTACGGGCATCAACACCGGTTGAAAGTTTTTGAGATGTGGTTAAAATCGTTGGAATTGTTTTTTCATTGTCTTGAAATTCCCGTAAATACTGATCTCCACGAGCACCATCATTAGCTGTTACTCGAACACAATAAAAAGGATTGGTGTTTTTTTTATATTTATTAACCAAATAGCGTATTAAAAGAGCGTGCCCCTGATTGGCACAAAAAATAATTGTTTTTTCTTTTTCTTTAATTTCATCCAGAACAACTTTCACTCTTCTTGCTTCACGTTCTTCAATCTCAATTGTTCTATTAAAATCCGGCTCGGTGTAAATTTTACCTTCTTCAACTTCGCCTTCGATGATTTGATCGTCCGAAGTATAGATATAGTCATCAAGGGTGGTTTTAATTCTTTTGATTTTAAACGGTGTTAAAAAACCGTCATTAACCCCTTCTTTTAGGGAATAAATATAAACCGATTCACCAAAATATTTATAGGTATCAATGTTGTCTTTTCTTTTAGGTGTGGCAGTCAAACCCAGTTGAACCGCCGGTGAAAAATATTCCAAAATTCCCCGCCAATTACCTTCATCATTAGCTCCGCCTCGATGACATTCATCAATAATGATAAAGTCAAAAAAATCTTTCGGGTAATCACCATAATAAGGGGTATTGTTTGTTCCACTCATAAATGTTTGAAAGATAGTAAAAAAGACACTGCCATTTGTTGGAACGTTTCCTTTTTTTCTTATATCTAGCGGATTAATACGAACAAGTGCATCTTCCGGAAAAGATGAAAAAGCATTGAAAGCCTGATCAGCCAAAATATTTCGATCAGCAAGAAATAAAATTCTTGGTTGTCTAACTCCATCATATTTCAAATTCCATCGGGTTTGAAAAAGTTTCCAGGCAATTTGAAAAGCAATAAAAGTTTTTCCTGTTCCGGTTGCCAGTGTTAAAAGTATTCTTTGTTTATTTTCTGCAATAGCACTGACTGCATTATTAACGGCAATCTCTTGATAGTAGCGCATTTTTTTTGTTCCACCAACGTCTTCAAAAGAAACTGTGGAAAATTTTTCTTTCCATTCGTTTTGACCTGAAAAAACTTTATTCCATAATTCATCAGGGGTTGGGAACTCTAAAACATCTCCTTCTTTACCCGTTTCCATATCGACTTGATAGATTTCTTTTCCATTGGTTGAGTATGTAAATTGGATTTGAAGTTTATGGGCGTAATCCTTAGCTTGATTTAATCCTTCAGTTTTTGAGTCTTCTAGTTTTTTTGCTTCTATGACTGCGAGTTTTTGATTTTTGTAAACCAAAATATAATCAGCGATCTCCGGTTTTGATCGAGTGCCACCAACTTGAATTCGTCCTTCAGTAATCCGATATTCTCTTAATACCTTTGATCCTTCAACTTCTCCCCACCCGCTGGCTTTAAGTTTTGGATCAATATATTCTGCTCTGGTTTCTGATTCATTCATATAATTTTATTAATTAACTCCTATTTTCCAAATGTTTTTTTCTAAAAAAGCTTCAATTGTTTGTCTATTAGCTTTATTTATAAGGTTTGGATGCGAAAGTTTATTTTTTTTTGCATATTCAGAAAGAGTGATAATGTTTTTTCCTTCCAAATATGCCAAACGTTTATGATAACTATTAGTAAGCGCTTTTCCAACTATTTCTTCCATAATGGTTGTTAATCTTTTTTCGTCAAATTCTCTAAAAGCTTTATAATATTTTTTCCTATCAATAAATTTTATGTTAATCGGAACAAATCCTTCTCTAATAAGTAAGTAATTATTTATCACGCGTCCAATCCGACCATTGCCATCAATAAACGGGTGAATATGTTCAAAGGCCAGATGCAGTTTCGCAATTCGCTTAATTATATTTTCATGGCTCGTTGCATGATGCTCGACAAACATATGCAACAGTTGACTCACCACTTCGTCGGGTTTTGGTGCGATATGATTTCCAACTCGGACATATTCATTTTTTTCTCTAAATCTTCCTGCAACTTTATCTCGAATATTTGAAATAAGCATTTTATGCAGGAATAAAATTCCATCAGGTGTTAATTCTTGTTCTTTGGCTTTTGTGTTTATATATGATACGACTCGAGCAAGATTCTTTGTTTCAAACATTTCTCTTTCGTTGATATATCTATCTAGGTCGATCTGAAGTAATATTCTTTCAGTTTCATCAAGAGTAAGCGTGCTGCTTTCTATTGCGTTTGAGTTATATACCTGTTCAGCTACTTCAGTTTCAGAGATGAGTTTTATTAGCGCTTCTTTGCCAATAGACGCCTTATAATATCTTTCACGAAGAAGATGTATTTTATTAAAAACGTTAAGTATTTTCGTCATATATCACATTATACCGTATAATACGGTTTTATCAACATAATCGTGAAAAGTTGGTAAAAATCCTGTTGTTTTCACGATTTTGAGCGTTTTTTTCATATAATCACAACAAAGTGGCAAGTTTTATTGACATCAGGTTAACACATGTCAACAAACTTCACATTCTTACTATATCTACTTTTAATAACGATTAGCTGTCATTCCCGCGAAAGCAGGAACCCAGACAAAAAATATACTTCATTTATTCTGTAATGCTTTCGGTGTTCTATCAATCACATACACCAACATTTTTAACGCTGACTCAACCTGAGTTAAGTCACACTTTTTAATCCTTGGTTTACTAAAATGAAGAGTATTTCTCGTATCGTTTAATTCCAAAATTTCAGTAGCTGTGGTCTCTTTAATAATTTTTTTATCTTTAAAAAAGTTTACGAGGTCGTGTATCCCTATTTGATATTCCTGACGGTCAACTTTTTCTTGAACAGCAACTACAATTGGCGAATTTGTTTTATCTTTATACTTAAATTCTTTCGGTAGTGTTTGTATATATTTATAATCCAAATAGTGAATTTTTTCACCACGAGCTTTGTAAATATATAAAAATACAGCTTCAATTGCTGAAACGACGTATAAAATCATTACTCGATAAGTTTCTTCCACATATAACTCTTTCTGGCCCTTATTTTTCGACTGTTCATATATTGTATAAATAAATTCAATCGAGTCTGTAAGTGTCCTATGAAGATCTACATCCTGAATAAAATCAAGATTGTCCATATCATTAACTCGATTTTTTTCGAGTCATTTTCAAAAGTTTTGAAAGAGAGGGTAATCCTTCTGATTTCAAAACTGTATGAAGTTTAGCATCTGATCTATATTTTAGATCAATACCATATTTTTTCTCAATGGTTTTTACCAACACATCTCCTCTTTTTTGACGAATATTTTTACTCATGATTTTAGTATAACATAAAATGTTTTTATCTTACAATTTTCCATTAAATGCTTTTTGTAATATCGACTTTTTCAACTCCTCCAAATCATCAATTTTTTGCTGATAAATTGTCTCTAGCCTTTTTGTCTTCCCCACCAACTCATCAAGCTTTTTAACAATGGCTTTTTGTTCGGAAAGAGATTCGGGAAATAAAATATTATTTTCTCTCAACAACCTATAATGCCTAGCATAACCCAAGCTTTTTAAATCAATGCCTTGCAAAAAGTAGTAAAAAAACTTCGGATCTAAAAACTTTTTAGGTTGCAGAATCTTTACTCCATCAGCGCCAAGAACAAAGTCAAAGTCAACGTATTTTAATATTTGTGTGTGATCACCAAAAACTACAAGAGGAACCCTCACCTGAAAGAGGTCTTTTTTATTATCCCAATACCCGTTTATTAAATCTTTTTCTTGAGAAACAATTGGATAGTCACCTGACTTCAGAAAATCTTTTCTTTGAATTTTTTTTGTATAGGTAACATATTCCAAACATTCTTCGAGTTTTTTTGTTTGCCAATTAGTTTTCATTTATTATATTGTTAAGTCCTTACTAAAATCAGAAAATACACGGCCCCTATTTATTAAATCCGAATAAGTTATAATTTCAATTCCGTGTAATGAATTATTTAGTTTTCTTAAACCCTCTTTTTGAGGTAACAGCCAATCGGTACTTTGACCGATCAAAATAAAAGCTCTTGGTTTTAAAAGCGAAAATTCTAATTCATATACATTTCGAATATTTCGTTCAATTTCAAACCTCAGTCTCTCAATTTCTCCTAAATAGTTGACAACTTGACCTATTGCGTAATTTGAGGCATCAGACCAAACCCAAGATCCGTTATGTGAAGTATCTTTAATAACAACGTTTTCCGATGGTAATTTTATTTCAAGTACATCCACAAACTGATCAAGTGTTGGAAATAAATAGTCTGGCATTATTCCGGTAATATTTATTTTTTGTTTCTCGATTGGATCATGATAATTAACCCCAAAAAGCCAGTTATGTGTATAAATCCACTTTTGCCACGAGTCGTTTCCTGTAGTTTCTGAAAAATCTCCCTTTAATCTTACTTCAAGTTCATCAACAACTGTGCCTCTTTTCATTTGAAGGTGACCTGCAGACAATTTATTAGCAACATCTGGATAAGAATTAATTAAAAGCTTCCAAAAATCACTAGAATAACCCTTATCTAAAACTTGCTGAATAAGTTGTTTTTTGTTTCGATCATCTACTATTATTACTTTATCTTTTTCTGCAATTATATATTCTGTTGATCCATACTTAACCCCTTGTTTTGAAATTAATTTCCTTTTTTCAACATCGCCTATCAATTTATCCAGTTGTTGAGTACCTAGTTCAATGTGCGTACCTTCATAAAATTTAAGTTTCCTAAAATCCTGTTCAGGTATCTTTTCCCATTTGTCCCTTCTGTTTTTTTTAATCTGATTAAGTCTCCTCTCACTCCGCCAGGATGAACTTCTGGGAAAAAAACCAAAGCAATATCTGGAGTTTCGTCCAAAAGGATGCCTTTTGTTTTAACAAAATCTTTTCCGACAGAAATAGTTTTGATAATATCTGTTATAAAATTTAACTCAAATATTTAGAAATATTATTTTGAATGTTTTTTGATTCTCTATCTAATTTCGATATTTCCTCCAAAATCTCTTTTGGTTCGCGGAGTTTTTGGTCAGTGTTTTTGTTGGGGTTTTTGACGGAGAGGTCGAAGATTTTTTGATCTACATTAGCCATATCTATGGTCCAAGAATTTTGGGAATTGGCCTTGGTTTTTTGTAAAGTTACAAATTCTTCCAAATCTTTTTCGTTTAACGGATTAGTCTTGCCCAAATTTCTTGATAAATTCAACTGATAAAACCAAGTCTTTTTAGTCTGTGATCCTTTTTCAAAAAACAAAATCACTGTTTCAACACCGGCTCCGGTAAAAGTTCCACCTGGTAAATCAAGAACCGTGTGAAGATTGCAACTTTCAAGAAGCAGTTTTCGAAGCGAAATCGAGGCGTTGTCAGTGTTGGAAAGAAAAGTATTTTTAATCACAATACCAGCTCGACCACCAGCTTTGAGAATTTTTATAAAATGTTGTAAAAATAAAAACGCTGTTTCACAGGTCTTAATCGGAAAATTCTGTTGGACTTCTTTTCTAATTCCTGCACCAAATGGTGGATTAGCCAGAACGATATCGAACCTATCTTTTTCTTGAATATCGGAAATGTTTTCCGCCAAAGTATTTGTGTGAATTATGTTTGGCGCTTCAATCCCATGGAGAATCATATTCATCACTCCGATGATATAAGCAAGCGATTTTATTTCCTTACCATAAAAAGTCTTTTTCTGAAGAATTTCAACATCTGAAGTTGATAATTTTTTACTTTCTTTTAGATAACTAAAGGCCTCAACCAAAAACCCGGCTGAACCAACGGCCCCATCATATATTTTTTCACCGATTTTTGGCGCAACCACTTTAACAATTGTTTTAATTAACGGACGCGGGGTATAAAACTCTCCGCCATTACGCCCTGCATTACCCATGTTTTTTATCTTGCTTTCGTAGAGATGAGAAAGTTCATGTTTTTCCGAATCAGTTCGAAAACGCATCCCATCAACAATATCTAAAATATTACGAAGTGCATATCCGCTTTGAATTTTATTTTTTAGTTCGCTAAAAATTTCCCCAATTTTATATTCAATTGTGTTTGAGCTATCTGAAGTCTTGAATTTTTTAAGATAAGGAAAAAGTTCATGATCAACAAAATTTATCAAATCGTTTCCGGAAAGAGCTTTATTATGATCAAGTTTTCCATCGGTCGTTTTTGGATATGCCCAAACTTCCCATCGAAATTTCTGATCAATGATATATTCGTATTTCTTGCCGGCAAGAGCCGCTTCGGTTTTTTTATCTTCTTCAAAATCATTAAGATATTTCAAAAAAAGAATCCATGATGTTTGTTCAATATAATCAAGTTCTGTTCCGACCCCAGCATCCCGATGAAGAACATCATCGATATTCTTAAACGATTGTTCAAACATATCCCCCTATTTTACATCTTTTCAAGGAGATTAAGTATGAAAAGCAAGTGGATAAATATATAAGTAACGGAAACATGTTGGTAAAAGACAACCTCTTTGCAATCCAAATTAGCGCAAATAGTAAATAGAGTCAATAGGGGAAAAATTTAAAATTTTTTGACGAGTTTATCCTGAATAAGATCGAAGAACTCATGATAAGTTTTTGACATTTTTTATTTTAAATAAACTATTAAACAATCATCTTATTATCTCTTCGCTATAATACATAGATGACAGAAATACCAAAACAAACACCAAGAGACTATGTGTTGAATATTATGCAAAGTAAAGCATGGTATGGATTTAATCCTATAAATCATGCATTTAATTGGAAAACAAGCGTTGATACGATCGCAGCTTCTCTGGACATTGACCCAAGGAAAACTGCAGAAGTAATTACCCTCGCCTTTACTCCTGAATGTCTTTCAAGAGTTACCACAAAAAATGGTGAGCAAATTCCACTTTTACAAGCGGTCATTAACATGGGAATAACTCCAGATATTTGGACAGTTGGCGATCCAATCTGGCAAAAAACAAAGTTTAAAAAAAGCGGAGCTTTCTTCCTCTATCCACGGTCGGAAAGAAAAAATCGTTTTCATTGCTCTAAAAAAAATAAACATAAGGCTTTAGACAAGATTATTCAAGGATTAATTGAACAGGGGAAAAAACAGATAATTGTGGTTGACGATAAGCTTAACAATGTTGAAAATTTGGAAGCAAAGTATACGGCAAAAGAACAGAGTGTTATTGGATGGTATATGAAGTTAAACGACCCACAAGCAGACGCAACGGCATTTTACAACTGGCTCCAAGAGCAATCTTTTAATCCAAACGAGGTGGGTCTTGTTTTTGACTTTGATGGAGTTGTAGCAGACACTGACGGAGTGTTGTTTGGTCCAGCCACAGATAATCTTTGGCGTTTACTCTCTTAAAAAAGAGAATGCTTTCTTTAAAAAAATTCGAATTCATTGTTCGTTTTCCTTCACTTGATTATAAGCTTCCTTTGCGCGAGAAAAAGAATAACCACGGCGGAGAAGAAAGTTAATGGCTTTTTGAAAACGGATTTTTTCCGGGAGGTTGGAAAAACGTCGCCAACTTTTTGACAAAAGTCGCAGAGCCAAAGCCTCATCGTCAACAGGGTTTTGAGAAAAGTACTGATCAATTAAATCACTTTCAACACCAAATTTTTGCAGTTCAATGCGAATCGCCCTTTCCCCTTTTGATTTCACTGATGTTCGACTATGCACCAACCAATCAATAAATTTTGATTCATCAATTAAACCAATCTCTTCCAAGTGTTTGATAGTCTCATCAATTAACGAAGTTGAATCATTCCAATCCTTGGTTCTTTTCTTCAAATAGTCAATCACTTCTTTTTTACTGCGCAGACGAAACTTCAAATAAAAACAAGCGTAGTTAAATAATTGACTAAGTTGCCGCGATGAATCGACATTAGTATTGTTGTCCATTTACTCCTTTTTCCCAATAGATTTTTCCATAACATCCTTAATAATATGTGCTTTTAGTTTTTCATCTTTTTCCAACGCTTCCTTAGCTTGTTCTTTTCCCTGGCCCAACATTTTCTCGCCATACCTTAAAAACGCTCCGCTTTTGCTGATCACTCCAACAGCAATGGCCGAATCAATCAGACTGTCATTATGATCAATTCCTGCTGCCGTGATTGTCATCTGCGCTTCTTTAAAAGGAGGAGCAACTTTATTCTTAACAATCTTTACTCTAATACGGGCGCCATAGACTTCATTGTTTTTCTTTAATGTTTCTATTTTTCGCACATCCATCCGAATTGAAGTATAAAACTTCATTGCCAGCCCTCCGGGGGTGGTTTCCGGATTACCAAACATTATTCCAATTTTTAAACGTAGTTGATTCGTAAAAATTATTGTTGTTTTTGATTTTGAGATAATGCCTGTAAGTTTTCGAAGTGCTTGTGACATGAGCCTTGCCTGAAGACCCATTTGTGAATCACCCATCTCCCCTTCAATTTCAGCACGAGGAACAAGAGCAGCCACCGAATCAACAACAACCAAATCTACTCCACCGGAACGAATTAAGGTTTCGGCAATTTCCAAAGCTTGTTCACCAGTATCGGGTTGTGATATTAATAACTCATCCAGTTTGACGCCAAGAATTTTTGCCCAAGCCGGATCCATTGCATGTTCTGCATCAATAAAGGCTGCCACTCCTCCAGCTTTTTGCGCTTCTGCAATTAAAGATAAACAAATTGTGGTTTTTCCAGAGGCTTCTGGTCCAAAAATTTCCACAATTCTTCCCTTTGGAATTCCTCCAACTCCAAGAGCAATGTCAAGCGGCATAATACCGGTTTTAATCACCTCAACCGGTACCACCGGTCCCTGACCAAAACGCATAATTGCTCCCCGTCCGAACTGTTTTTGTATTTGTTCAATTGCTGATGAAACCGCTTGTTGCTTTTGTGAGTCTTGATTTTTCATATAAATTTTATAAGAATTATAATGATTATAATCATTATTGATTAATGTTTTTTTGTCAACCGTTTATAAACATCATTATATATTAATTGTCTTGTTGTGAAGATTTATTTTCCTCAAAAGACATAGATTAATCCAATTATGATTAATCCCCATAAAAATATCGTTACAATTAAAGGAATGTCTGTTGTAATTATCTTTTCCGGACGCTCCCCCTCTGCCTTTTCATACAGTAGTTGTGCATAGCGTGAAAGCCCATAGACTACAAGCGGAACTGTGATCATCATCCATTTTCTTGCTTCAAAACCCGGCGCCCATTTGCTGAATTTATCTGTAAAAATCGTCTTTGCTTGAGGAATTTTTTCTACATACGTATAGGTCGCATAAGCTATCATTGTGGCTGTTGCAAAAGTATAGGTAAGGAAATCTAAAAAATGTGGTTGATAGTGCACTAATGACGCCCTTGCTTCTCTTCCGTGCGAAACTAACTCTGCCTGTCTTTTAATTGCTGCCATAAAAAGTGAGATAAAAAAGATCGTTAACAAAAGCCAAATTGGAATATGATAACCTGTCACCACCTCACCGGCAAATGCCCGAATCATAAAAGAAAAAGAGATTGTAAAAATATCAATTACCGGAAATTTTTTTAAATAAAGTGAGTAAAAAAAATGTAGAAGAATAAAAAATAGTGCAAGTAGAAAAAATGAAATTGAAAAAGTTAGAGACAATAATAAAGAAACAATTGTTAAAACAAAAACAATAAAAGTAGCTTGAGGAATACTCACCAAACCCGATGCAATCGGGCGTTTTTTTTTAATTGCATGTTTGCGATCATAAGGATAATCAATTACATCGTTAAGAACATATGAGGTTGAGGAAAGCAAACAAAAGATCAGAAATGCTCCAAACGAACTGGAAAATAGGTCGATATTAAATAGTTGGCCAGAAAAAATAATTGCTGTAAAAATCACGAAGTTCTTTATCCATTGATTCACCCGTAGTACTCTAAGATAAATTAACAAGGCGTTAGGTTTCACAACTTGAATTATACTAAATTTTTGATTAACATAGTGTAATCAATATGTCATATCAAAAAAAAATAATAAAACCCTGGGGATATGAAATCCATTGGACTCCTTCTGATTTACCATACGCAGGAAAAATATTACACATTAATGCAGGGAAAAGACTTTCCTTACAAAGACATGACAAAAAACAAGAAACGTGGTATATGATGACAGGAAAAGCAAAGGTGGTTTGGGATAATGAAAAAAAAGAATTAATTGAAACAGAATTAAAATATGGTCACGGATATACTTGCATGGTTGGACAACGCCACCGGTTAGTTGGAATTACAGACTGTGATATAATCGAGGTATCAACTCCTGAGATTGGAATAACCGAAAGACTTGAGGACGATTACCATCGACCTGACGAAACAGAAGAACTGCGAAAATTAAAAAATCGGGGTTGGAAATAATAAACAAAATATGAAAATTAACTTTTCTCTTGTTTCAAATCATTACGCAACCCGTACTCATGAAAAAATGCAGGAAGTTTTAATGGATCCTAAGGGTGTTGGCCCAGTGGTTCACTATTATATGATTCGTGGAGGACGTGACCAAAGAAATATAACAGTTTGGGAACCAGGAACAATCAGTGGTGAATATATCAAGGCTTATGGTCATTATCATGTGGGAAATTTGGATGAAAACTATTGGATTGTTTTTGGACAAGGCGTGGCACTTACACAAAAATTAATGGTAGATAAGGGTGGAAAAATGATTGCTGACCAAGTTGAGGAATTCAAGGCAACCGTTGTTAAACAAGGCGACCATTTATACATGCCACAGGGACATGGACATTTATTGGTTAATACTGGAACAACATATTTTGTTACCGCTGATGACAGTCCGGTTAATTTTGAAAAAAAAGATGAAGCAAGTTTGCCTGGTCACGCCGACTACGAACTGGTCAAACAAACCCGTGGCTTTGCTTATTACGTAGTAGAACACGAAGGAAAACCCACTCTTATTAAAAACCCTCTTTTTAAAGAAGTACGAAAAACCGATTTTGGCGGTTTACCGGTAATTGAAAAATTTCTTTAAACTGGTTTAATAACTACGTTTATTTCTGTATTTAAGGCTGAGGCAATTTTTGATAAAAGTGATAGTGAGGGTTTGGCGTTCATTCCCTCCAAACGAGATATTACCGCTTGACCGGTTTTAGCTTTCTTTGCTAACTGTGCCTGTGTAAGGTTTTGTTTAATGCGCGCATCAATCATCTGCTTGGCAATTTGAAACTCCGGCTCTAATTTATCATACTCTCTTTTGAACCATGGATCTTTTATCTGTTCCTTTTTCCATTCTAAAAATGATATTAAATTCGTTGATTTTTTCATAAACAATTTTTTAATCTATTAATAGCAACATCGACTTCTCTTTTAGGTGTTTTTTGAGTTTTTTTGTAAAAAATATTAACAATAATAATATTGCCTTTAACTAATCCGAACGATACTCGTTGTTTTCCTGCCCTAAGCTCCCATACTTCATAGCTCAATTTTTTCAAATATTTTGTAGATAGTTTAAAACCGTAATCTGAAAATAAATTTATCGTTTTAATAATTCTCGCGTGTTCTTCTTTGGAAATATTATTTAAATATTTATCTACACAACTATCTTTAAAAATCTTCATACTAATGAAATGATAAATTTGTCATAAAGTCAACTGAAATAAAATCAATTTATTTAACAAACAAAAATATGTCAACGGACTATAAACAACAAAATAAGGGATTGGGGGGTAGTAGTTAGTAATTAGGAGGAATATACCAATATGTTTTTGTGATAGAAAGTTGCTGTTTCTACTCTCTGTCTTTTATTATTTTATTATTTATATACTTATTTTTTTATTAATATCTCTGCCGCCTGCTTCCCCATTTTTACAGAGAAGTTTATACCGCGATCATAAGGATAAGTCATATCCAAATTTGCAATGATAAAATTTTTTACTGGAGTGATATAATCTGGTTTATTTTTAATAAACGCACTATCAACGATAGGTTGAGCATATGGAGCCTTGAAGTAGAATTTAGAGTTTAGAATTTTGAATTCAGAATTAATTTGCTTCAAATAAGGTAAAAAAAATTCTGCGGCGGAATTCGCGTCCATTTTTAAAAAAGGACTTTTTTCATCAAAGTAATTGGCCACATAAAGAATGTGTTTATTATTGTAGTATTTGTTATCAATAAAGTTTGTGTGTTGTACTAGGGCCAAAATTGGAAGATTTATATCGCAAACATTAACCCAATACTCTTTTTCAAAAAGCGGAACATCTGACTCAATAATAAGATTAGATGCAAAAAGATGTTTAATTTTTTGTAGCTGTTGTTGGTAGTACTCTGGAAATAATTTACTCGACACATTGACTAAAACTGGAGTTGGTAGCGTTGAGATTACCCCATCAAACACCTCCCTTTCCCCTGCTTGTGTAATAATTGTGAACCTATTATTGTTTTTTTCTACCTGACTTATTGTGATATTTTTTTTAATAACAACATTTTGTTTTTTATTTAACTCTTCCAAAAAATCAATTAAACTTTGAAAGCCGCCTTTAATGTAGACCAACTTTCTTGTGCGTTTATTAATCCTTGCCCAAATAAACGAAGCTAAAATATTTTCCGCATATTTACCGAATTTTCCCCGCATAAGCGGTTCCCACATGATTTTCCAAGAATCCTCCCCCATAAACTTTCTTAATAGTTCGATTGATGTGTTCTCTTGATAAAAATCTAAAAAGGGAGAGATTTTCAAAAGCAAGACTGTTATTCCTGTACGGATTTTGTCAGGAAGACCAAGAAGGGGGAATTTTAATAAATCTTGCGGCGAATCTACGGGAAAAATGCGGTAGTTTTTTTCAACACGATATAATGAGGAAGTTAAGGGAGTCTTATAAACAAGACTATTAAACCCAATCTCTTTCATATAACTAAAAATGTCGCCATCGTTTGAGAACATGTGGTGATAGGTTTTTTCCAACGGCCATTTCCATCCATCATGAAAAAAACCCGAAGCCAAACCACCAAGAGTTGGTTTTTTTTCAAAAAGAACAACCATATGGTTATGAATAGAAAGTTGATGTGCGGCAACTAAACCAGTTAAACCCCCACCCAATATGGCGATTTTCATATTGAGTCTTTTGTGGTTTGGATCTTTTTAATGTTTGGTTTTCTAATCATTTCCATAATTACAACTTCTAAAAATAACATTGTTGGAATGGCTAAAAGCACACCCATTACTCCAGTAAGCTTTCCTCCAATTATCAACGCTATTAATGTGATTGCAGGACTCACGCCAACCGCCTTTTTCATCACAACTGGAACAATAACGTTATTTTCAAGTTGTTGAACAATAAAAGAAACCGCCAGCGCTGCTATACCAAGAAAATAGCTTTGAGAAAAACCAATCAAAACCGCAGGAATAGCTGCGATTGTAGGACCAAGATTAGGAACAACCTCAAGTAAGCCAGCTAAAAGCGCCAATGGAATAACATACTTTAGTCCGATTAAGGACAGTCCAATAAAAGTCAACACACCAACAACTGTCATTAATACCAACTCCCCCCAAAACCAGGAATTGAGTTTTTTTTCTGCCCCCCCAAATATATCGTTAACTTTTTGCGATTGATTTTCATCAAAAAACTTAATTAATATTTTTTTGATGGTGTTTTCTTCTATAAGGAAATAAAAACTGAAAAATAATATTGACATTAAAAACACAATATTAGAAAACGCACCCTGAACAACAGTAATAAATTGATTGGTCAGGTTTGGAACATATTGAACAATAGAATTAATATTAATAAAGCCAAGGTTATTCGGAACCAATTTTCTAACAATAGAAGGAAGGGTTTTTGCCAACAAAAACAACTCATTAATTAGTGGGGGAATAATTAAAGCAACTGTTGACCCCAACGCTCCAACAAATAATAAATAAACGATTATTAAAGACACGGTTCTGGGAATTTTTCTTTCCGTCAACCAAATAACAAAAGGTCGTAGTGCGCTGGCAACAATAAAAGCAATGAACAAAGCAAAAATCAAATCTTTAATAACCACTAAAAACTGGAGCAGTAAAATAAAAAGAACTGTAAAAATGATTGTTTTAGCAGAAATTTCAATTTTTTGCATATTCTCATATTATCAAAGCCCTTATGGTCGCGCAAGGGCGAAACTGTAAATCCGATTAGCCCCAGCTTTTTTTAATACACGAGCCATTTCGGTAATGGTTGCCCCTGTTGTAACCAGATCGTCAACCACCACCACATCTTTTCCTATGATTGGTTTATTATCAAACATAACAAAAGATCCTTTTATGTTTATTTTTCTACTCTTTCTGTTTTTAATTCCGGCTTGAGAACAGGTCTTCCTGATTTTTAATACAATATCCTGTGTTTGCAAACCCAATAATCCGGACAAATATTTACAAATAATTAATGATTGATTGAAACCGCGCTGTTTCGTTCTTTCTTTATCCAAGGGAACCGGGACCAGTAGGGGATTGGTTTGAGGCAAAAATGATTTTATTCTCAAAATTTGGGGCTGAACGGCTTCAGATAAAAATCGATCAATAAGTAATTGATTTAGTTGATATTTGTGTGAGTGAATTATTTTTGTCATTAATCCGGTATATTGAAAGAGAGAAAGATTTCCTACAATTGGCCCTTTTTTTATACAAGAGGGGTGAGTAAGACCCGACGGACTAAATTTCTCACAATAAAAACAAAGCTCACTTTTGGTTTTTAATAAGGCAACACACCTTGGGCATAAATACTCTCCTAAAAACCCACACCCTGTGCAAAATTTGGGAAATAACCAATCAAGAATAGACACAGGATAATTTTATCACTTTTCCTCTTGCAATTCTTGGTGAATATGTTTATTATTTGTGGATAATTTATCCACATAAATATAATTAGCCCTATGTTAAACGCTCTTTGGAATGATTTTATTAACAAAAACGAACAATCAAAATCTCTTGTCCCAATGGTTGCGTCGATTTTAAAACAAACAAGGCTTATTGAAATAAAAGACGGTAGTGTTTTGCTTGCATGTCCAAACCAAGGATCAAGAATTTATATTTTGGGAAAGCTTACTTTAATTGAAAGACTTTTCTCTGCCCACATAGGTAAAAAAACCAAGGTTGAAACTGTAATTCAACTAGTTCCACCAAAAAAAAGAACAGTGGCAACTTCTCCACCACTTCTAAACTTTCAACCAACGGTTGAAGATATACTTTCTCGATCTGGTCTTTCACAAAAATACCAAATGGAAAACTTTGCGGTTTCTCCAACAAATCAAGTTGCTTATGCAGCCGCACAGGCTGTGATTGAGCGCCCAGGAACAGCCTATAATCCACTCTTCATCCATGGGGGAGTAGGGGTGGGTAAAACTCACCTTGCCCAGGCCGTTGCGCACTCTATTATTAATATCGACCCCAACAAAAAGGTATATTTTTGTCCAGGAGACCAGTTTACCAACGAACTAATTGACTCAATTCGGGGAAAAACAACTGAGAAATTTAGAAAAAAATATCGCCACCTTTCTTTGTTAATTGTCGACGACGTTCAATTTATTGCCGGTAAAACTGGAATCCAAGAGGAGTTTTTTCACACATTTAACTCTGTTGTCTCCGTAGGAGGCCAAGTTATTCTCACATCAGATCGACCACCGCAAGAAATTAAAAACCTTGAGGACAGGCTTCGTTCTCGCTTTGGTGGGGGGTTGGTTTTAGATATTCAACCACCGGACTTTGAACTCCGCTGCGCCATTGTTCTTATTAAGGCAAAGGAGAAAAATGTTGAAATTAATATTGAGGCAGCAAGGTTAATTGCCGAAAGGGTGATTGATGCAAGATCACTTGAGGGAGCTCTAATCTCTGTATACGCTAAAATTATCGGGAAAAAAGAAATAATTGACCTTGAGGCGGTTGAATCATATTTCTCTCAACAAACCGACAGAGTTACTAAAAAAACCGAATTTCCAGAAGTAATACGCGCCGTTTGCTCTTTTTATAACATTAAGTCATCGCAAATCCGGGGGCCATTGCGCGAAGAAAAAATTGCTACGGCAAGACAGGTTGCGATGTTTATATTGCGAACTGTTTTAAAAATTAACTTAATTGAGGTTGCACACATCTTAAAAAGAAGAGATCATACGACAGTTATTCATGGAGTAAAAAAGATCCAAAGGCTAACCATGTTAAACCCAATTTTCAAACAAGAGGTTGATAGAATAATCCAATCGGTTGTGTCATCAACATAATGTCCACAAAGAATCAACACAACACATTTTGACTTTATTGGTTGTTGAAAATCTATATTATTTTTTATACACTTATACCCATCACCTACTACTACTACTTTTTATTATGAAAATAAACATTAATAGAAAAATATTAATAGAAAAACTGGAGCAATGTTTAAAATTTACAGCAAGAAGAACCGTAAATAATAATCTTCTCAGGGGAATTCTTATTAAGGGAGAGGGCGGAATGCTTGATATCTATGCCACAAATCTTTCTTATTTTATTCATACAGTCATTGAGATTGATACTAAAATTGAAAAATTTCAGGCAATTGTTGAGCCGACTGATTTAATAGAGTATTTGAGCTGTACCGAATCAGAAAAGGTTGAGATTGAGGTTGGAAACAACACCTTAAAAATCAGTCAAGAAAAGAGTCAGGGAACTTTTCCCCTAATAAGTGGAGAAGACTTTCCGCTTCCTCCTGAAGTAAAAGATGAGGGAATGGCGATTGATGTTAAGGGTTTAAAAAACAACATTCCTTTATTATTGCTTTCAGCATCAAAAGACGACAGTCGCCCCGTCTTAACAAGCATAAATTTCATAGTTGAAGGAGACAAGTTAACAATGGTCTCAACCGATGGCTTTCGTCTTTCAGTGGTTCAGGAGAAAGCCACTAGGGGAATTCGTTCAATGCTCATCTCCGCAGATTTTTTAAATAGCGTCTTACAAATGGTTAAAGACAAAAATCCGACGGTCTTTTATTTACATGAGGAAAGAGTTGTTGCCTTTCAGATTGATAAAACTACCCTTTATGCTCGACTAATTGAAGGGGACTTTCCTCCCTACGAAAAGGCAATACCAATAGACAAAAAAACAACGGTCTCAATCGATAAGGAGAGTTTTTTGAAAAGCGTAAAACAGATGGCGGTTTTTGTAAAAAAGGGCGGAGGAATAATTATCATTAATATTAAGAAAGGGACCCTAGAAATTAGTCCAAAAAACACAGGAAAAGACGTTAACTATACCGTGATGGAGGGTGTGGTCGACGGAGAAGACCAGCGGGTCGCATTTAATTACCGCTTTTTAGTTGATCTTTTAACTCACCTTGAGGGTGGGAGAATTTGTATAGAGATGTTAAGATCAGACACCCCTGTTTTGTTTCGAGATGAAAGTAGAAAAAACTTTTTTCATATTATTATGCCTGTTCGTATCAGCGAATAAGAGGTTTGTTTAAAGTTCTTTAAGTCTCTCTTTCTTTTCAAACCTTTCCACGGACAAAAAAATGAATTTTTCTGTTGAAGATAGTCGACGATGCCCAACCACCTTAGCGATATATTCAACCGAAGCTCCATTTGCCAACTGATGAGAAATGAAGGTGTTTCTTAAATCATTAACCGTTGCGTTTTCAATTCCCACTTCACGAAAACACCGACCGATTATTTGACGAATATTACGAATCAGTAGCGGGTTGCCTGTGCGAGTAATAAACAGGTATCTGCTTGAGCCTTCACCGCGTGTTTTTAGGTGGCTAGAAATGGCCGATTGAACAATACGGTTAGCAGGAACAATGCGTTCTTTCCCCTTTCCATAAGGACGAATTACCAAAGAATCTTTTTTTATATCCTCGAGCATAAGGTTGGCCAATTCTCCAATCCTCAACCCGGTTTGAAGCAAGATTTCAACAATGGCATAAGTGCGAGAATCTTCCTTACTAAAATCACGAAGAGCGCGATACTCAATTTTTGTAAGGATTCGAGGAGGAATTTTAGTGTATTTGGGATGAGAAACGTCAAGTGCCGGATTTTGATTAATAACCCCCTCATTTTTTAAATAACGAAAAAACGTCCTAACAGAATTGAGTTTGCGTGATGCGGACTTTTTTGTATAGTTGTTTTGAATCAGGCTACTTATAAAATCACCAATATTTTCTTTTGTGACGTCTCTAATGTCGTTTTTTTCTTGACCGGTTAAAAAGCCAGCAAACTGTTCAAGATCTTTTTTATAGGCCACAATGGTAAACTGAGATTTCTCCTGTTGTTTTAAAAAACTAACAAATTTTTCAATTAAAGAGGGGATAATGTAATTGTCCATAATCGCCCTATAATATCAAAAAAAGGACAGATATGCAAGAGAATTGTCACTTGCAATTTTTTGAGGAGGTGTTTAAAATATTTACCTATGGTTATACAAGCAGACGAAAAAAACTTCAAAGAACTAGTTTTAGAGAGTAAGAAACTGGTTTTTGTAGATTTTTATGCACCTTGGTGTGGGCCGTGTCAGGTAACAGCACCAGTAATTGACCAAATTGCTGAAGAAAGAAAAGAGACATCTTTTGTTAAGGTTGATGTGGATAAAAATGGGCAAATAGCATCTCAATACAATGTTTTTTCAATTCCAACCTTTATAATTTTTAACCAAGGAAAAGTTATTACCCAGTTTACAGGCGCGATGGGTAAGGAAAGGTTTATTGAAGAAATAGAAAAAGCAATCTGAAAGTAACCACCCCAAATAACTACTTTTTAAAAACACGAATCGTTTTTTTCTCAACGGTTTTAAGTTTAATATGAGAATGGCTTAAGATATAAACCGCCAGAGTTGCCAGCCAACGGAAAGAGGAAGTTATAGGGGCATGTAAGCCAACCAAAACCTGATCGTCACGAAGAGGAACAGTAACGCTTTTAAAGCTTGAAAATTGGCTGTTTGAAACAGGCTGAAGGCCAAACTTTTTTAAATCTGGAGGGAGTTTAATTGTTCCTGGGTGAATTTGAATAATTTTTGGATGACCACTTGGTTCATATTCAACCACCTCTTGGATTATACTTTTTTCACTGCCTTTTATTATTGGTTCAGCTTCTTTTGGAAAAGAAGCTGGCTTTGGGGGGCTGATTAAATGGTTGATTGGCGTAAAATTTTTAGTGGCCATGATTTAACTATACAACAACTTCGTGCTCATTAGAAGATTGACGAGCAAGAATAAATAAAAAATCAGAGAGGCGGTTGAGGTATTTAACAATTAACAATACATTAGGATTTTTTAATAGGGTTGATTTTTGCGCATAAAAAACCACAACCCTTTCACTACGTCGACAAACGGTTCGGGAAAAATGAAGAAAAGTTGCAACAACACCCCCCCTTGGTAAAATAAATCTTTTTAATTTTGGAAGCCCTAACGTAATCCTATCTATTTCTTGTTCAAATAATTTTATATGATCGTTTATAACGGACAAATGTATTTTTGCACCAGCCAGAAAAGACATAATGAGATATAGGTCCTTTTGAATAATACCGAATATGAGAACTTTACCGTTTTTATTAGACGTTGAAATAACCATTCCCAAAACAGAAGATAGCTCGTCGATAGATCCGTAAGCCTCAACTTGTGAATCAGACTTTAAAACGCGTTTTCCACCAAAAAGAGTAGTTGTTCCATCGTCGCCCGTGCGAGTGTAAATAGACATAATAATAAAATTCAAATTTCAAAATTCAAAGATTCAAATCAAATTCAAATAACAAAATCAAAAATAAGTAGAATTACAATTCTATCAATTCCCAAATCATTTTTCGTTTTGAATTTTGTTATTGATTTGACATTGGGATTTTGTCATTTGGATTTATGTGTCTTATTTAACACTCAGAATATCCACAACTATAGCATTTTTTACAACCTTCTTCGTGGGCGAGCGATACCTCTCCACATTTAGGACAAATATCAAACGAACCAACATCTGGTGTTTGAATTAAAGATGGTTGCGTTACTGCTCCAATCAACTGAGGTTTGTCATTGTGACCATCTGTTTTTTTTGACTCACCATTTAGGCCAAAATGCATTGACAACACTTTTGCAAGGGCGTCGGGAAGACTTCTAATTCGATCTTTTCCAAAACCCATTGTTCTTGCTCCTCCAATTCCTCGAAGTTGGTTGGCAATTTCTACAACCCGTTGTTGATAGGGAAGATGTGACGCAAATCGCAAAGCAAGTGACATCACACGACCAAGTCCCTCAGCCATTGCATAAACATCACTTCCAGCTTTTCCTACATTTACAAAAATCTCAAGAGGCTCTCCTCCACCATTGGTGTTTATTGTAATAAAAGCAACCCCAACAGGAGTATCAATGCGATAGGTTGACCCATGAACAACCATTGGTCTAGGCTTAACCACATAATTTGGTGTGACTATTTTGATTTCAGCTGTTTTATCCTTAATTCTTTCAAGAACACCGGTGCGCGAACCTTCACGCATATATGCCATTCCTTTTAAACCCAGTTTGTATGCAAGGGTATAGAGTTTTTTTACATTTTCAACCGTGTGGGTTTTGGGAGCGTTTACTGTTTTTGAAATTGATGCATCTACATATTTTTGGATTGCTGCTTGAACATAAACATGGTCTTCAGGAGAAAGTTCGTTTGCAGACACAAACCAAGCAGGTTTTTTTATTTTCCCCGAAGTAATTTCTTTTTCATGTTTTTTATACCATCTATTATATAAATAATGCCTTAGAACATGTTGTCCAAGTCTGTCCTTACGAACAAATTCAAACTCATAAACAGGTTCAATTCCAGATGTGGTGTTAACCATTAAAGATGTTGATCCGGTTGGTGCCTGCATTAATAATATTGAGTTACGAATCCCGTTTTTTTGTATTTTTGAACGAATTGTTGGGGGGAGTTGTTTTATAAAAAGACCATTTAAATATTTTTCTGAGTCAAATTTAGGAAAAGCCCCTTTTTCTTGAGCAATTTCCGTAGCTGTTTGATAGGCCTCATCTCTAATTATTCGATAAACCTTATCTATAAAGCGTAGGGATTCTGGTGAGCCATAACGCATTTGTAATTTAATTAGAGCGTCTCCCAATCCCATTGTTCCCAAACCAATCCGTCTTTCACCCTCAAGTTGGGTTTTGCGGATGCCTGGGAAAATATATATGTCCATGTCAACCACATTATCTTGGAAGCGGGTAGCAACCTTAACAATTTTTTTTAAGGTTGCAAAGTCAAACGCTCCCTTTTTATCTACGCTGTCCCCCTTAATTAAGGCAGAGAGGTTAATTGATCCAAGATTGCATACACCCCAAGGAGGAAGGCCTTCTTCCCCACAAGGGTTAACACAATTAATTCTATTCCAGTAGTAGTTGTTGTGCCACTTATTATACCTTTCCATAAAAACAACACCAGGCTCAGCAGATTTCCATGCGGCCTCAGCTACCAAATTCCAAATTTTTCTTGCTCTAACGGTCTTTTTAACAACCAATTTTTTTCCAAGCTTTTTCCACACCTCTAGGTCTCCGTTCCATTTTTGATCATACTCTGGGTCGGTAGTGTCAGGAAAAACTAAAGACCAATCTTCATCCTTTTCTACCGCACTCATAAACTTATCAGAAATACAAACAGATAAGTTTGCGCCATTAATACGGGCTAAATCTTGTTTTACGGTAATAAATTCTTCAATGTCTGGGTGCCAGTCCCAAAGCATGAGCATAAGGGCGCCACGTCTTGTTCCTCCTTGTTGAATAATGTCTTTTGTGGCAACGGAAAAAAGCTCAGACCAATTACAAGGACCCGAAGAAAAACCATTAACCTTATTAACGCGAGCACCCCGCGGGCGCAGTGATGACAAATTAATACCCACACCACCACCATGAGCCATAATTTCAACCATTTGCTTTAGAGTTTCCAATATTCCATCACGTGAATCACTAGGAGAAGGAATAACAAAACAGTTATAATACGTAACAGAATATCCAGTTCCTGCTCCAGCCAATATTCTTCCCCCTGGAACATATTTAAAATTTTCCATTACCCAGTTAAAACGCTTTTCCCATTTTTTTTGATCGGTTTTTTTTTCGACTTGAGAAACAGTTTTGGCAATTCTTTTCCACATTTGTTCCGGGTGTTTTTCAATCGGATTCCCCAATTTATCCTTAAGGGAGTAGCGATCAAGAAACACTTTTTGGGAAATACCTGTTAGTTTCATAGGTTGTTTTCTTAGACGAGATAAATTTATAATAATTTTTTTAGCTCTTTTTCAAAATCTTCTAAATCTACAAAACGACGAAACACTGAAGCAAAGCGAATGTAGGCAACTTTATCAAACTTTTTTAATTGTCGTGCCACAATATCGCCAATAATTCTACTACTAAATTCAGCTCGATCCTTTTCTTTTAAATCTTTTTCTACTGAATCTATAATTGTCTCGACTTGTTCTGCGGTAACCTTTGTTTTCCCAATTGCTCTTAACAATCCTGTTCTTAATTTGTCTCTATCAAAACGCTCGCGTCGGCCATCGCTTTTTATTACTAAGATGGGTAAGTCCTCAACTTTTTCGTGAGTTGTAAAGCGTTTTTCGCATTTTTGACATTGTCTTCGTCGTCTCACTGTACTTCCATCTTCAGACAATCTTGTTTCGATCACCTCAGTGTCGGGATTTTTACAAAATAAACAAAACATAACAAAAAATAAATTACAAATTTCAAAATTCAAAGATTCAAATCAAATCAAAAATTCAAAACTCAAAATTAAATCATAAATCTTAAATCAGTTTTTGTTATTTGAATTTAATTTGATTTTTGGATTTTGTTCTTTGAGCTTTTTCTTTAGTGTCCTATTAAAATGTAAAGCACCACTGGTAGAAAAACAAGGTATCTAAATACCATGACAATATATCACTATTTTTTTCCAGCCATAAATATATATTTTTATAATATTATTTTATTAATGCTCGAATTTTTGTGAACAATAAATAGGTCTTGATTTTATTAAGAAATACAAATATCATAAGATTATGAAAAAGACAACGTCTCAACATCACAAGCACAAAGAGACTCATCACTCAGAGGTCAATCACCCAAGACGTTACCACAATGCCGACAAACAAAAAGTGGCTATAAAAAAATCAAAGATATTTATTTTAATCTGTCTTTTTGTCTTTTTGCTTATTTTACCGCTAATAATAAACAGAAAGCTTTTAAATAATAAAAATGCCGAGGTATTATTAGATCAAAAACAATATTATTATGGCGTTGGAGTTGGGATAACTTTTGACAATGGGAAAGCGGTTGTGACTCGAGTAATTGTTGGAACTCCCGCAGAAAAAGCTGGAATTTTATTAAACGACATTATAACCAAAGTTGATTCAATTCCAGTAAGTATAGAAAATAGTCGTGATCTATGCCGAGAAATACGAGGACAAGAGGGAAGTGTGGTTAATCTTTCTATCTTGAGACAAAATAAAATGTTTGATAAAAAACTTGAGCGCACAAAGATATATAGTCGGACACCAACAATGTGTCAATAATGCAAATTCTTCGTTATAATATTCGTATGGACAAATACATTCTTGACACAAACCTTTTTTTCAATATGGGATCTGGTTTAAATATGGGAAGAGATACAGAGACCGTGGTAAAAAACATAACACAATTGATTAAAAAAAATAAAACGATTGGTTCTGTGATATTTTTTATGCCACCTTGTATTATTGATGAATTCTTAAGCTTTTTTGAGAATAAAAACCAATCATTTATAAATGACTTTTTATCTCAGATTACGATTAAGTCACCAGATTATCACAAAATTAACATTAACGGGACAATTTTTTATGATTTAATCGAAGATGTGCGAAATCGAAATTATCGAGGGCTCACGATCTCAGAAGAAGAAATTTCATCTGCAGGTGAGCTGATGATGGGCAAACAAAAAACAGATAAACGTGGTTTTCAGACAACAATTGGACCAGTGATTAAAAAATTTCGCGAAAGATATCGTCAAGCAACTCGACTAGGTTTTCTTGATAGTGTAGCAGACCTAGATTTAATAATGCTCGCAAAAGAACAGGATGGTTTTTTAGTATCTTCTGACGAAGGGGTATTGAAGTGGGGAAGACGGTTTGGGGTTAAAGAGACACCTGCTTCAATTTTTGCATCAAAGCTGAATAATTAGATGCCGTTGGACCTTGGGAGAGGTGGTTATCTTCTTCATCATCAGGCATAAGATTTGAGAACCAATCAACCACCCTATCAGTAAAAGAACGTTGTGGTTTTTCTTGAAACATTAAGTGTTGTGATAGGAGTTCAACCGTCTTTTTTTTAATTTCTTCGTCTGGTACCACAAAAAACATGTGATAAAAATATGGTCCATGACTAATAATCGTTAGAATATCAACTCCAAATTTTTTGGTGAAGTAAAAATGAGACAAAGCTTCCCAACGAACACTAACGCCTGCACTATCAACTCCAAAGGTTGTTATTTTGTTTTCTACGTCAGGAGGAGGTGTGATTGTTAAAACGTAAAATAAAAAAAATAAAGTAACAATTGGAATAATTAAAATTCTATCTCCAAAGAAAAATACGATTAAAGACAATAGAAGAGATAGGGCAATATAAAAACGTAGGATTTTTTTACCACGTTTTTTATAGGCGCGCAGTGGCGCTTTCCAAGAGAAGAGTAGTTGAGGGTTATTTTCCATAGTCTTCATTTGTTATAACCTAAAAAACAAACAAATTCAACCCGATTGCATTTATTATCCTATAATGATATAATATCTCCAATATGGAAGGATTTAATAAGGCAATTTCTTTTATTTTGGGTTTGGTCGTGGTTGTGGTTTTTATTGCGGTACTAACAGGAAGAATAAACTTAAAAAACAAGATTCCAAGTTTTACTGGTGGAATATTTAGCCGCACCACACCAACTCCCACGGTTTTTATCCCAACAGACCAACCCACCACGGTTGTTTTAGATAATCAAAACCAAGCGCAAAACACTACTGATAACCAAGAAAATACCAACTATCATCAGTATCAAACAAACAATTCAACTACAGTTTCGAACGGAAAAACGACCAGTATTCCAAACACAGGTCCAGAATTATTTTTTCCACTTGTTGTTTCTGGATTATCTATAGGTTTGTACTTCAAAAATCTTTCACATAAACAACAATCATAAGATTTTTATTTGTTAAGGAGTTGAGGTGGGTGAGACAAAGCTAGGTACTTTTAAGATTCCGCTTCCAATTAAACTAACAATAAATACAGACATTAACGCAAATACTAAACCCACTAATGCGCCAACTACCATTGCTTTTCCTTGGGCGAGTTTTTCGGGATTTGCTTGTGAGGTGAGAACAGTGAATGCCCCAAATATTAAATATAAAAATGCCACTGCGCCCACAATCTTAAATATAAAATCAAGTAGTTTATTAGCAAGCGTTGATGAGCCAAGAGTTCCTTGACTGTCTGTAAAACCACCACTACCCGTGTTAACACAACCAATCATGGTATAGTGAGCGCCAAAAACTGGAGTCGGGGGAATGTTGTCGATTGCATCAATTTTTAATGTTTCAAATTCGCCAGCGGGAACGCTTGTGAGAGTGGGATATAAACAATTACGACATTTTTCCCAGTTCCCTGGCGTTGGGTTAATTACACCGTCTTTTTGACACATTCCGCACAGATCACATGTGGCACAACGTTCATTTCCAGGAGTTGTAAGTGGGCCACAAACAACCGCATTTACAGGTTGAAGAATTGACAAAAATCCAACAACAATAATTACAAAATAAAATAAACGGAACATAGAATTAGTATATCAAAAAAATAAGTAGGGGCGCATCATTGATGCGCCCGTACAAAATTAAGGGTTATTAGTTAGGGGTTAAGGGTTAAGAGGAGAAAAATTATCAATTATCAATGATCAAATAATAAAACAATTAAATAAACAAATGTAGGGGTGAACCCCCGTGTTCGCCCAAAATATGTAGGGGTGCGGCGTGACGCGCCCGCACGTAGGGGTGGGTCGTGACCCGCCCGTTTGTGGGGCGAAATTTATTTCGCCCGAAACGTGCGTAAGATTAGGTGTTAAACCAAGAGTTATTTTTCGTTATAATAAAAGCATGTTGAAAAAAGCAGGATTGATTTTATTGGTAATAATATTGTTAATTACTACAACTGTGGTGTGGGCAGATGAGAATTTGTTGAAAGAAATTGAGAGCCAACTAGTTGACTTAAAAAAACAAAGTGAATCTTTAAGTAAAAATATTAACACTCGCCAGCAAGAAGTTGCAAAACTTAATCAAGAGCTGGATGCAATAAAAACAAAAACAAATCAACTAGCCGAAGAGATTGTAAAAAAAGAAAAACAAGTAAATCTTGGGGAAAAAACATTGGGCTATCAGCGAATTTTATTAAATGAAAGAGCTAGGTCTTACTATAAAAACAGCAATAAAAACGCTTTAACTCTTCTAAGTTTTATTACAGCAGACAACCTTTCGCAGTCAATGGAAAATGTTTTCTATCAAAAAACTGTTGTAGACGAAGATCGGAAAACCATTATTCAAATCGTGCTTTATATAAAAAATCTCGAAGAACGAAAAAAACAACTGGAAAACGAAAAGATCCGCCTAAACATACTGCAAAAAGAAGTCGATCGTCAGTCGCAAGTTGTGAAGGCAGAGCTTACAAAAGATCAGCAATCTCATCAGGTGATTCAACAACAAATCGCTTCTTTAACAGGGCGTCAACAACAAATCTTAGCGCAAAAACTTGCAGGGTTGAATATCCCACAATCAGCTGGATCTGGGATGGGCGGCTGTGTGGACGACCGCGAAAAGGACCCTGGTTTTGGCTCTCGCTTTGCTTTTTTTACTTTTGGAATTCCTCACCGGGTTGGAATGAATCAATGGGGAGCCTACGGAAGAGCGCGCAGTGGTCAAGATTATAAAGAAATATTAAACGCTTATTATAATAACGTGCGAATCGAGTGTAGAAATTTTCCGGATAATAAGCTTAATGTTCAAGGATATGGGGGTGTTAATATTCATGAGTATTTAAAAGGATTGGGAGAAATGCCAGAAGGTTGGGGAAATGACGGCGCATATCAAGCACTAAAAGCACAGGTTGTTGCCGCAGCTTCTTTTGCATTTGCCTATACTAATGGTGGTAGTGGAGAAATTTGCACAACTCAAAGTTGTCAGGTTTATCTTGGACATAATAAGGGCGGTCGATGGGAGGATGCAGTTAATGAAGTGAAAAATAACTGTGGTGATGGAATAGAGGTCATGGTTTCAAACGATACTAATGAAGTTATCAAGGCTTGGTATGCATCAACTTTTGGTGGTTATACTTGGACATCAGGTGAAATTTGGAGTAGTAATAAACCATGGACAAAGCATTCACAAGACTTAAAGGAGGTGTTTGGTAGTTTAAATGAATTACGCGATAGTGACAAATCTTATGATAAAGCGTCACCGTATTATTATTGCGATTGGGGAAGTCGTCCTGAATATAATAAAACTGCTTGGTTAAAGCCAGAAGAGCTGGCTGATATTGCAAATGCACTCGCATTGGCAAAACGTGATAACGGAATAATTTCTCATCTTTCACAACCAGATAAACCAAATCCTGATGGAACTGATACCTGGGATCAGGAAAAGGTTAAAAGTGAAATACGCAGTCGTGGAGGGTCGCCTATTAATTTTGTATCCGATGTTGGAATTGATTGGGACAGTGGTGCCGGGAAAACAACAACCGTGCGCATTTCTGGAGATGGTGGTTCTTTTAGTTTTGACGGTCGCGAATTTAAAGACTTTTTCAATTTGCGTGCTCCTGCCAATATTCAAATCGTCGGCCTTCTTTATAATGTCGAAAAAAGATAACTACTTTAGTTAATTAATTAACTAAAATCGTAATATGTGAAAGCGGGCTTTGTTTAATCCAAGTTGAAGAAGGGTGGTAATTAACAAAACAACAACAAAAAACCCAAACGGGGAGTATTTGACGGTTTTCAAATGGGTGTTTAGTAGATAAATTACTACGTATTGAATAAAGAATATTTCATAGGAATAAAGACTATAAAAACTTAAGATATTTGTGATTGTTTTAAAGCGAGTGTTTATAAACTTAAAAATTACAAACAACAGTGCAATTGATAGCAGTCCATATGACAAAATATACAGATTTGGTGGGTATTTATTGCTAAAAAATCTTAGAGAATAATTCCCAATAACTAATATCTGATAACTAATAACAAATAAAGCTGCAGTAAAGATGACACTTCCAACAAGCCACTTTTTACTTTTCTCAAATCTAACAAAATAATACGCAAAAATTGTGATCAGTGACCAAGGTAGCCACATAATTAATTTATAGTCGAATTTTGGTCTGATAAATAAAAGAATTATGGTACTAATAAATACGATAATCATATATAAGTAAAAAAAATTACGACGATTATTAAGTAGGTAGGCGATAATTATCTGTAAAAAAATAAACATAAAAAATAATAATACCAACCAGTTAATATCTATTCCACCAGTGAGAGTAAGACTTTTAAAAATATAAGTGAAGCTAAAATTTTTAGAGGTTTTGATAAAGTTTATTGGTAAGAAAACTAACAAAAATAAATAGTAGGGAATAAGTAGGCGGATGACTCTTTTTTTTATGTGAGATAAAATAGCGCTCCGTTCAAAAGAAAGTGGTTTTTGCCAAAAGATATAGGCTGAACAAAAAACAAAAATTGGAACGGCAAACTGCAACCAATTCCAAGAAAATTCTACCCAACCTTTTTGTGACAAATAAAATACGAAAGTGTGAATAGCAATCATTGCAATAATTGAAAGACCGCGAAGTGAGTCAATGGTTTGGTTACGTTGTTGCATATTTGTTTATTATTAATCCAAATATTACAGCCGTCAATAGCCAGTTTTGTTGAAGTGTGAGCCAATAGTGGTCAAACATTCCTGTGATAAAAATCACCAGGATAATCCAAACGAAAGATTTATGCCATAATTTGGCAACCTGCCAGGTTGCCAAAAAAGTTATGGCAATGCCGGTTTCGGTCAACCATAGGAGAAAAATATTGTGAACCGGTTGGAGAAAGTATTCCTTAAACTGATTTGTGATTTGATTTTGTGTTACGAGATAATTTCCCAAGCCAACACCAAACAATGGATGTTTCAAAAAGATAGAAATTGCATTATTAATTAAGACATAACGTTTTTGTAACGAAAGCGGATCAGACTGAATGGTAATAAAAATATATCCAATAATCAAAGGAGTGATTATTTTTGCTAACACACAAATTTTGCAAACCCAACTATTTTTTTGTAATAAATATATACCATTTAAAACAATCCAAGTAATGATGGTAATTTTTGAAAACGATAACAGAATCAAAACACTACAAAACATTTGCAAAAGAGGTTGAAGACCCTGTAACCTCGAACTTGTTTGGTTACGGGGTAAAAACCATTTTTTTGACGGAAGTTTTATGGTTGTAACCCAAAAATACAATAAAAGATAAAATCCCGCCATAGAATTGGGGTGGGAGAATGTTCCATAAGGTCGAAGAAACTCATTTCCACCAAAAGAGGCTTTGGCAATATCAGGTAGCGAAAGATTTATTGCTCGTTCGCCAAACCAATAAAAAACTCCTTGTAAAGAGTGATTGTTGATAAACTGAAGAAGCGTAAGGATAGTTTGGAAAACCGCGCCAGCTAAAAAAGCATAGACTATTAACAAAAACAACCTTCGATTTATTAGCTTTTTAAAAAGATAAAATACTATCAACCATTCAACAACTTTAATCCAACGATAAAGAGCGATTTGCCAAATTGATGATTGGGCAATATTAATCGCAATTAAAATAAAAAATAAAAAAGAAAAAATAAAAGGAATATAAAGTTTTTGCAAAGCCTTAAATATAGTTTTCCAGTGAAAAATAATTAGTGTTATTACAAACAGATCAGTTAGACAAATAGTTGGCGCTAAATAATCAATCCGTACTCCGGAAAGATAGGAAAAGGGAAAAAAGAAATGTCGTCCGAGTTGGGTGGGAAGAAGGAAGACAAAAATAAATATAACTATATTATTAATCATTAGTATTAATTTTTAATTGTTCTAATTAACCTAATTTCTAATCAAGCCCCAATTCTTAATTGGATATTAATTATTGGAAATTTATTAGGTTAATTAGAAATTAGATCAATTAGGTCAATTTAAACAGTGTTGGTTGTTTTTCTTCTACCGACGTTAGTTCAGTTTTATTGGAATCAACCGGTTCATTGAAAATTTTTACTGTTCCAAATACACCATCATAACCAGGATTAATATAAACTTTGCGATTACGGATGATTTGTATTGCTTGTGCAAGTTTCTCTCCACCCAATGTATTAATTTCCGCGCATGGTTTACGTAATAGAATGTCAAACTCGGAAGCTATATTGACTAAACGATTATATTTTTCTAGAGCCTTAGTAGCTGATCCCTCATTAATTTCAGTTAAAACTTCCAAAAGGGGGACAAGGGAAACAAATGGTCGACGTTTTTTTTCCGGATCATAAACAAAAGTCATTCCTGCGGAGTTTTTAATTAGCCGCAACTTATCTACTGTAATTATTCGCGTTGACCTATCTCTAATTTGGTTTTCTACTCCAATTGTTAGTGTTTGGTGGCAAACAGGACAGGTCTTCCCATTTTTCACAACATCATCAGGAGTATATTTTATGTTGCACGCACGATGTCCAGACCAGTGATATTTTCCTTCTTCTGGAAAAAACTCAATCGTATATCCAATTTTTAATTTACCGTTTGGATTTTGTTTTATTGCGTCAACAATATCTTGGTATGTAAAACTAATTGTTAAATTGTTTACCTCGTTGGAGCTTTGGCGAAGCGGGTTAAATTGTTTCATTGTTGGGACAAAGACGGTTGCTTCGCGGCCGATTTTCGGTCCGGAATGTGCGTCTGACGATGAAAGAATTGAGCGGTTATCAAGTTCGGCAATCTGCCAGTTCATGATTGGATCGCTGGAAAGGCCGGTTTCCACTCCGTAAATATATTTATCGAGATTACCAAAACATTCTTTTATTGAAGTAAATCCTGATTTTGAACCGAATAACGCAAACCATGGTGTCCAAATATGAGCGGGGATTAACAAACACTTCTCATCGATTTCCATAATCACTTCAAGTAGTTCTTTTGACGATAGTCCAATAATCGGTCGTCCGTCAGAGCGAAGATTGCAGTTTCTTTTTTGGAGTGCAAAATTGATTTTTTCACACGTTGCGATTGATGGAGAAAATATCAAGTTATGGATACGTCTTCCTTGCCCACCATGTGAATAAATACTGGAAATTTCCACGGATAATAAAAAACGGGCATTGTAATTCCTCCCTTTAATTTTATAAATTCCACTCGTTGTTTCTTCAAGCGTGTTTTTTATATGTTGAAACCAAGTCGGGTGCGTCCAGTCTCCGGTTCCCATCAACTGTATTCCTTTTTTATCAGCCCAAGAGGCAATTTCCGGTAAGTCCATTTTTGGTGAAACCGCACGAGAAAATTTTGAATGAATATGCAGATCTGCAATAATTTGCATGAAATCAATTGTAGCAAAAATTATGTTAAAATAATGACGTATGGATAATAACTATATTTTAATAATTATAGGAATTGGAGCAATGGTGCTCGAAATTTTGATGGGCGCGGTAACGGGTTTTGATCTTCTTTTGGTTGGGGTTATTTTTGTAATCTCTGGAGGATTAGGGACACTTCTTAATTCATTTACAACTGCCTTAATAAGCACAATCATTTTAACACTACTTTATTTGATTGTTGGAAGACGTTTTGTTAAACAAAAACTATCAATTGATACCAAAGAGACTAATGTAGAACGATTGTTTAGGAAAAAAGCAGTGGTTGTTAAAAAAATAGAACCCAATCATCCTGGACAGGTGAAGTTTGAGGGTGAGGTTTGGCGGGCAGAAAGCAATAAAACAATTGTTCCAGAACAGGAAGTGACAATTGAGTCAGTATCGGGTGTGACATTAAAAGTAAATTGACCTAATTGATCTAATTTCTAATTAACCTAAATAAGCACCAAATTGGGATTTGTTTAGGTCAATTAGACCAATTAAAAATTAGTAATTTAAACCTATGTCATTACTTATAATTCTCGTTATTTTGGCTTTAGTGACTTTGTTCAAATCAGTTCGGATTATTAATCAGTTTGAAAAAGGGGTGGTGTTGCGTCTGGGAAAATTTAAGTCGGTTGCTGAACCGGGATTAAACTTGATTCTTCCATATGTTGAAAGTCTAATCACGGTTGATGTACGGGAAAAGGTGATTCAAGTCAATCCTCAAGAGGTGATTACAAAAGATAATGTGACAGTAACGGTTGATGCGGTAATTTATTATAAAGTGATTGATCCGGTGAAGGCAGAGTTTGAAGTTGAGGACTTTGATATGGCAGCAACGATTCTTGCACAGACTAATTTACGTAATTTGGTGGGGGACAAGTTACTTGATGAAACTTTAGTGGCCCGCGATTTGATTAACATTAATTTACGAGATGTGTTGGATGAGGTAACTCACAACTGGGGTGTAAAAGTAACCCGTGTTGAGGTGCAAAAGATCGAACCCCCTCAAGAAATTACCCAAGCAATGAGTTTGCAGATGAAAGCCGAACGGGAAAAGCGGGCATCAATTTTACAGTCTGAAGGGATAAAACAAAGTCAGATTTTGGAGGCAGATGGAAAGAAATCCGCAGAAATTTTACGGGCTGAAGGAGATGCTCAGGCGAAAATCCTTCGTGCCGATGCTGAGGCTAGTGCAATTCAAAAAGTTGCTATGGCTGCAAATAAATATTTTGACACTAAAGCGCAAGCCTGGCGCCGGATGGAAGTGGCCTCAACTGTCTTGGAAAAAAACACTAAATTTGTTTTACCGACGAGCGGAGAACTGGTGAATGTATTGAATTTGGAAGGGAATGGAAAGGTTAACGTAGTTCCGGTGAAAAAATAAATTGATATTTTTTACTGACTTAATTTGATAAATCATTATAAAATTGTATAATCTAGTATATACATGAAGATTAATAAAGAGGCTGTTGAGTTTCAATGGGAGGAGGGGAATATTGGAAAAAACAAGACAAAACACGACGTAATGGAAATGGAAGCAGAAGAAACGTTTATAGATAGAAAAAGATTTATTTTTAAAGACCACATCCATTCAAACAACGAAGAAAGGTTTCGGATCATGGGAAAAACAAAACAAGGGAGATTATTATTTGTGGTTTTTACAATAAGGAGAAAAAAGATTAGAATTATTTCCGCGAGAGACACAAATAGAAAGGAGGAATTATTATATGAAAAAAAAATTAACACTTCCATCATTTAAAACGGAAGATGAAGAAAGGGATTTTTGGGCAAATACTGATTTGTCTAAATATTATGAGGTCGATGATTTAGAGGAAGTTAGTTTTCCAAATTTAAAGCCAACCTCGAGATCAATATCAATTCGCGTGCCGGAATATTTATTAAACCGCGTCAAAGAAAAAGCAAACGAGTTAAACATTCCCTATCAATCACTGATTAAACAATATATTAGCAAGGGTGTATTTTCTACGGTCTAATATATGTTAAGTAAAGCATTCAAGAAATTAATCTTCTTAATCCTATTAATTATTCTTATTTTCTTATATATCAAACAAGATGTTGTTAAAATAACTTGGTGTGATAATTGTTTCACATCAGGAAACGTAATGGCTGTAAAAAATCAATGTATTGGACTAAAAATACAAGATTTTGTCCTTTTTAAATTTTGCCGTAGCTTTCCAATTTAGCCGGTCAGTTGATTTTTTAAATAAGAGCGGGCGTGGGAACGGACAAATTCATCGATAGAGGAGATAATTTCACTTTCTTTTTTTTGATCAAGAAGATATGGGGTAATTATTTTTAATTTTGGAATAATTTGATAACACTGGCTCCAAAACAAATCCTGTCCGATGGTTATTCCAAATTTTTGTTTTACCATCGACAAAAGAGAAGAAATCGAAAACGTATTTTTTTTAAGGATATAATAAAGATCAAAAAGGTCTTTTGCTTCGCCACGATCGACTAAAGCAATTACTTTATTAGCTGATACATCTTCAAAAGAATCAATAAAAACCCCATGATAAAGTAGTTGTTTTTTAAGAGTTTTCTTTTCGTGGTTATACCAAACAAAATCAAGTCGTATCGGTTCTTTGCCTTGGCAAATAAACTCATAGCGGTCATAAATTTTATGGAAAGTAACTTCCGAAAAAGGGACTAATGCTTTTACCGATTGGACAAAATCATTAATCTGATCAAAGCCAAATTTGGTGGAAGAAAAAAAATCAAGATCAAAAGAAAGACGATGATGGAGATAGTGGGATGATAATAATGTTCCACCGGTCCAATAAAAAATTGGTTGTAGAGAAGTTTGTGCAAGTTGACTAATGATGGTGATTTGGGTTTTATTTAGCTTCATAATAAGATACATAATCTTCATACATTAATCGTTTGCCCACATCAAGATGCAATTTAATTTTTGGCAAGAGTTGAGTTAATTTTTTTTTAGGAATGTGTTTGAGGTCTCCATAATTAATGCAACGAGTGATTAACCACTCCCATTCCATATCGGTTTTAGGTTGCCAATTTTTTGGTAGTTGATAGTCCCAGATAAACATATAATGATATTTTAAGAAATTATTTATTAAATATCAAACAGAAGCTTTATAGAATAAAACCTAGGGTATAATAATCTATGCCAACTTGGTTGATTTTTACACTAATTACCATTGTTCTTTGGTTAGTTTCTCAAATTCTTGTGAAAAAAGGATTTGCAAATGTTTCTCCCCTTTAGAATAATATCTCTTCTAATTTTTTTAAACTGATAATTTGGGTTCCGGCAACGCTATTAATTACAAACTTTCATATCAAAACCCCCTTTCTACTTAATCTACTCATAATCGTATTAGTTGGTGTTTTTTATATGTTTTTCTTTTACGCGCTTTCAAAAGGACAGTTAGTCTTAATGACGACTTTGATTGCAATGGGACCAATGGTGACGACGATTTTGTCCTTAGTTTTTCTGCATGAAACATTAAAGTTTAATCAAGCAATTGGAGTAGGGACAATATTATTCGCTGGGGTTCTATTAGTGCTTCCTGATAGGAAGCTTCTCCAAAAATCCAGAAATTATTCTTGGGTTGTTTGGGGTGGTTTGACTGCTATATCAATGGGAACAGCTGATTTTTTAACTAAAATCTCAACTAATATGATTGGCGCATCATCACATTTATTTTATTTATCATTAATTCTTCCGTTAATCTCATTTTTAAATTTTTTGATAGATAAACCAGGGAAAAAATTACCTAAAATTACAAAAGAAAACCTATTGCTAACGCTATTTGAAACTTCGATTATATGGGTGGGATCGCTTTTGTTTTTTTTAGCTTTTGATTATGGTCCAGCATCACTAATTGCTCCGGTTGCTTCAACTTTTTCGATTCTAACAGTTTTGCTGGCAGTAATCTTCTTAAAAGAAAAAATTACCCTAAGGCAAATAATTGGAGTGGTTTTAGCTGTTACTGGTGTGATGTTGGTTGCGATGGGATATTAAAGGTCAACTTAGAGATTGTAAAAGTAATTTTACTGACCAAATTTATTACAGATGGAAAAATGACGGGTTATTTCGTAATTACAGGTGGGTAAGTATATCGAGGATTTTTTCCACTTGGGAGCATAGTTCTTCCATAATCAGGGTAGCAATAAAGAAGACGTTTAATATGTGGGACAAGTCTGACGGATAGCAAACCTAAGGGGTCACAAGGTTTGTGATCGTTGCCACCATCCCCCAGATCAGCAATCTCTAATTCTTTTTTTAATCTTTGTTCTTTTTTTGGTTGCCTAACTTTATCGTAAAAATCATGTGATTTACCGTCTTTACGACAACCAGCACAAGAATAAAGCCCACCATTAAGAAGTTATCCCGTATTTAACTATACTAGAAAAATTAAAACAAATAGTTAATAATTTTATTATATAACAAAGATATTTTCTGGGTGTAAAATGTTTAGATGACAAACAAGGAAGAAGACAAAATACCAGATCCTCTGGAGAATTTTAAAGAACTGTTTAATTTTATTATCAGTGTTATTTTAAAATCTATTCAAACATTATTTCCCATTATCACCATTGGCTTTCTTGCAATTGTTTTTCTTTTATATCTTTTATTTAAACTTTTGGGAATATCTTGATTATTATCCAGTCAAACCCGCTGTATTATTTGAAAGTTATCGACGGTTTCTTTATAATCAATGCTATAAATCCATGGCAAAAATACTTTTTTTTGGTTATGGGGCCAACAAAGACGTAAATCGGTTAAAAGAAATATTAGGGAAATATCCCGAAGGTGGGCAAGGAGCGATTCTTGAGAATTATAATCTGGCTGTTCAAAATCTAAGTCAAATTCCTCCATTACCCTCAAATCAATGACCATGAATATCAAGACCCTGTTCCAATTTCTTTCCCCATTTCTTTTTATTAGTCCGACACTTCCATTCTTCTTTAAGGCATTCCCTTACAAGAGTTTTGGTTAATAAGGGACATTAGATTTTTATATGTTTCTTGAGCATTTTTACTTGAAAGATATCCATTGTTGACAAAATGTTAAGTTGTTTGATCTTTTTCAAGCAGTTGAGACATATATGAATATGTAACAGGAAAATCTGAATTCAATGTCAGAGGCGGGCCGTTTGAGTAGATTTGGACGATCAAGTAAATTTAAAGGTTTGGGTGGAGTTAAATAAGCCGTGTTTTCGTGAATATTATCCATAATTTATTTTTAATAAATACTCTCAATAAGAATAGGGAAGCCTTATCCGTCTCAATAAATTAATCTTTAGTATTTTAATACTAAACTTTTAAAAGTTAGGAACTTTACACTTAATTAAGTTTTTTTATCTAACCTTAAGTCTTCACCAGAGAAATTATTGATTTTTAGGTTTAATAGTCTCTATTGGGGATCAATGCTTGGTTCATAACACTTTCATCATTTTTTTTTGTGACACCGTTATGAGGGAACGATACTGAAATGAAAGCTTTATCATCTTGTAATTTGAGACGCTGTATTTTCTGGAATAGATCATCCCATGTTAATGCTTCTGTTGCTGAGATAAATGGACTATTAATTACACCTCTGTCAATTACACCAAGCACTTGTCTTATGCTCGTGTCAGGTTCGGCATTGAGTAACCCCGTCCAAGGTATATAAAGGCCGTCTGATGTTAGGTATATTTTGCGTAGCTCTGGAGTTATTCGAATATTAGCCGTGTGAATGAGGCTGTTTGATACTAACTCTGGCATACCGTTTAAAATACCACAGCCATCTGGTGTATTAATTTTTTGTCGAAATGATATTGCTAGTTGTTGTTTTACACGCGGATCTTTGGCTGCTTCTTTAATCGATATTTCTTTTTCAGCAGCGATTTTTCTAACCAAATTTAATGTTTTTTGATCATAGTGTTCATTTCTATTATCTGTTAAGACATTATATCCTTGATCATAGGTTGCAATGGCGATCGTGTCTGCGACATGAGCAATAGAAACAGATTGATTATTGTAATCAATAAGAGCAATTGTTGCTGCCATACCAGGAATACTGAGTGTATCGTTGTAATCAACTCCCTCAACCTTACCAAGTTCTTTACGAAGCCAATCATTAAGAGTGACCATCACTTCTTTAGCAGTTAATTCTTTTAATTCTTCTAATTTCGCATATTCAGCTGTCGTGGGAAAACCAAGTGCAGCCAGATGGGAAACATAAAAGGCACCGCTAATACCAAAAGGTTCCAGTCCGGTGATTGGTCTTTGACTGCTTGCACCATCATAGACAGCTACGAGTAAACGATTGGAACCAATTGGATATATACAAATTGCGTCTTCATTTAATTTTTGTTCTACTTGTCCACCTTGCGTACCATAAAAAAGTTCCAGCGTTGGTGCGATTTCCGAATGAGCCAACCGTAAAGACCTACCTGCTTGAAAATCTTGGAGAGAATCAAGAGGAGTTGATCCAAAAAAGAAATTAAAAAAAGGATTATTTCCAGTGGCAAAATTTTTTAAAAACCAAAAGTATGGATGATTGCTATTGACAAGATCAGAAAGTTTTGTTTGGGCGACGGTTGGAGTTTCAGGTAAACCATAATTATGTGCATCTGGATAGTCTTTGTAGTTTAGTTTCATGAAGAAAATTATAGCAGAATTATTAGTTTTTCTCAAGGAATAGGGCTTAACGTAAGAGTTCACGGTCTTTGACACGAGGCTTGTAAAAGTAAATTCCTTGTCTGCTCAAAAGGATTTAGGTTTTGTAGTCTCCATGTACCAAATAATGAAGCCAGAATAGACTTTGTTTCTGATCCTTTTTTTGATCTTGTTCCTCCTGATATTTTTCTTGACACAACCAAATGACGAAGAGAACGTTCAGCTAAATTATTGTCAGATAAAATATTAGGGAATCTCACAAAGGTAAATAATTCTGAAATATATTTTAAAGCTCTGGCATTGAGTGTTGAAAACACTGTTTGTTTTCCCAGATATGGATTACAAATATCTGTTAATTGTTTTTTAAACAATATTTCTTTCTCTTCTCTCATTGTTTCTTTTAAACCAATAGGAATATTATCAGGTGGGCCTGTATATTGCTTTGCCCTTTCATATATCTGATGAATATCTTTTGACCACTTTTTTAACAATTTATCTTTGGGATATTCATTTTTAAGATTTTTGATATCTCTCAAGTAATGTACCCAACACCGCTGATGAAATCCTGCATATTCATTGTAGGCAGCATAAAAATCAGTATTTAAAACTCCTTCAAAGTTTTCTCCATCTTTTCCTAATACTTCACGAACGACCTTTGATCCTCGAGAGTGCCTATAAAGGAGTAATTGGTGGGTGGTATTTGAAAAGTTCCAAAAGTAACCATTCTTTCCGTTTTCCCGTCCTCCGGTTTCATCAGCATGGATGACATTTGATTTTAAAACATTTGTTTTGATTTCTTCATATTGGGATTTACCAAAGGTAGCTACCTTATGAGCAATCTTTACTATTTCTCCTTCTGATATATTTAGATGATAAAAAACTTGTAAATGGTTTTTAATCTTTTCTATAGGAAGCCTTAATTCCTCTTTCATAGTTGAAATTAATGCCATTAAGTTAATCCCAATTCTGTGAC
>Ga0210016_1000337_pt1 | contig 40981 bp, 32 predicted proteins | sample CryGeyCG2014_300_FD_185454 | JGI IMG/M metagenome (GOLD analysis project Ga0210016, IMG submission 185454) | Groundwater microbial communities from aquifer - Crystal Geyser CG02_land_8/20/14_3.00 (SPAdes) (version 2) | ecosystem: Environmental > Aquatic > Deep subsurface > Groundwater | place...
AAATAAAATCAATGAAGCGAGTCCTGTTAAAATGACAAATACCATAAAGAATTCGAACAAATTATGAATTTCAAACCCTGCAAAAAGCGGATTGTGATCGCTAATATGGTTTTGTGATAAAAGGGCTAATTGGTCTGCTGTGGGGACTATCGTTTTATCTAAAACTCCTTGCAAATCAATTCCTAATTCGGTTGCTTTATCAAATTTATCTCCCGTAGATGGCAAAATAGAACCCAAGGTTCCCGCCAAAGCGTAACCGGAGGCATTTGATAGAAAAAATACGCCGTATAATAGCGAAGAGAACCTTTTTGGAGATAGTTTTCCCACCAAAGAAAGTCCAATTGGTGAAAGGCATAATTCGGCACAAGTTTGGATGAAGTATAACAAAATTAACCACTTAATAGCAAGTAGGCCACTGTTTCCTAAATCTTTAACATTATAAGCGATAATAAAATAACTTAAAGCAATCAAAGCCAAGCCAAAGGCTTGTTTTGCAGGAGAGATAGGTTCTCGGCCTTTTGCTCTTAATTTATCCCATAAAAGACTAAAAGGAATTGCCAAGAGCACCACAAACATTCCGTTGAAAATTTGAACCATTGATGGGGGCATTTTCCATCCAAACAAAAAGCTTGTATCCGTTTGATGATCGGCTATAAAGGTGAGTGAAGAGCCGGCTTGTTCAAAAGCGGCCCAAAAGAAAATGATAAAAAAGGATACGATATAAATAACCAAAATGCGGTCTCTTTCGATTTTTGTAAGCGAACTATCCGATAAGATTAATCCCGCCAAGGTAATGCCACTGGCATAAATAATTGGATAAATAATGGTTTTTACAATGTTAGTGCCGTCAACCGAAAAATGGAAGGCTAAAAACAATCCAATAAAACTCAAAATAGCAATGATTAAAGATTTTGAGGTAAAAATAGCGCTTTGCGATTCACCTTCTTCAAAATCGGATGCCGTATTTTTTGATGGCAAACCTCCTAAAGCTTTTCCTTCGGGAGAAACCACATATTTATTTTTTAGTAAGTAAAACACCAATGTGCCGATGAGCATGGCTGTAGCGGCGGCTAAAAAGCCCCATTTAAAGGCGTGAATATCTCTAATGCCACTTCGATCTTTTACGTCGCCTAACATGGGGGCAATAAATTGGCCCATAAAAGCTCCTAAGTTAATGCCCATATAAAAAATGGTGAAAGCGGTGTCGAGTTTGCTTTTTTCTTGTTTTGGATACAAACTTCCCACCATACTTGAGATATTTGGTTTAAAGAAACCATTGCCAAGAATAATTAATCCTAGTGCAGAATACATTAAGGTTGTGGCTAAACTTAAATCACTACCAAAAACACTTGCACTTGTGAATAAGAGGAGTTGACCGGCAGCCATTGTTAAACCACCAATTAAAATACAGTTTCTATTTCCAAAAAAGCGGTCAGAGATAAAGCCTCCTAACATGGGTGTTAAATAGCAAAGTCCTAAAAAGCCTCCATAAATTAGGGAGGCGTCTTCCTCTTTCATCAAAAGAGAATTTACTAGGAATAAGGTTAATAAGGCACGCATACCATAGAAATTAAAGCGCTCCCACATTTCTGTTCCGAATAGCACCCAAAGTCCTTTTGGGTGTGCTGTTTTTACTTGAGTTTGAGTCATAGTTGTTTGGATTGTTAATTGTTAGTTTTTAAATTTTGACGGATAAAAGTAGTCATTTTTTCATAAAGATTGAGGCGCACATTTCCTTTGCCTTGATAGCGACCATAAATGCCGTGGTTTTTATCGGGATATACAAACAAGTCAAATTGCTTATTTGAACCTACCAGCGATTCAATCATGCGCATCGTATTTTGAAAATGGACATTGTCATCGCCAGAGCCGTGAACTAAAAGGAATTTGCCTTTTAGCGAATCGGTAAAATTAATGGGTGAATTATTATCATAACCACTTTCATTTTCTTGAGGTGTTTGCATATAACGCTCTGTGTAAACGGTATCGTAAAACCGCCAAGAAGTTACCGGCGCTACGGCAATAGCCATTTTAAAGGTATCAGCACCCTTTGTGATAGCTAAAGACGACATATAGCCTCCAAAACTCCAACCCCAAATACCAATATTATTTTTGTCGATATAGGCATATTTGCCCAGTTCATTGGCGGCTTCTATTTGATCTTCAATTTCATATTTGCCCAATTCTTTATAGGTCATTTTTTTAAATGCAGCACCTTTAAATCCGGTACCGCGGCCATCTACACAAGCAACAATATAGCCTTGTTGGGCAAGCATTTGATACCAATAATCGTTGCTGCCACCCCAACTATTCGACACACTTTGTGAACCCGGACCAGAATATTGATACATGAAAAGTGGGTATTTTTTGTTTGGATTAAAATCGGAAGGCTTAATCATCCAAGCATTAAAATCGCCATTTTTTGTTTTAAGTGTGAAGAATTCTTTTGGCGAAGTGATGTAATTTTCAAGGTTTTTTAACAATTGATTGTTGTTTTTTACTTCCTTGATTACCTCACCTGTTTTAGCGTCGTTTAAAGTAAAAATAAAAGGTGTATTAGCATCCGTAAAGGTGTTGATATAATAATTAAAACTGTTGCTAAAAGCGGCGCTGTTAGTACCCGATTTAAGCCCCAATCGTTTTTTGTTTTCACCGTTTAAGCCAATGGTATAAAGGGTTCGGTTTATAGAGCCATCTTCAACTGATTGGTAATAAATTTGTTTGTTTTCGGAATTGTAACCGTAATATTCGGTTACTTCCCAAGGGCCGCTGGTAATTTGCTTGATTAATTTTCCGTTATTATCATAGTGATAAATGTGGTTAAATCCGTCTTTTTCGCTTGTCCATAAAAAACTATTGTCTTTTAAAAAGGTCAAATTGTCGGTAATATCTATATAAGCGGCATCGGTTTCATTTAAAATGAGTTTACTTTTTAGAGTATTTGTATCAACAAAAATGAGGTTCAAATTATTTTGATGACGGTTAAGTGTGGTTACACAAAGCAAATCGGCTTCGGCGGTAAACTTCATACGCGGAATGTAGTATTGGTCTAGTGCACCAAGGTTTATGTCACTGGTTTTCTTTGTGTTTAAATTGTAAAGATGCAAGCTTATTTTTGAGTTATTTTCACCTGCTTTTGGATATTTAAAGCTTTCCTTTTCGGGATAAAGTGATTCGCCGTATTTCATCATCGTAAATTCTGGAACGTCGGTTTCGTCAAAACGCATAAAAGCAATTTTATCGGAATGACCACTCCATTGAAAGGCGCGTACAAAGGCAAATTCTTCCTCATAAACCCAATCGGTTAAGCCATTTATAATGCTATTTTTTTTGCCATTGAAAGTAATTTGTGAGGTTTCATCACTTTTTAAATCCTTTACAAATAAATTATTTTGATAGACAAAGGCTACTTTTAAACCGTCGGGCGACAAAGTAGGTTCTTGAATTAAATGGTTTGAAACCGAGATTAATTGCTTGGTGGCAATGTTATAAACATAAAATTTACCTAAAAAAGAATGGCGATAAATTTGTTCGGTATCGGTTCCTAAAACCAAAAGATTTTCAGCTTCACTAAAAATGTAATTATCGAAAGATTCTAAATTTGGCAAGTCTTTGCTATCGACCAATGTGGCGACTTTTTCTAAAGTTTTGTAGCTGTATTTGTCAACCGATGTGCTTTCGGTTTCGCGGTTATAATTTAAAACGGTATAAAAATCGCCGTGACTCATTGAGTTCAACGCGTTCATATACTGTGTTCTAAAAGTGCCGTTCGCCCAAATATCTTCTAGGGTAATGGCTTGTTTTTGTGCACTCAAAACAGCAGTGCACATTAAAAACATAAGATATAATTTTTTCATTTGAGTTTGAGTTTTTTTTCAACTCCAATTTTAGTGAAATTTATGCAATAAAACGGTTTTATTGGGTGGAAATATTGAGTGTTGCTCAATTTTAACACCTCAAAATATTAGTATCTTTGTTCCTATTAAAAAGCTATTTAAAATGTCGAAAGCCATTTCTGGATTTTCTAAGCGTACAAAAGATGAAAAAATCGACTGGTTAGCGTCTGAAGTTCTACCCGATTTTAAAGATTTTAAAAGCACCCTGCACCAATATTGGAATGCAAATAAAGCGTTACAAGCACTGCACGACGATTTTGTAGAGAACACTATTTCTAACTTCTATTTACCTTTTGCTGTTGCGCCCAATTTTTTGATTGACGGCAAAAAGTATGTTGTGCCCATGGCGATTGAAGAAAGCTCGGTTGTGGCTGGAGCGTCTATGGTTGCTAAATTTTGGAGCAAACGCGGTGGCTTTAAAACCACCGTTATTTCAACTGTTAAAACAGGACAAGTTCATTTCATATATATTGGGGCTAAAGCCGATTTAGAAGCCTATTTTAATCAGATAAAACCAAAATTATTTAGCGCTACCTCATCGCTTACTAAAAATATGCAACAGCGCGGAGGCGGAATTTCAGCTATTGAATTGCGCGACAAAACCGCGTCTTTGAAAAATTACTATCAATTGCACGTAAGCTTTGATACCAAAGACAGTATGGGCGCAAATTTTATCAATTCGTGTTTAGAAAAAATGGCCGAAACTTTTAAAAGTGAATCGGCTACGCTCAACATTAAAATTGTGATGAGCATTTTATCTAATTATGTGCCCGATTGTTTGGTGCGTGCCGAAGTGAGCTGCCCCGTAACTGAATTGTATCACGAAAATGCCCTAGAAAATGCTCAAAAATTTATTGAAGCAGTAAAAATTGCAAAGGTAGAACCTTATAGAGCCGTAACCCATAACAAAGGCATTATGAACGGTGTTGATGCCGTGGTAATTGCCACTGGAAATGACTTTCGCGCCATAGAAGCCGGCGTACACGCTTACGCTTCTAGAAGCGGAACTTATCAAAGTTTAAGCGATGCCGAAATTAAAGATGGCCGCTTTAAATTTTGGATTGAACTGCCACTTGCCGTTGGAACCGTTGGTGGATTAACGGCTTTGCATCCTTTGGCAAAAATAGCTTTAGCGCTTTTACAAAATCCATCCGCTAAGGAATTGATGGCGATTATTGCTGCCGCCGGTTTAGCTCAAAATTTTGCCGCTTTACGCGCCTTAACAACCAAAGGCATTCAACATGGTCATATGAAAATGCACTTTACAAATTTGCTGGCAAGCTTAAAAACAAGTCCCTCCGAAAAGGAACAATTGCGACTGCTTTTTAAAGATAAAACCATTAATTATGCTGCGGTTAACGAGGCTTTATTAGCTATTCGCAAACAAAAAAACACCTTATAGCCTTAACTTATCACGGCATAAGAACATTTTATATCAAATCACTTTTTAGGCTAAAAAAGATGCGTACTTTTGAATTTTAGAAAAGATAACAATTAAAATTTAGATATTATGGCTTTTGAACTTCCAAAATTACCGTATGCTTACAATGCATTAGAACCTTATATTGATGCCAGAACCATGGAAATACACCACAGTAAACACCATGCTGCCTACACCAATAATTTAAATGCAGCCCTTGCTGGCTCTGCCCTAGAAAACAAGACGATTTTAGAAATTTTTAGCGGATTAGATATGAATAACAAAGCCCTTAGAAACAACGGCGGCGGTTATTTTAATCACGATTTGTTTTGGAAAGTAATGTCGCCAAATGCCGGTGGTGAACCTAAAGGCGAGTTGGCTACGGCCATAAATGCAGCGTTTGGCTCTTTCGAAGCCTTTAAAGATGTGTTTTCTAAAGCGGCTGCTACACAATTTGGCTCAGGATGGGCTTGGCTTTGCGTGCATAAAGGTGGAAAAGTTGAGGTTTGTTCAACACCAAATCAAGACAATCCGTTGATGCCAGGCGTAACCTGTCAAGGTTTTCCGATATTGGCTTTAGATGTTTGGGAACACGCTTATTATTTAAACTATCAAAACCGCCGTCCCGATTATATCAACGCGTTTTTTAACGTTATAAACTGGGATGAAGTAGCCAAAAATTACGCTGCAAATAAATAAAAAAACAAAAGAATTCAGTAATATAGCCGTCTCTAAGCAATTGCTTTAAGACGGCTTATTTTTTTTTAAATTAATGACTTCACGCAACTTCGCCTTAATAGCAGCTTTTATTGCCTCCGTAATTTATGGCGTAACTTTTACCCTTGCTAAAGACGTGATGCCCTTATATGTAAAGCCTTATGCCTTTATAGTTTTTAGAGTTTTTGGCGCTACAATTCTGTTTTGGGTGGCCTCTCTGTTCATTAAAAGGGAGTTTATTGAACGCTCCGATTATATGCGCATTTTCTTAGCTGCCGTGTTTGGAGTGGGTTTAAATATGCTGACTTTTTTTAAAGGATTGTCCTATACCACACCCATAAACGCTTCGGTGGTAATGGTAACAACACCCATTATTGTGCTGAGTTTGTCGGCACTGATTCTTAAAGAACACCTTGCAAAATGGCGAATAATGGGAATTTTTATTGGCTTGACTGGCGCAATTTATTTAATTGTTTATGGCAACGGATTACAATTGGATAGCGCGCGCATTCAGTGGGGAAATTTCTTGGTGTTTATCAATGCCTTTTCGTATAGTTTGTATTTAATTCTCGTTAAAAAGCTGACTTCAAAATACCACCCCATAAACTTTGCTAAATGGCTCTATTTATTGGGATTTTTTATGGTGCTACCTTTCGGATTTCAAGAATTAGAGCTGATTTCTTGGCAAACAATGCCACTCGATATTTTATACAAAATTCTGTTTGTAGTGGTTTTCGCCACCTTTATAACCTATCTGTTTAATTTATTGGCCGTGCGAAACCTCAAGCCCACAACGGTAAGTGTGTTTATTTATATTCAGCCCTTTATTGCGACAGTTTTTGCTTTAATGATGCAAAGCGATACGCTTAACATTCATAAAATCTTGGCGAGCGTCCTTATTTTTACAGGCGTTTATATGGTGAGTAGTAAACAAAGGAGAAAAGCGGATTGATGGAGGTAAACTAAAGCAATAGTTAAGTCGGTTTTTTTAACTTTTTTAAAAAATTTCCTTTTTTAGATTTTCCGTAACTTTGCGATGCTTTAAATCACACAGATGATACAATCAATGACCGGTTATGGTAAAACCGAAATTTTATTACCAACCAAAAAAATTAGCATAGAGCTAAAATCGCTCAACTCAAAAAGCCTTGATTTAAATTTAAGAGTCCCCACGCTTTATAAAGAAAAGGAACTCGAAATTCGAAAAATTATCGGCCAAGCCGTTCAACGTGGCAAATTAGATTGTTCAATTTATATAGAACAAGCCTCACAAGCAAGCCTCAATTGTATTAATAAAGAAGTTGTAAATCACTATATCAACCAGTTACAAGAATTTGTAAAAGGCGACGCCATTGAATATTTAAAAATAGCCATTAAACTCCCCGACGCCTTAAAAGTTGAACACGAAGATTTAGACGAAAATGAATGGCTGCTCATTGCCAAAGGTATTGACGAAACCATTCAAAAATTTAACAATTACAGACTAGCCGAAGGCGCTTCGTTAGCTAAAGATATCATTCAAAACATCACTAGTATAAAGTCGCTTTTGGCAGAAGTTTTATTGGTAGATAAGGACCGTATTAGCAACAAAAAAGAAAAATTGCGAAAAGCCATTGATGATTTAATTCAAAATGTTGACCAAAATCGCTTTGAGCAAGAGCTGATTTATTATATTGAAAAATTAGATATTAACGAAGAAGAGGTGCGCTTAGAAAACCACCTAAACTATTTTTTAAAGGTTATTAATGAAGTGGAATCTAACGGGAGAAAGCTTGGTTTTATAACACAAGAAATGGGACGTGAAATTAATACCATTGGCTCAAAAGCCAATGATTCTGTGCTTCAAAAAATTGTAGTCAATATGAAAGACGAACTCGAAAAAATTAAAGAACAACTCTTAAATATTTTATAAATTAGGCATTACTGTTTTGAAACAAGGCAAACTTATCGTGTTCTCAGCACCCTCGGGGTCGGGCAAAACTACCATTGTGCAATATCTTGCAAAGCAAGCCGAACTCAATTTGGGATTTTCGGTTTCGGCAACTTCCCGACCAAAACGCGGCGACGAAATTGACGGTAAAGATTACCATTTTATCAGCATCGAAGCCTTTAAAAAGCACATAATTCAAGGCAATTTTATTGAATTTGAGGAGGTTTATACCAATAACTTTTATGGCACTTTAAAATCTGAAATCGACCGTATTTGGGCTTTGGGCAAACATGTTATTTTTGACATTGATGTAGAGGGTGGACTTAATATTAAAAAGCAATTTCCCGATAAAACCCTCGCTATTTTTGTTCAACCACCATCAATAGAGGTGATGGAGCAACGCTTGCGCGGAAGAAAAACCGACTCTGAAGAAAAAATAAAAGAGCGCGTGGCTAAAGCTCAAAAAGAAATGAAATACGCCACAAATTTTGATGTAATCTTGCTCAACGATATTTTAGAACAAGCAAAAAAGCAAGCCTATCAGCTGGTGAAAAACTTTGTAACACAATAAATTATAAATGAAAATCGGACTCTATTTTGGAACCTTCAATCCCATTCATGTTGGGCATTTGATTATTGCAAATCACATGGCCGAATATACCGATTTAGATGAAATTTGGCTCGTGGTTAGTCCGCAAAACCCCTTTAAACAAAAAGCAACACTCTTAGCCGATTACCATCGCTACCGAATGGTTGAAATGGCCACTGAAAATTATTCTAAAATAAAACCCTCTAAAATAGAATTTAACCTGCCAAAGCCGTCTTTTACCATAAATACATTGACTTATTTATCAGAAGCTTATCCGCAACATCAATTTAATTTAATCATGGGTGCTGATAATTTGAACAGCTTTAACAAATGGAAAAACTATGAGTTTATTTTAGAAAATTACCAGCTTTATGTTTACCCACGACTCATTTCAACACCCGAAAATAAAGGATTGGCGCAACATCCTTCTGTTCATTTTATTTCAGCGCCCGTCATTGAAATTTCGGCAACACAAATCCGTCAAGCAATTGCCGATCAAAGAGAAGTAAAACCACTTTTGCCCTATAAAGTTTGGAGTTATATTGATGAGATGAATTTTTATAAATCTAAAAAATAGAATCCGAGCGATTTAAAATTCAATTATCTTTGTGAGCTATGGCGCTAGATTTAAAAACAAAAAAAAATATCAAACAACATTTAATTCGAAAATTTCGACTCGTTGTTTTAGACGAAGAAACTTTTGAAGAGCGCTTATCTTTTAAAATAAACCGATTAAACATTCTGGTTTATGGTGGTGTTTTTTCAATTTTATTAGTAACGCTAACTTCTGTAATCATTGCTTATAGTCCTATAAAAGAATATATTCCGGGCTATTCTTCTACCTATTTAAAGCAAAAAGCAAGTTTTTTGGTTTATAAAACCGATTCTTTAGAACAGGTTTTAAAAGCCAATGATGCCTATCTAGAAGTTATACGCAAGGTGTTAACCGGTCAGCTTAAAACATTTCCAAAAATTAGAAGAGATTCTATTTTAAATCAAAAACAGCTAAACCCAAATGATAAAACATTAATTCCTTCAGTGTTAGACTCAAGCTTTAGAGAACAAGTAGAGCTCGAAAGTCGCTATTCGCTATTTGATGTGCCTACTAAAAGTACAAAGCAGGTATTTTTTGCGCCACTTTTAGGCAAGATTACCAACACATTTAATGTTAAACAAAAGCATTATGCCATTGATGTTACGGCAAAATCGGGCACACCAATTAAAGCCGTTGCCGATGGAACCATCATTTTTTCGGAATGGACCGCCGATACAGGTTATGTGATTATGATTATTCACACCAACGGATTCATTTCGGTTTATAAACACAATGCCCTGGCACTAAAAAGACAAGGCGACTTAGTGGCGTCGGGCGAAGTTATAGCAACCGTTGGCAATACGGGCGAATATTCAACAGGCCCCCATTTGCATTTTGAACTTTGGAAAGACGGTTTTCCCGTTGACCCCTCTTTATTTATAGATTTTGAATGAAGACTCTTAAATCATTTTTTGCAAAAAGCTACGCGCAACTCGTTGCCAAACAAGTTTATAAATGGGCCGAAAAGCCTTTATTAACACAGCAAAAAGTTTTTAAAGCGCTTATCAAATCGGCGCAACAAACACAATTTGGCAAAGACCATCATTTTGCTGAGATTAAATCCTACGACGATTTTAAAAAGTTTGTTCCAATAAGGGATTATGAAGGCTTAAAACCTTATATCGACCGCATTTTAAATGGTGAACAAGCTGTTTTATGGCAGGGCAAACCGCTTTATTTTGCCAAAACGAGTGGAACTACTTCGGGCACAAAATACATTCCAATTAGCAAAGAGTCAATGCCTTATCACATTCGGTCGGCAAAAGAAGCGCTCTTGCTTTATATCGCCCATACCGGCAATGCTGATTTTGTAAATGGCAAGATGATATTTTTACAAGGAAGTCCTAATATTGAATCTTATAAGGGTATTAAAACGGGGCGCTTGTCGGGAATTGTTGCGCACTTTGTGCCAAAATACCTTCAAAAAAATAGGATGCCGAGCTGGGAAACAAATTGTATAGAAGATTGGGAAACAAAGGTTAACGCCATTGTTGACGAAACTTTAAACGAAAATATGAGTCTTATTAGCGGCATTCCATCTTGGGTTCAGATGTATTTTGAAAAATTGGTTTCAAAAAGTGGCAAAAAGGTTGGCGAACTATTTCCAAACTTTAAATTGTTTGTTTATGGCGGCGTAAACTACGAGCCTTATCGGAATAAAATGGAACAACTCATAGGCCGTTCGGTTGATAGCATTGAGTTGTATCCCGCCTCCGAAGGGTTTTTTGCCTATCAAGACATTCCCAATAAAAAGGGCTTATTGCTACAATTAAACAGCGGCATTTTTTATGAATTTATTAAAGCCGATACTTTTTTTGATGAACATCCGCTCAGAATCATGTTAGCTGATGTTGAGTTAAACGTCAATTACGTCCTTATTTTATCGAGCAATGCAGGGCTTTGGGCTTATAATATTGGTGATACAGTGCTATTTACCTCTTTAAAACCTTATCGGATTGTAGTAACCGGACGCATTAGTCATTTTATTTCTGCCTTTGGCGAACATGTTATTGCAAAAGAAGTTGAACAAGCCTTAAATGAGGCACTTAAAGATGAAGTTGCCATCATTAATGAGTTTACAGTAGCACCCCAAATTACGCCAATAACTGGACTGCCCTATCACGAATGGTTTATAGAGTTTGAAAAGGAGCCCACCGATTTAAAAGTTTTGGCTCAAAAAATAAATCGTAATATGCAGCAGCAAAATAGTTATTATAATGACTTAATGGTAGGTAAAGTGTTGCAACCGCTTATTATTACAAAAGTTGCCAAAAACGGATTTAACGATTATATGAAAACCCAAGGCAAATTGGGCGGACAAAACAAAATACCACGCTTATCCGACAATAGAAAAATCGTTGATTTATTAAATTGTGAGTTATGAAAATTATATCAGTAAACATTGGTGCGCGCAAAGAAATTCAGTGGAAAAACAGCCTTGTTACCACAGGAATTTTTAAATATCCTGTTAAAGCGGCAATTAGTTTAGGTATAGAAAATGTTGCTAATGACGCTGTTGTTGATAGAATTTATCACGGCGGATTAAACAAAGCAGTTTATGCTTATGGCGAAAATCACTATGCACATTGGCAAAAATTGTATCCAAATTTGGAATTTAATTTTGGAATGTTTGGCGAAAACTTAACCATTTCAAAGCTTTGTGAAGACCAAATTTTTGTAGGCGATACTTTTGAAGTTGGCAGCGCCATTATAGAGGTTACCAAACCTCGTGAACCCTGCTATAAGTTAGGGGTGCGATTTGGCGACGCCAAAGTTATCAAGCAATTTTGGAACGACAACAAATGCGGCGTTTATTTTAAAGTGTTGCAAATTGGAGAAGTAAAAACCGGTGATGTACTAAAACTAGTAAAACATCAAGCTGATAATTTAACTATTGCCCAGGTTTATCAAAATATCAAGAATAAATTGCAATAAAAAACGCAACCCTAAAGCTGCGTTTTTTTGAATAAAATAAATAAATCTAGCTTATTTTGCGTTTTTCATTCCTTCTTCTAAAAGGTTAAAAAACTCATCTAATTTTGGTAAAATGATAATGCGCGTTCTTCTATTTTTAGCTTTACCGGCATCGGTATTATTATCAGCAACGGGGATGTAAAAACTTCTACCGGCAGCAGACATGCGGTCTGGAGCAACATTATAATCGTTTTGTAAAACCCTCACTACAGATGAAGCACGTTTGGTACTCAAATCCCAATTGTCTTCAATGGCGTCTGTTTTAATAGAAACATTGTCGGTATGTCCTTCTACCATAATATTAATTTCGGGACGGCTATTTACAATTTTGGCAACTTTACCTAAAACAACTTTTGCTTTATTTGACACTTTATAACTTCCTGAGTCAAACATTAATTTATCTGACAAAGACACATAAACAACACCTTTTTCAACATTCACTTCAATATCGGGGTCATTGATGTCATCTAAAACACCTTTTAAACTGGTTACTAATGCCAAGGTAATTGAATCTCTTCTGGTTATGGCATCTTGCATGGTGCGAATATGTAAATCTTTTTCTTTGATATTTTCTAAAGATTTTTCAAGATTTTCGGCTTCTTTTCTAGACAAAGAGGCCATATTACCTAGATTGTCTAATAGGGCATCATTCGATTTTTTTAAATGGTCAACTTGGTCTTGAAGGGTTGTATAATTTGATTGTGCTTTTTCTTTATCTAAAATGCATTTAGTTAAATTGGCTTTTGAATCTACTAAATCTTGGTTAGTTTTGTCGAGGGTGCTTTGCAAAGCAGTGTATTTTTTTTGTGTAACACAAGAAGATAAAAACAATACGGCTATTAAGCTAATTCCTAAAATGTTTTTCATAGTTTTTAAAATTTTTACAAAAATATAAAAAATGAAGTTAACTTCGAACCATAAATGTTAATTTTATAAAAAAATTGGGAACTTATTTAATTTAACTTTGCCTAAAAATTAAAATAAGTTTTTATGAAACGATTATTGTCGCTACTGATTTTACTGATTTTAGTAAGTTCTTGTTCAAAATTAAAAGACAATAATCCCATTAAACTTGAAGGTGATGCCTTGGGAACGACCTTTCATATTACCTATTATGATAAAAACCAGCGCAATTACTCAATTCAAATAGATAGTTTAATTCACGCCATTAATAAATCACTCTCTACTTACCTTCCCACTTCCGATATTTCTAAAATAAATCAAGGTGATACGAGCGTGATTGTAGATGCCTATTTTGAGGAAGTTTTTAATAAATCGGAGAAGGTTTATAATACAACCAAGGGCATTTTTGATCCAACCATTGGAACGCTGGTTAATGCTTGGGGATTTGGGCCTCAAAAAACCATGGCGCATTTAAACCAAACAAAAATTGATTCACTTTTGCAATATGTTGGTTATGACAAAGTAAAGCTTGTAAATCACAAAATCATCAAGTCTAATCCCGGAATTTATTTAGATTTTAACGCCATTGCCAAAGGTTATGCCATTGATGTGTTGGGGCGCTTTTTCGAAACTCAAAACATCGCTACTTATTTGATAGAAATTGGTGGCGAAATTCGCGCTAGAGGCGATAAAACTTGGAAAGTTGCAATTGAACATCCTAATTTTGATGGCTCTCAAACGTTTCAAGCAAGCATCAATTTAAACAATGAATCAATAGCCACATCGGGAAGTTACCGCAAGTTTAAAAACGATGTGGAAACCGGGAAAAAATACATTCACATTATCAATCCTAAAACGGGTTTTGCGGTAATGAGCAATTTGTTAAGCGCTTCGGTCATAGCGCCTGCCGATTGTGCCGATGTTGATGCCTATGCCACCGCATTTATTGCGATGGGATTAGAACAAACTAAAACCTTTTTAAAAGCAAATGCTTCAGGAATGAGCGGAATTAAAGTCTTTTTGATTTATAGTGATGAAAATGGAAGCATCCAAACCTTCAAAACCGAAAATCTTGTTTTAACAAAAATTGATTAAAAATCAAATTTATATGTCAATCCCGCTAAGGCTTGAAAACCCTGCACTTCATAGTTGGTAAAAGCTTGATAGTTATCGTTTAAAACATTATTAAAGCGAGCAAAAACCGTAAAACCATCCGAAAAATTGTAACCACCGCTAAAGTTTAAATCCACGTAAGCAGTTTGGATAACGGTTTGTGGTGTTGCAATGGTGAAAGTGGGAAATATATGCGAAGATTGCCCTTTGCGTTGCCCAACCACATAAACTTCAGTTTTAACAAACCACTTATTTAGGGTGTAATTAGCGTTTAAATCGGCTTTAAATTGGGGCAAATTCCAAGCTTCTTGCTGGCTTGACAAATTATAATTATTAAATGCAAAAGTTCCACCAAAATTGAGTTGTTTAGAAAAATTAACTTTTGTTTCGGCATTTAAAGAAAGGGTTTTTATGTCGTCGTAAACCACGTTAAAACTGTTGCCAAATTCGTAGGCTTTGTTGTTAGTGCTGATTACTTTAACAGGATTTGACACAAATAAGGCTTTGTCTTTTTCATTTTGATAGCTCACTTTTAGCTGAAAATTTACGCCATTGGTCAATCCTTTTAAACCAACAAAAGTTTTATATTGCTGGTTGGTGCGTTTTATGTTTAGCGTTGGCGATACAAAATTATTGGCATTGGCAAATTCACTATATGAATTTTGATGTAAATCACCTGTTAATCCGGCAAAAGCCGTAAAACCATTAGCTTTTAATTTATAAGAAGCCATAAGGTTTGGATAAAAATAGAATTTGCTTTGTTGGGGCGTTTTTGAAACCGAGCTATAACTCACTTTTAAGCCCAAATTTAAGTTCAAATTGGCGCGATTTAGCTCAAAATTGGGATAAAATGCGATTGTTAAAAACTGATAGTTTAACGGATTTGTATTAACATAAGCCTGATTAAATTTGCCGTCTAAATAATCTAGGCTGAGTTGGGTGCTCAGGTGATCAGAAAAAATGGGGAACTTAAATTCGGGCGCTAAAAAAATCCGATTTTCGGAGGTGCTATAATCATCACTAAAGTATTGATATTCAAAAGTACCACCTTGAAAAATAGCATGGTGATAAATCATAGATGAACCGGCATTAAAGGTATTATAAGTTTGTTGCGGATGGATACTTGCCAATAAAATGGGGTCAAAAGGTTTCAAAATTGGAGATAATCCATACCAATTATATTTTTGGAGTTGTCCACCTAAATCAATTTGCCAATCAAATTGGTCTTGTGCTTGTTTGTAATAAACAGCCAATTTTGCATCCGTAAAGGCATCATTTAAAACCGCATTTTTAACGCCGCCTTTTGATGATAAATAGTTAATATAGACGCCTATATCTTGATTTTTTTTAATGGCATTGTGAATAAATGTTTCTACCAAAGGCGTTTGATTGTTGCCATAGCCGGCACTGATAAAATTATTGTAAATGGTTTTTAGTTCTGGTTTAACCAAGCCCACAAAACCGATTTGTTTAGGTGTAAAAGTTGAAGCAACCGGAACCGAAAAAATAGTGTATTTAAACGGTTTATGCTCTCCAATTGAGTCTTGTTCTAATTGCGGATTGCGGTTTATTTTAAAGGCGTCGGCAACCGAAGGGTCAAAAGGTTTTACCACATTGATAACCTCAACATTTAAGGTGTCTTTTTTCACAATTTGCGCATTTACAATTAATGAAGTAAAAAGAACGCTATATAAAAATATGAATTTCATCTGTTTTATTGTTTTACGGAGGTGTTGGTTTCGGCTTCTTTTTTCTTAATTTCTGACAACAAAGTTTGCGCTTGGTCAGTAATATCGGGATAATCGGTAAAATTTTTGAGAACACTTTCTAAAATATAAGTGGCTTGATAGGCATCTTTTAATCCATAAAAATTCTGAGCCATAACCACCAAACCTTTTGCGCCAAAATAGCGGTAAGTTGCGTAGTTGGAGGCGAGTTTTTGTATGACCTTATTAGACTCTTTATAAAAGCCATCTTGATTTTTAAAAAAAGCATCATAATAAAGCGCTTCGGCCATTAATTTGCCAGAAGCCGTTTTTTCGAGGGCTTTATAAGCTTGTTTAGCCTTGTTAAAATCTTCAGTTTTAACAGCCGAACGCGCCGTAATAACCAGCGCATCGCTAGCCATATTCGCATCGAGGTCATTGTATTTTAAAACCTTTTCGGCATAACTAATGGCTAAAGCAAAATGGTCTTTGGCAAAATAGGCTTTCATCAAATTACTTTGAGCAAAGCGCTTGTTCTGTGGGTCTTGCGCTTCATCTTCGAGTCGAATGAGCACGGGTGTTGCCCCATTCCAATCAGATTTTTCGAGGTAAATTAAAGCCAATTTCAACAGTGCTTGTTCTGTAAATAAGTTGTTTGGCAGGTTTAATACATTTTCAAAAGCGCTGATGGCACTGTCTTTTTTATCCAAATTTAAAAAGGATTGCGCGCTATAAAAATTAGCTTCCAAAACATTTAAACCTTGCGGAAAGCGTTGCAAATACTTATCAAATGCTTTTGAAGCATTTTCAAAATTGTTTTGTAAATACAATTTTTCAGCCGAATTATACATTGCTTTATCTAGGGTTTCATCGGTTTCGGTTACAAAACTTAAGCCCTTAATCCACGTTTCATACTGGTCTATTTGTCCTAAATCACTGTAAATTTCCTTGGCATTTTTAACAGCTTGTTGCGCTTCGGGCGCTTTGTTAAAATCGCTGGCAACACGCTTATAAATTTCTAGGGCTTTAGCCGAATTACCTTGGTTGTTGTAAATCAAACCTTCTTTTAGCAAGGCTTTAACTCTAAACGGACTTCGGGTTTCGTTATTTATTAACTGGTCGTAAGTTTGAAGCGCTAACTCATTTTGATCTGTTTTTAAATAGGTGTTGCCCAATTCAAATAAGGCATCGTCAAACCAGCGCGAACTTTTATTTTTAGCGACCAGCGTTTTTAAAGTGTTTATTTTGTTCGCATTATTGTTTATAAAGCCATAGCTCATGGCTGTTTGGTAGCGCGCATAATCAGATTTTGAAGTGTTTTTTAAAAGGGCATTTGAAAAGGCTTCAACCGATTCGGCATAGCGACTTAAAGCAAAATAACTATCGCCTAACCTTAAATAACTATCGCTTGTGCGCTCGGTATCGGAATTGTTTTCGGCTACAAAAGCCTTAAAATAGCGCAAGGCATTTTGATAATCTTTTTGTTTAAAATAGGTGTATCCTAAATTATAATTAAGTCCGTCTAGGTTTGCCCTCGAAGATTCAAGCTTTTTAAAATCGTCGAGTGCTTTGTTATAATTTGCTTTTTGATAATGTGATTCACCGCGCCAAAATTGCGCTAAAGCATTGAAATCACTCGTCAATTTCACTGCAAGTGCTTTGTTAAAAAGATTGATGGCAGCATCGAAATTCGATTCTAAAAATAGTTGGATGCCATAGTAATAAGCCGCTTTTTGATAAGTTTGAATTTGTTCAAAATCCGTTGCGTGTTCATAGTATTTAAGTGCGCCTTCATAATCTTTAGAACGCATAAAGGCACTCATTAACAATTGATTGATTTCTTTACGCGCTTGATTTTTGGGATAGGTTTTTAAAAATTCAATGAACACTTGTGCCACATTGTTATAAGGATTCCCTATTTCATAACCCAACTTGGCATAATTATAAAAGGACTGTTCTTTAATTTGGAGGTCAAAATCCATTTCGGAAGCGTTTTTAAAAGCATTTAAAGCGGCCGATTTGTCGCTAATTTGCAAATAACAGTCGGCTAAATGATAGGATGCATTTTGAGCAACAGCATCCACACCGTTAACAATTTTATTAAACCAATTTATGGCGTTTTCATAGTTTTTTTGGCGGTAATAGGCGTAACCTAATTGGTAGTAATCGGTATTGTTCCAATGTCCTTTTTCGCCTTTATATTGAAGTAAATAGGGGATGGCTTGTTCATATTTTTTTAAATTAAAATAACTTTCGCCGATAATTTTTGCGAGTGGTGAATTTTCGGTTCGGTTTGCCTTTTTTAAGAGTGGTAAAGCCAAATTGATTGCCTTTTCAAAATGTCCGGTTTTAAAATTGATATCCGCTAAGCTATACGAAGTATTTTTGGCATAGCTTGACTGGTTTGCCACTTGTGAAAGGTATTTGTTTGCATTGTCATAATCATTTTCCGCGTAAGCGATGTATCCATAGTAATAAGTTGCTTTATCACCATACAGATTTGAATTTAGCAAAGCGGCAAATAATGGTTTTGCTAGCGTGTATTTTTTAAGACTAAACAGCGTATAAGCCTTGTTAAAATTTAATTGTTCGCGTTCAAAAGCTCTGAGATTATCGGCGTTTACCTTATCATACCATTTTATAGCATCCAAATAATTAGCGGTTTCGAAGTAATAATTTGCGACCTCCAAAAAGGCAGAAGTTGCCTTTAGGCTCGTTGGGTATTGCATGACAAATGAAAGCATCTGATTATCGCCATCCGCTTGATTGAGCTTGATAGTGCAAAAAGCCTTATAAAATTCAATTTGAGCCGTTAATTCTGAGGTTTTATCAAGCGATTTCCCCAAGTTGTTAAATAAAAATTGGGCAGTGGCATAGTCGGCATTTTCAAAGCGTTCAACAGCGTGCTGGTAGTTTTTTAGAGGGGTGGTAAAACTTTCTGATTTTTGAGCGAAGCTGGGTTTAATTACTAAAACAAACAGCAAGCAAAAAGCAATTTTAATTTGGTTCATAAATGGACTTTTATTGGGGGTTAAAGTTACTAATCTTAGACTTAGTAACGTTAAAAATTGAAAATTTGTATAACTGGAAGAAATTGGCAAAGGGCCAAAAACAAAAAATTTAACAGAAAACAGAAATCCGTACTTTTGCAATCTAATGAAAGCTAAGCAAGACATACGCGCCTTAACAAAAACCGAACTGAGGGATTTTTTTGTTTCAAAAGGTCAGCAGGCTTTTCGTGGCAATCAGGTTTATGAATGGCTGTGGGGAAAAGCGGTGCATCACTTTGAAGATATGACCAATATTTCTAAAGAAACGCGACTATTTTTGTCAGAAAATTTTGTAATCAATCATATTAAAGTTGACCATATTCAACGCGCTGCCGATGGCACCATTAAAAACGCCCTAAAATTGCACGATGGTTTGGTGGTTGAATCGGTTTTAATTCCGGTTAAAAACCGAACAACTGCTTGCGTGTCAAGCCAAGTGGGCTGTAGTTTGAATTGTAAGTTTTGCGCTACAGCACGCTTAAAGCGGATGCGTAATTTAAATCCCGATGAAATTTACGATCAAGTGGTGGTAATCAATCAGCAAAGTTTACTATATCGGCATCAAAAATTGTCGAATATTGTGTTTATGGGCATGGGCGAACCACTTCTAAATTACAATAATGTATTGGCTGCTATTGATAAAATTACGACCGATGATGGCTTGGGAATGTCACCAAAACGCATCACCGTTTCTACCGTTGGCATCCCAAAAATGATAAAAAAGTTGGCGGATGATGAGGTTAAATTCAATTTAGCGGTTTCCTTGCATTCAGCTATTGACGAAATTCGCTCTAAAATGATGCCCATTAACGAAGTGAGTCCCATTGCCGATTTGCTAGAGGCTTTGCAATATTGGTACACCAAAACAAAGCGCCGCATTACCTTTGAATATGTGGTTTGGAATGGCATTAATGACCGTCAAGCGGATGTTGACGCCTTGGTTACTTTATGCCGAAAAATCCCCGTTAAGGTAAATCTTATTGAATATAATGCCATTGATGACGGACTTTTTCAGCAAGCGGCTCCCGAAGCGATTCAAAATTATGTCAAAAACCTTGAAGCCAATGGTATTGTGGTAAATGTTCGCCATAGTCGCGGAAAAGATATTGACGCAGCCTGTGGACAGTTGGCAAATAAAAGCGCTGTTGGCAATGAATAAGTTTTGAATTTAATGCACGCTGGCTTTGCCGATTAGATTGAATGGTAGCTAATCTAAAAATGGAATTTTTGTTATAAAACTTGATTTGAAAAATCAATTTTTGATATTACCCTAAAATATTTGCAACTTTAATAAGTTTTTTATAGTTGAGGATTCTTATTTTTTTGCCTTTATATCCAATGATTTCGTCATCTTTTAACAAAGACAAATTACGAACTACCGTTTCGGTGGTCGCCCCGACTATATTGGCAATATCCGACCGTTTCAAAGCGGCATTTATGGTAGTGTTGTCGTCTTCAAAACCATAAACGCCCTGTATATTGAGCAAAGCTCCTGCAATCTTTTCCTTTACCGGTTTATTGACGTTGTTGGTGAGTTTTTGATCAGCAACAGCCAGTTCTTCAGAAAGCAGTTTCAATATTTTTTTTGATAAATTGAAGTTGTTTTCCATGAGCTTATAAAAAATCTCGATAGGAATAAAACAGGCAGTTGAATCTTCAAGCGATGTAGCGGAACAAGGATATTTTTCATTGCTTAATAAGGTGCGAAAACCCAAGATATCACCTTCTTTCGACAAACGAATGATTCGCTCATTTCCCGTAATGTCAAGTTTAGATATTTTTACTTTACCGCTTGTTAAAAAAAATATACCAGTTGCATTACCTCCTTCATGAAAAAGAATCTGTCCCTTTTTAAAGGTCATACAATTCTTACTTGAATTTACTATGGTCAAATCCGGATCATTAAGGCAACAAAAAATTGTTTTGTCTCGCAGTTTACAATCTTGGCATTGACATTGAGAATTGTATTTATGCATGAGCGCTTTTATTTATTTTAGTTCATTTAAAATGATTAATAACAAGCAAATGTAATAGTTTATAGGGGTAAAAATAGTTATTTAATTGCAACGAGACAATTTTTTTATTGATTAAGAACATCTTTTTTATTAGTCATTATCATTTTTTTAGACTATTAATCAATTTACTTTTGGCACAATAGCAAACTAAGATAGAAATGATTCTATTGAAATATGCAGATTTCAATCTGGCTTGAAATATTAAACTATACACCAAAATAATGAAAAAACATTTTTTTATATTAATGTCGGTAACAGTCTTATTCCTTTTATTAACTACAGCTTCTTCTGCCCAAAATGATGGGGAAACAACTTTTAAAAAAATATGCTCCGCTTGCCATACCATAGGAAAGGGAAGACTTGTAGGTCCAGATCTTGCCAATGTTGATCAGCGCCGACCGGAAGATTGGATTATAAGGTTCATTAAGTCATCTCAAACTGTGATAAAAGGAGGCGACAAATATGCAGACTCACTATTTAAAGCTTTTAACCAAATGCCAATGCCTGATCAAACTAATTTGAATGAGGTGCAAATTAAAGATGTTATCGTATATATCAAAGCAAATAGTTCTGCTACCACTAATGCTGCCATTGCAATAGTTGCCGATTCTTTAACGGGCGATGCCAAAAGAGGTCAAGATTTATTTGTCGGAAATATTCGTTTTGCAAATAACGGTCCCACCTGTAACTCTTGTCACAATGTAAACTTAGAGGGGTTTATTAGCGGAGGCGCATTGGCAAAAGACCTTTCTCAAACAGTAACAAGATTATCGGTTGCCGGTGTAAAAGGTGTTATTTCTGGATTGCCTTTTCCGCAAATGAAACAATCCTATGAAACAAGGCCATTAAAAGCGCAAGAGGTTGCCGATGTTGTCGCATTTTTAAAATTTGCCGATAAAGTTGCTGCAACACAAACCACAAGCAAAGTTGAGAATAAAATGCTCATAGGCGGAATTACCGGCTTTATGATGTTACTGATTTTATTTTCATTCTTTTGGATGAAGCGAAAACAACAACCAGTAAATAACGCTATTTTTAAAAGACAATTAAAATCCTTTTAACAATGAATTTATATTGAAATTATAAAATAGGTACTAAAAAACAATAAAATTATGAGTTGGATTGAAGATATTATCTCACCTAAAACCCGTAAATGGGAAGAATTTTACCGCAATAGATTTCAGCATGACCGCATTGTTCGAAGCACACATGGGGTTAATTGCACTGGCGGATGCTCCTGGCAAATTCACGTAAAAGACGGAATTGTGGTTTGGGAAACCCAACAATTGGATTATCCTTTACTCAAAGATTCGCTTCCGCCCTATGAACCGAGAGGCTGTCAACGTGGTATTTCGTATTCATGGTATTTATACAGTCCGTTGCGTATTAAATATCCTTTAATCCGCGGAATTCTTCTTGATTTGTTTAATGAAGAGAAAGAAAAAGTGAATGGCAATCCACTAATGGCTTGGGAAAATCTTCAAAATGATCCGGAAAAACGCAAGCGCTATCAAAAGGCACGAGGAAAAGGAGGATTTCGAAGGGCTTCTTGGGAGGATGTTTTAGAAATTCAGGCTGCCGCAAATCTTTATACCGCTAAAAAATTTGGCCCCGACCGGGTTACTGGTTTTTCTCCCATTCCAGCAATGTCTATGTTGAGTTATGCTGCTGGAGCCAGATTTCTTCAACTCTTTGGCGGATTTAATTTGAGCTTCTACGATTGGTACTGCGATTTACCAACACACTTTCCTGAAATGTGGGGCGAACAAACCGACGTGTGCGAGAGTGCCGATTGGTACAACTCAAAATTAATTGCTGATATGGGCGCTTGTCTAAACATGACACGTACGCCCGATTGCCATTTCTTTGCCGAATCGAGACACAATGGAACAAAAGCGGTAGTGTTTTCGCCAGACTTCAGTCAAGTTTGTAAATATGCTGACCAATGGATCCCTATACACCCTGGAACTGACAATGCTTTTTGGATGGCAGTAACCCATATCATCCTTAAAGAATTCCATCACGAAAAACAAACGCCTTACTTTATTGAATACACCAAACAATATACTGACAGCCCATTTTTGATTCATCTTGAAAAAGATGGAAATCATTACAAGCCTGGACGCTTGGTTCGCGCAAATGAAATTCCCAATTGGAAGGATATAGAAAATGGCGACTGGAAGTTTTTGAACATCGATGAAAAATCAGGTGAATTAGTTGTTCCTAAAGGCTCTATGGGCTTCCGTTGGGATAAAGCAGGAGGAAAGTGGAACATGAAATATGAATGCGGTGAAACAGAAAAAAACTACAATCCCGTTCTTACCAATTTAAAAAATAATGATGATGTGCTGCAAACTGAGTTTATAGAATATGGCTTAGACAATAAATTTCTTAGAGGTGTACCCGTAAAATACCTAGATACTATCAATGGGAAAGTTCCAGTGGTAACTATTTACGATTTAATGATGGGACAATATGGCGTTGACCGTGGTTTGGGAGGTCAATACCCAAAGGATTATACAGACAAAGATGCCTCTTATACACCCGCTTGGCAGGAAATTTTTACAGGTATTGACTCAAAAACTGTTATTCAGTTTGCTCACGAATGGGGCAGGACTGCTGAAATAACTAAAGGCAAATGCATGGTAATTATTGGCGCCGGTATTAACCACTGGTATCATTCAAATTTAATTTACCGCTCGGCAGCAATGGCACTCGCGTTTACGGGATGTATTGGAAAAAATGGAGGTGGCTTAAACCATTATGTCGGTCAGGAAAAACTTGCACCAGTAGATTCTTGGGGCTCAATTACATTTGCTAAAGATTGGCTTTCTGCGGCTCGACTTCAACAGGCACCACTTTGGCATTATATGAATACTTGCCAATATCGTTATGATGGACGCCATTCTCATTACAATGCTGTTCCGGAAAATGAGCTCACAAGTAAACATACGGCCGACAGCATTTTTACTTCGGTAAGAAACGGGTGGATGCCCTATTATCCCCAGTTTAATGAAAACCCGCTTAACGTAGTCAATGAAGCAATGGCTAAAGGTGCAAAAACTGACGAAGAAATAATTAAAGATACTGTAGAACGGCTTAAATCCAGGGATTTAAAATTTGCAATCAATGATCCGGAAGCCGAAGAAAATTTTCCTCGAGTTTGGTATATCTGGCGTGGCAATGCCATTCACGGAAGCATGAAAGGTACCGAATATGCCCTAAAACATTACCTCGGTACACAAAACAATGTTATCGCAAAAGATTCAGAAGATAAAACAGAGGAGGTTGTGTGGCACGAAATTGCGCCAGAAGGAAAAATGGATTTAGTGGTTGATTTAAATTTTCGCATGGACTCCTCGGCACTTTATTCAGACATAGTGCTTCCCGCAGCATCTTGGTATGAAAAAAACGACCTGAACAGCACGGATATGCACTCTTTTATTCATCCACTCGGGCAGGCAGTTGCCCCAGTATGGGAATCGAAAACAGATTGGGATATTTTTAAAGAACTGGCAAAAGCAACCAGCGAAATGGCAAAAAAATATTTTGCAGGAACCCATAAAGATATCGTTATGACACCGCTTACCCATGACACTAAAGACGAAATTTCGCAACCAGTCATTAAAGATTGGTTTAAAGGAGAATGTGAAGCAGTACCCGGAAAAACGATGCCCAAGTTTACCGTAGTAGAAAGAGACTACACATTACTTTATGAAAAATTCATCACCCTTGGCGAAGGTATCCGAAATAATGGATTGGGAGCTCATGGCAATCATTATTCTTGCAACGAAGAATATGATGAAATGTGTTCATCAAATTACTTCCACCATCGAAAATATTTCGGAAAAACATACCCTTCCATTCAAGAAGATGTGTGGGCCGCAAATGCGGTATTAAAACTATCCACGCTTACAAACGGTAAACTTACGGTACAAGCCTACAAGAATATGGAAAAGAAAACTGGTTTAGCTTTGGCTGATTTGGGGGAAGGAAGCAAAGATGTACTGATTAACTTTAAGGATCTTGTTGCCCAACCGCGAAGATATAATACCTCTCCGCTTTGGTCGGGGTTGATGAATGACGGAAGAGCATATGCAGCCTACACTTATAATGTTGAACGCCTAGTTCCGTGGAGAACCCTTACCGGAAGGCAACATTTATACTTAGACCACGAATTGTACATTGCCCATGGAGAGCATTTGCCAACTTACAAACCTGCACCCAGACCAGAAGTATATGGTGATTTGCGGGAGACATGGAAAAACGGGAAAGCCCTTGCCCTAAATTACCTTACGCCACATGGAAAATGGCACATCCACTCAACCTATATGGAAAACTTGCGTATGTTAACGCTTTCAAGAGGTTGCGAACCTTGTTGGTTAAGTGAAAAGGATGCAGAAACTTTGGGCATAAAAGACAATGATTGGGTAGAAGTACATAACGACCATGGGGTTTACGTAACCCGAGCCTGCGTCAGTTCTAGAGTTGCACCTGGAAGCTGCATTGTCTATCATACCGTTGAAAGAACCGTCGGAATTCCGAAATCACAACTCAGGGGAAACAAAAGAGGCGGTGGAAACAACAGCGTTACGCGTACACACTTAAAACCAAATTATTTAGCTGGAGGTTACGGACAGTTTTCCTATCATTTTAACTATTGGGGACCTATCGCACCACAACGCGATACCCACGTTATTATTAAGAAAATGGAAAAACTTGTTTGGTAGAAATTTTAAAAATTAAGAAATTAAAATTAAATAAACAGAATATGGATGTTCGCTCACAAATATCAATGGTATTTCATCTCGACAAATGCATAGGATGCCACACTTGTTCGGTAGCCTGCAAAAATATATGGACCGATCGCAAAGGTGCAGAATATATGTGGTGGAATAATGTTGAAACAAAGCCAGGAACAGGATATCCCACTAAATGGGAAGACCAAAACATTTACAGAGGTGGCTGGCAAAAAGAAAATGGTAAAGTTTCGCTAAAAGGAGCCGGAAAAAGAAGGGGTCTTACCAACATCTTTTATAACCCAAATTTGCCGATTATAGACGATTATTATGAACCATTTACCTTTAAATATCTAGATTTGATTGAGACTCCAGAAGGCGACGACCAGCCAACAGCACGACCGGTATCGCTAATAACGGGTGAGCCCATAGATATTAAAATGGGACCAAACTGGGATGATGATCTTGGAGGAACCCCCGATTTTGCCCGCAATGATCCAAATTTAAAAAATCTTTCTGCCGCCGAACAGGAGGTTATGTTTCAATTAGAAAAAATGGCTTTCTTTTATTTACCTAGAATTTGCAATCACTGCCTCAATCCTGCTTGCGTTGCCTCTTGTCCTTCGGGGGCTATTTACAAACGTGGTGAAGACGGCGTTGTACTTATCAATCAGGAAGTTTGCAGGGCTTGGCGTATGTGCGTAACCGCTTGCCCATACAAAAAATCATATTACAACTGGCATACCGGAAAATCTGAAAAATGCATTCTTTGCTTTCCTCGCTTGGAAGCAGGTCTTGCACCAGCTTGTATGCATTCATGTGTAGGAAGAATACGCTATCTAGGAGTGCTCCTTTACGATGCATCTAAAATAGAATCCGTAATAAATGAGGAGGATGAAAACCTGATTAATAGCCACCTTGACATGATTCTAGATCCCTTTGACAAAGATGTCATCGCCGCCGCAAAATTAAATGGCATTGCAGATTCAACCATTCATGCAGCACAGTTTTCTCCTGTCTATAAATATGTAAAAGAGTGGGGAATTGCACTACCGCTTCATGCCGAGTTCCGCACAATGCCTATGTTGTTTTATGTGCCACCACTGCTTCCAGTTATGGCTACCGTAAAACAAGTCAATAACACTTCACAATCAGAAAAAATGAATCCAATTGCCAAATACTGGGACGATAATTGGTTGTATGACACCAGCACAAAAGAACTTTGGGGAACCTTGGATAGCGTGCGATTCCCATTAAAATACCTCGCCAGTTTGCTTAGCGCAGGCGATGAGGAAATGATTAAAGATAAATGGAAAAAACTGATGGCTGTGAGAATCCATCGCCGAAGAGTTACAGTGGGTGACATAAGTGATGAAAAAGCGGATGAAGTTTTGCAAGAAGCAGGAATAACCGCAGAAATGGCTGATGGCATTTTTCATCTTACTGCATTGGCAAAATTTGAAGAACGTTTTGTGATTCCGCCCGCCCATCGCGAACAAGCCATTGAAATGCTTGACTTTACTGGAGATGTTAAAGGAGAGTCGGGCTTCGGATTTAAAAGTAAAGTAAAAAGGGGTTTGTAAATAAATTAAGACGTTAAAAATGGAAACTAATTGCAAAACAAACTTAAAGAATGCTTTAACTGAAAAATCACGGTTGGCCAATTATGAATTGCTAGCGGATTTATTCATGTACCCCTTAGATGAATCATTTCAATATAAAATTCAAAATATTTATTCTTACCTCAGTGAATACCTGCCGGAAGCCGCTATATCAATGAATAAATTTACTGAGTTTGCAAGCACTTCTTCGATTAGGGATATGCAGGAACTTTTTCTTCGCACTTTCGATTTACAGGCAATAACCACTTTGGATATTGGATTTATACTATTTGGAGAAGATTACAAACGCGGACAATTGCTTGTTGGTTTAAACCAAGAACATCAGGCCGCCGGAAACGACTGTAAAACTGAACTTTCGGATCATTTGCCCAATGTGCTTCGGCTGCTCCCTAAAATGAAGGCTATTGCCTTGCGCAATGAGATTGCAACAAGTCTAGTTATCCCCGCAGTTATTAAAATGAGAAATGAATTTGATGCGGAAAAAATAGAAAAGAAAAATGTTATTTATAAGAAGTTTTTAAAAGTAATTTTAGATTATTCAGAACAATACCGAACTGTTTATCAAGCAGCCTTTGAAACTTTATTACTTGTTTTGAAAAGTGATTTTGGCGATGTGGAAGAACCAATAGTCAAAAAAAAGGGACATTGTAAAGGCAAATCTTCCTGTGCATTCAATACCTCTGAAGATGTTTATACCCAAGGAATTGGTGACAGGACTGATTTTAGCCAAAAAATTGAGAGTGAAATACTCACCGAAAAATAAAAACATTAATTAAATTGACCATGAATATTTTTGATAATTTCTTTCTCATTGCGCTTCCCTACACGGCGCTCGCCATTTTCTTGGTAGGTTCTATTTATCGTTATACTTACAAAGGATTTCAATTTTCTTCTCTTTCCTCTCAATTTTTAGAAGGAGCGAAATTATTTTATGGATCGGTACCATTCCACTGGGGCGTGCTATTTGTTTTCTTTGGTCACCTCATCGCATTTATGTTTCCCCGTGGTGTGCTCGCATGGAACAGTATGCCAATAAGGTTAATGATTTTAGAAATCACAGCATTTGTGTTTGGTATCAGTATGTTGGTTGGCTTACTAAATCTTTTGATACGTCGCTACACAACACCACGTTTAAAATATGTTACCAATAAAATGGACCTTATAATTTATATTCTTTTGATTTTTCAAACGGCTATGGGTTTGTGGATTGCCTACAATTTTCGTTGGGGATCTTCATGGTTTTCAACATTACTAGCTCCTTATTTATATTCTATTTTTTCATTTCAGCCTAACACGGCAGCGATAATTCCGCTCCCATGGACTGTAAAACTTCATATCATTGGCGCCTTCATAATTATTGGGGTCATTCCATTCTCACGGTTGGTACATTTTTTGGTTCCTCCCATAAATTATATCTGGCGACCATTTCAACAAGTAAGGTGGTATTGGGATAGAAAAAAAATACGCAATCCGCAAACACCTTGGTCAGAGAAACGCCCTAAAAATAATTAAGAGATGGTGTTGAACATTATCACCAATGAAGAACTGATTACCAGCCAGATTGTAAAATCAATACTACTTATTGTTATTAGTAGTGGAATTATTTACAAAATGTCAATAATTATTAAAAACAAATCAAAAAGAAAAACCGCAATAAATTTTGTAATTCTTGTAGCCCTTTCTATTTCAGCTTTTCTTATTATTAAAGAATACCGTATTGAAGCATCATTGTTAGAACATCCTGAATATGTACAAGGAATCACCCTGAGTTATTGCAACGCATTTGCCCGTGGTGAAGGAATCACATTTGAATACGAAGTAAATGGAATCAAATACACTAACTGCAATACATTTTATCCAGTTTTAAAAGATAGCATTATTGTGCCTGGAGGTAAATATAGCGTGAAATTTTCAACTAAGTTTCCTGAATCAGGAAGGATGAATTTTAAAATGAAAAATAAAATAAAAAAATAACTATGAAACAAAAAGTGACTGCAATTTCCCACAGGATTCTTTTTTTAAATACCTTGGCGTTTACAGTTTGTTTTGCGGCTTGGATGATTAATGGAGTGCTGGTTACCTTCTTTGTAAATAACGGAATCTTCAAATGGAGTCCTATTGAAATAGGATGGCTTTTAGGCGTTCCTGTATTGGTTGGTTCTATTTTTCGTTTGCCTGTTGGAATTCTTACCGACAAATTTGGTGGCAGATGGATTATGACGTCAATTTTGTTTTTCTGTGCCATTCCTATGTTTTTTTTATCAATGGCAAATAGTTATATATCCTTTCTTTTATTAAGTTTTGGATTTGGGTTGACGGGAACTTCTTTTGCCACTGGAGTAGCATATACCAGTTTGTGGTATCCTAAAGAAAAACAAGGAACGGCATTGGGAATTTTCGGTGTGGGAAATATTGGTGCCGCCTTGACCACATTGTTTGCACCATCTATTTTAAATAAACTTACTAATTATGGTACCAATATTGAAGCCTGGCAAACGCTACCTAAATTATATGCTGCCTTGTTAGTTATCGTTGGTATAATTTTTCTTTTGGGAACCAAAAACAAGAAACCACAAGAATCTAAAACAATGGCACAACGCTTATCTCCGCTAAAAGAAAGCAGGGTATGGCGTCTCGGATTTTATTACTTCTTTGTCTTTGGAGGATTTGTAGCTTTAGCACAATGGCTTATTCCATATTATGTCAACGTATATTCCATGTCCATTGTTTCGGCAGGATTTATGGCCACGTCATTCAGTTTACCCGCCGGATTAATTAGGGCCGTTGGCGGTTGGTTATCTGATAAAGTAAGCGCCTATAAAGTTCTTCTTTGGGTATTTGGAATCTGTACGGTATGTTTAATTTTACTTTTCGTGCCACGCATGGAAATTCAAACACCTGGGCAAGGGGTGATGGCAGTAAAATCAGGTACCGTGATTTCTGTTTCTGACAGCGAAATTATAGTGGATGAGGACACTTATTTTCTTCAAAGTATAGTGGGGGATTCCATTAAATCCTCCATACGATTTGGTATACAGCATGCGGCAGAGGAAGGTTTTTTATTTCTTCCTGCAGCCTCATTCAAACAAAAACCCAATGTAAAAGAGGGGGAAACTGTGCAAAAGGGCCAGTTGTTGGCAAATAGCATGACGCATATTTATTTTCAAGCCAATAAATGGATTTTAGCGTCAATAATTTTTTTGATAGGTATTATGATGGGAATAGGAAGTGCAGCCGTTTATAAACATATTGCCGATTATTATCCTTCAAATATGGGTAGTGTGGGAGGTATTGTTGGGGTTTTGGGCGGTTTGGGAGGCTTCTTTTGTCCTATCCTTTTTGGATATTTATTGACAGCTTCAGGAGTTTGGACGACTTGTTGGATGCTTCTTGCTTTTACAGCGGTTATTTGCATCATTTTACAGCGCAGCTCCGATAAACCGAATTTAGCAAAAAAAGAAAAATAATTTAATCCAACAAATTTATCATTTCAAAAAGTGAAACAATTCAACAATATTTGTTCACAGGCATCTAACAAATTAATTTTAAAAGGGCTAAAGATTGAAATAAAAAATCTTTCTCCTGCTTATTTTGCACTGGTGATGGCAACCGGCATTATTTCCATTGCTGCTCACTTGATAGAAATGAATTTTATTGCCCGAATTTTATTTATCTTTAATAATATATTCTTCTTCATCTTATGGGTTCTGACCATTCTGCGTTTAGTTTGGTTTCCAAAAGAAGTCATAAGCGATATGACCAGTCACATGAAAGGCCCTGGATTTTTTACAACAGTAGCTGGTACCTGCGTGTTGGGAAGTCAATACATTGTGATGTTCGAGGATTTTAAAGTTGCATTATTGTTGCTAATCCTTGGAATTTTGCTGTGGATAATTTTTACTTATCTGATTTTTACAACGCTGACTATAAAACAAAATAAGCCAACTCTTGATAAAGGTATAACGGGAGCATGGCTCACAGCCATTGTAGCCACGCAGTCTGTAGCCATACTCAGCGCATTAATTGCCTCTCATATCCAACAGCTGCACCGGATTGAAGTTAATTTTTTCGCTCTTTCCATGTGGCTTTGGGGAGGCATGTTTTATATCTGGATGATATCTTTGATTTTTTACCGCTATACGTTCTTTAAATTTTCCCCTGACAATCTGGCACCACCCTACTGGATTAATATGGGAGCAATGGCTATATCAACGATTGCAGGTTCCGTTTTAATTCTCAATTCTCCCGATGCCCCATTTCTGTAGTCGCTTCTCCCCTTCATGAAGGGCTTTACTGTATTCTATTGGGCAACCGGAACCTGGTGGATTCCCATGCTTATTATTTTAGCTATTTGGAGACACGTTTACAAAAAATATCCATTGAAATACGACCCGTTGTACTGGGGAGCAGTTTTCCCGCAAGGCATGTATACTGTTTGCACATTCCGAATGGCTCAGGCATTGAATATTCCTTTTCTGCACTACATTTATGATGTCTTTATTTATGTTGCACTGCTTGCATGGATTGTAACTTTCACCGGGATGCTCCGCTCTTTTTTTCACAGCTTGCGAAATTGAAATATCAAACCAATAAAGACAAGCTAACAGAAGTAAGAAGTAAACAAGATTACTATCATAATTCAAAAGATAATTAACGCTGATATTTAATTAAAAAACCACAAAATAAGTAAACATGAATAATATTTTCACAGAAACCGATTACCTCAAAAGAAACGTAGAAAAAGACACTCAAAGAGAATTAGAATTTTCGCCAATGGATCCACCGGATGCTTACAAACCGCCAAGTATTCAATCCGTTGCTTATGAAGAGCTTTCCTTATTTCTACGTCATCTTTTCGATGAACATAAAATTATTTTATCGGAACTTCAAAAATTTGAAACAACTCTATTTGAAATAAGAAACGAGGGAATCAACAAAGAACGAAATAAAATACTAGGTGAATTTTTTCAATTTTTGGATGACACCATTGTGATGCATAACCTTAAAGAAGAACGGGTTTTATTTCCACTGCTTCATGACCGCTTGATTGAAAAAGGCGAGAAAAGCACAGCTCCCATTCCGGAAACTGCTGTTGACATGCTTGAAAATGATCACATTAAAATGATGCAGCTCACCTCACTGGCATTCAGTTTCATGGGAATGGCATCGCGCCTCACTGATGCTACTTCAAGAGCCGTGCTTATAGACACGGCAGTTGAACAGGGTAAATCGCTGGTGGAATTAATTCGCCTACACATTTTTAGAGAAGACAACATCGTTTTTGCGCTTGCGCATAAACATATTACGGCAAATGAATTCAAAAAAATGGAGGAGCAAATAAAAAAATACTTTTCTATTTCACTTTAACAGTAATTGGATTGAGATAGCTAATCTGCAAAGCTATTCAGTTCAATAAATAGGAATATGCTTTTTTAGGGTTCTTTGGTTTTTCAGTATTACGTGACGGACTTTTTCAGCAAGCGGCTCCCGAAGCGATTCAAAATTATGTCAAAAACCTTGAAGCCAATGGTATTGTGGTAAATGTTCGCCATAGTCGCGGAAAAGATATTGACGCAGCCTGTGGACAGTTGGCAAATAAAAGCGCTGTTGGCAATGAATAAGTTTTGAATTTAATGAACGCTGGTTTTGCCGATTAGATATTAACACACAAAATAATTAGAATAATACAAATAACAAAAACAGCTTTAATTGTTATATTATGAAGCGCATCTTTTTGCTTTTACTGATGGTAATATTTTTAGGTAATAACTTTACTTTAAATTAAACAAAAAGGGTAAAACAAAAATTACTATTAAGGTCCAAATTAAATAGATTGTTAGATATTTAGCAAGGGTATTTTCAACGACTTCTAATTGATTTGGTTTAAAATAGGCTTGGTACAAATTTTTTGTAATTAGGATTAAATTTATAAAAATCAATAAGTTAGAAATTAAAACCACTGTTCTGTTAGGCGTTAAGCCATTAGTTACCCTTGTAAGGATAGCTATTAAGGCAATTGTATTTATAACAATTGCTAAAATGGCTAAAGCGCATAATATTATAATATTAAAATTTTTAGCTCTTAATTTGTTGAGTTCAGATATAGAAAAAACAATCATTGCCATTACCGCCAAAAGCATGACATTAAAGAGGATGAGCAAATCGCGATCTTCTAAAATTTTACTTTCCGAAAAAATTAAAGAAATTAAATAAACAACAAGTGTTATTAAAACTAAAGGTGTAAAAACCCTTGCAATTACAGGGGCAATCTTGCTGGTTATATTTGGATATAATTGAATTAAATAACTTGAAATAATTGGTGAAGCGGCACTGCCAATTAAAACCACATACTCAATATAAAATTTTTCAATATTCATTTTTATAGCTGAAAATAACCCTATGGTAATGGCAGTTAATAAACCGCCGGCGATAAGAATTAAGCCCGTCATAATCAAAAATTCACCATTAAATCGAATAAAAGTGATTTTTTTTAGTGTGTTTTTATAGTCGAATGACACAAATGAAATACCAAATAAACACCACATTAAAAATGGAATGTGAATAAACACAAGATTAATGGAGTCCCCCTGTTTATAGGGCAAAAGATTGACATAGAGTAACAAAACAATAATTGCCAAACTATAAATGAGTAGTTTCTTTTTATCAAAAATCTTATTTTTCCAAAAAGTAAAGAGTATTAAGCCATTAAAAACAATAATTGCCAAATTTCTTATGTAGAATGATTCAATTTCAATTTGAGTAAAAATTACAGGAAGTTTAACAAACAATCCTGTAAAAAGTGAAAGTGAAATAACAACTAATAAATCTAATTTTTGAAAGCCTTTAAATTCTGCTTCTGTTTCAGGAGTTAACCTAATTTTCCAAAATTTCGCTAAATCGGTGTTAAGATTTTCAGAAATTTCGGCAAAGGATTTAGAAAAATCTGATTTATTTTCTCGATACAGTTTTTCGAGTTCAACAGGATTGTCAATGTTTTTAAGTATTTGTTCATTCATTGTTAAAGCAATTTATTAAACATTTTTCACATGTCAAATCTGACAAAATACCGGTGTGAGTAGCTCAAAGGTATAAAAAATAAATAAATGGAAGCATAAAACCAGCAAAAGCACTTAATATATTTTGTATTATAAAGCTTGAGCTGTGCCTAGTTTAAATCAACTAATTTTCATGCCGTTTTCAACCGCATTATTTTCGGGTTCAATAAAAGCAAGTGTTCCGTTGGGGGTTTCGGTCATTAAAATCATCCCCTGACTTTCAATGCCTTTTATAGCGCGTGGCGCTAAATTTATCAAAACGGAAACGCGTTTGCCAATGACTTCTTCGGGTGTAAAATTCTCGGCAATTCCACTGATAATGGTGTGGATTTCTAACCCAACATCGACTTTAAGTTTTAGTAATTTTTTGGTTTTGGCAACTTTTTCGGCTTCTAAAATGGTTCCAACTCTGAGGTCTAATTTGGCAAAATCATCAAACGAAACGGTTGCTTTTTGAGGTTCTAAAACCTGATTTTCGGACTTATTTACTTTTTTTGTTGCGTCTAGTTTATCGAGTTGTTTTTGAACAGCCTCATCTTCAATTTTATCAAATAACAATTCGGGCACGCCAATTTGATGTCCGGTTTTTAGAAGCTCTTGATTTTCGGCAATACCATTCCAAGTAATAAATTCGCTATCGCCCAACTTTGCAGGGTTAATATTGAGTAATTTTTTTAATTTAACAGAGGTAAATGGCAAAAATGGCGCTACTAAAACAGCCAAGCCGGCGGCAATTTGCAAGGCGACAAACATAATGGTTTCAACGCGTTTTGCATCGGTTTTTATGAGTATCCACGGCTCGGCATCGGCTAAATATTTATTGCCTAAACGCGCTAAATTCATCAATTCTTGTGAGGCTTCTCTAAAGCGATAGCGCTCAATGGCGTTGCCAATAACGGCGGGAAATTGCTGCAATTGTTCTAAGGCATTTTCATCGGCATCGGTAAAAGTGTGAGCTTGTGGCACCACGCCTTGATAATATTTTTGGGTGAGTACCGCAACACGGTTGATAAAGTTTCCAAAAATAGCGACGAGTTCATTGTTATTGCGCGCCTGAAAATCTTTCCAAGTAAAATCATTGTCTTTGGTTTCGGGGGCATTTGCCGTTAAGGCATAGCGCAACACGTCTTGTTTATTAGGAAAATCTTCTAGATATTCGTGCAACCAAACGGCCCAATTTTTAGAGGTTGAAATTTTCTCACCTTCAAGATTCAAAAACTCATTTGCAGGCACATTATCAGGCAAAATATAAGAACCTTCGGCTTTGAGCATTGCCGGAAAAATAATACAATGAAAAACAATATTGTCTTTTCCAATAAAGTGAACTAATTTGGTATCATTGCTTTTCCAATAAGGCTCCCAATCTTTTCCGGTGCGTTTTGCCCATTCTTTTGTTGATGAAATGTAACCAATTGGGGCATCAAACCACACATAAAGCACCTTGCCCTCAGCGCCTTTTACAGGAACGGGAATGCCCCAATCTAAATCGCGGGTTACGGCGCGCGGACGCAAACCGTCGTCTAACCACGATTTTACCTGACCCAACACATTGGTTTTCCAGTCGTTTTTATGGCCCTCAACAATCCATTTGCGCAACCAAATTTCGTAATCCTGCAAAGGTAAATACCAGTGTTTGGTTGCTTTTTTACTCGGCGTATTGCCCGTAATGGCCGATTTTGGGTTTATTAAATCGGTGGCATTTAAACTAGAACCACATTTTTCGCATTGGTCGCCATAAGCGTTTTCATTGCCACATTTTGGGCACGTGCCCGTAACAAAGCGGTCGGCTAAAAACTGCTTGGCTTCGGTATCGTATAGCTGTTCGGATGTTTCCTCTATAAATTTGCCATCATCATACAATTTTTTAAAAAATTCAGAAGCTGTTTCATGATGAATGGCCGATGAGGTTCGGGAATAATTATCGAAAGAGATGCCAAAATCTTCGAAAGATTTTTTTATAATGGCGTGGTATTTATCTACAATTTCTTGGGGAGAAATACCTTCTTTTTTTGCGCGGATGGTAATGGGAACGCCGTGTTCATCTGACCCGCAAATAAAAGCAACGTCTTTACCGTTTAAGCGCAAATAGCGTGCATAAATATCGGCTGGCACATAAACGCCCGCCAAATGACCAATATGAACAGGTCCGTTGGTATAAGGTAAAGCAGCAGTTAGCGTATATCTTTTTATGCTATGTAAAGAATTGTTTTGTTCGGTCATTTTTGTTTTTATTTGCTTAAAGCGCTCCAAATTCAACATCGGTTAACAAGCCAACAAAAGTAATGATAAGATTTTAATTTTAGAAGACCAAACAGGTTTTAAAACGGCTAGGTCTATAAAATTTTGTATTTTGCAGTATCAAATCAAACAGACGATGATTACACCACCAAATTTAGAAAAAGGCGATACCATTGCCATTGTAGCGCCAGCAGGTTATTTAAAATCAGAAGAATCGCTAAAAGAAGGTATCACCTTGGCGACCTTTTGGGGTTTGCAAGTCAAACTTGGCACTCATTTATTCAAAAAACATGGACATTTTGCAGGAACAGATGAAGCGCGTTTATCTGATTTGCAATCGGCTTTAAATGACCCATCCGTCAAGGCTATTTGGTGCGCACGTGGTGGCTATGGCACAAATAGGATTATTGACAAATTAGATTTTACCGAATTTAAAAAACATCCAAAATGGGTGATTGGCTTTTCGGATATTACAACTTTATTAAATCACCTAAACAATTTAGGTATTGAGTCACTTCACGCGATGATGGCGACGAGTCAAAAATCAATAATGAATGATTTGGCGGTTGTGAGTCTTGAAAAAGTGTTGTTTGGTGGGGCGTTGAGCTATGAAATTCCTTCCAACAAAAACAACCTTATAGGGCAAGCAAGGGGCACTTTGGTTGGTGGAAATCTTTCGCTCTTAGCGGCAAGTTTGGGAACAAACTCTGCGCCAAACCCCAAAGATGCTATTTTATTTATCGAGGAAACGGGCGAATACCAATACCGAATTGACCGCATGCTTTACAGCCTCAAGCGCAATGGGTTTTTTGAGCAATGTCGCGGGGTTTTAATTGGTGGTTTGAGTGATATTCCGGCAAACGACCCGGATTTTGGAAAAACCAATGAGCAACTGGTTTTAGAAGTTATTGAACGCACCGATATTCCAGTAATATTTGATGTTCCGGCAGGTCATCTCACCGAAAATTGTGCCTTAATTTTAGGGCGAAAAGTTTTGCTAAAAGTGGATAAACAAAACAGTTTTATCACATTTAAATGAAATGGCACAGCACAATGAACTCGGTATAGCAGGCGAAAATTTGGCAGTTGATTTTCTAATTAAACAAGGCTACACCATTCGCGAAACCAATTATCATTTTCACAAAGCCGAAGTGGATATCATTGCGCAAAAAGGGCAAGTGTTGGCAATTGTTGAAGTTAAGACGCGGTCAACCGATTACTTTGGCGACCCTCAAGATTTTGTAAAACCAAAAAAGATAAAATTACTCGTTGGCGCAATAGATGATTATGTTATTAAACGCAATTTGAATGTAGAGGTGCGTTTTGATATTATCGGTATTATAAAAAATCAAAATGGCACACGCATTGAACATTTAGAAGATGCCTTTCTACATTTTTAATTTGCTAAAAAAGGCTTTAACGTCATTAATATCATAGGGTTTCGCAACAATTGTTTTTGCTGAGTCTAAAACAATATAAGTTGGTGTGGCATGAATGTCATAAGCTTTAGCGTATTTATTTTTCCAATGGTTTTCGCCAAAAACATGGATGAAATTAGGGTATTTACTCATTTCGGCATTCCAAGGATTTGGCGCATCTTCTAAGCCAATGGCAAGCACTTTAACTTCGTTTTTAGCTTTTAAATAGTCATATAAAAGTGGTACTTCGTTAAGGCAATGTGAGCAAGTTGAACTCCAAAATAAAATGAGATAATACTTAGCTCCTTTTAATTGATATAAACTTTTGTTTTCGCCAAAATCTTGCCAGGCAATATCGGGAGCGGTGGCGTTAATGGCAATTTTCATCTTTTCAATAAGCGTATTTTTATAGTCCGAATCTTGGTCGGCAAGGGGTAATTTATCAAAATAGTTGGTCAATAAAAATTCGGTTATGGCTTTATTTTCATTCGTTGAAAAACGTTTTAAAAGATAGTAAACCAATGATTTATTAAGAATGGGATTGTGAATTTTATCAAACACATTGGCGATAGACGTTTTGTATAATTGCGTTTGCATTTTTTGATCTGGTGAAACGTTTACATAAAAAATATAATCATTTACCCGGTCGATAATTAAGGTCGATTTAACTAAAATAGGATTGTTAAAATCAATGCCATCAAAAAAATGAGCCTTGGTGAAGGCTAAATAATCTGCGGCATTTTTAAAAGGTTTATCGGCGTTGGTGCGCTTACTGGCCACAATAAAATGATAGGTAAGCATTGATTTTGACAAGTTCTCGAATTGTTGTTGAACTTTATTTATTTCTTGTAATTTTAAGATATAATCTTGAGTTAATTTAGCATCGGTAGCATTACCCGTTGTTTTAAAATAGGCAAGTTGTATATTGTCAAGCTCACTTTGAGGGGTGGCGCTATTTTCGGTATAGCGTTTAAATAGATTGTTTTCATCCGATTTAGTAAAATTAATACTTCCGGCAGGATCATTTGGGTCGAATGACAAAACAATGTCTTCATTATTATAGATAAAATCGAGGTAGGTTTGGTTTGCCATCTGATAAAACAACCTGTAAATTCCGGGGGCATCTCCTTTTTTTAGGGTAAAACTAAAATGATTATCTTTAACATTGGTATTGGCTATAAAAGATTGGTCGCCGCCATCAATTTTATACAAAACTATCCAATCGGTTTTAGCGGGCTTTGTCATCTTTCCAGAAATGGTGTGTTGCGCTTGCATTCCGAAAGAAAGTAGGACTAAAAGTATTGCGAATTTTTTAAGCATCTTGTTTTTTTGAACCACAAATTTGCACTTTTCAAATTAAATAAATCCTATTTTGGCGTTAAAATGTTGTTATATTTGATAAAAAATTAAGCTATGATTTTCAATGATAAAGTAGTTTGGATTACGGGTGCTTCCTCAGGAATTGGCAGGGCAATAGCGCTAGCGCTCTCGAATAATCATGCCAAATTAATTCTTTCAGGTCGCCACGAAGCTGAATTATTGGCTACAAAAAACGCATGTGCACATCCACTTGACATTGCTATTTTGCCTTTTGATTTGGCCGATTATACCAATTTAAAACCCATTGCCCACAAGGCCTTGGCATTTTTTGACCACATTGATATTTTAATCAATAATGGCGGTATTAGCCAACGCGCTTTGGTAGAAGAAACCGATATTTTGGTAGATAAGCGCATTATGGAGGTCAATTATTTGGGAACGGTAGCTTTAACTAAGGCCTTGTTGCCACATTTTATAGAACGCAAATCGGGAAGGTTTGTAGTAATATCGAGTGTTACCGGTAAAATTAGCACGCCGTTAAGGTCGAGTTATGCGGCTTCAAAACACGCCTTGCACGGTTTTTTTGACAGCCTACGCGCCGAGGTTTTTAAATACAACATTCAGGTAACGTTGATTTGCCCGGGATTTGTTCAAACTAAGGTGTCATTAAACGCCTTAACAGGTGATGGAACGCCGTTAAACAGAATGGATAACACCACTAAAAATGGCGTTACGGCTAACTATTTAGCAGATAAAATCTTGAAAGCCATCCGTCAAAACAGGCAGGAAGTGGCTATTGGACACAAAGAAATTTACGGCATATTAATAAAGCGCTTTTTCCCTAAATTAGCCGCTAAAATTATCCGCAAAATAGACCTTAATTAATTTTTAAACGATGAACTTAAAAAATACCGCACTTTCTTTTTTCGCCTTGCTTTGCAGCCTCGCTTATAGCCAAAATCAGCACTCAAAATCATTTGGATTTATCAGTGATAATGATGTTTATATCTCAACAACGCAAGATCAATATTACACCAATGGGCTGACTTTAGTATATCAGTTTTTACCAAAAACAAGCTCCGAAAAGTTGGCAAAAAAAATAGTAACTGTTGAAATTGGACAGTATATGTACACGCCATTTAGGGCTTATGTGCCAAATATCAATAACCAAGACCGCCCTTTTGCGGGTTATTTATTTGCAGATTATGGTGTTACAAAATATTATAAAAACGAAAGTGCTTTAAACATTACCTATCAACTGGGAATTTTAGGCCCTGATTCGCAAGCCGAAAGTTTGCAAAAATGGTACCACCGCACCTTTGGATTGCCAGCTATTGCAGGTTGGGAGTATCAAATTCAAAACCAGCTAGGTGCAAATATCAATGTTGCTTATCTTAAAAATTTAGCTTATACCAAGGGGAAACAAGTTGATTTTAACGCTTTCGCGGAAGCTAAATTAGGCACTATTTTTAATGAATTAAGTCTGGGGTTTGAGAGCCGACTTGGTTTTAAAAGTTTAAACCCCATTTTTAACTCCGTTTTATTTAACAGTAACATCAATGCCGATAAAACCGATGACCCCATAAAGGAATTTTATTTTTTTATGAAACCACAGCTCACCTATCAAGCTTATAATGCCACCATTGAGGGAAGTTTGTTTAATAACGACAGTCCATTGACGT
>Ga0210016_1000341_pt1 | contig 40821 bp, 42 predicted proteins | sample CryGeyCG2014_300_FD_185454 | JGI IMG/M metagenome (GOLD analysis project Ga0210016, IMG submission 185454) | Groundwater microbial communities from aquifer - Crystal Geyser CG02_land_8/20/14_3.00 (SPAdes) (version 2) | ecosystem: Environmental > Aquatic > Deep subsurface > Groundwater | place...
CCATGCCGATGTTCATTCCAGCCCCAATAAATGTCAAAATGATTCCTGCACTGTTTATCACGTTAGGCCTGTCATAAAACAGCAGCTTGCTTCCGCAAATTGCAACTTTATCATCAAAATCAAACCCTTTTACAAGCTCAATCAGCCATTTCTTGTCAACTTTTGTATCATTGTTCAAGAAAACAACATATTCCCCGCGAGCTTTTTCAACACATTTGTTATTTCCTTCTGCAAACCCATAATTCTTGTCAAATTTCAAAATCTTGACCCAAGGAAAGTTCTTTTTTACATAAGAAATAGAATCATCGCTCGAGGCATTATCTCCCATAATCACTTCATATCTGTTTTTAGGATAATTTATCTTCCTCACAGAGCCAAAGCATTCTTTCAAATATTGTTTTCCATTATAATTCAGAACTATGATGCTAACAAAAGGCGATTTAGTTATCATTTTTAATTTTGAAAAATATTAATAAATTTTTTCAATCTCTAACATGCTCAAAAACCAGGATGAAAAAATAGTCTGAATGCCGATGACAATAAAAGTAAGCGCAAATAAAGCTGCTCTCATTTCTCCGCTGGCTCCGAATCCGCCTGTTTTCCATTTATAAAGAATATTCAAGCCAGCGAAAAATCCAAGCAAAAAAACAAGCAATCCCAATAAAACCCCTTTCTCAAGATCAATTTTTCCAGAGAGCCATTTCATAAATTTCTTCTCTTTTTCAAAATCATATTTTACAGCAAGTTTTTTTGCATAAATTCCTGTAATGAAAATCTGAAAACCAACAATAGCAAGCATACTTCCTAAAACTGCTGGATGAATATCGAGAGAGATTCGACCAAATACAAAAGGGCCGCGCAACAAAATCAAATTTAATCCAAGTCCAAATATCAGCAAAAGAATTCCAGGAATCAAAAAAGTGTATGTGGGGGCAAAAAGCATCATAAACCTTAAATGCTTCCAGCCATCTCTAAAAGAGTTCAACTTTGTTTCACCTTCTCTTGGATGATATGTTACTGGAAATTCTAATATTTTTATTTTTTTCTTAAGTGATTTAATCAGCATTTCAGAACACAATTCAAAACCCCCGCATTTGAGATCTAATTTATTTAATATTTCCTTTCTGAAAACCCTCATTCCAGAATGTGCATCTGAAATTTTTGAATGAAAAAAAACATTCAAAATTCCTGTTAAAACAGGATTTCCTATATACTTGTGCGAAAAGGTCATTGCATCAGGCAAAATTCTGCCTTTAAATCTTGAACCTATGACAAGTTCTGCTTCATTTTTTCTCAAAGGTTCAAGAAGCTTTGGCATCTCAAGCAAGTCATAAGTATTGTCAGAATCAGCCATCATAATATATCTACCTTTAGCTTCTGAAAAACCACTTTGATAAGCACGGCCATAACCTTTTTTTGATTCTTTTATGACTCTTGCCCCGTTTTCACGGGCAATTTTTGCAGAATTATCTGTCGAGCCGTTATCAACAACAATTACCTCGCCATTTATCTTTTGTTCCTTAAACACTCTCAGAGCCTTTTCTATACAGATTCCTATTGTTTTTTCCTCATTTAGACAAGGCAATACGACAGAAACTTCTATTTCTTTAGACATTTTAAGTGAAAGAAAAAAATTTTCAAACTTTATAAATATAATCTCACTGTAGACAAGGATTAGTCTTATTTTTATAATAATCAATCAGCTTCTTGACTCCCGACTCCAATTCAATTTTTGGTTGGATGTAGGACTTCTTGCATAACGTATCATGAACAAAATTAGGTATTGATTCTTTGTAGATTGGTTTTATATCTGTTTTAAGCTCTTTATTTATCAAATCAATACACTCATTAAATGAATAAGCTTTTCCTGTGCCAACATCATGAACAAAAGCACCCTGGTTTTTTTCATTCATCGCAGTTATCAAAGACTTGACAATATCATCTACATAGACAAAATCTCTAGTTGGCTTGCCCTCATGAAAAAGATTGTTTGGCCTTTCACCTCTTAGCATTTTCCATGCCATCTGAGTTATCATATTTGCATAACCTTTTTTATACTCCTCCTTAGGCCCATATACTGAAAAAAGTCTAAACCCTACTGAATTAACTTTTCTTTCATTAAAATATGCCTTTGCAAGCTTTTCATAACATTCTTTTACAGAAGTATAGTATGTTGAAGGCCCATATATTGAGCTTGTACTTGAATAAATCAATTTAGCATTATTTTTTGCAGCGAATTCAAGCACATGGACAAAATCACTTATTGTCTTTGATATTCTTTGCTCAGTGTCTGTATGATACATTGGAGCAGAGCTGTAATTTCCAAAATGAAAGATTACATCATATTTTTCAGGCAATTTTTTAAAAAGATTATCCCCGCAGTCACCAGTAATCTTTATCACATTAGCATTAAGATTATCATAAGAGCCAAGAAATAAATTATCAATTACAACAACTTGGTGCTCTTTTGACAGCTCATTCGCAAGATTAGAGCCGATGAAACCTGCCCCGCCGGTGATTAAGATTCTCATTTTAAAATAAAATTTAAAATTTTATGAATTTTGGACTTTATAAATATAATCGCCAGCCGAATATATATTCTCAAAACCAGAACAGTTTATTTGCGCTTTGGAAATAATGTGGTTTGCCCCATATTTTCTGGCAATTTCCTGTTTTTGCTCGCAAGTAAAGTCTGAAAAAAAATGATAAATCTCTGCCCTAACATCATCAGTATTAATAAAAAATGCGCTAACAAGCGCGTTATTCCTGCTTAAAGGATAAACAGCATCTCCAAGCAAAATCGGCGCGATAACCAAAGAATTATTTGTCTGCGTCCCAAACCATTTTAGAGCATTATAGTCTTGATTATCAACCATAGTATACAGGCCAAATCCCTTTGGCGGATTATAATAATTATAAAAAGAAAGAGCAAGGGTCAATGCAATAATGAAGAATATCCATGCGTTTGCATGCTTTTCTTTTTTTCTAATTTTTTCAATAGCCCATACAATGCCTATTGCGCTTAGAGGGGCGAGACTTAAAAGCGAATAATAAACTATTCTTTGGTAAGGCGCAAATATTGTGAATTTAAAATTAATAAATAAGAACAATAAAGCTGCTGTTGCCAAGAACCATACGGTAAGCATTTTCAATTTTTTGTCCTTAAATGAAACAAAAAGCCCAATTACCGCGAATATGAAGGCGCCAAAACCATAAAGCCATGGCAGGAAATAAGGGTGAATTGAAATTATTTTTCTGAACAATGCTATTTTTATTGCAGGCATCAGATAAGGCTCTGTAGGAGTGAATCCGAATCTGAAAATTAATTTTTCAAAAATAAAATGCAATGTTGAAATGAAAGACTCTTTTCGTATGAATTGAAAATAAACCAATGGAAAAACAATAAGAGGAATCAGGAAAAACAAAAGCCATGGCCATCTTTTCTTTTTAGATTCTAGGGGCTTGTTGTTAATTAGGCAGTAAATAAGCAAAATTGGCAGCATAAAAGTTGCAGAGCATGCATGAGAAAATAAAATTATAAAAAAAACCAGCGCAGACCATCCCAACAGCCATGGTTTTTTATTCCATCCCTCCATAAAAAGCCAGAAAAACAAAAATATGAGGGGAATGCAGAAAGTCAGAGGCACTGCAAACCACAATCCAAGGAAATTGACATTTGTCTTAAGAGTTGCAAAAAACAGCATAGAAAAAATCCCAATCCAGTAATTCTTTGTAAATCTAAACATCATAAAAAACAAGATGAGCGATGCAATGCAGGCAAAAAATGCAGGCAAAAATTTGTATGCAAGAACAGGGTCTATTCCAACAGCTCTCTCAACAGAGAATAATCCTACAAGAAACAGATGATAGCCAATTTCCAGATTTCCATTAGAAAAAACTACAGATGCATTATAATTTTGGTCATAAATAATTCTTTCTGCATATCCAATATGATGCCATTCGTCAATATGAAAAGGATAAGGGTATGAAAAATGAGGGCCGTAAATAAGCAAGGCGGTTCCAAATAAGATTCCGACAATGAGCCAGATTTTCCATGGCTCTAGCTTTATTTTTTCACCTCTTTTATTAGATTCCATTTTTGATAAATTAGTAAGTTATAATTAATTACCTGAATTTTTTCAATGCTTCTTCTTCCATAAAATGCAATTTCGCAGGCAGGGCAAGGCAAACAGGCATTTTAAATTCCTGAAGCTTTTGCTTTGCAAGCTCTTTGATTTTTCCAACCTTAATTCTGCTTTTTGAAGTTCCCAAGCAGGAGCAGATCACTATTTCTCTGTCCATGATTTTGTCTTCTCTTGTTTTGGATATATCATAAATATAATTCAATGCCTCTTTGGCATCAAGCTCCATGTCAAGAAGCAGGAGAGTATGCGCTTCATAAAGCAGATTCTGCTTCATTAGTTCATACCATGATTCTGGCTGATAATTCGGCTGAAATTTTGGAATAGAGGCAATTTTTCCAAATTTATAGAGCTGTAATCCAGTCTCAGCAACAGCAGTTATGATTGAAGCAGCATGGACAATCTCAAATTTCACTTTTGCCTTGCGAGCGCGCAAAATCAAGTCAATATGAGTTGTCGCAGATAAAGGATCTCCGGAAACAAGAATTCCTATTTCTGCTGTCTTGGCTTCTTTTATTATGTCATCTGCTTTGTTTTCAAGCAAAGCTCTTCCTGCAGGAAAAATTTCTTGTCCTGTCATTTCCTCAATCTCTTTTGCATTGTAAGGAAGGCTGGAAGTGTAAATATCAAGATAAAGCTTGTCGCATTTCTTTGCAATTTCAAGCCCTTTCAAGGAAATATCTTGTTTATCCAAGCCAATGCCTATTAAGTATAACATATTAAGAAATATAAAACAACGTTTTTAACTTTTACTCTTTGTATTTTTGCATTATTTTCCTTATTTTCCTGATTTTTTAGATTTTTCAAAAGATATTGATGCCATTACCAGAAAAGCAATCAGGCTAAGCAAAACAATCAAAATCTCGCCATCAAATCCTAACAAAATCCAATAAACAAAAAACGCAGAAAGAAAAGTATAGCATAATTTGATTGCAAACCTGAACCATTTCCTGCCATCATAAAGCTCTTCCCGAGTCGCTTTTGCAAGCCACATCCCGGCAAGCACAACTAAAAAAAACGCTGCGAAAATAAAAATCAATTGAAGTAATGTTAACATTTTTTTTCTTTGTTATTTCTTTTTTTATTTTTTATTGTTATCTTCTTAATTTTCCTTGCGCAGAAGGACGTCAGCCGCGCGCCCAAAGATTACTTACTGATATTTATTTCAAAAAACTTCTCTGCATTTAAATCTGCCTGCTTCTCAATTTCAGCAGCAGGAATTTTCTTTATCTCTGCAATTCTCGCAGCAGCCTTGAAAACATTCAATGGAGTTCCTCGCTCGCCGTATCCAAACCAGGGCGAATCTGTTTCAAGCATCAAGTTTGAAATAGGGCAGTCGCGGGCTATTTTTCTCGTTTCTTTTGATTTCAATATATTCGGACCGATAGAAATCATCCAGCCGTTTTCAATCACTCTTTTCAATAACGGCTTGCCCTGAAAAAGATGCATCAAAACCTTTTTATTTTTCATTCCTTTTTTCTCTAAAATTTTAATACACTCATCTCTTGCATCTCTTGAATGTATCACAATGGGTTTTTTCAGCTCCAAAGCCAAATCAATAAATCTTTCAAACATCTCTTTCTGCTTCTCTCGCAATTTCTCATCTTTCACATGATAATAGTCAAGCCCTGTCTCACCAATCGCGGAAATTTCGCTTTTATTCTTCCTGATAAACGCGAGGGCCTGTTCAATTTCCAAATCATTAACCTCCTTGATATAAGTAGGATGAATCGCAAGAGAAATAAAAACAAAGTTTGGATGCTTGCGGTGCATAAAAAGAGTTTTTTCAAAATCACTGAAAGCTGCTGCTGAGCTCACAACTGCTTTCATTCGCTTCGCACACTCGGCAATAACTTTCTCTCTATCCTTGTCAAAATCTTCCTGCTCGAGATGGCAATGAACATCTATCATAAACAACCAACATATCCTGAATTTTTAAATTTAAGGAAATGACTATCAAAATAGATATAATTTATTCTATAAATGCTTAAAAGCACGTTGATGATAAAATCAGTATGCCAGAAAAAGACTATCCTCTTATCAACCTAAAAGGCCCAAATGGTGTCTCAGGAGAGACAATCGCGTCTGTCTGCGATCATACTTTTTTATTCAGGCCTGAATCTTATTTGCCGACAGCAAAGCAGGATGAAAGTCCTGTAAGACTCAGGGAAAAAGCTTTTTACAATTTTTTATCAAATACTATTGAACTCACTTCAAGAGGAATGAAACCTTATGCAGTATGTGTGAGGCCAGAGGACTGCGAGCATGCAAAAAGGCTATTGATGACAAATGATCTCGGCAGCAAAACCTCTGACATCAAAATTGCATCTGTTGTAGGATTTCCATCAGGCAATTGGTATTCAACTGATTTCAAGCTCTACGAAGCAAAGCTTGCAATAAGGCATGGAGCTGATGAAATTGATATGGTTCTGGATTATGATAAAATTAAGGTTGGCGCAATCAAAGAATATGCAGCTGCCAGGAAAGATGTTGAAGATGTCACTAAATTTGTCCATCAAAAGAAAAAACCAATCAAGCTGATTTTTGAAACCTCTGAGCTTTGCACTCCTGAATTGATTGAGACTGCATGCAAGATTGCAAATCAATGCGGTGTTGATTTTGTCAAGACATCAACAGGCTTTGGCTCAAAAGGCGCGACTCCTGAAGCATTGGCACTAATAAAAAAATATGCAAGATGCGGAATCAAGATGTCTGGAAAAGTCAAGAGAGATAATGCCCCTGAACTTTTGAATGCTCTTTCTGATGGGGGATATCTGAAATTCAATCCCATGAAAATTAGAATTGGTGAAAGCTCGCTTCTAGAACAAATCGCGCAAGGTGCGTAAAATCCTGCTTAAGGAATTTTTATTTTATCCTGAAAACCTTAGGCGGAGATTCTATATTTTTTAATGGTCTGCTTCCAAGATTTTCAAATCCAACGCCAACTTTTCCCTTGACCTGATTGTAAACATCCTCTGAAATGTAAATCTCGCCTGGCTCGCAGATTGACTCAATTCTGCTCGCAATATTCACTCCATCGCCAAAAATATCTCCTGCTTTGTGTATGACATCGCCTAAATGAATTCCTATTCTTATTTTTATGTCCTCTTTTTTCAAAAGTCTCTGAATTTCAATTGCAGATTTGACTGCGTTTACTGCGGAATCAAAATCACCCATTATCGCGTCGCCTATTGTTTTTACAATGCGTCCTTCGTGCTCTTTTATAATTTGTTTGAGCGCTTTCTCGTATCTCCATAATTTCTTCAAAGTCTTCTCTTCATCTTGGCCAACTTCCCGACTAAATCCTTTCATATCTGTGAACATTATCGCGGAAAGTTTTCTTTTTCCTTCTGTTTCTTCTTTCTCAGAAACAGATTTTTTATTTTTCATCCTTCTTCTGATAGCGCGAACAATAAGAAAAATCACAAAAGCAAGTATTCCTAAAATAATAAAACCCCCAATCTCATCACTCTTGCTTCTTATTTCTATGAGGTCAAAAGAGACATCTGTTTCATGAATCATAGGCTTAGGGCAAGTTTCGCTTTGCTTGTCATTGCACACCACATGAGCAGTAATGCTGCATGGTTCTCTGCAGTCTTTTGGAACAAAAAATATAATATTGAAATCTGTCCTTTGGCCAGGATTAAGCCCTTCTGTTATCTTCTCGTCAAATCCCTGCAATGAATAAGTGCATTTTACAGTGCATTTTTCTTCATTGAACAAAGTTGCTTTGAGCGTTTCCTTATCATCAACAGTAACATCTTTCACCTGATTTTGCGAAAGCTCTATCCTTATGTTATCTGCAAAAAAAGTCGGCAGTTTTTGCTCCCGCAAAACTTCATCTTGAGCAAATGAAAAAGCAGCAAGCTGCACTGCCAGCAAAATTGCAATTCCAATCATAATTATTTTTTTATTCATTTTTAACACGCCCGGAGCAGGAATCGAACCTACAAATCTCTTACGAGAAACAAGGTTTTTGTATTTTCAGAGTTTTTCTCTCCGAAGTCTCTTTTTTTCAAAAGAGAGCTCTAGCAACCTTGCGCCGTACCATTGGGCCATCCGGGCTTGATTTTAGCAAGATAAATTGATTTTAAAAATTTACCTGAACCCAGCCTTGCCCCGCAAAGGAACAAAAACAAAATCACCCAGATTCTTGACATCAAAGAGCTTGCCCTCTTCATCAAGTTTCTTGACTTTCAGCATTTTTTGGCCTTCTAATGTTCCTACAGGCAGAACCATGATTCCATTTTTTTTCAGCTGCTTTGCAAGCACCTGTGGAATTTCAGGGCATGCTGCTGTCACAATAATCCTGTCATAAGGCGCTTCATTTACATAACCCATTGAACCGTCTGATTCTATCACTTCCACATTTTTTGCAGCTGCTTTTTTCAAATTCTGTTTAGCAAAATCAACAAGTTCATGAATTATTTCTGTTGTAAACACTTTTCCTCTTTTTCCAATAATAAATCCAATAATTGCTGCCTGGTAACCCGAGCCTGTTCCAACTTCAAGGACTTTCAGGCCGTTTTTCAGTTCCAAACCTTGGGTCATTATTGCAATTGTGGTTGGCTGGGAAATTGTCTGTCCGTATCCTATGGGCAGAGGAACATCAACATATGCCTCTTCTTTCAAATGAGGCAGGACAAAAAGCTCTCTTTTGACATGGCGGAAAGCTTCAATAACTTTCTCGTCATTTATAACTTTCTCATGCTTCCAGCACTTTAGAATCTCTTCAAACCCCTTGCCTTCTGTCATTTTCTTTATTTTTTCCTTTTTAATAATCTGTTTGCCCTTGCAAGCATTGACTTTTTCAAGCCAATAAACGCTCCAGCCTGCTTGCCTGCGCAATAAGTGGCTTCGCCAGGCCTTATTATCTTAGAAATCATAGGACCTTCTATGTCAATATGCGTTATTCTTGCTCCTGATTTGCCTGCTTCATGCAAAAAAGCTCTGATTTTCAATGGCTTTTTACCATATCCTGGACCGCTCATTTTATTGAATATCTTAGGACGAAGAATTATTTAAATATTGCCTCGAATGCAAAAATATTTTTAAATGCACATCCCTAATGAATGTCATGGAATTTGGAAGACCTTCAAGATCATTAAGAGATGAGGACTATATCAAGGAAACAGTTGACTATCTGAGAAGAAATATGGAGAAAGGATATTCTTTGGAAGAATTAAAATGGGCTTTAATCAACCAAGGAAAGTCCCGTGTTCTTGTTGAAAAGTCTGTTGAGACAATACAAAAAGAGCAGGCACAGCAGAACGAAATAAAGGCAATGCAGAGCAAGCCAGTTCAGCAGCAGATAGTTCAGGTTCTTGATGAAAAAGATGTTCAGGAGCAGGAGCATCAAAGAAAAAAAGGTTTTTTCTTAAGAATTTTCGGCTAATTCATAATTCAAACATACTAGCAAGACTTAAACTTCCAAATGATTGACTTCTCTATGCCCAAAGGCTCCAAACTCAACAGGAATTCTTTGGAGTTTAGCATAACTAAGAATTTTATCTCTTGGAAGTTCTTCCCTAAATGAAAAATCTTTAAAAGCAATTTTCATATTTTCCACAAACAAATCTTCACCGATATAAAGAAGACTGGTGAATTTTGTTCTTTTTACAAAATCAAGCAAAATATTATGCAATTGTCTGTTCCTTTTATCAAAATATAATTCATGAAGCCCTGTTTTTTCTGCACCAAAAATTAAATTTCTTGGATTTTTAACATTCCTGTCAGCAACATAATCTTCAATTTTATCATAGCCCAATTCACTTACAACAGCTAAATCTCTTTTTCATTTGAGATTGAATTAAGTCAAGAGCTTTTTGTTCTTTTTCTTCTTTTGTCCCTTTATCAAACTTAATTGAAAGTTTTTCATTTACAATTAAATCAACACCTAATTTCTGAGATGTTGCAGAAACATATCTTGCTCCAACTTTTTGCTCCAAATAAGGTATTGCACCCCAAATATGCGGAGCAGCACCAGAAATTATTACTAAAGCACCATCTCCATATTGCGACATGTGGGATTCAACACATTCTTTTATTTCATCCCAACTGGTTGTATCTCTCGATACTGCTTCTGCCTTGGTATCTGTTTGGAGCTTTTGATAAACTGACATTATTCTTTTATCTGATAGGTCGTATAGCGGATTATCTGAATTAGAAAAACCTCTTTCTTTCAGTTCGCTTTCAAGTCTTTCAATATGCTTTTCCATATTAATCTTGATGATAATAACCCATATTTAAATCTTTCATTTTGTAACTACTATACAGAAGCTATAAATACTCAATTGAACCACCAATCAATAATTTTTCCTGGAAATTCAGTTAACTTTAAAAGTCTCTCACTCATTTCAAATTTACAGCGGGGTGGTAAAGATTAATATAAATAAATTATCAATAAAGGAAAAAGGATATCTTTTGGGTTTATTTGCAGGAGATGGCTATGCCCACCATAATAAAAAAGATAGGCATTATACCGCAGAATTTTATCTAAATTCTGAAAGAGATAAAAAAACTAAAGATTTTCTTATAAGTCTTCTAGAAAAAGTAGGATTGAATGTTTTTGTTTTTAAGGATAAAAGATGTGATTGTGTCAGAATAAGGGTTCATTCAAAAGAATTTTATTTTTTCTGTCTCGATATGAAATATAATGAAAATACTGATTTTAAGATAGGTTTTATTTCAGGATTTATAGATTCAGATGGTTTTGTCAATTGGGAGAAAAGTACAATAAATATTGTTAATACCAATTTAGAATTATTAAAAAAAGCACAAAGATTTTTAGAAGATGTCAGCATAAAATCAACTTTAAGCAAGAGAGTTTTCTCGAAAAAAGACAGAAAAGTCTCATATATAATGAATATACCAGTAAGATTTAAAAGCGTACCTCACATTTCTCAAAAATGCGGGGTGACTCTTAGCATAGCGGGGTAATACAACTAAAAATTGTACCCTAAGAACAGCTAGGAGTGTTCGCCGGGCCCATAACCCGGAGGTCGTGCGGTTCAAATCCCACCCCCGCTATTTTTCTTTTCGCGGGATTTAAGTAAGGTTTAAATTCTAAAATCTGCTTTGTTAAATATGAAAAAAAGAGTTTTCATAATCCATGGCTGGGGCGGAACCCCAAAAGAAGCGTGGTTTCCATGGCTTGAGAAAGAGCTTGAAAAAAGAAATTTCTATGTGGAAATCCCAAAAATGCCTGATACTGAAAATCCTAAAATAAATTCATGGACAAATTATATCAAAAAAGTGGTCGGCAAAGCAGACAAAAACACTTTTTTTGTCGGGCACAGCATCGGCTGCCAGGCAATCATGCGCTATCTGGAAAAATTGCCTGAAAAAACAAAAGTCGGTGGAGTTGTTTTTGTCGCAGGCTGGTTTAATCTTATGGGTTTGGAGCCAGAGGAAAAACCAATCGCAAAGCCATGGCTTGAAACTCCGATAAATTTCAGAAAAATCAAGCAGCATACAAAGAAATTCATAGCGATTTTCTCAGGCAATGATTATTATGTTCCTTTGTCAGATGAAAAATTGTTCAAAAAAAGATTAAATGCGAAAACAATCATAAAAAACAACCAGGGGCATTTTGACGAGAGCGAGAACATCAGAAAATTAAAAGTGGCATTGGATTCTGTTCTTAAAATAGCAAAATAAAAAGCAAAATGGAAAAATATCTTCTTGGAATCGATGATGCAGGCCGCGGGCCTGTCATAGGACCGATGGTCATAGCCGGCATCCTGATTCGCGAGGAAAATGAATTTCTTCTAAAGAAAATCGGCGCAAAAGACTCCAAGATGCTTTTTCCAGAGCAGAGAAAAATAATGTTCAAGCAGATTCTAGAGCTTGCAGAAGACACACATATAGAAAAAATCCTTCCGCAGGAAATTGACAAGGCTGTTTTTAACAAATCTTTCAACTTAAATACTCTTGAAGCTGCAAAAATAGCCACTGTAATCAATGAAATCCTTGGAAGACTTCCAGTAAAAGAAAAGCAGAAAGCAGAAATTAAGATTATTGTTGATTGCCCTTCTCCAAACATTTCAAAATGGAAAGAAACAATGAAATCATTCATTGAGCCAGAAGTCCTCAGCAATAAAAACCTCAAGCTGAATTTCTATGTAGAGCATAAGGCAGATGTCAATCATTTAGCCTGCTCGGCAGCTTCAATTGTCGCCAAAGTCACCCGCGACGATGAAATTGAAAAGCTCAAGTCCAAGACAGGCATTGACTTTGGCTCTGGTTATCCTGCTGATCCAATAACCTGCGCAGCCCTCAAAAAGCACGAGAAAGAGCTGCGAAGCGCCGGAGTTTTAAGAGAAAGCTGGGGCACTTTAAGGAAATCCTGTGAGAAAACAAAAGGAAAGCAGAAAAAACTCGGCGAGTTCTAAGTCTTTATCGCAATCTTTATATATCTCCTGCATAATTCTTCTGAAAAGAAAATGGACATTAAAAGCAGCATAAACACCCTCTTAATAAAAAGTGTTGAGGATGAAAAAGAACTGGGGCTTTTGAGAGAATTTATGCTGATACAGCCACAATTCTATCCTAAACATGATGAATGGCTTGACGGAAAATGCATCCCCAGAGTTGAAAAAGGAGCATACAATAATATCATTGTCTTAAGCGACAGAACAGTTATTGGAGATGCTATTTATCACATTCTAGACAATTCAAAAGTTGAAATAAAAAATTTCAGAATTGACCCAGAATACAGAAGAAGGGATTTAGGGCATTTTATATTAAAGCAGGTTGAGTTTCTCAATCCTAAAAGAAAATTAATCTTGGATGTGACAACTGACAATTTTTCAGGAGTGGAATTTTTTATCAGAAATAGCTTTAATATTGTCGGCAAAGAACAGCTGTATAAAGAGGGCCAATTCGAATATCTAATGGAAAAACCCCAAACAATCACAAGCTAAATCCCGTCGCTATCTATGTTTTGCAACCCGAAAAAGTTTAAATATCTTCTAAACTAATTAAGCCCATGACATATATCAGAAAGATAAAGATGCAGGGCTTCAAATCCTTTGCAAAACCAACAGAGATTCTTTTTGAGTCTTCTCTCAATACAATTGTCGGCGCAAACGGCTCTGGAAAAAGCAATATCTCAGATGCCATCTGCTTTGTTCTTGGAAGACTGAGCAAAAAGAGCATGAGAGCAGACCTTTCAACAGATTTTATCTACAACGGCGGGAAAAAATTCAAGCCAGCCACTGAGGCAGTCGTAGAACTTGTTCTTGATAATTCTGAAAAAACATTCAACCTTCCGACAAACGACATCAGCATCGCAAGAGTTGTCAGAAAAAACGGGAATAATATTTACAAAATAAACAATGAGACAAAAACAAGGCAGGAAATGTTAGATGTGCTCGCGCAGGCAGAAATAGATCCTTATGGATTCAATATAATTCTGCAAAATGAAATAGCCAGATTTGTCCAAATGCAGGCAGAAGAACGCAGGGGAATCATTGAAGATGTCGCGGGAATCAGAATTTATGAATTAAGAAAGGAAAAATCCCTCAGCGAGCTTGAAAAAACAGAAGAAAGATTAAAAGAAATAAGAATAACCCTGAATGAACGCACATCATATCTGAGAAATCTTGAAAAAGAGCGCAGCCAGGCTCTGAAATATGAAACACTCAAGAAAAACATCTCAAAATACAAGGCAACTATCCTGCACAAAAGCATCAACGAGAAAACATCAGAGCTTGACAAAATAAACAAAGATATAGACGAAAAAGAATCAGACATGAATGAAGTCAGGGCTGATGCTGACAAAATCAAAGAAAAAATTGATGGCATCAACAAGGAAATCGAGCTGATTAATTCAGAAATTGAAAAAAACACAGGAATAAGCCAGGAAAAACTCCACAGGGAGCTTGCAGAATCAAAAGCAGATGTCGCTGCGCTTTCTGTAAAGCTTGACACCCAGAATAAACTTCTTGCAGAACTTGAAAAACGTGAGCAGGAATTGAAAAAAAGCGTTTCTACATATGATCATGAGCTTGAAATGCTCAAAGAAGAGAGTAAACAGCAACGGGAAAAAGAGAAAAAAATAGACATCAAGGAATTCCGCAATCAATTGAATGAATTGATTGCTGAATTGAAGAATTCTGCCTCAAGTCTGCTTGATTTCAATCAAAATCTTACAAGCAAGATGAAAAATTATGAATTCTTGATTGACCAGGTTGTAAAAGACGGCAGAATTGACAAAATAAAAGCTACTGTTGAAGAAATTACTTCGTTTTTGCATTCAAATTATCTTTCAGGAAACAAAACCTCTGAGCAGATTGAAAAAATCTCTGAAAAATTTGAAAGGCTCAGCAAAATAAAGATTGGAGAGATGGAAAGAGACTTGAATCTTGAAGTCGCGTTAAAAGAAAGCGACTTGAAAAGAACCCAAGTCACATTAAAAAGAATGCCTGCAGAAAAACAGGCAATCGACGCTGAAATCAAAAAGATTTCAGAAGAACTAAAGGGCAGGACAGAATTCTCGCTTGAAAGGGAAAAAGTTGAAAAAAAGATGTATGGCGAGTTTCAGAAACTGTTTTCAAAGCGTTCTGATTTCCAGAATAAGATAAAGATTCAGCAGGAAGAAATCATGAAGCTTCAGCTTGAGCTCAGGGAAATTGAGCTTGAGCATAATTCTCTTACAATCGCGAAGGCAAGAATAGAGGCAGAGCATGAAACACTGAATAATGAATTCAGAACATATGAGGCAGAAGGAGTGGAGGTCATGCAGGATATTGGCAGGGCTGAGCTTGAGAAAAGAATTCAGCATAATGAGCAAGAATTAATGACTATAGGCTCTGTAAACATGCGCGCATTGGAAGTTTACAGCGAAGTGAAAGGCCAGTATGAAGAGGTTGCGCAGAAAGCAAACACACTTGAGACTGAAAAAATTGAAATAACCAAAATTATCGAGGAGATTGACAAGAAAAAGAAAAAGGCTTTTATGAAAACATTTGAAGAGCTCAATGCAAAGTTCTCTGCAAATTTCGCAAAAGTAAGCAGCAAGGGAATTGCAACAATCGCGCTTGAAAATGAAGAAAATCCATTTGAAGGAGGAGTTGATGTTTTGCTGAAATTAGCAAAAGGAAAATATGTCAATGCCCATTCATTATCAGGAGGAGAGAAATCTTTGCTCGCACTATCCCTAATTTTCGCAATTCAGGATTACAAGCCATATCATTTCTATATTTTTGATGAAATTGACGCTGCTTTGGACAAGAAAAACTCAGAAAGCCTTGCAACACTGCTGAAAAGCAATATGCAGAACGCCCAATACATTGTCATCACGCACAATGACGAGATAATTTCAAGCGCGACAACCCTCTATGGAATTTCAATGCCTGACAAAGACAGCGGAATGAGCAAAGTGATAAGTTTGAAAGTATAATTATCTTATTTCTCCGATTAGACCGTAAATTTCAGAATCTATTTCTGTGTATTCTTTTAATTTTCTCCTGAATTTTCCAACTAAAGACTGATAACGCTTGTTATTAGAAAGTCTTCTTTTAATTTCATTTATTGGGTCTTCCAAATCCTTCTCAGCCATGGCTGTCATTACAGTATTATAGCTTATGTTCAGAATTTCAACTGCCAAGTCATCAATGCTTCTGACATTATTATTAACTATTTTATTTTTTATGCAAAACCGAAAGCTTTAGGATTTTAAAAGATTTCTTTTCTCAAAAGCAACTTCTTCATAACTATCTTTATGATGCTCGTAAAAAATTCCTATTGGAATTTTTTCTGTTTCGTCTGCTTTTTTCATGGCCTCATCAAATGAGAGCTTTCCTTTCATTCTGTAGACTTTTTTGTTGTACAAAGCAAATGTATTGTTGAAGCTCACGCATGGCTGAAGCACATCAATAAATGAAAATCCCTTGTGAGCAACTGCCTTCAAAATTATTTCTTTCAAGAACTCAATATCTCCTGCATAAGCTCTTGCAACAAATGTTGCTCCAGCCGCGAGCATCAGCTTAACAGGATTAATGGGATTTTCAAGATTTCCCTGCGGAGTTGACTTATCAACAAATCCAAAAGCAGCTGTAGGCGTTGCCTGGCCTGTTGTAAGCGCAAAAACACCATTATTATGAACAATTGCAGTCACATCTGTGTTTCTTTTTGCCGCGTGAATCAAATGCCCAATGCCTTCTGCATAAGCATCTCCGTCTCCCGCAAATCCAATTACCTGAAGTTTGGGATTTGCAAGCTTTATTCCTGTCATAACCGGCAAAGTTCTTCCATGAAGCCCGTAAAATGAATTTACATTAACATAATCCAGGATTTTCGCATGACATCCTATTCCGCCAACCATTACAATATTCTCTTTTCCATGCTTTCTGCTCAATTCTTTCAGAGCTTCTTTCAGCGCTGCCAAAATTCCAAAATTCCCGCATCCCGGGCACCAGGTATTTATCGTCGCTGTTTCAAAGTTTTCTTCTTTTTTCATCTTATAAAACCTCCTCCAGTTTTCTTGCAAGCTCCAAAGGATCGAATGGCCTTGCATCATATTTCAAAATTTTAATAGGGTCTATGCAGAGCTTTTGCTTCAGCAGGGATGCAAGCTGTCCTGTCGCATTTGCTTCAATGCAGATTATTTTTTTCGCATTTGAAACAGCTTTCCTTATCTCTCCTTTTGGAAAAGGCTCAAGAATTATAGGAGCTACTATCTCAAATTTCTTTGAAGTCATTTTCTTTGCCTCAACAAGCGCTCCAAGAGTAGAGCTCCAGCAGAAAACAATATTTTTTGAATTCAATTCGCCCAAGAATCTGACTCTTTTTTCCTGATGAAGGAATTTTATAAGATTTTCTCGTTTTTTCATTCTTTTTTCCTGCATTTTTTTAATAATCTCTGGATTTTCTGTCGTAAATCCCTGTTCATCATGTTCATTAGAAGACACTTTCACAGCTTTGGAGATAGAGCCAGGAAAAGCAATGTTAAATTTCATATTCTTTGTTTTTTTTCTGTCAAGCTCAACAGACTGGTCTGATTCTGTAATCATTTTGTCCACAAGAATAATAGAAGGAATTTGAAACTGCCATGCAATATTCATTGCGCGGCTGCTCCAGTAAAAAGCATCTTCAATTGTTGCGGGCGCGACAATAAATCGAGGGAACTCTCCATGTCCTGCATTAATCACAGACATAAGGTCTGATTGTGATGAATATGTTGGAACTCCTGTGCTTGGGCCTGCTCTCTGGGCCATTACAACAACAAAAGGAATCTCAGCCATTCCTGACAAGCTTAATGCTTCATGCATCAGGTCAAAACCTCCGCCAGATGTTCCTACAGCTGTCTTGCATCCTGCATATGCAGAGCCTAAAGCCAAGTTCGCAACTGCAATTTCATTTTCAGGCTGTATTGCAAGCCCGAATCTTTTCTGCTGCTTTGCCAGATAATGCAAAACAATTGAAGAAGGGGTCATTGGATATGCAAAATATCTTTGCAAACCTGCTGCAATCAATCCTTCTGCGATTGTCTCGCTTCCATTCAGGAATTCTCTTTTTTTATTTATTTTTAATTTGTGCTTAGAATTGATTGTTTCTTTTTTTCCGAGAATCTGCTCTATTTCATTAACAGCAACTATATTTTCAGAGATTCTTTTGTCTTTGATAATCTTCAGCAGCTCATATGTGTCAAAGCCTCTTATCAGCAGACAGGCAGCAATTCCAGCGGCGTTTGCTGATTTTCCAAATTTATTCAAAGGCAAGGCAATTATTTTTTTCTTTGTCAATTTTTCTGCTTCATGTTTTAAAGAAACATCGCAGATTATCTTTCCTTCTTTTGCCAGTTTTTTCTCGTGCAATTTTACAGTATTAATGTCAAAAGCAACAATTACGTCTATCTTGTTAAGATGAGCATAGACTTTTTCTTTGCTAATGCGCACTATAGAAAAATTATGTCCGCCTCTTATCACAGACTCATAATCATGATAAACAAAAACTTCTAATCCAGAATAAGTAAAGAATTTTCCCAATGTCTCAGCAGCCCATTTTATTCCCTGCCCTGCCTTTCCTCCAACGAGAACTGAAAACTCCTCTTTCATCTTTTATACAATTATCAAAGAAAAAGAAAAGAGTTATTTAAATATTGCTTTCAGTGTTTTCCTGGTTTTCCTTTTAATGCTGAATAGACTTCATTAAAAAGAGGCTGACAGGCGTCATCTTTTTCTGTTTTAATTTGATATATTATATCGAGCAGGGAATTAATAGTCGTGGATTTTGTCATTGCTTCTCTAACTTTCTCTCGAACAAACTGCCTTGATAAAGATATTTTTTGATATCCTTTTTCAAGCTTAAAATCTGTTACAATTTCAACCCTGAAACCCTTAGTGTCAGGCCGGGGTTTTCTAATAATGCAGGTAAATTCAGGAATATAAAGCTGGTCAGAACCAGAGTATGTTGAATCAGGCATCCTGTAAACAGTAATTTTTCGTTCGCCGTCTGATTCGCCCATTTTATTTCTTCTTTCAGTTCTTATTATTTTCTTTTTTTGCGGCTTTTTCCTTTTCAGGAACCTCTTCTTCAAAGAAAGCGATTAATTTCTTGTAAAAGCCAGATGAGAAAATAATTATTATTATAACAAGAACAATTGCTCCAAGCAGATAATAGGCATAGGTGATGCAGAATTCTTTTATTGTATCCCATGTCTTTGCCATATTCGCAGAAGCTGATTGGCCAATTACAACTGTAAAGTTCATTGGAGTTATTTCCTTGCCATTTGTCGAATAAACAGATATTACATATTTATCAGATGAATTATCAGTGCTTGAAATAGTAAGCTTTGAATCATTAAATGCAAGTTTCAGGTTTTGCTGCTTGAAAACCATGAATTCAAGAGATTTGTTGTTTGGATCTGAAAAATAATCATTCATATCTATTGTCTTGCTTGAATTCTTCGCCACAGTTATTGTAGGAATTTTGCTTATAATTTTTGGCGCTGCAGATTCATTTGTTGCATTTGCGCTTTTATTTACTTCAGCGGTTTTTGTTGCATTCGCAGTTTTATTTGCAGTCACATTTGTGGCGTTTGTTGCATTAGCTTGCTCTTCTGTTGCATTTGTAATATTTGCTGTAATATTAACGCTTAGAGTTTTGTTTTCAGAAATATTTGTTAAATTAGTTATTGTTATGCTGATATTTGTAACATTTTCTGCCTTGGTTACATTTGACTCTTTTTTTGCAAACAATGTGATAAATTTAATATAAAGATTCTTGAAGCTTGTTCCTAAGTCTTTCCAGAATTTAACAAAGCCATTTTCTCCTGCTGTCTCATTTGTTTTGTTTTCAGCAGGAAGCTCTATTTCTGTTGAAACTACATTTATTTTTACTTCTTTGCTTGCTAAGACTGCGGTTTCATTCATCTTTGCGCTTATTGAGATATCATAATCACCTGCAGGCATTGTTACAGGAGGCGCAATGTACAAGTATAATGTCTGAGCTTTTGAGGGCTCAACACTGATTACAGAAGGGTTTAATTTTACAAAGTTTGCAGCTGTTCCTGCAATTTCTACAATATATTGTGCAGTTGATTTTCCCTTGTTTTCAATTGTAACAAGCAATGTTGCTGCTGAGTCCTGGTTTACACTTACAGATGTTTTTTCAATTGTGATTGATGGAGCAAAGCAGTATTCTTTTGTAGCGCTTGTTATAATAATAGTGTCTGCTGAGGATGTTTTGCTTATTGAATCAGAGGCTTTTATTTTCACAGTATAATCCTGATTTGCAGAAGGATATGGCGGCGCAGCATTTAATTTTATAATTTTTTCTTCGTTTGAAGCAAGCGTCAAAGTGTTTGCGCTTAAGTTAACCCATTCAGGGCCCTCTAATGCCAGATCAACAACAGAAGTATATTTTCCCAAGTTCTGAACTTTTACATCATAAGATGTTTGTTGTGCATTGCAGATAATATCCTTGTCTTTCAAAACATCAATTGAAACAGCATAGGCTTTTTCAATGGCTATCTGGATTTCTTTTGTTTTTTCAACAGTTCCTTTTGTGCTCATCACATCAAGTTTTAATGAAAAATTTCCAGTTGTTCCAAAATCAGGATTCAACAGAAGGTTTGTGTTTGCTGTTCCTCCAATTCCTGCAGAGATCTCCTTGTTCTCAAGCCTTGCCCATGAAGGGCCGTATAAATTAATCTTGTAAGTATTATTCATTGTTCCGTCATTCTTGATTGAAACAGGAATTGTAAGATTTTCATGCTCTGTTATTAAATAGGAATCTTTTGCTGTTGAAATTTCATATTCATAGCAGGGCAGTATAGGATAGTTTGTTGTTGCTGTTGCGCGGGTTATTCCGTTTGAAGATGCGATAAATGATATGTCATAATTGCCCAGGAGATTGCAGGTTGTGTTTACAACAACAGAAATTTCTGTTGATTGGTTTGCTCCAAGAACAGCTCTGGTTTGAGACAATGTAACATAATTTTTCAATGAGCCCTGCACTGCAAGAGAATAATCCTCAACATACATGCCGTTATTTTTCAGCTGGAGAATCATTGTTGATGTCTGGCAAGGACATGCTGTTCTCACAGAATCTATTTTGATTTCAGCGCCTCTGCAGTCTGCAACAATAATAGAATGCCTTGATTCCTTTACAACTCCATTTGATCCCACTTTCACAATCAGCTCATAATTGCCAGGAGCTGTTTTGCTTGAAGGAGTTATATAGGAATAAATTGTTGAGTTTTGGCCGGAATTTAATGAGAATGAATAAGGAACAGTTGTTGTGAACGCAGAAGCTGTTCCAGAAATGGTAACAGAAAAAGTTGAAGCGCTTTCGTTCGCAGACAATGAAACAAGGTCATTTGCTATCAAAGTTGAGCTTGTGCAGACACTGCTTGATTTATTATCTGCTGAAACATCGAATGCAGATGCAAAAGATATGCAAAATAATGCAATAAGCAATGATAAAATCAGCAAGCTCTTTTTCATTTTTCTTTTTTCACCAAAAATTGTTGTCACTTTTAAAGTTCTACTCTTTTAAAAAGATTATTGCAACATAAAAACATATTTGCAAATCAATAATGAACATAAAAATTGAAAAATATCAGAAAGAAGAGGAAAAATAGAAAAAGAGGCTTATGAATAGCGCATAAAAAATAAAAGAAAAAGAAAAACAAAGGAATTTTAACAAAATTCCAAATAAAAAAATTAAATTAAAAAGTTGCTTTTGTCAAACAGCCTTATTTGATTTCTATCCAAACACTTGTTTAAACTTAGTAATAACTGACTTCTTCATCAGAAACCTTGTTTGAGCCCTGGCCTTTTATCATGACCAAAGCAACGATCAAAACAACAAGGATTATTGCAAGAACAATCGCTGAGATTGTCAATGCGTTAATTTCCCCTGCTCTTTGAACTTCTGCTACAAGATTTACCTGTTTCAACATTGTGTTTCCGGATTTAACATTAACGATAAGGTTGTGCTGGCCAATTGTTGCAGCGCTGCTTACAGTCAAGTAAACAGTAACTGATTGACTTGCTTCCTTTGCTAATGTGAGATCAGCGGGGTTTGTCTGAACGACTGCCCAGCCGTCTGCTCCTTCAACATCTATGCTGTAACTTTGTGAAGTTTCAGCTAAGTTAACCAAGGTTAGTTCATATGCTGTGGATTTGCCCTGTTCGACTTTCTTGCTGACCTCTTTCAAGAGAATTTCTGTTGCAGTTGTTTCACCAACGCCGTCAACAGTTATAGCTTTCTGCTTTGTAACTGATGTGTCAGCATTGTATGCTTCAACAACCAAATTGTATGTTCCTTTCCTTGCGGATGATGGAACAACCAATGCGATTGTTTTCTCAACTGTATCGTCTCTGTGCTCTGAATCAGCATTCAAAAGATCTCCTGCATAAACAGTTTTTTCTACTCCAAGTTCTGGAATAGAAGCTTTTACGTAGACATCTTCTGCGTCGTGGCTTCCACGGTTTTTAACAACAATGTTTGCAGTCAAAGTTTTGCCTGCAGCAACAACACTTGGTGTCTCGACAGATAAAACTTCGAGAGTGTAGGAGTTGCGCTGTAGCTCAACTGTATAACTTTGTGTATAGACGAAATCTTTTGCTGTTACTTCGATGTTGAGCAAATAGTCATCATTTGCACTGATGTCTGATGGAATTTTCAGATACACGTATTTGTCGTAAGTTACGCCGTCTATAACATCGAAACGTGCTGTTTCATCAGTTATAGCTCTTCTGTAACCTTTTATTTCGGCAGATACTTGTATGTCCTGACCATCGCCAACAGCTTGGAAGACAATATGAACTGGTAGTGTTTCTCCTCTAGAAACAGAAAGAACAGTACCACTCAAACTTTGTCCTCTTACTTCAACGCCAAAGTTAGCAACATTGTCTAATGCACTAACTGCAGTCATCACTGTCAATACGGCTGTCAAAAAGACAAAAAACAAACCTAAGGTTTTCTTTGCCATTTTCATTTTTGTATTTATTAAAACTTCACAATATAGCTCTATTTAAATCTTTCGATTTGTTTTACCTTTTAAGTTACAACACAAAAGAATAGAAAAATAAATTAAAAATTCAATAAATTAATATTAAATGCCCTCGACAATTCTCTTCATCTTCAAAGCATCCCTGTCCAAGAAAGGAGATTCAGAAATAATTGTGAGATTATATTTTTTTTCTGAAATAAGCTCTGCAAGCGGTTTGAAAGGCGGAATATTTCCAATTGGCACATGATGCCTTTCACCTTTTTCAGAAAAAACAATGCCGGAAAAATGGCAATGCAGTTGTTTCAGCACTTCAGCGCCCAATCCTTTCCTTAATCTCGAAAAAATTTCCTCATAATCCTCTTTTGTCTTCAAAATAATATCTCCGCGGGCAAGAATATGCGCAAAATCGACAACGACTCGGGCATTTTGCAATCCTAATTTTTTGCAAAGCTCAATATTTTCATCCAAACCGCCAAACTGGCTTTTCTTTCCAACAGTCTCCAATCCCAAAAAAACATTTTTTATTTTTTTCTCTTTCATCTTTCTCAATGCCTCTTTTAAAATCTCAAGTGCATTGTCAAATGCCTTTTCAGGAGTTTGCTTTTGATAATATCCTGGATGGAATACAATAGTATATGCGCCGAGAAGAGCAGCTGCTTCTGCAGTCTGCAAAATATTTCTCATTGTAATATTCTGCTTTTCCTTCAAAGGAGAGCAGCAGTTAATATAATAAGGGCCATGACAAGATAAAAGCACATTTTTCTCCTCTGAAATTTTCCTCGCCTCAATCGCAATTTCTTTTTTTATCCTAACTCCTCGAACAAACTCGACTTCAAATGCATTCAACCCTTCTTTAGAAACATATTCAATTCCTTCAACAAGCGTCTTTCCTTTGCATCCAATAGGCATTCCTGCAGGGCCGAATCTCAATTCATGCTTGAACATTTTTTCCTTTCCTCTTTTTATAATAATAATAAAAAAATGAAATATAAAAAACTATCCAAATCAAACCAGTTTTCTCAAATCATGCAAAGAATAAATTGTATAAAATGGAATTTGATTAGGCACATCATGCTCACCTCTTATCAGCAAAACAGAATCAACCTCTGCATTTTTTGCAGTCATAATATCCTCATCACCATTTCCAACATATATTGCTTCGCTTTTATCAACATTCAATAAGTTCAGGCATTCTTCTAATCCTTGAGGATGGGGTTTTGTTTTAATTTTAGTTATATAATTAGCAATAACAATAGCATCATAATTTTCCTCTCCAATCAAATCCAAATTCATTTTCACAACATGAGGAGGAGCGCCTGTAACAATTCCTGTCTTGCAGACTTTTTGCCTTAATTCTTTTACAATATCTATATCATCATAGGCTCTGCTGGATTTTTTTCTCATTTCCGGGAAATCATTTTTCACAAATACAGGCCAGAATATCTTAGGCTCAAGATTGAAACATTCTCTGATTATTGCATCCCTATCGCCTTCAAACCAAAATCTATCAGCAGCTTTTTCAGAAAATTTAGCTCCAAGCTCTTTTAATGATTTTCCGATTAGCTCGTAGCGATACTCAGGCATTGTATGAACCAATGTTCCATCAATATCAAATATTACTGCGCTGTATGCCATAAAAAAACAGATTTAAATCGCTATTTAAAACCTACTGCAAGAAAAATTCTTTCAATAAAATATTAATTTTAATATTTCAGCAAAAACTTATCAAAATGCTTCTTCGCGATTTCTCTCTGCTTTTGATGCTCTTTCAAAAAAGCATTTATTTTGTCAATAAGAATCTGCTTCAGCTCAGAAGTAAGCATTTTTCCTGATTTATAATCATCATGAATTTTTTTCAGCTTGGCATCATCAGGTTCAAAAAACATATTCAAATATTGAAACGAAACGTCTATATCGGGATTTCCGCCTTTCTTTCGATGCTCTTCAATAGTATCTCTGCCTCCTGAAAATGCATACTTGCGAATTTTTCTTTCAACTTCCTGAGGAGTGTCTGTCAAATTAATAACCCCTTCGCCAGAAGATGACATTTTTGCCTCTCCATACAATGAAGGAATAAATTTTGCATGCAATGCAGTCGGTTTTTCAAAATCAAAATCCTTGTGCTCTGCAATATCCCTTGTTAATCTTATGAATGGGTCTTGGTCAATTGCAACAGGAACCACTGAAACATGTTTTCCGCGGTAAAATTGCGGAAATAAAATATGCGCTGCCTGCATTGCAGGATAAAAGCTCCAGCCAATATTCTGTTCAGGAGTCAGCCCGAATGCTGCTTTTGCAGTCGAGTATGTTATTCTTTTTGCGACTCTCGCAGCATATTTGTAAATCTCTGTATATACAAAATCCTCGAAGATGAAAGTTTTTCCTGGCTTGAAGCCAAGTGCAATCAAATCAATTATATTATCGACAGCATAAGCTATCACCTTTTCATAAGTCATGCCTTCTTTTGTGTAAAATTTCTCGTCATCAGAAATTGGAATAAAAACCTCACAGTCAAATTCATCCTGCAGGGATTTCGCGACTAAAAAAGGAACCAAATGCCCGATGTGCATTCTTTCAGAAGGGCCTCTGCCAGTTATTACAGAAACATTTTTTCCCTTGTCATAAGCATCAAGCCATCTGTCAAATTCCCTGTGAGAAAAATAAATTCCTCTTCTCAGCAAAGGATGGCATTTCGCAAGCCTTTTTTTGATTTTATCAGAAATTAAAGACGTTCCAAACTGCTTGACAAGCTTGTCATAATCAACATTGCCTGAAACTTCCCATGGCGTGACCTTAAACTCACCTTTGTCTTTTTTCATAATTATAAAAGAAAAACCTCATTTATAAAAATTGCCCTCTGAAGAAAGAAGAAAATTTATTGAAAATAAAATCACCACTGCGCAGACTGATTTTTTTGCGCAAGATTTTGAACAATATACAAATGCATTCTTTCAATTATTATGTCCTGAATTCCTTCTTTCAAAAGCCCGTGGCAGTATTCAATTTTCTGCTCTGGCAGTATTCCTGTTGCAAGAAGAGTTTTTGGAAGATAGCAGTACATCTCCTTGCCCTGCAAAGCAGCAATTGTTTGTTCATCACCTACTAAAGAAACAGCCTTGACTATTGTAAGACAGTCATTGCCCAAATATCCTTTTACATCATAGCTCCATGTCGAAGAATTGACAGTTGTTGTATAACTCACGCGCTTGCAAGAAGCCAAGCCATCTTTGAAGCATGGATCATCCTTGCATGGCTGTGTATAAAAGAAAAACAGAAATATAGATAATATTAAAACTACAACGCAGATAAAAGTAATCAATTTCCAGCCTGGCAATGGGAGCTTGAAATTCCAAGTCTTGTTATTTTTCTTAAAAGCTATTTTTCTTTTCACCATCTTTTTAGCATTAATATATCTAAGATAATATGGAAAAAGAGATATTTAAACTTTTTCAGAAGCTAAGCAGATAAACAGATGTTTCTCGGTCAATTGAAAAATTTCGTGCTGCGATAAACCTGCAGCCGATTCTTTCAGAAACTTTTGCAATTGGAGTTGTGGCTATTCCATCCATTACAATTGCATAGACTTGCCTATTCAGTCTTTCTGCATTATACAATGTATCTAGAAGATTTGTGATGGCTGTTTTTTTCATGACTTCCATTCTATCATTCAAAAGCAAGGCATCCCTGGAATCTTTTATTTGCTCATAAAATTCATGAAGCTTCTGCTTTTCCTCGTCAGTTGGTTTTACCTGCTCTCTTTTTACAGGTTCTGCTCGTGGCCTGAAAACATTCCTTCTGCTGTGCTCTGGACGGAATTTTAATTTCCTTCCTCGCTTGCCTGTCTTCATAACATAATCTCTTTCATCTGAACTTCTTTCTTCTTTTCTCTGATATTCAGATGATTTGAAAAATTCAGATGCAGAAACCTTTCCTCTCAAAGATTGCATTATTTCTTTTCCAACTAATTCTTCAACTTCTTTTCCTGATGGTGCCTGTGCAATATATGCTGTTTTAACAGCATCAACAAATTTCTTTGCAACCAAAAGCCCGCCTCTGTCTCCGTCAACAAACAAGGTAATTTCTTTTTCCTTGCCTAATTTCTTCAAAGTTTCTGGAACTTCGGGGCCGCTTATTCCGATCACGTTTTTTATTCCTGCCTTAAGCATGCTGATTACGTCAGCCCTGCCTTCGACAACAATTATTTCAGAATCAGATGAAACAGCCGGGCCTGCTGGCAATTTATCAATACCGTATTCAATAAGTCCTGCCTCGCGAGCTCCTGTAAAAACAGCGCTTGCCATTTCCTTTGTTTCAGGGCCTTCTGAATGCAGGGCTTCAAGCAGCTTCTTTGCTCTTTCAACAACAAATTCTCTTTTGCTTGTCCTTACGTCTTCAATTTTTTCAATCTCGACTTTCGCGTCTGTTGGGCCAATTCTTTCAATTGTCTCAAGAGCTGCGGCAATTATTGTTGTTCCTGTCTTGTCAATTGAAGTTGGAATCTCTATTTTTCCAGTAGTTTTTCCTTCAACAGTCTCTACTTCAACCTCTATTCTTCCGATTTTTCCGTTTTTTTGCAGCTCACGCAGTTCAAGATCTTCTCCTAAAAGCCCTTCGGTCTGTCCGAAAACAGCTCCGATTACATCCGGCTTTTCAAGAACTCCGTTTGCAGTGAACTTTGCTCTGATTAGATATTTGATTGACATCGGGCTTACTTTTCCCATATTATCTCCCCAATATTGCTCATATTGTCTTTTTCTATTTCAATTTTTTTTGTTTTGTTTATTTTCATTTTTTATTTTAGTTTATTTTATTTAATTTTTTCACAGAAATCAGACAAATAACAACATAGCTCAAACAGAAATAGACAAGATAATTTATGGTTCAAACAACTGCCAACTGCCTAATGCAGTTTTCAGTTTCCCCATAAATTATACCTTAAATATGATATAATTGATATGTGATTCGGGCTTAATCTTGCCCATGATATCAAATTATCTTATCAATCAAGTTTGATTTATGTTATATTCCTTGATTTCGTGATGTTTTGATTTGTGATGTTAGTGATAAGTTAAGTGAATTTTAGGCTCCTTTTGCCCAAAATATTGACTTAGTAGCTAACTATTACGAAATATAAAATTCAAAAGCAGTTTATAAAGGTTTCCATGTCAAAACAACTTTTCCCTCAAAAACGTTTATAAAAGAAAGACGCCTCATCAATTGAGGTAAAATCCGAATAAAAAGGAGGTGAAAAATGAAAAGAAAAAATGTAATGATGATGCATGAAAAATATCACAAGGGCGAAGGATTAGGAATGCTTATCCTTGGTCTTCTTGTAATTGCAAACGTTTATTTGATGAGGATCAATTGGGCAATGTTCATAGGAGCAGCGCTGGTAATTGGGGGGATCTGTAAGATGTCTATGTGCTGCAAGAAATAAATTTTTAATCTTTCTTTTTTTTATTTTGTATCTTTTTAATTCTATGAGCAAGAAGAATATATAAATGGCTGTTTCTAAATTATTATAAACTCTATTTCTTAAAAAATAAAATGGCGTGGAGCTTAAAAGAGCAGAACAATGAACTGAAACCGCTAGTTTTTTCAAACGGAAAAGATCAGAATGACATTGTCAACGAGGTTCTTGATTCAATTAAAGAAGGAAACAAGATAATCTTCATTCATGGAGCCTGCGGAACAGGAAAATCAGCCATCGCATTAAACATTGCAAAGCATTTTGACAAGACTTCAATTGTCGTGCCGATTAAAAATCTGCAGAGGCAGTATGAGCAGGATTACTCCGGAAAAAAGCATATACTGAAGAGCAGCGGCGAAAAGCTGAAAATCAAGGTCATAACAGGGAGAAACAACCACCTTTGCCCTTTTTTGAAAGAAACTGATTTTGCGAAGCAGGAAAAAAATACAAAATTGAACTTTTTCCTTACGCCAACAAACAAACTGATAGACGAAAACCCAAATCTTTCCTGCGACAATAGACTCCTGCCATGCACTATAGAAATCAAGGAAAAAAATCTGAGAAGAATCAAAGAATATGTCGGGGAAAATAAAAATGTCAGACTGAAAGATTTGCAGTCAATCAAGGACGTAAAAAGAATGAGTATCGCTCCGATCTGCCCTTACTGGAGCCCGATAGCGCCTTCTTCTGTTAATTTGAATCTTGAGGCAAACAAAAGAAGATATATTGGATTAAACAATGAAGAGTTTGTTTTTTATCAGAGAAAACCTGGCTGCGGATATTATGACCAGTTTAATTCTTACATAGATGCAGATGTCCTTATTTTCAACAGCCAAAAATATCTTCTTGAAAGCATAATGGACAGAAAACCAAAGACAGACATCGAGATAATAGATGAATGCGATGAATTTCTAGACAATTTTTCAGAATATGAGAAAGTAAACCTCAACAGATTGAATTTTTCGCTGATAAGCCTGTCTGCTGAAAAAGAGGAAATCCGCGACGCAATCAGTGAAATAGAGATGATTTCATCAGAGCTTATAAAAAATCCAAAAGTTCATGAAAATATAAAGAATGGAGATATAGTCCTGCTGAAAAAAACGCCGCTGATAGAGCTCATGCGCCTTTTTCTCGATAATGATTTGATGAATTGCGTTGAATGCGATGAAAACAGCTATTGCTATCATTGCGACAAGGTTTCAAGGATTTTCAAAGAGTTCAAAGAAGATGCTTATGTTTCTTTCGCAAAAGAAGACAAGGATATTGTAGCGAGGATAGTTACTGTAAATCTTGAAAAGAGATTTCAGGAGCTTACTGATAAAAACAAGATATTTATTTTAATGTCAGGAACACTGCATTCTGAGAAAGTTCTGAAGGAAGTATTTGGAATACAGAAATTCAAGATAATAGAAGCAGAATCAAAGCCGCTTGGAACAATCACCAAGCTTAAAACAGGCAGGGAAATAAACTGCAGATATGATAATTTCAGAAGCGGCAGAATAACCAGAAAGCAGTATCTCATAGCCCTAGATGAATGCATTCTCAGGGCGAAAAAGCCTATTCTCGTTCATGTCACTGCATTCAATGACCTGCCGAAGGAAGAGGAAGTCAAATCATTGAATCTACAGCTTATTTCTCAGGAAAAATTAAGAAGGCTGCAGGAAAATTCAGATTCTCTTGTCAGGCAGTTCAAAAACAAGGAATTTGAAATTCTATATACAACGAGATGCAACCGCGGGATTGACTTCCCAGGGGATATCTGCAACAGCATAATCATAACGAGATATCCTTATCCCGACGTCAATTCAATATTCTGGAAAATCCTCAAAAGAAACAAGCCGGAATACTACAATGATTTTTATCTTGACAAATCAAAAAGGGATTTTATGCAGAGAATATACAGAGGATTAAGAAGCCATTCAGACCACATTTTTCTCCTCTCTCCTGACACAAGGGTTTTTGACAATCTCAGCGTCCAATAACCAATATCATATAATTATGTCACTGAAAAGTGACATCAAATAGTAAGATTTATATATGAGTTCTATATATAGAAGATATGGAAAAAAGGAGATTAAGCTGGATATGGGGATTGCCAGTTATGGCTTATTTAGTTGCACGGCCATATCTGTTCAAACCTGCAAGCAATCAGGAGACATTTGAACAATTCATAGGAGCATTGAAAGAATGCTCTGTCGCAGAAGAGACTCTTGAAGAAAGCCCTTCTGAAAAGAATAAAATTGCTCTTGAAAAAGCAGAAAAAAAACTTCAAAACTTAGACGGTCAGGTTGCAGAGGTTGATTACAGCACAAACTTTTCCAAGCTCGAACGAGATTTCGCACGCATGGGCTATTTTATTGATTTTCAGGGCAACAGCTCTCAGAAATACCATCCTCTGGATTTGGGGAAAATAATCGAGAAAGGGACATTTGAATGCAATCATTTTGGGAAAAACAAGAAATTAGATTATATTGTGTTCAACAGAGAGATTGGAGATGAAAACAAGGTATCCTGGATTGAGACAACTTTTTTTGAGCAGGGAAATAAATGGGGCAAAATAGATTTTGCGCCAATAAACAAAAAATTCATTGACAATGAGGCAAAAGGAATATATTCCTATTATAGAAACAAAAAATCCGAGAAAGGAGAAAGTCCACGAGAGAAATTAAGATACAAAATCTGCAAACAAATTTTTGAGGAAATGGGCAATGTTCCCAAAGACAAAGAAAAAGAGATTTTCATTGAAAAATATTTTGAAATAGTCAAAAAAGAGATTTTATATCATGAATTAAATCATGTGAATGATATTTCAGAAGGCAGGGCTGTTTTAAGCTCTTTAATTTATGCTCTTACATATTCAACTTTTGAAACATTGTACCAATGGCTTGAATTGAAGAATGATGACCATAAAAAAGCAGCTGAAGCAATATTCGCTGAATATGCCAAAAGAGGCATAACAAAAGAAAAACTGCCTGAAAAAAGCCTGAAAGAGCTTTCAGATGTTGCAAAAGACATCTTCAAGAATTACAAAGGCAGCTAAATCATCAATTATTTTTGATCTATCCTTACTGGGCCAAGCATTCGTTTTGGAATTGCATCAAAAAATTCTTTTAACTCATTCTGCTTTTCAATGGGAATTGGGCCTGATTCTGCTGCATCAATCAATGTGATAGCATCATAATCCCCTTTTTTTGAATAATATGTTCTAAAAATATCGTTAGGACTTTTATGCAGAGCATTGTCAAAAAAGGTTGTGGTAACAATGTCAATTTCAGAAAAAGCCTTTTTTCCGGTAATAGTTTTCTGTTGTGGGGAATCATAATTTATTATTTGTATTTCTTTTTTAACAGTCTTGGTCTTTTTATCATAACTGCTTGAATCCATACCAGAAGCAAATTCTGTGAGATCATCTTTTTTGAAAAAAAGATAGGTATTGGTGTTAGTGTACTCATCTCTAGATTTTATTGCTCTGTATGCCGGTGTCCCGTCGGCCATTGTAACTTCTTCATATTCATAAGTCAGTACATTGCTCTTTTCTTTTCCGCTTATATCTGCGATTTCCAAATAATTTTTTCCGTTTATCACGACTGTTTTAGCTGAGACATATCCTTTTCCTGTCATCAAAAGCTTGTTGCATCCTGTGCCAGCAATTGTTGCAAATCCAGTAATGCTGTTTATGTTGACTGCAAATGCTGAAATTGACTGTGGAACAGAGCATACAGCATAAGTTTTGGGCATCCATTCCTCAGTTGATTCATCAACGCTGTATTTTCCATAACTCGTTGTGACTTCATCAGGATTGTTTGCATTCAGGCTTTCCTCAGTATTCAAGGCAATTTTTCCATTGCAGTATGTTTTGCTGTCGCTGCTAACTTTTTTTATACAGCCAGCCAATATTTCCTTATCTCCATTTCTATCAATTCTACCATTCTTCAAAACATCATATTTTATGCCGCTTTTCTCAACTGAAAAACCATCTCCTTTTGCATCAAATAATTTTCCGTCTTCGCTTATCCAAACAGCATTTCCCTTATAAGAATCATACAGACTTTCTTTTCCAGGGTCAAGGAGCAAAACTTGTTTGCCAGAAGGAACACTAATTATCACATTTCTTTTGTCATGAATTTCAACTTCTCCACCATAGATCATCAGCCCATCTTTTGTTTTGATGAAAGTAACATCATCGCTCAAAGATGTGAAATCAGTAGACCCGTATTTAAAATACGCACCTTGATTATGAACTGTTATTTTCCCGTCTTTGTAAGTTACTTCAGTGCCAGGAAAAACGACGCTTAATTTTTCATTTTCAAAGACATATGTGGCAGGTGCGCTTGAAATAATGTGTGCTTCAATTAGAGTTCCATTTTCATCAACCTTGAAAGTTCCTTCGCTAATCTTATCATAAACATTACCGCCTATTTTGAGCCCCTGCCCGCCATTTTCCTTAAATGTTATTGTTGTTATTCCTTTTTCAGATGTAACTTCCCATCCTTTTGGAATCCAATAGCTTCCTTCTTCAGCGTTGAGGCATTTGCTGATATCCATCCCTTGTTCTTTGGTTACGCCATTCAGCCCGCATTTTAATGTTTGTTTTTTCAAGTCAACTTCAGCAGAAGAAACTTTTTGACTGCCTATTTTTTCAAGATTTGCTTTTGCATTGGTGCATGATTCAATTCCTGCTTTTACCAATGGAGGCATGCTTTGCTTAAGAAGACACTCGATTGGATTTCTAAGGCACTCAGCATTATTAAAACCTGGAATTAATGAGATGAGCTGATTAAGAATAGTGCCTACTAAATTAGTCCCTGATAAAATAATATTCGCAGCACCCATGACATCTGAAATCTTACTTAAATCAACTGTAGAACCAATAACTGTCATTGCGCAATCTGTTCCGATGTTGAAAAACTTAGATTGTGTCTGCTCTGTTTGAGCAAGAACAGGAGAAGAAATCATTGCAATTAATAGAAAAAAAGCTGCTGTTAAAAAAATAATTTTTTCTTTGTTCATTTTATTTTTCCCGCGAATTTAAATTCATATATTTTGTCATTCAACAGCGACTTTGCATCATATACTGTATAAATGAGGCTGTCATTATAAAATCTCAGCTCGCCTGTAAATCCCCTTGCTGAAATAATATCAATCATGCAGCTCAAGCAGGGGCTTTGGGGATTTTTTGCCTGTTCTGCTATTATCAATTTGGCAGCATCATAGATTCTTCCAAGCCTTATGTTGAATTTCTTTGAAAAAAACTCTAATTTTTGAATTTCTCCTGATTTTTGGGTGACTGTAATCGGCCAGACTATATCTATTGTTACAGAATCATTTACAATTTTTGTTCTGCTAGAAACATTTCCAGAGCTTATATTTACATCTGAAAATGCGCTCCAATTATTGCAAAAAGCCACGTTTTCATTAAGAAAATTAGAAAATTCTGTCTCTAAAACAGACAAAGATGGGATTTTTTCTTTTCCAAAAGAATACCAGTATGCAATATCAATTGCTTCATAAGAAACTGTTTCATTTGGCGGAACAATATATCCTGCCTGCAGGCCCATTCCTTCAAGCCCTATTTTTGCTGTTGATTCAATGCATCCCTGAACATAATTCCTTACAGAAGCAGATGTTTTCTGCTGAACTTGCTGCTGGCTTGAGTTTATAAAATAAAAAGTCAGAATTACTGCTGCAATTATCACAGCAACAATAATAAACAAAGTGATTTGGGCTTTCTTGCCTCTTTTTATCATAAAGGTATACAGGATTCAAATCTTAAATAATTAACTAAATTAATCAATAAGCATCAGTAAGAATTTCATAATATGCCTGCGGATGCTTGCATGCAGGGCATTTTTTAGGCGCTTCTTTTCCAATGTGTATATAGCCGCAGTTTCTGCATTTCCATTTTACAACATGATTTTTTTTAAAAACAGAATGATTTTTCACATTTGCAAGAAGCATTCTGTATCTTTTTTCATGATGCTCTTCAACTTCTCCAATCTGCTTGAATGAATCTGCAATATCATTAAATTTTTCTTTTCTTGCGACTCTTGCAAATTCAGGATAAAGAATTCCCCATTCCTCTTTCTCGCCTTCAGCAGCTGCCAAAAGATTATCAGAAGTAATTGAAATTTTTCCTGCAGGATATTTTGCAGTAATCTCAACTTTTCTTCCTTCTAGATATTTGAAAAAAACTTTCGCGTGCTCTCTTTCATTCTCTGCTGTTTCAAGAAAAATTCCTGCAATCTGCTCGAATCCCTCTTTTCTTGCCACGCTTGAAAAAAAAGTATATCTGTTTCTTGCCTGGCTCTCGCCTGCAAAAGCCTTCAACAAATTCTTTTCTGTCTCACTTCCAGCAAAACCCTTTCTCAATTTACACTCCTTATGCTCCTACTCTTTTTCCTTCAATCGCAAAAAAACTTTTTAGTGCAGCGACATATTCCTCAAGCTCGCCTGCAACTTTATCTTCATACTGCTCAATTCTGCTTCTGATTACAAATCTGTCATAAGTTCCTCTGAGGAACTTTCCAAACGCATTTCCTTCCCATCTGTTTTCATAATCTTTCTCAAGATAGGCTGAAACTTTTATTTCAAACTGCCCTTTGTTCATTTTTATCTTGTTTCCTGACTCGTCTGTCATTTCCACAGTCGTCATGCCGACAATATGCCAGTCAACTTTCAGGAAGAATCTGAAATAATCTGAAATTTTCCTTTTTGCAATCCATTTAATCTCAACTTCCTTGCCATTTGGCTTTATTTTTTCAGAATAAGTTCTCTCTTCTACCCAATACTGATAATCTGTCAGCCAGGTATATGCTGTCTGGTAAACATCCTTAAAATCAAAAATGCCCGCATATTTGACTTTTTCTTCATAAATAAGATCTTTTTCAGACATTTTTCACTCTTTTATTTGATTGTTTATATTATTTAATTGAATAATATACAAGTGGAAAGAGCTATTTAAATATTTTTCAGTTAAGAATGCTCTGAATGAGTTAATCATTCAATAGCTTCAATATCTTTGCATGACTCACAGATTATCCTTCCATCAACATTATACAGCGGGCCGTAGCTTTCGCATTCCTCGCAAACACCCCATTTAATCCATCTTTCCTCGCCAGAAAGAACTTCTTTTTTTCTTCTTATTTTCTCTGCTTCCTCGTGAATATGCATTGTCTGCCTTGCTATTGCGAAAAGCGAAGGCTCTATTTTAAGAATATCTTTTATTGTAAGCATTCCTATAACTTGGTTGTCTGCAACAACAGGAAGCCATCTTAATTTTGTCTTGCTCATTATTAAAATTGCTTCAGAGAGATCGCGGTCAGGCCTGATTGCAACTATTTTTCTCATCATCAAATCCTTTGCTTTAACCCAAGAAAGATTTTTTTTCTTTGTCAATGCCCAGACAATATCCCGTTCTGTAAGAAGCCCTGTCAGTTTTTTATTCTCCATTATTATCAAAGAGCCTACTTTCTTGCCGGCCATCTCGCGGGCGCAGTCAGTGATGCTCATACCAGAATCTACAGAAACAAACTTTCGGGTCATTATATCACCCACCTTAACACCAATTTGCATTTTCTTAGCCTAAATTAAAAAAGCAAAAATATTTTTTAAGCACTTATACAATAGAAAATATATGATAAAAAGGATATAACAGAAAATATCTTTTTATTTTCTTTTTATTTTCTTCGCTTCTTTTGATTTTTCTGTAGCATACCTTTTGTTTATTATCACAGCAAAAGATATTATGACTGCAGCTATAATCATTCCTAGAATAAACTTGGTTTTGTCTGTCGTGGCCATCCAGCCCCTGGCAAATCCGAAAAATATCAAAATCAATCCGGCAAATGCAGTTCCTGCAGACAGGTTTATCATTGATGAAAGATAAAGGAATAAAAACAAGCTAACAAAAATAATGCAGACACCTATTACATTTGTAATCAGCAGGAAATTTTTAGCATAAATCTCATCATCCTTCTGGAATCTGTCATTGCATGCCTTGAATGCAGCTTCAGAAACATTGCTTGATTCGTTCAGCTGCGTTCCTGCAACAACATTGTAACAATCTCCAACAGTCATGCTTGGATTGCAGACCTGAATCTCAACGAGCTTTGGCTCTGTGCAGTTATAATCTTCAAAATGCGGAGCTGGATAAAATACATTTATTCCAAGAAGAACCACAATATAGAGTATTACAGCTATTCCAATTCCATAAACAACATTCATCACCCGAGCCATTTTTACAACTAACACAACCCATTCTAATTTAAAAAAGTATCTATATACTTTTATATATATGCTACAAAAGATATCTTGCAAAATATAGCAAATAAAGCATATTTCAAATAATAAATTAAAATAAAAACAAAAAACAAGGATAAAATTTATAAATAATTGAGCAAGTTAAAGAATACAAAGCTAGGGGAAAATGGTTGAAAATATACATAATGATTTAATTGGAAGAATAGAAGGGCAAAGCAGATTCCATCCTCCAATTGAAGCAGGCGGTTCAGACAGGCCCGCAGTTGAAAAAGATGCTAAGAATACTGAAAACTCTTTTTTAGAGATTTTGAAAATGGCATTTATTCCAGGATATACTTTTTATCGTACGAACAAAGACTTTAATGATGAAGCAATACCAAAAAAATACAGAGTTTGCGCAAGCATAGCAGTATCTGTGGGAATGGAATATATAAAATGCATTGGATTTTACAAATCTATTATAGATTTTTTTACAAAATAAAATGACAGACAAGCAGCCAATCTATATTCTACCAGAAAACGTCCAGAGGATGATAGGCAGAGACGCGCAAAGAAACAATATTCTTGCAGCTCGTTTAGTAGCAGACACTGTTAAAACCACTCTGGGCCCAAAAGGCATGGACAAAATGTTAGTCAGTGCAATCGGCGACATTGTCATCACAAATGATGGAGTCACAATTCTTGAAGAAATGGAAATTGAGCATCCTGCTGCAAAGATGATGGTTGAAGTCGCTAAGACTCAGGAAGAAGCTGTTGGCGATGGAACTACAACAGCAGTTGTTCTCGCAGGCAAGCTGCTCGAAAACGCAGAAAAACTTTTAGATCAAAAGATTCATCCAACAACAATCACAAAAGGCTACCGCATCGCAGCTGAAAAATCAAATGAAATCCTCAACCGCATTTCAACAAAAATAAACGCAAAAGATTTCAACTTATTGAAAAATATTGCAACTACTGCAATGACAGGAAAGGGCGCTGAGACTGCAAAGGAAAAATTATCAGAAATTATTGTAAATGCAGTGGCTACTGTTGCAGAAGAAACACCATCAGGAATTATAGTTGACAGTTCAAACATCAAAATTGAAAAAAAGAAAGGGCAAGGCATAGAAAATTCAGAACTGATAAAAGGAATTGTTTTGGACAAAGAACGCGTTTCTTCTGACATGCCATCATCTGTTCAAAATGCAAAAATTGCATTAATCGACACAGCCCTGGAATTAAAAAGCCCTGAGACAGACACTAAAATTCAGATTTCAACTCCTGAACAGCTTCAGGCATTTTTAGACCAGGAAGAAAGGCTTTTGAAAGCAATGGTTGAAAAAATAAAAAAATCAGGAGCCACGGTAATTTTATGCCAGAAAGGAATTGATGATGTCGCGCAATATTATCTTGCGAAATCAAACATCCTCGCAGCAAGAAGAATATCAAAAAACGACATGGAAAAGCTTGAAAAAGCAACAGGCGGGAAAATTGTTTCAAATTTGAACGAGCTTTCTGAAAAAGAGCTTGGCTTCGCAGGCTTGGTCGAGGAAAAAAAAGAAGGCGATGAATCATTATTATACATTCGTGACTGCAAAAATCCAAAAGCAGTCACAATTCTCATCAGAGGAGGAACAGAGCATGTTATTGATGAGATTGAGCGCGCAATAAAAGACGGAATTGGCGACTTGAGCGCTTCTTTGCAGGATGTAAAGATTGTCGCAGGCGGCGGAGCAATTGAAATAGAGCTTGCAAAACAGCTGAGACAGTTCAATCAGACTGTTTCAGGCAGAGAAAAGCTTGCTGTTGATGAATTTGCAAATGCCCTTGAATGCATCCCGGTAATTCTTGCTGAAAATTCAGGATTAGACCCTATTGACATTCTCACAGAATTAAAATCAAGGCACAGTTCAGACACAAATGCAGGCATCAATGTTTACAATGGAAAAATTGAAGACATGATGAAAAGCGGAGTCATCGAGCCATTGAGAATAAAAACCCAAGCCATCAAGAGCGCGTCAGAAGTCGCGACAATGATATTAAGAATTGATGATGTCATTGCCTCAAGCTCAAATAAGAACTCGGGCATGGGCAGGTCAAACCTGCCTAACTCACCTGAAGAATTTTAATTTCTAAAAATTTATTTTTAATTTGTCTTGCAATCGCGCAAAATCATTTTTGCAAAAACTTCCAGCATTTCAGGGTCAAATTCTATTCCAGACAACCGCCTCATTTCTTTGATTGCTCCTTCAGGACTAAACATCTTGTCCCTGTAGGGCCTAGGGTTTGTCATTGCATCATAAAGGTCTGAATTGCCAAGAATTCTTGCATAAAAAGGAATCTGGCCATCTTTTAATTTCTTGGGATATGCATGGGTCAAGCCATCATATTTTTCATGATGCGATTCAACTCCGTCAATTATATTGCAGACAACTCTGTTTCTCAGGATGTTCAAATCAGAAGCAGTGCGAAAAATTATTTTCGAACTTCCATCAGGATGAATTAATTTTGATTGCTGGAAATTTTTCATTTCCTCAGAGCTCATTTCCTCCTGCCTCTTCAAAAACATCCATTCAGGCCATCTTTTATCAATATCATGATATCTGCTTGCAAGCCAAACAGCATGCCTTTCAAGCTCTGGAAGTTTAAGTTCAACTGCAAGTTTCAGGCTAAGATCTGCAACATTTATTTCATGCCCTACAACATAAAGATTGTAGCAGGAATGCCCGCAGGTTTCCTGCTGTTTTTTGATAGTCTCTTGTTCAAATCCTGCAAGTTTTGCCTCAAGATTGTCTAAATCTTTAAAATCAAGATATAGGGTAAAGTCTCCAGAATTCCAAGGATGAGAGGCTGTTGGAGCCATTTTCAATAATTGGTTATATTGATTAAAAATTGAAAAACCGGGGGTTTAAATGCATTTCTTCACTGCTGAACATAGTTCAATTTCGTGATTTGCAAAGTTTTATAAACCTGAATTTTTTTGAAAATATCAGTATAAGGATGAGACACATCGATTTCTTATATAAATTTAGAAACATAAATATACAAAAGTTAGAAATTAGGAGGAATTTTTTAAATGGCATATAACGAAGGCGGAGGCTTTGGTAGAAACCGAGGCTTCAGAGGCAGAGGCGGAGGCGGATTTAGGCGTTTTCCAAGAGAAATGACTAAAATCAAGTGCAGCGAATGCGGCAAAGAAGCTGAAGTTCCGTTCAAACCTAGAGAAGGCACACCTGTCTATTGCCGTGACTGTTATTTCAAGAAAAAAGGAATAACACCAAGGCAACCAGCAGAAGAACAGAGTGGTGTTGAATCTGAGGCAAAAGCTGAAACAGAAAGCAAAGAAGAAACAGAAGAAAAGTTTTAGTGTCTAAATCAAATTAGATTTTAAAACAAATTTTCAACGTTGATTCAACGTTTTTATTTTTTATTTTTTATTTATTTTTATTTGATTGTATTTTTTATTTTAATTAAGTTCTACTAAGAAGTCTATCCTTCAATCTATTCACGAACTTGTTATGTTCGCAGATTAGCTCAGTATTTGAAAAATTTTAACAAGAGTTCACTAATCTGCTCAATGCGCCAGCCGAGGGTCGAACTCGGGTCCCCTCGTTGGCAACGAGGAATACTAACCACTGTACTACCGGCGCATAATCGCGAAAATCATTCAGATTTTCGGGATATAAGAAATCTTTGATTTCTTCTAGAAACCGCTGTTTCTTATGAGTTTCCTAAGAAACAGACTATTTTAAAAGTTTTTGAAATGAGCATTCTTTGATAATTTCTATTTTTTATTACCTAAATCTTTATAAAACAATAATTTCCGTATAGCTCAATGGACACAGACGTAAAAATAGCAATTATAGGAGGAGGGTTAGGAGGGCTCAGCTCTTCTTATCATCTCGCTGAAAATGGAATAGAAAAACAGATTATAATCGAGGCAGGAAAGCTGGGAAAAGGCTCTGATGACATAATGAGCGGAACCAACGGCCCGATAATTCCGGGGCATTCTAAAATAACCACATTCACTTATCCTTCTGATTATGATTCTTTTAAAAACAAGCTTGGAAAAGAAAAAGCAAAGACCTATGTTGAGTTTTCTTATGCAGGCAGGGAGATTCAAAAAGAAATTGCCAGAAAATTAGATCCATCCAGCGCAAGAGAGCTTGACACCCTAATTGTGGGAAAAGGGGAAGATTTTGAATTTCTGAAACGCGAGAAAGAACACTATGAAGAAATGGGATTTAATTGTTTTAAACCATATCCATCATCTCAAATTGCAGACATGTATAAAATTGATAAAAAAACATTTGACGGGGGCTTTTTGCTTGAAGGAGACGCTATAATTGACCCTGCGCAGTATATAGAAGCGCTTAGAAGAAAAGTGGATGAAAATGTGGTAATTATAGCAGAAAAAACAAAAGTAACCGGAATCAGGGAGCATAAGGACTGTGTTGAAATAGAAACTTCCAGCGGGGAGGTTATTACTGCAGAGCAGGCAGTGA
>Ga0210016_1000342_pt1 | contig 40728 bp, 30 predicted proteins | sample CryGeyCG2014_300_FD_185454 | JGI IMG/M metagenome (GOLD analysis project Ga0210016, IMG submission 185454) | Groundwater microbial communities from aquifer - Crystal Geyser CG02_land_8/20/14_3.00 (SPAdes) (version 2) | ecosystem: Environmental > Aquatic > Deep subsurface > Groundwater | place...
GACCTAAAAATCGAGATTGCCACGCTCCCTTTGGTCGCTCGCAATGACAACTCAAAGCAGAATCAAATGTCAAGGGATTTATGTGACACCACACTAGTATCCAGGATCCAGGATCTGTTTGGGGGTGATATGAAAGCGTGCGCGATAATCGTAGCTGCGGGAAAGGGCAAGAGATTTTCCGATGAGAAGGATTCCTACAAGCAGTTCCTGATGCTGGGCGGCAAGCCCGTGATATGCTGGTCGCTTGAGCTTTTTGAGAACCTCGCGGGCATAAGGGATGTGGTGATAGTGGCGCCGGATGACAGGATGGGTTTCTGCCGCAGCATCGCCAAGCGGCATAAATACGGGAAGGTGAAGGCGGTTGTGCCGGGCGGCAGGTTCAGGCAGGACTCGGTTTACAGCGGGCTGCTGAAGACCGCGAAGGACATAGACATAATCCTGATACACGACAGCGTCCGCCCGCTTGCGACAGCCGGGCTTGTGAGCCTGTGCATGGAGGAAGCGGTCAGGTGCGGGGCAGCTGTGCCGGCCGTGCCTGTGAAGGACACCGTAAAGCTGGGTAACAAGAAAATGTTCGTAGAGCAGACCATTGACAGGTCAAAACTCTGGTCCGTGCAGACCCCGCAGTGTTTCAAGCGCGCCGTGATAATAAAGGCGTATGACAAGGCCAGGAAGGACGGTTTTGTCGGGAGCGACGATTCAAGCGTTGTTGAAAGACTGCCGCACGAGGTGAAGATAGTCTCGGGTTCCGAGGAAAACATAAAGATCACCTATCCCGAGGATTTCACGCTGGCTGAAGCGATCCTTAAGCGCAGGGGAGCGTGATAAAATAAGTTGAAAGTTGAAAGTTAAAAGTTAAAAGTTAAATTCGTGGAAATTCGTGGTTATGAAGTAGTTATGTATTTGTTTAAAGGTTTAATGGATTAAAGGTTTCTGGGTCTAAGCCAAAGATTACTCCGTGTTTCCGTCCTTCCGCGCTTCCGTGGTAGTCTTTGGAGCAGTTTACATAGTTTATAGAGTTTACAAGTTTACATAGTCTGTAATTCGTGGGAATTAGTGGAAATTCGTGGTTAAAAGGCAGTCTTTAGTCATTTGTCAAAGCCAAAAATGTATTTTTTCGTGCTTTCGTGGTAAAATAGTATCTCTCTGTGTCCTCTGTGGCTAATAAGATGAAAAAACTCGGAAATATAAGTATTATCGGGGTGGGTCTGATCGGCGGTTCCCTTGGAATGGCGCTAAGAAAAAAGAAAGCGGCGTCCGGGGTTACCGGCGTCGGAAGGAACAGGGCGAGGCTGAGGAAAGCCGTGAGGCTTGGCGCGGTTGACAGCTGCACAACTGATCTCAGGGCCGGCGTAAGGGATGCGGATATCATCGTGATAGCCGCGCCTGTCGGCGTTATACAGGGGATCGTCAGCAGGATCCTGCCTTTCCTGAAAAAGGGCTGCGTGATCACCGATACGGGCAGCACCAAAAAGGCCCTTGTCGCAGATAAAATAAAACCGCGTTTCCCGAACGGAATTGGTTTCGTGGGCGGTCACCCGCTTGCCGGTTCTCAGCTTGGCGGCGTGGCAAACGCGAGATCAAACCTTTTTATCGGAACGGTCTGCGTGCTTACGCCTGTTCCCGGAACAGACCGTAAGGCGCTTGCCGCGGTTAAAAGGATGTGGGAGAGCGCGGGTGCAAGCGTGGAGCTGTTAAGCCCCGCAAAACACGACGAAGTCCTGGGGCTTACAAGCCACCTGCCGCATCTTGTTGCCGTGGCGCTTGTGCGGTCAGCCCTGGGCGCGGAAGGCGCGCAAAGGTTCATTGCGGGCGGGTTCAGGGATACGACAAGGGTCGCTTCCAGCTCAGGCGGGATGTGGAGGGACATATTCGTTTCCAACCGCGCGGGCGTGCTGAAAGCCCTTAAGAAATTCAGGTCCGAAATACTCAGGATAGAAGGCCTCATAAAGAGCGGTAACGGCGCTTCTCTGGCCAGGATACTCGATTCAGCCAAAAGATCCCGCGACGCGGTCTTTAAGACCTAAATCAAAATTCAGTTTACAAAGTTTATATAGTTTATAAAGTTTACAGAGTTGAAATTCGTGCAAATTCGTGTAAATTCGTGTAAATTCGTGGTTAAAAAGGTAGTTATTAATTATTTGCCAAAGCCAGATATTTCTCTGTGTCTCTGTGTCCTCTGTGGTTAATTAGTATAATCACCGTAATCATATGCAAAAAAAACTAGTGATCGCTATCGACGGCCCCGCGGGCTCGGGTAAAAGCACGGCGGCAAAGCTTGTTGCCGCAAGACTCGGTTACCTTTACCTGGACACGGGCGCAATGTACCGCGCTCTCACCCTGAAGGCAATGGAAAAGGGAACCGATATGAAAAGCGGCAGGGCGCTTGCCTTGCTTGCCGCAAGGACCAGGATCTCTCTCAGGGACAGGAAGGTATTCCTTGACGGCAGGGATGTGTCCGGCAGGATAAGGGACCCGGAGGTGAGCAGGAATACTCACTACGTATCCGTTGTTCCGGGCGTCAGGGCGAGGATGAAGGTCCTGCAGAGGAAAATGGGCGGGAAAGGCGGGATCGTCGCAGAGGGCAGGGATATAGGCACCGTTGTATTCCCTTCTGCTGACAGGAAATTTTTCCTGGTTGCTTCTCCCAAAGAGCGCGCCAGGCGCAGGCACAAAGAGCTGAAGAAAAAAGGTTTCCCGGACAGCTTCGGCAAGGTCTTAAGAGAAACCCTGGAAAGGGACAGGATGGACAGCACAAGGAAGATAGCCCCGCTCAGAAAAGCGGACGACGCGGTCCTGGTAGACACCACAAGGATGAAGATCGCGGAAGTCGCGCGCCGCCTCCTTGAAGCAGTCATGAGCCATGAGTAAAATCAATTATGAATTATGAGTTATGAATTATGAATCAACAGCAAGGAATTAATTTAAAATAATCACCGTAATCATCATTAAAAAAATCACCGTAATCGGTATTATATGATAAGAACCGAGAAGGCGCACATAAGGCGGGTTTCATTTACGATCCTGCATTTTTTCTTAAGGATTATCTGCAGGATATATTTCAATATGGATGTGATCGGCAGTGAAAACATACCACGGAACGAGCCGCTCATATTCGCTGCCAACCATAATAGCAATATGGACCCTGTGCTCATGGGTTTAGCGTACCACCGCGAATTCCGCTACATGGCGAAGAGAGAGCTCTTCAGGAACGTTCTTTTCAGGTGGCTTATAGTTTTTTTCGGCGCCTTTCCGCTCAACCGCGGCACTGTTGACAGGACCGCGATAAGGCTGGCGATATCGTTCCTGGAAAAGGGTGAGCCGGTCCTGTTCTTCCCTGAAGGCACCCGGGGCGACGGCAGCCATATACAGGAAATAAAATCCGGCACCGGGTTTATCATATACATGGCGAAGGTCAGGGTAGTGCCCGCGGTAATAAGGGGCTCTGAAAAGGTAATGCCCAAAGGCTCAAAGATGATCCTGCCCCGCAAAATTACCGTAAGGTTCGGCAGGCCCCCGGAACTTGAAAAATATTTCAAAATGCCCGGATGCAGGCAGACCTACGACCTGATCACCGCGGAGGTCCAGTCAGCCATGCGCTCCCTATTCGCTGAAACTTAAATAATCACCGTAATCATTAGTTAATAATCACCGTAATCATTCATATGAGGATAAAACTAGCAAAAAATATCGGGTTTTGTTTCGGGGTGAAAAGGGCTCTCTCGCTTACTCTTAAGGCGCTTAAGGAGAATCCGGGCAAGACCATTTACACGCTTGGTCCCCTTATACATAACCCCCCGGTGGTAAGGGACCTTCAAAAACGGGGCGTGAAGGTCATAACATCCGCGGCTTACGCGGGCAGGGGCATATTCGTGATCCCGTCCCACGGGCTTGCGCCCGCGGTTGTCGGAGCGGCCCGTAAAAGGGGCGCGAAAATTTTAGACGCGACCTGCCCTTACGTGCTGAGGAGCCAGAAGATAGCGTCCGGGCTCGCGGCGGACAATTACCACGTCATTATCGTCGGGGAAAAGTTCCACCCGGAAATAAAGGGAATAATCGGCAGGATCGGCAGGGCCGGCACGGTGGTGAACCGTGCCGCGGACCTTCGCAGATCCCTGCCTTACAGGAAAAAGATCGGAGTGATCGCCCAGACAACGGAGTCGCTGTCCAGGTTCAGGGACATAGTGGCGGTCCTGCTCGGGAAGAGCTCCGAACTCAAAGTCTGCAATACCCTATGCGTTCACACCCTGGACCGCCAGAAGGAAGCTGTGGATCTGGCGGGAAAGGTGTGCGCGATGATAGTAGTGGGCGGGCGCAACAGCGCCAATACACGCCGCCTGTTCGAACTCTGCAGGAAAAAGGTCCCTGCTTTCCACATAGAGTCGGCAGGCGAGCTTGGGCGCGGTACAAGGGTCCTCAGCGCTTTAAGGAAAGTCCTTAAGCGCGGGGACAGGGGTTGCGGTCCGCATCAACGGTCAGGGGTTGGCGTTGTTTCGGGAACTTCTACGCCGGACGTCTCGATAAGGGAGCTGGTGGAGAAGATCCGTGACCCGCGTTGCCGGCGGCAGCACTGCGAGGGATGCGCGTAATTTTGTCGGCAGGCTTTTTGGAATGCGGGCACGGAAACGGCCTTACGGCCAGGGAGGTTTAGAAGACAGGTAAATGGAAAAGATGGAAGACATGAAGAGGGAGTACGAGGAGACTCTGGGAAGGGTCAAGACAATCAAAGAAGGCAGCATCATAATGGGCAAGGTTGTCTATGTGGATACCAAGGAAGTGATCGTGGACGTCGGTTTCAAGTCAGAGGGCGTCCTTCCCTTGGCGGAGTTCAGAAGGAAAGGAAGGAAGGGCGCGGCTGCCGTAAAGCCGGGCGACGAGATCGAGGTGCTTTTTCTGAACAGGGAGGACGAAGCCGGAAGGCTTCTGCTCTCCCACGAAAAAGCCCTTATAATACAGGGCTGGAAGAAGATCCAGGATGCTTATCAGGCTAAGAGCGTTATCGAGGGAAAGATCATTTCCGAGAGGAAGACGAATGACGGCAAGGTGGCGGGTTTCACGGTCGAGGTGGACGCCATCAGGGGTTTCCTTCCTTTTTCCGCGGTTGACATCGATAAGGTTACCAACACCCGGGAATACATAGGTAAGATCTTAGAGCTCAAGGTTTTGGAGATCGACCAGAAAACGCACAACGTTGTGTTTTCCCGCAGGGTGCTGCTTGAGGAGCGTAAGGAAAAGCAGAAGGAAAGGCTTTTCATGTCGCTGAGGGTCGGCGAGATATGCGAGGGCACGGTCAAGACCCTTGCGCCGTTTGGTGCATTTGTGGATATAGGCGGCATAGACGGCCTGGTCCGGCTTAACGATCTCAGCTGGGGCAGGAAAAAACCCGAGGAAGTCGTGACGGTCGGTCAGAAGGTCAAGACGATCGTCCTGGATTTCGACAAGGGGACCGGGAAGATAGCGCTGGGCCTGAAACAGCTGAAGCCCGACCCGTGGGAAGGCATTGCCGGCAAGTACGCTGTCGGCCAGAAGATCAAGGGCAAGGTCGTGAAGATCGCCCCGTTCGGCGCATTCGTGGAGCTTGAGGAAGGCATCGAGGGGCTTGCAAGGCTGGAAGATCTCACGTGGGACCGCGCGGCGAAATCTCCCTCGGAAATATTCAAAGAAGGGGATACCGTTGAGTTCCAGGTGCTCACCCTGAACAAGGAAGAGAGAAAGCTGGGCCTGGGCCTGAAGCAGATACTGCCTGATCCCTGGGTGATAGCGAGCGAAAAATACCCTCCGGGCACGAAAGTGAAAGGCAGGGTGGTGAAACTTACCTCGTACGGCGCGTTCGTCAAGATAGACAACGGAGTTGATGGGCTTTTGAGGATAAAGGACATTTCCTGGACAAAGAAACTGAAGCATCCGTCCGAGCTGCTCATAAAAGGCAAGGACATAGATGCTGTCGTGCTGCGGGTGGACAGGGAAACGAAGAAAATAGCGCTGGGCATGAAACAGCTGGAGCATTCCCCGTGGGACGATTTCCGGAGGGGGATGCACGTTAAGGGCAAGGTCACCAAAATAGACACTTACGGGGTTGTAGTCCAGCTGGACGCTGAAGCGGAGATAGATGGGTTTATCCATGTTTCCGAGCTGAGCACGAAATTCATCGAAAAACCTTCCGACGTTGTTTCTCTGGGCCAGGAACTTGATGTTAAGGTTATCGGGGTCAGCCCCAAGGACAAGAAAGTGGAACTCAGCCTGAAAGGATTCACGGTTGACCAGGAAAAGGCCGAGGTTAGCACTTTCATAAACACCCAGGAAAAAGATACGTTTACCCTCGGCGACATCCTGAAAATGCAGAAGGAAAAGAAAGGCAATAAATGAAAAAGGTGGTGCAGTTCGGCGCAGGCAACATAGGCCGCGGTTTCATGGGCCAGCTGTTCTTTGAGTCCGGGTACGAGACTGTGTTTGTGGATGTCAAAGAGGAAGTGCTGTCCCTGCTCAACGAAAAGCGGCAGTACGCGCTGAGGATAGTCGGGAACAAGCCGCAGGAAATAACGGTTAAAAACGTCCGCGCAGTGAATTCAAAGGATGCCGCGGCCGTGGCCGCGGAGATCGCCTCGGCTGACCTTCTTGCCACCGCTGTAGGCGCAGGCGTCCTGAAATTCATAGCCCCGCTTATCGCGAAAGGCTTTGAAAAAAGGCTCGCGGAAGGGAACAAGGTTCCCCTCAATATAATAATCTGCGAGAACCTGATGGATGTCAGGAAGATCTTTAAAGATATGGTCTTTAACGATCTTTCAGACCAGGGCAGGAAAGAAGTTGAGGCGAAGCTTGGTTTCGTGGAAGCGGTTGTGAGCCGCATGGTGCCTGTTATCCCGGAAGAACTTTCCCGCAAGGATCCTTTGCTTGTTCTCGCGGAAGCGTACAAGGAACTGCCTGTTGACAGGCCCGGGTTCAGGGGCGAGATCCCCAAAATAACCGGCGTGATACCCATAGACAATTTCCACGCGTATGAGGAAAGGAAGCTTTTCACGCACAACGCGGGCCACGCGATATCCGCTTACCTCGGCTACAAAAAAGGATACACGTATATCTACGAGGCTGTGAAGGACAAAGAGATACGCGGGATCGTGCTGGGAGCTGTAATGGACGAATCGGGCAAGGCGCTCATAAAGAAGCACGGGTTCGCGCCGGCGGATTACCAGGCTCACGTTAACGATCTGCTGGAAAGGTTTGCAAACGTTTCCCTGGGCGATACGGTCGCGAGGGTAGGCAAGGACCCTGTAAGGAAGCTGAAGCCCACGGACAGGCTTATCGGCGGGGCTAAACTCGCGCTCGAATATGGGTTGAAACCCATTAATTTCGTGAAAGGCATAAAGGCAGCGCTTTCTTACGACAACCCGGATGATAAGGATGCGCAGAGCCTGCAGGCTCTGCTTAAAACAAAGGGAGTTGACGCGGTCCTGCAGGATATCTGCGGCCTCACCCCCGGCGAAGAACTATACAACTTAATTATGAATTATGAGTTATGAGTTATGAGTCAACTGCATGGAGTTTATTTAAAATTCCACCTGCATTTTTTAATTAAAATAATTCCTTCATTCATAATTCATAACTCATAATTGTCATTAACACTTACTCGGGAGGCTTAAATGAAGTTCTTCATCGACACGGCGGACGTGAACGAGATCAGGGAAGCGGCTGAGCTGGGCGTGATAGACGGTGTCACAACGAACCCCTCGCTCATTTCAAAGACAGGGAAGAAGTTCCTGGACGTGATAAAGGAGATCACCACGATAGTGGACGGCCCCATAAGCGCTGAAGCGGTCAGTTTAAAGAAGGACGAGATCATCGCCGAGGCAAGGGAGCTTGTAAAGATCCACAGGAACATAGTCGTGAAGGTCCCTTTCATCCCCGAGGGAATGAAGGCGGTCAAGGTTCTCAGCAAGGAAGGCATAAAGACCAACGTCACGCTTGTTTTCAGCCCCAACCAGGCACTCATCGCGGCCAAGGTCGGCGCCAGTTACGTCAGCCCGTTCATCGGCAGGCTTGATGACATAAGCCACGTAGGCATGGACCTGGTCAGGCAGATAGTAACGATCTACAGGAACTACGGGTACAAAACCGAGATAATAGTCGCAAGCGTCCGCAATCCCGTGCACGTGCTGGAAGCCGCGCTTGCCGGCGCGCACGTCATAACGATCCCGTTCAGCGTGGTACAGGGCCTGTTCAAGCACCCGCTTACGGACGCGGGCGTGAAAAAATTCCTTGAGGACTGGGAAAAAGTCCCGAAATAAATACTTTCCACTGAAGTTTTTTAACCACGAATTAACACTAATTTCCACGAATTAAACCTGATAATTTTATTACACAAACACTATATTGTAATTAGTGATAATTCGTGAAAATTCGTGGTTAAAATTAGGTGGTAAAGTGGAAATCATTGGAGGGTGTATGAGAGCCGCTGTGCTGGAAAAGATCGAGGATTTTCAGATCAAGGATGTGCCGGACCCCAGGCCGGGCCCGGAGGAGCTGGTCATAAAGATAGGGGCGTGCGCTGTGTGCGGGACCGACATAAAGGTCTTTCATTCCGGGCACAAGCACATAGTTTTCCCCAGGGTTACGGGTCATGAGCTTTCAGGCGAAATAATTGAGGTTGGGAAGAACGTGTCCGCGTTCAGGAAAGGCCAGAGGGTAGCGATCGCCCCGGCTGTCCCGTGCGGGGAGTGCTATTACTGCCGCAGAGGTTTTCAGGGAATGTGCGATGACCTTACGGCAATAGGCTACCATTATGACGGCGGTTTCGCGCAGTATATGCGCGTGCCTGAGCGCGCGGTCAGGAACGGGTGCGTTAACGTTCTGCCGGACAACCTTTCCTATGAGGAAGCCGCGATCGCGGAGCCGCTTGCCTGCGTTATCAACGGCCAGGAGCTCTCGCCCGTGAAGCTGGGCGACATAGTTGTTGTCATCGGCTCGGGTCCCATAGGAAGTTTCCACCTTGAGCTCGCAAGGTCAAAAGGGGCGAGCAAGACAATTCTTTCCGAGGCAGCGCAGGAACGGCTGGACGCGGCGAAAGTGCTTGGCACGGCTGACATCTACGTGAATCCCGCTTCCGAGGACCTTGTAAAGCGCGTTATGGACGAAAGCAGCGGCAGGGGAGCTGATGTGGTCATTGTTGCCTGTTCTGTGGGTAAAGCCCAGGAACAGAGCCTGCAGCTCGTGGCGAAACGCGGCAGGATCAATTTCTTCGGAGGTCTGCCGAAGGACAAGCCGTTCATCAATTTTGACTCAAACCAGATACATTACAAAGAATTTTCCGTAGTCGGCACGCACGGCTCCGCGCCCAGGCACAACCAGACAGCGCTCAGCCTTATAAGCGAGGGAAAGATAAAGGCGAAGAAATACATCACCAAGATCCTTCCGCTGGACAAGATCCTGGAAGGCATAATGACCGTCGAAAAAGCCCAGGGGTTCAAAACGATCATTAAACCTTAAATACAGTCATTAGTCATTTGTCATTAGTCATTTGTTTAAAAGCGTGTCAACGCAGCAGCAAGGTTTTTTTATTGTGTAGGGCAAACCTTTTCGTAGATCCGCCAATCTTGATGGAGGAAGGTTTGCGTGTTTTGGGAGCAGGAGGTAAATTTATTATCGCTGTAATCGGGCAGTTTATCGCTGAAATCATATTTTAAGGAGAAAGGAGAAACGCATGGAAGAAGTGAACGTGAAGAAGGAAGAGGCTGCGAAGCTTCTGAGGCAGATGTACCAGATAAGGTTCTTCGAGGACAAGATAATGGAGCTGCTGGGGCAGAATGTGATAGACGGCGGCTCCCACCTGTACGCGGGCGAGGAGGCTGTTGCCGTAGGTTCCTGCGCGGGGATACGGCCGGATGACTGGATAGCCAGCACCCATAGGGGCCACGGCCACGCCATAGCGAAGGGCGGCGTGATATCAGAGCTCATGGCCGAGATCTTCGGTAAGGTCACAGGCTGCTGCAAGGGTAAGGGCGGTTCCCTGCACCTATGCGACCCGGCCACGCGCAACCTCGGGGCGACCGGGATAGTCGGGGCTAACATACCAGTGGCGGTAGGAGCGGCGCTCGCGCTCAAGAAAGACAAGAGCGAGAACGTTGTGCTCTGTTATTTCGGGGACGGCGCGATAAACCAGGGCGTGTTCCACGAGTCAATGAACATGGCGGCGGTGTGGAAGCTACCGGTCTTATTTATATGCGAGAACAACCTTTACGGGATGTCCGGCGCCGTAAACAGGGTCACCACGACCAACGATCTTTACACGAGGAGCAGCGCCTACGGGGTTCCCGGGGAAGCGGTTGACGGGATGGACGTGCTCGCCGTGAAAGAGATAGTGATGAAATACGCCGAAAAGGCGCGCAAGGGAGAAGGGCCTTCTCTTATAGAGTGCAAAACGTACCGCTATTACGGCCATTCGCGCTCGGATCCCAGGGCTTACAGGACCAAGGACGAGGAAAAGGAATGGCAGGCTAAAGACCCTATACTGAAATTCAGAAGTAAAGTAATTCTTGCCGGAATAATTTCCGAAGCCGTGTGCGATGATATACGGGCTGAGGTGAAACAGGAGATAGAGGACGCGGTAAGGTTCGCGATGAACTCGCCCTGGCCCAAGCCCGAGGAAGTCACCGAAGATCTGTTTGCTTAAAATAAAATTTCCACGAAATACGAAAACAGGATTCAGCCACTGAGGTCTTTTAACCACGAATTAACACTAATTTCCACGAATAGAACCTGATCGTTTTTTACACAAACATTATATTGTAATTAGTGATAATTCGTGAGAATTCGTGGTTAAAATCAAGGGGTAAAAGTTTTTCGTGTCTTCGTGGTAGAAGTATTGGAGGCTAAATGCGCGAGATAGCTTACTGGCAGGCGTTGAACGAGGCGTTGCAGGAGGAAATGGAGAGGGACCCGAACGTGTTCCTGCTCGGGGAGGACATAGGAGTGTACGGAGGCGCGTACGGCGTCACAAGGGGCCTGCTTGAAAAATACGGGCCTGAAAGGGTCATGGACACCGCGATCTCGGAATCCGCTATCACGGGCGCCGCGATCGGCGCCGCGATGATGGGAAAACGGCCTGTCGCGGAAATAATGTACGTTGATTTCATGGGCCAGGCAATGGACCAGCTGTGCAACCAGGCCGCGAAGATAAGGTACATGTTCGGCGGGAAATTCAAGGCTCCGATGGTAATGCGCACCGAAGGCGGTGCAGGCAGGACGCTTGGCGCCCACCATTCGCAGAGCCTGGAGCACTGGTTCACAGGCATCCCGGGCCTGAAAGTGGTCATGCCTTCTACGCCCGCGGACGCGAAAGGCCTGCTCAAGGCGAGCATCCGGGACGATAACCCCGTCGTGTTCATAGAGCACAAGATGCTTTACAAGGAGAAAGGCCCTGTCCCTGACGGGGACCATGTTGTGCCGCTGGGAGTCGCGGACGTGAAAAGGCAGGGGAAGGACGTTACCGTTGTTTCGTATTCCCGGACGGTGCTTGTCGCGCTTGAAGCCGCGAAAATCCTTGAAGCTGAGGGGATAGACGTTGAGGTCATCGACGTCAGGACCCTTGCCCCGCTTGACATAAAGACTATCGTGGATTCCGTGAAAAAAACAAACCGCGCGGTCGTCGCCCACGAGGCGTGCAAGACAGGCGGGTTCGGCGGCGAGATAGGGATGCAGATAATCGAGAACGCGTTCGATTACCTTGACGGCCCGGTTAAAAGGGTGGCAGCGATCGACGTTCCCATACCGAAAAGCCCGGTGCTCGAGCAGTACGTTATACCCACGAAAGACAGCATTATCAAGGCAGTGAAAGAAGCGCTGGCATAAAAAATATAAATATATCTCAAAACTCAAAGCGCAAAGGTCAAAGGTCAAAGCTGAAATTCCATAGATTTGCGATTTGCGATTTGACCTTTGAGTTTTGACCTAATTTTTGGAGGGAAACATGGTTACCGAAATAAAGCTGCCCAAGCTGGGCGAAACAATGGAAGAGGGAACGATCTCCAAATGGCGTAAGAAAGAAGGCGAGAAGGTCGAGAAAGGGGAGATACTTTTTGAGGTCATGACAGACAAGGCGAACTTCGAGGTCGAAGCGCCTGAAAGCGGCATAATAAGGAAACTGCTTGTCAAGGAGGAGGATGTGGTGCAGGTGACGAAGACCATAGGTTACATCGCCTCCTCGATGGATGAATCTATTCCGGATGCATCAGTTCCTGATGCACCCATTCCGGCCGCTCCTGCCCCGGTACCTTCGGCGGCTACGCCTTCGACACCTTCGGCTCCGCCTTCGGCAGGTGACAGGATCAAGGCATCACCTCTTGCCAGGCGGCTTGCTGAGGAAAAAGGCATAAATCTATTGAATATAAAAGGCACAGGTCCGGGCGGAAGGATAGAAAAGGAAGACGTGCTTGCCGCAGGTGTCGCAGGTGCCGCGGGCGCAGGCCCTGTAGCGGCCCCGATGTTACATCGGGACAAGATCAAAGAGGAAGTTTCTGGTCCCGAAGGCGCTGTCACGATACCTGCCACAGGCATACGCAAGATAATCGCTGAGAGGATGCTGCAGTCCAAGCTCACGGTCCCGCATTTCTACCTGACCGTTGAGGTGGATATGACCGTTGCCAGCGAGATAAGGGAGCAGATGAAAAAGGAAAAGCAGTTTTTTTCGCATAACGACCTGATAATCAAGGCCGCGGCGAACGCTCTGCGCGCGATGCCGGTTGTCAACGGCTCGTTCATTGGCGACAGGATACTTATTAATCCCGCAGTTAATATCGGTATCGCGGTTTCAAGGACCGGGAAGTACAAGGATTCGTCCGGGGCTGAGACAGAGCTTTTCGAGCTCGTGGTCCCTGTGCTGAAGGACGCCGACAAGAAAACCGTCCTGCAGATTGCTCCGGAGTCAAAGGAGCTTATCCAGAAGGCGCGCGACAACAAGCTCAGCCTCGCTGAGCTTTCAGGGGGCACTATAACGCTTTCGAACCTCGGCACCATGGGAGTGGACGTTTTCAACGCGATAATCAACCCGCCCCAGGCAACGATACTGGCGTTCGGCGAGATAAAGAAAAGGCCGGCGGTTGTCAACGACGCGGTTGTAGTGCGCCAGATAGTAAAGCTTAATTTGTCCTGCGACCACAGGATAGTGGACGGCGCCCTTGGCGCCCAGTTCCTGAAAAAGATAAAGGAAACTCTTGAAAACCCGAAATCCATACTTTAAAGTTTACAAAGTTTACATAGTTTACAGAGGGTAGGTTTAGTAGGGCAAACCTTTAGGTTTGCGAGGTTAAGGCAGCTCCATTTTAAATCCGTGTTAATCCGTGCCGGAGAGCCATCGACCCAGTTCTGGTTCGTAGGCCCCAGCGTTATGGTTTCGCAGAAACCCGCAGGGGCTAGTTCGTGGTTAAAACTCTGTGTTCTCTGTTGTTACGGTATTTTTAAATTCATAGTTTAAGAGAGGTGAGTATGAAGCATTTTGTGATTTGTTTTTTGCTGTTCGGTTCAGTGGTTTCTGCGGCGTACGCCGCAAACCCCACCGTGCACGGCCTTCCGCCCCCGGCAAAGCCCCAGAGGGTCAGCGCGGCTGAGGGATTTCCCCCTCTGCCTCTTCCCGTTGTCCCTATGAGGCGCTCAGAGCAGAAACGCCCGCCCCAGCCCCTGGCACTGGCGACCAAGGTAAAATACGGCACAGGCGAGCAGTGGCGCGGCACCATAGCCGATCTCAAACAGCTTCTCGCGTACGCTTCGCCCAGGCTGAACATTTCCTACACGACCAACGAAATGTCTTTGAAGGAATTCTCGTTCGATCCCAAAGTCCTTCCCGTGATGTATTTCACCGGCCACCAGCGCTTCCGTTTCAGCTCGGACGAGATAGAGAAAATGCGCCAGTACCTCGCGAACGGCGGCACTATAATCGGCAACGCCTGCTGCGGCAACGTTATTTTCTCCGCGTCCTTCAAGGACGAGATGCAGAAGATACTTCCTGACAGGCCTATGGTGGTCCTGCCTCCTGACCATCCGATCTACGCCTCCTATTACACCATCGAGAAAGTGAATTACCGCAAGCCGGAACCCGGCCAGTCTGCAGCGGATGCTCCGGCTATCCAGGCAGCTCCCAATTTTGAAGGCATAAACGTGGGTTGCCGCACCGCGGTCATCCTGAGCAAAGCGGATATTTCGGCCGGGTGGGACGAGCTTATAGTCCCCACTGCCGAGTTCCTTATCGAGCCGGATGACGCGCTGAAACTCGGAACAAACCTTATGGCGTACTGCCTCGCGTTCCACCAGGCAGCCCAGCAGTATACCAAAACCCCTGTTTACGAGGACGTTGAAAGGGAAAAGGGCGGCGAGTTCATTTTCGCGCAGGTAATGCACGGCGGTGACTGGGACCCCCACGCCGGGGCCGTTTCCAGGTTCATCCAGAAAATGAAGGAAAGTACTTCAAGCGACGCGAAACTGCGCCGCGTGAAGGTTGACCTTGCCAGCGCGGACCTTTTCTCGTACCCGTTCCTTTACATGACCGGCCATTACGATTTCAAGTTCACCTCCCAGGAGATCTCCAACCTTGCCAGTTACCTGAAAAAAGGCGGTTTCCTGTTCGCCAATGCCTGCTGCGGCAGCGCGGATTTTGACATCGCTTTCAAGCGGGAGATGAAAAGGGTGCTTCCCGGCTTTGAAATGAAAGCCCTTGGAACGTCCCATTCGATATTCGATTCATTCTACACGATACAAAAGGTCGCCTACACCCAGAAAGTCGAGCTTGCCAGTCCCGGTTTTTCGTCCCCGTATCTGGAAGGCATAGACATAGAGGGCGGCACGGCGGTTGTTTACAGCCCTTACGGCCTTGTGTGGGACGAGCAGGTCCGGCCTTACAGCCTCGCGGTCATGCCCGAAGACAGCCTCAGGCTCGGCATCAACACCGTGGTTTTTGCCCTTTCCCATTAATTTAAATGCAGTCATTAGTCATTTGTCATTAGTCATTTGTTTAAAAGCGTATTAAAGTGTCAACGCAACAGCAAGGATTTTTATCGTAACTCAGGGCTTCAGCCCTGATATTTCGTAGGGCAAACCTTTAGGTTTGCGTATTTTGATTTTCGGAGTAGGGGCTTTAGCCCCGTTGTTTTATGAGTAGTAGTTTTTAACAAATTACAAATGACCAATGGCCAATGGCCGATGAATAAACCATGGAAAGCGTTAAGTTATACGAGACAAATCTTACCTTGCCCGCATACAAGATGCGGGAGGATTATAAAGAACCCGCCTTTTGCGGCCACGGACTGAACAACCGCAGTGTATATCCCTATACCTACCAGGGAAACCTTACAAGAATAAAAGCAACAAAAACATTCAGGGCATTAATTATTGAAAACAAATATTTGAAAATAACCATGCTGCCGCAGCTTGGGGGTAGGATCTACTCGGTTTTCGACAAAAAGAAGAACGAGGAGATGTTCTACAACCCAGGCGCCATAAAGCCCGCCCTTATCGCCATACGCGGCGCCTGGATATGCGGGGGAGTGGAGTTCAACTCCGCGATCATCGGCCATTCGGTCACAACTATGTCCCCTCTTAACTGCCTGCGCGTTGAAAAGTCCGCGGCCGGCGCCAGCGTTACGGTTGGCGACATAGAGCGCAACTTCCGCACAGAATGGCAGGCGAAAATAACCCTGCGTCCCAATAAGCCGTTCTTTGAAACAGAGATAAAGATAAACAATCCCACCCCTTTTCCCGCGCCAAGCTATTTCTGGACCAACACCGCTCTTCCGTGCAACGATTACGTCCAGATCTTTTATCCCGCGAAAAAAATACGTATAGGCTGGGCAGGCAAAATAGATTTTCCCTTTAACCACGGCATTGACATGAGCTGGATACGGAACTACATCCACCCGTCTGATACCTACGCCCTGGGCATAGAGAAGGACTGGTTCGCGGTTTACGACCACCAGCGCGAAGCCGGGGTCGTGAACGTCGCTGACCGCAGGAAATGCAGGGGCAGGAAGATCTTCACCTGGGGCAGGTCGGATGACAATAACACCTGGAAGGACCGGCTCAGCGAAGACCACACCCTTTACATCGAGATGCAGAGCGGCATGTTTGAGACCCAGCACGAAACCGGGCTTATCCGGCCCGGGCAGACGATCTCCTGGAAGGAAAAGTGGTACCCGTTCTGGGGCGCTCCAAAACCCATTGTAAGGGAAATGCAGAATTATTATATTAAAGCAATGAAGCGCGCCAGGAAAAAGAAGAAAATGCCTGCGCCGAAGCCTCCTGCCCGGAAGAAAATAGACCTGTTTGAGGAAGGCGTGAAGGATTACAGGCTTGGTTGTGACGGGGATGCCGAGGCGAAATTCAGGAAAGCGTTGAGGAAGGACCCCAAGAATCCGGCGCAGCTCCTGCTGTGGCTTGGTATTATATATCTTAAGCAGGGGCTGTTTAAAAAAGCCAAAAATATGTTTAAAGCTTGTCTTCAGAAAGATAGAAGTAATAAAGAGGCAAAGCATTATCTGTGTCAGATCAGTGTCAAAAAAGTCTCTAAAGGTCGTTTTCTTTGGAACGACCCGAAAGATCTCTGTGCTCCGGGCATCGATCCCTCTGCCGAGCTCTATCTTGAGCTCGCTTCAAGGCGCCTGAACGCGAAAGAATACAGCATGGCGCGGTATCTCCTGCTTGAATATGTGATGAAATGCGGGACAAAAATAGGCGTTAACCCGATGGCGTATTATTACCTCGGATCTATAACCGACAACAAAGACGCCGCTCTTGTTTATTATGAACTGGCTGAGAAAATGAAATCTGATTTCGTATTCCCGCACAGGACAGAAGAGATAGAGATCCTCAGGAAAGCCTGCAAAACCGCAGGCCCGAAATGCCGCATGGCGCGTTATTATCTGGGCAGCCTTCTTTATTCTAAGGGCAGGCCTGAAGAAGCACTAAAAGAATGGAAGACATCGGAGAAACTGGGAAACAATGATCCCGTGCTTTTACGCAACATCGGTTACGCGCTGTGGAGATGGAAGGGGAACAAGAGCGAAGCCAAAAGATATTATCGCAGGGCTCTTTCCCTCGGCGGCGGAACGGGGCTTCAGACGTTCGATGAGTTTGACGACCTTTGCAGGACGACAAAGGATCGAAAGGTTGCTCTGAAGATCCTGAACAGCGTGCCCATCGCCCTGAAGAACAACGAATTCATAAGAAAACGGCTTGCCAGGTGGTATCTGAAGAAAGACCCGGATAAAGCCATAGAATTGCTGAACGAAAAGACATTCTATTTCCCGTCCGAAGGCGAGCGGACAGTTGCGAATCTGCTTCAGCGCGCCTACTTTAATAAACTGAAGTCCACAGTCCACGGTCCATAGTCCACAGCCTACTAAGAAGTTTATAAAGTTTACATAGTTTACAAGTTTACAAAGTTTGTAATTCGTGGAAATTCGTGTTAATTCGTGGTTGCAAAGCAGTCTTTTGTCATTAATCATTCGTCATTAGTTTAAAGCCAAAAATTTATCCGTGAACATCCGTGGCTGACCGAAGGTTTCGTGTTTTCGTGGTCAAAATGCAGTTTATAAAGTTAACGCAGTTTATATAGTTGAGTGTGGCAACTAACAGCAATTCAAAATATCTTCCGACGGTAATATATTAATTGCTATTGTGTTCAAATATGTGTATGAAAAGTTCTCGTCGGAGAGGCTATGGGGGTAAGTGGCAACTAATACTTCAGATTTACCCCCAAAAACAGCCTAAAAGAGCCTTAAAATGGGGGTAAATTGAATGTTTTGCTATGGTTTTCCCCTCGGTATATGAATTAGTTGCCAGGCTCTAGTTAATAATTCGTGGAAATTCGTGTTAATTCGTGGTTAAAGGGCAGTCATTAGTCATTTGTCATTAGTTTAAAGCCAAAGATCAATAAGGTAGTCTCCCGCCTCATCGGCGGGTCGCCGTAGGGGCGACCGTGCCTCCGTGGTCAAAAGACAGTTTATAAAGTTTACATAGTTTACGTAGTTTACAAAGCAACTCAGTGAACTCAGTGGTACTCAGTGGCTATTCTAGTTTTCGGGAGCTTCTATGATCGGTAATGCCTTTATTATTCTGGTTGCGGCGGCAAGCTTGCTTTCCAACGGTAGTTTTGAGGACGGCAAGGATTCTCCCGCATTCTGGCATGTCAATACCATAGGCGACGTGAAGGGGAAGGTGCAATGGGGTAAGAATGTTGTATTTGACAGCAAGATATCAAAGAGCGGCCGTAGCTTAAAATTCCTGATGAACGAGAAGGCCGCGGAATTCGAATCAATAGCCTCCATCGAAGGTTTCGGTTTTGAGTCCGACCTCATACCCGTGCAGTTCGGCAAAAAATACATTGTTTCAGCTGACGTGCGCGCCGAGGGCAAGACCAAGGGCAGGATCCCATACGTCCTTGTTTTCGTAAAAGGCTACAAAGACGACCCTGAAAAAGGGAAGCTGTTGGTGTTCCAGTTCCAGATTGACTGCGAGTTTAAGAAAGAGGAAGAGGGAGAGTGGAAGCACTTTGAAACCGATTTTCCCATACCCAAGGAGAGCATAAAAGAGGCGCGGGTCATTCTGTACGGCTGCTATCCTGCCGGCATCGTCTGGTTCGACAATATTTCCTTAGAAATTAAATAATAAATATAATTATGAATTATGATTTATGAATTATGAATCAACAGCAAGGATTTTTATTTCAATTCAGGGCAAAAGCCCTGATTCCTTCACTCATAATTCATAATTCATAACTCATAATTGATTTTCGGAGGTTAAATGGTTGACAGCGAGGCAAAGATCGTCGAGGAAGTAAAGCAGGCGAAAGAGAAAATGCTGAAGGAGATCTCAAAGGTCATCATCGGCCAGAAAGAGGTTGTTGAGGAGATGCTCATAGGGCTTTTTTCGCGCGGCCACTGCCTTGTTGTCGGGGTGCCCGGGCTTGCCAAAACCCTGCTGGTGCGCACCATAGCGCGGGTGATGAACCTGAAGTTCAACCGCATACAGTTCACTCCTGACCTGATGCCGTCAGACATAACCGGCACAGAGGTCATCGAGGAGGACCGCTCAACCGGAAAGCGCAGTTACCGTTTCATACAGGGCCCGGTTTTCGCCAACGTGCTCCTGGCTGACGAAATAAACAGGACCCCGCCGAAAACCCAGGCAGCGCTTCTTGAGGCTATGCAGGAATACCGCGTCACTGTCGGCGGCGTCACGTACCCCATCCAGGAGCCGTTCTTCGTGCTCGCGACCCAGAACCCCATTGAGCAGGAAGGCACCTATCCTCTGCCTGAAGCCCAGCTGGACAGGTTCATGTTCAACATAAAAATTGATTACCCGTCTGAAGCAGACGAGAGGAAGATAATAACCGCTACCACAAGCGAGGACGTGACCGAGCTGGACGTTGTCATGAAAGGGGAGGAGATATTGCGCATGCAGAAACTCGTGCGCAAGCTTCCCGTTTCAGAGCACGTTGTCAACTATACTCTTGCGATAACCCGTTCAACCCGGCCCAACCAGCCGGACTGCCCTGATTTCGTGAAAAAGTGGGTAAGCTGGGGAGCCGGCCCAAGGGCGGCGCAGTGCCTTGTTATCGGGGCGAAAGCCCGCGCGATCATGGAGGGAAGGTGCAATATCAGCTGCAAGGACGTCCAGGCAGTCGCCCACTCGGCCCTGCGGCACCGCATCATAGCGAACTTCAACGCCGAGGCGGACGGCATCACCTCTGATTCCATCATCGACAAACTTTTAGAAACAATAAAGGAACCTGAATATAAATAGCGTGTCAACGTGTCAACGCAAATGCATAAGGAATTTATTTAAAACTTTGAGATTTTATTTATTAAATCCTTGTAGTTACTCTGACACGTTGATACGCTGATACGTTGATACGTTTTTAAGGAGTTACCTTGCCCGCTTCCCGTTATCTTGACCCAAATATCATCAGCAAGTTCACAAACCTTTCCTTCCTGCCCCGCGGGGCGGTGGAAGGCACTGTCACGGGCCTGCACCGCAGCCCTTACAAGGGCTCCAGCGTTGAGTTCAGCGAGCACCGTGCCTACACCTGGGGTGATGAGATACGCCGCATTGACTGGAAGGTCTTTGCCCGGTCAGACCGCTACTACATCAAGCAGTATGAGGAAGAAACAAACCTTAAGGCCTATATCTTGCTGGACCGCAGCTCGTCCATGGGCTACACCTCAAACGGGCAGACCAAGCTTGAATACGGCTGTTACCTTTCCGCGCTTCTTTCCTACGTTCTTATAAAACAGCAGGATGCCGTCGGTCTTGCCCCTTTCTCCTCTTCCCTGGACAGGATCATTCCTCCGCGCAGCACCCCGGGCCATCTGCAGGTCATACTGAACTCTTTGCAGGACCTGCGGTCTTCCGGTAAAAGCTCCATCGCGAAACCCTGCCACGACCTGGCGAACATAATAAAAAGGCGCGCCCTTATAATACTTATTTCAGACCTGCTTGACAATGAGGACGAAGTGCTGTCAGCCCTGAAACACTTCAGGCACAACAAGCACGAGTGCATTATTTTCCACGTGCTGGACAAAATGGAGCTGGATTTTTCCTTTTCCGAGTCCCTGACCCTTCAGGACCTGGAATCCGGGGACAAAATGTTCCTCTATCCCCGGGCGCTGCGCGACGAATACTGCAGGCGCGTGAAAGATTTTGTCGAACACTATAAAAAAGTCTGTTCCGAGAGCCAGATAGATTACGTTCCAATTAACACCTCCGTCCCGTACGACCGCGTCCTTGCCGCGTACCTGACCCAGAAACAGGCGAAATAAAAAAGGGGACGGGTTCATTTATTTAACTATAAAGAGGCAAAAAGATAATGCCAAGATATGCCAGGCGTGCTCTTGCGAATGTAACATATCATATTATTCATAGAGGCAATAATAAACAAGTCATATTTTTTTGCGATGACGATTTTCAATATTTCTTAAGGTTGATAAAAATCGCGAAAACAGAATATGAAATGAATTTATATTCATATGTTCTGATGAATAACCACGTTCATTTTTTACTTGAACCGCTAGTCAAAGAGCATCTTGCTAAATTTATTAAATCCATTGCTCAGAAATATGCTCAGTATGTGAATAAAAAATATAAACGTACCGGTACGCTTTGGGAGGGGAGATTCAGGAGCTCCCCGGTTTCCATGGATAATTATCTGCTTGCTTGTTCCAGATACATAGAAATGAATCCGGCAAGAGCGGGGATCACGCGGTTGCCCGGAGATTATAAATGGAGTAGCTATAATGGCAAGATCGGTTTTAAAGCAGATCCGCTTCTTGATTTTGATTCCTGGTTTTTATCTTTGGGTAGCAATGAAGATGAAAGGCAAAAAAAATATGAGAAATGGTTTAAAGAAAGCATACCTGATTTTGAATGGAAACTTATTACAGAGTCAGTAAATAAGGGAGTAGCCTTTGGGAATGATGTATTCAAAGAAAAGATAGAAAATATTTTAGGCAGAAAAATGCAGATAAGAAGAAGAGGCAGGCCGTTCAAAGAGGAAAATAAATGAACCCGTCCCCTTTTTTCATTTGCAATTTAAAATAAGGAGTTTTTAGTGGGTCTCTCTTTCCTCACTCCCTGGTTACTCTTCGGCCTTTCCGCAGTCTCCATCCCCATCATCCTGCACTTTATCGGCAGGCGCAGGAAGAAAACCGTCTTTTTTCCGAGTTTAAAGTTCCTCATTGAGATGCAGAAAAAAACCGTGCGCAGGGTCTAGATATTCCAGCTTATCCTGCTCATTGTCCGCATTGCCTGCCTGGCGATACTCGCAATACTCCTTGCCCGTCCTGTTATGAAATACGCGGGCAGGCTTTTTTCCAATCCGGGTGCCAGCACAGACGCGGTTTTCGTGCTTGACAACACGGTAAGCATGGATTATTCTGAGGAAGGCGCTACGCGCTTTGAAAAAGCAAAGGAAATAGCGGCAAAGATCCTGGGCGGGATATCGGACGGCGGCGCGGCGCTTGTGCTGCTGGATGACGACAGCCAGCCAAATCCTTCAGCCCTTAACTACAGCCTTGCTTCAGTGCGCGACGGCATTAAGGCCGCGGGTATTTCCAGGAAGGGCGGAGACCTTAATCCCGCGCTGTCCAGGGCGTTCCAGCTTCTCAATCCCGCTCCCGAGCTTAACAAAGAAATATTTTTCCTGACCGACATGCAGCGCGCTGTCATGGAAGGCCCCGGATCCGTGAGGATAAGCGATAATATGAAGGAAAGGACCAGGCTTAACATTATCAATTTCGGGTCCTACGATTTCATTAACGCGGCTGTGACAGGCGTCAACGTTTTTCCCGGGGTAAGCGTCCGCGGCCAGAAATTCGAGGTCCGCGCCGTGCTTTCCAATTTTTCCTTCGCTGACAGGTCTGTTTCAGCCGCCCTTTACATAAACGGGGTTAAAAAAACAAGCCGCATAGCGCAGGTCGCGGGCAACAGCTCCGCGTCAGTCAGCTTTATGGAAGAATCGCCTGAGCCCGGTGTCCACTCCGGGTTCGTTGAAATAGAGCCGGATTCTCTTGCCGCGGATGACAGGCGGGACTTTGTCATTGAAGTAAGGCAGAAGCTGGACGTTATTTTCGCGCTTAACGACCTTTCAGACGCCTCATTGCGGCAGGCAGTGTTCCTCGCCGCCGCTCTCAACCCCCAGGCAGGCAAAATATCGTCTCCGTTCTCAGTCCAGTTCATCTCGGCGTCCCAGCTGGAAGGGGCTGACCTCAGCAACTGCGCGTCAGTGGTGCTTATGGACGTGAGGCGGATGGCAGACCCGGATCTCCAGCGCCTGTCTTCGTTCGTGAAAGACGGGGGCAGCGCGATCTTCTTCCTGGGTGACAGTATTGATAAGGCGTATTATAATAACGAGCTTGGCGCTTCCGGCGCTTCTTTCTTCCCCGCGGAAGTTGGGGATCTTATTGACGTTTCAAAAGGAAAAGGATTCTCAAGCATCTCCCTTGTGGACTGGAGGCATCCTATTTTCGCCGCTTTCCAGGCTCCGGGCCAGGGTGACCTGGGCTCAGCGCACTTTTTCAAGTTCTGGTCTCTAAGGGCTTCGGCTGATTCAGGCACAGGCATCCTTGCCTCGTTTGACAACTCCTACCCGTTCCTGCTTGAAAAAAGCTTTGGCAGGGGAAAGGTGCTTGCTTTCGCCGGCCTTCCATCCGTGGGATGGAACGATTTTTACGTGAAGCCGGTCTTCGTCGCGTTCGTTCACGAGATCATGCGCTATCTTCTGCCGAGGCAGGGACTGGGATCTGAGGATAATCCTGACCCGGCTGAATCCGACCTTACCCCGGTTTCAAAAGACAAGGTAAATTCTTATTTCAAAGGGCTTTCGCCGGCGATCCTGGATGCCAAGGACCCGCGGCTTCTTGAGGAAATAGCGCTGCGCCGCCAGGGCATATCCCTTCGCGTCCCTCTTGCCTGGCTCCTTTTAGGTTTACTGGTAGCGGAGTCAATACTTTCTAACTGGCTGGTTTCCAGGAGCAGTCAGGAATCTTAGTTTAAAATCGTGTCAACGTGTCAACGTATCCCGCCTACGTAAAGACTTAGCAAACCTAAAACTCTTCTATCCGAAGAAGGTTTGCTAATACTACGGCGGGCAGGCAACGTGTCAATGCAACAACAAGGATTTTTATCGTAGTTTTGGGAGTAGGGGCTTTAGCCCCGTTGTTTTACGACCCTAAAGGGTCTACTCCTAAATGCTCTACTCCAAATTTCGTGCTTTCGTGGTAATTTTCTATGGAAAACTTTAAGGTAGTTATTTCCCGGGTGCCCGTCCTCGCCTTCTGGCTTGTAATAGCTGCGGTCTGTGTTTTTGTTTTCTTTTCCTACCGCCGCCTTGCCCGCGCCGGCACAGGCAGGTTCGCGTATTTCCTGCTTGCCCTCAAGTACCTGGCGGTCTTTTTTATCGTCCTTCTTTTCCTTGACCCCGTGCTTTCCTGGCAGCAGAAAGGAAAGGAAAAAACCGGCTTGTGCGTGCTGGTGGACGGGTCCAGGAGCATGGGTTTCCCGGGTTCTTCCGGGGCTACGCGGGCAGAGAACGCTCTGCAGATCATAAACTCTTCTGAATTCCAGGAGCTCAAAAAGAAATTCAAGGTCCGCTATTTCCAGTTCTCCCAGGGAACCCTTGAGCTTTCAGGCCAGGACCTTTCCCTTATAAAGGCCCCTGAAGGCAGGTACACGGACATAAGCCAGGCGTTCAATTACATCGAGGAAAAATTCGGCAGGGATAAGGTCTCTGCCTGCGTTCTGATAAGCGACGGAGCTTCCAACTATGGTTCTGACCCGGTTTTCGCCGCCCAGAACCTGGGTGTCCCGGTTTTTGCCGTCGGCACAGGAGGCGCAGGCTCTAAAGTCATCGCGCGGAAAGTTTCCATTGCCGGCGTTCAGTTCAACCGCCGTCTTATGGCTGATAACATCGCCCAGATCGAGGTCACTGTTAAGAGCGAGGGTTTCCAGAACCAGAAAGCTGACCTTGAGCTGAAAGACGGGCAAAAAACCGTTTACAAGAAACAGGTCCTGCTCGATATGTCAAAGCCGGTCCAGAATCTGACGATCCAGTGGATACCGCAGGAGATCGGAAGCCGCCAGTTCAAAGTCATCGTTTCCCCTCAGGCAGGGGTTGCGCCTGCTGAGAACGGTTTCTCCGTTTACGTGGCAAGCCCGCACTTAACTCTTCTTTATATAGAAGGCACCCCGCGCTGGGAATTCAAATTCTTAAAAAGGGCGCTTGAGGCTGACCGCAACATAGACCTTACCTGTTTCCTGAGGATGGGCAAGACAAAGTTCCTTCAGGTGGACAGCGCTGCTGACCAGAGGAAAAGGCCTTTCCCCACAACCATAGACGAGCTTTCAAAATACCAGATAGTGATAATAGGGGACGTTGAAAGGAATTTCCTGGGGGATGATTTCCTTGCGAACCTTTCAACCTGCGTTTCCGAGGGCGGGCAGGGAGTTTTGTTCCTTGGCACAAAGGTTTTCGGAAGCGGCACCTTTGAGCGCTCTCCCATAGCCCAGGCATTGCCCATAGTAGCCGGCACTCCCGAATCCTCCTGGATCACCGGGGATTTCTACATCAACCTGACAAAAGAAGGCGCTTTGCACCCGATATTCAATTATCTCGAAGATCCCGAGGCGAACAGGAAATTCTGGTCAACCCTTCCTGTGCTTTCAGGCTGCGTGCCGGCGCGCGCCGTTAAGATCGGCGCGACAGTGCTTGCCGTGAACCCCAATGTTTCGTCCCCGAACATAATTCCGGTGCTTATGGCTGTTCAGAACTTCGGCAAAGGAAAAACCGCTGTGTGGGGAGCTGACACCACCTGGAAGTGGAAGGTAAATCCTTCCCAGTTCAAAGGCCAGGAAGACGCTTACCAGAAATTCTGGGGCCAGGTTTTCAGGTGGCTTGTGCGCAGGGAACCCGGAACTGACGCGAAACCCGAAATCCAGATAAGCCTTGACAAGGACCGGTTCTCATCGGGAGAACCTGTGCGCATTATGATCCAGGCGCCGAAGATCGTTTCCGCCGAAGGCGCGCCGGAGGCTGAGCAGCAGCAAAGCCCGCAGGTCCAGGCAACCCTTACAACCCCTGATAACGAGGACATAAACCTTACGCTTAAGCCTGTTGCCATGGCTGAGCGCGAGTGGTATTCGGATTATTTCCCCGCTTCTCCCGGCTCTTACAAAATATCCGCGAAAGGAAGGGCGGGGAACGTTACTCTTGAGCAGAGAGAAGCGCGTTTCACTGTCACAGAGGAAGATATCGAGATGGCAAGAGAAGGAATGGACGAGTCTATGCTTACCGGTATCGCCGCGGGTTCAGGCGGAAAGTATTACACGCCTGAGACCCTGGCTTCTCTGCCTGCCGAAGCCGCAGGCGGAGGTGCGAGCATTGTTGCGCAGATAGACGTTGAAAAGCGCCTGCATGACATGGTCTATCTGTTCGGTTTTATCGGCGCGATCTCCGCCGAATGGCTCCTTAGGAAGAAGAAAGATTTATTCTGAATCCTTAATCTTCTTCCCCCCCTGAAATGAGTTTATTCCTTATTTTCCTCCCCCTTGACGGGGGAGGAATAAGGTGAGGGTGGATGTGTGGGGGAAGATTGAGATGAGGGTGTTAATGAGGGAGAAGGTTGGGATGAGGGGATAAAAGTGCGTCAGCGTATCTCCGATGGAGTCCGATACTACGTATCGACTCATACGGAGTCATCGGACAGCGTGTCAACGCAACAACACGGAACATTATTGTAATAATTTTGTCATTGCGAGCGGAGCGAAACAATCTGTTTCGTAGGGCAAGCCTTTAGGCTTGCGTTATTTTGTAGCGGTTCCTGCCCGCCAGTCAGTTAGGAGGGCGATTTATCGCGCATTTGTGGATATTAATTTCTATATTCAAATCGCATATATTTATATGCAGAATGCATATGGGAGTCCAAATGACAAAATTGGAATAAATACAACATATAAGTTGTATTTTTACGGATTTTCTTGACAAAATTACTATTTTATGATATTATGATATTAGTAAATTATGAAGGAGGTGCTGAAATGGCAGCAATAGCCAAAATAGCAAGGCATTACCAGGTCGTTATTCCCCGGGAAATAAGAACGAGATCGAACCTGAAAGAAGGGGACCTTATCAGTTTCGAGGAAAGGGACGGGGAGATCATCATGATACCGGTTAATGTGGTCAAAAAGGACCAGGCATATTTCTGGAGCCCTAAATGGCAGAACGAGATCAGGGAGTCGGAGGCGGAGATAAAAAAAGGAAAATATAAGGTTTACCGCGGCAGGGCAGAGTTGAGAAAGGACTTTGAGAAATGATCAGAGAGATCGTTATCCCCCCTTCGAAGCAAAAGAAGATACTGAAATTCCCCCTGGAGATCAGAGAGAAGCTCGACTGGTCACTTGATATGCTTATTAGAGATCCTTCCCATCCTTCCCTGAGGAACAAAAAGATCAGCGGGACGGACAACTTCTGGGAGTTCAGCATCACCATGAATTACAGGGGCGTGTACAGGCAGGAGAAGGACAAAGCGTTCCTTGTCGCCGTAGGGAAACACGAGGATATATTTTATTGGAATAAAAGCCGGCATTTACGAATAAATTCAATTTAACGCATCTCGCCGCTGAGTTCGCTGAGTTTGCTGTAACTCAAACCTTCAGGTTTGATTTCAGGGCTGAAGCCCTGAGTTATCCGCCCCGATGTCCATCGGGGCGAGACCTCGCCCCGAAGGGGCGGGCAATATATACCTTGCTGTTGATTCATAATTTCCCGAAGGGATCCCTTTGGGACATAACTCATAATTGATTCAACCCATGACTCATGAACCATGACTCATGACAGCTATAATGAACAAAGGAGCCCCTATGTCCAGCGGAACCTATGGAAACCTGGTAGCGATCTTAGACGAAATCCGGAAGCGCCAGCGCCGTTTTTCCCTTCTGCGCGGCTCTGCTCTGCTTATTTGCGTGCTCCTGGGCCTTTCTATCCTTCTTTTCCTTCTGGACAACCTCCTGCACTTCAGCACAGCTGCCAGGTGGGCGAGTTTATGCGCTATCATTGTTCCTTCCGCCTTTATCCTTATTAAAGAACTTGTCAGCCCCGCGATGAAGCGCCATTCTGACGAGTGGTTCGCCCGCCGTATAGAAAAAGAGTTCCCCCAGCTTGACAACGCGGTCATCAACGCACTTTTGCTTGGCAGGCAGGAAAAGGCAAAGGGATTCGTGGACGCGCTTGTGGAAGAGAGCTTTTCCCGCCTGCGTTCCTTTGACGTTAAGAGCGTTATAAAATGGGATATAGTCAGAAAGCTCGGGATCGCCGCTGTTGCTGTCCTCGCCGCGTTCCTTATCTACGGTATTTTCTTCCCTTCGTATTTCTCGAACGCTTTCCTGCGCGTTTTCTCCCCGCCGTCCGAAATATCCTTTATCAGCAAGACAAAGATCTCGGTTTCACCCGGAAACACCAGGGTTCTGCGCGGTTCAGGCCTGGACATTACTGCTGTAATGGCCGGAGAACTGCCGAAGGACGCTATTGTTCGGTACAAACTACAAGGTAAGGGCTGGAAGACCGGCAGAATGAACGGAACTGGAGAATCATTCTCCTTTCAGATCGCTGCTCTGGACAAATCCGTGCGCTACTTCGTGAAAGCGGGTGACGGGGCTTCTCCAAGATATGAGGCAGCGGTAATAAGTCCGCCTGCCATTGAAACGTTTGAGTTCGGTTGCAAATATCCGGAATACACCCGTCTTTCTGAAAGGAAGATAGTGCAGAAAACCGGTGACATAGAGGTCCTGTACGGCACCGGGGTTGAGATATCAGGTACAACCAATAACCAGATGGCTGAAGCAAAGCTTCTCATAGCAAAGCAGGAATACCCGTTTTCCATATCCGGTAAAAAGGTGAAAGGCCCGAACCTTTCAATTAATAAGGACCTTGCTTATTCTCTGCGCCTGATTGACATGGATGGCTATGTCAGTGACGGAAAGCAGATCGGTTCTGTGAAAGCGGTCTCGGACAAGCCCCCGACCATCCAGGTCGTGCTTCCCGGGCAGAACATCATAATCGGTAAGTTCGAGCGCATCCCCATTCTTATAAACGTCAGGGACGACTACGGCGTTAAGAAAGCCGCGATAAAATTCAGGTCAGGGGATGAGAAAGAGAAGGAAAAAGTCCTGAAATCCTCTGATTTCGGCGGCACAGCGCACGCGGCGACTTTGCAGACCTGGATATCGCCTCAGGCAATGACCCTCAGCTCTGATGACGTGCTTGTTTACTGGATAGAGGCTGAGGACGCCAACAACATCACAGGCCCGGGTAAAAGCGTTTCAACGTTCCTCACAATACGGCTTGTTGACCCGTTCGTCAAGCTTCAGGAGTCTATGCGCCGGCTTGCCTCTGCTGACAGCCTTTCTCCTGAACAGCTCAAAGGTGTGTTCTCAGACCTTTCCGCTGCCCTTAAAGAGGTCCTGCGGGTCCAGAAAGAGATCAGGAAAGGCACTGTTGACAAGCTTCCGGTCTATGAACGCCGCAACCTCGCGATCAGGGAGCAGGAACTGCGGGTGCGCACCATTGAGTGCCGCGATAACCTTCTCCTGCTTGCCGCGAAGGCAAAAGGGTTCTACGAGGTCGTGCAGGCGTGCACCAAGTACGCCAGCCAGATGGATGAGCTCAAAATTCCGAACCTTATGTCAGAGGCGGTGAAATACATCCAGGACAACGTTATATTCATAGCACAGGGCAAGGAAGACGAGATAATAGACAAGCTTGAGCTGATACTGAAGTCAATGGCGGACCTTAACCGCTCCTGGATGTCAAAGAATTTCGCCGCGAAGGAAAAAGCCGCCAGGGAGCTTATAAGGGAGCTGGACAGGTTTATGGGAAGCCAGAAGGATGTTATTTCAGTGCTTGAAAGGATTTCCAAAAAGCCGGCTGAGGACTACACCCCCGAGGACATCAAGGCCTTGCAGAAACTGGGAGAGGTTGAGGAGGGGGTGCGCAAAGACCTTTCCAAAGGCACTAACGATTTCAAGAACGTCACGGAAAAGGACCTTGGAGCGAGCGTTGTTGTGAACACCCTTGAGGAGATAATAGGTTTTGTGAAACGCGCGGAAGGCGAGTTCAAGAAAGTGACACTCACGCTTGACACCCAGGAGATGTGGAAGTGGATAGAGCTCGGGAAGCAGCTGCGCCAGGACCTGGAAATGTGGCTGATGAACAAGCCTGACATCATCCAGTGGAACGTTGCCAATCCTTTCGAGGAATACGACGTGCCTATGCCTGACATCCCCCTTGATCTGCAGGATTACATCGCGGACCTTATCCAGACAGAGGATGAGATGGATGACGCTATGGACAACAATATAACCGGGGGCTGGGTGGACAACATGTCCCAGGCAGGATGGGGGATTATGGACGGCCCCATATCCAACTGGAGCGCGAAAGGCAAAACAGGCAACATGCTTCCGGGTAACCAGGAGCTGTCAGGCAGGTCAGGCGAGGGCAGGACAGGCAAATCCTCAGGCCAGTTCGTGGAAGGCAAGTATAAAGGGCTTGACGGCCGCAAGATCCCCCCGCGGCTCAGCGACGAGCGCATGCAAAAGGGAGTTGTCAAGGAAGAAAAGCACAAACCCACACCCGGGTCAACAGGCGGGGGCAAGATAGGCGGGTGGGGAGCAGAGGGGCTTACGGATAACGTGCCCCCGCAGATCAAGGAAGAACTGCGCCGGCTTGCCCTGCGCGAGGCTGAGATCCGCGCAAAGGCCACGGAAGTGAAGCAGGGCCTGAACCCTTACCTGAACGTCACAAGCAGCCTGCGCCAGGCAATAACCACTATGGAAGACATTGAAAAGGATATGAACGAAGGCAGGTACAAGAGCCTTCTGGACAAGAGGAAAATGCTTTCCGAACAGCTGGGCGCGCTGAAAGAATCCGTTGATGAGGAGGTTGAGCTGCGCCGCGAGCCCGCGCTTCGCATGGACCGTAACATACGCTCCAAGATCGTTGACGCCCTCAAGGAAAAATACCCCGACCGCTACGAGCAGCTTGTCAAAGAATACTTTGAAGTGTTATCTAATGAACTTCGTTGAGAAACGTTATCCCTGTAGCTCCGATGAAACTGGAGCTTAACACAGGGACCTACGAGTCAGAACAGGGTGAATGACTCTCCGGAAATCGTTTAATACGGGTTCCGGGGTTTCGAAGTAGTGGCAGAGCTTGCTCTGCTATTTATGGTCTCTTAGGTGTAGATTTCGTAGGGCAAGCCTTTTCGAAGACCCCCGCCCAGCAAGCGTTGGCGGGCAAGCTGCCGATCTTTAAGGAGGGAGCCCCGTAATATTTGTTTTCGTAGGGCAAGCCTTAAGGCTTGCGAGTAACTCAGGGCTTTTCGAAGACCCGCCAATTTTTAAGGTGGGAGCCCTGATATCAAACCTGAAGGTTTGAGCTACAAAACAGTGTTCACCTGTGGTTAATTTAGTGTCAAGAGTCAAGTATCAAGTGTCAAGTAGAAGAAAATCTTGTGGAAATCGTGTGTAATCGTGTGGTTGCAAAGGCAGTCATTTGTCATTTGCAAAAGCCAAATATTATTCCGTGCTTCCATCCTTCCGTGCCGTAGCCCGCCACGATTATTGGCGGGCGAAGGTCCTCGCGTTTTGCTCCGGGTTATTCGGAGCAGCAGAGGGCTTCCGTGGTAGTCTTTGGAGCAGTTTACAAAGTTATATAGTTTGTAATTCGTGGAAATCCGTATTAATTCGTGGTTAAAAGTAGCCTCTGGCTTTTAATATGAAAAAAATAGTATTATTTGTTTTTATCCCTCTCTGGTTGCTTCTTGTCTGTGGTTCTGCCTGGTCTTTCGCCCAGCCTGACTGGCGCGACTCCGCCTGGCAGTTCCGCCGCAAGTTCTCCGTCTATTCCACCCAGGGCCGCCAGATAGGCAATACCGCCTACGCTGAGCTTGTCACAGGGGGCAGCCTTCAGGCAGACGGCTTTGACCTGCGCATATATGACAACCGCGGGGTCGTAACCCCGTACAAGATGCTCTTCTGTAGTCCGTATGGGGTCAGCTTCGTCGCTTTCAAGGCTGACGAGAAATACGAGCCTTACACCTTCTATTTCGGATGCAATGTCCTTGTTCCTTCCCAGGAGCCTGCTGAAGAATGGGAGCCCAAAGGCGGGCTTATCCTGCGGGAGTGGGAAGCTACGCGGGGCATAGTCAATTCCTGGGAGGATATGCAGAATATGTTCGCCAATAAGGGAAAAGTGATCGGCGCCGGCCTGCGCAGGAACATCTTTGACAGCTATTCCCCGTACAACTACACCGTTCCCCACCTCAGCCTTTACGAAGGCTACCTTATAATAAACAAACCCGGAAAATTCAAGCTTGCCGCGTCCTCAGACGGCCCCTCGTTCCTGCTCATAGACGGCCTTATGATCGTGCAGTGGCCCGGAGGCCACAACGCGTCCTGGCAGGGTGACCATTATACTGTGGCTGATCTTGAAAAAGGCCTGCACAAGTTCGAGCTCTACTGGCAGGCGCTGTGGGGGATGGACGCGCAGAAGCTTGCTGTTTCTTCCCTTACAGACTGGAAAAACCCCGCCAGGAAATACAACTACTACCAGCCCATCCCAAGAGAACAGTTCCTGGATGCCTGGAAAGCAGAGCCGCAGGCTCTTGAAGCCTACAACAAGACCTGGTGCGCTGATTTCGTTTTCCGGCAGACCTCTTTTCTTCCATCTGATTTCGGTTTTATGCTTTTCTACGCGTTTGAAGCTGTTGAAAGGGAAGGCCATATCTACGAGTGGGATTTCGGTGACGGCGAAAAAGCTGAAGGCGCGCAGACAGAACACATTTTCCTTTCTTCCGGCAAATACCGGGTGACCCTGCGGGAATCCGGGGAGGATGGGGTAGAGGATGTTCTCTCCGTTACAGTCAGCACCGTGTGCGAGCCTAAGCTTACTGATTACAACTATAACGCCAGGCTTAAAAGCTATGTCAGGGTTATGCGGGAGTATTCATTTGATAAGTTACAGCTGCCCCAGCTCCTTCTTATCTGGGACTGCGCGAAGAATCTGCAGGACGCTGAACTACTGCTGCGCTTGGGCAAGAAAATGCTTCCGTTCCTTTTCACCGCTCTGCGTGGCTGGCGCTCAAACCTCAATGTCCTAAAGCTTTCCAACCGTATAGCAGAATCCCTGACAGGGGATGACCCGCTTTCCAACGAGCTTGCAAAGGACATCTACAAGGAACTGATCAACGAGGTTTACGATGACAGGGAAAAAAGGGAAGTGCGCAGGCCCCTCATAGACGCGAGCCTTAAACTTGCAGACCTGCATCTTGAAAAACTCAGGGATTATGATGCCGCGATAGAGGAATATTCCCGCCTGCTCGACTACAAGATATCCTATTCAGAGAACCTGCAGATCTACACCGGAATAGGGGATGCCTGGCTTCTCAAAGGCGATCCCGGCAAGGCGAAAGAGTATTACAACAAGGTTTACAAGGAAAAAGAATATACCTACGAGCAGGAGATAGCGCTTGAAGGCAGCCTTGCACAGCAGGTGGACGCGTATCTGCAGACAAAAGAGCTGGACGGCGCCAAAAACTCCCTTGCCGAGTGGGATGAATCCATTCCCTGGAAAAAGCTTGAACCGTATTATTGGCTCCTTAAAGGCCGGTATTTTTACCAGTCCAAGAAATACAAGGACGCTCTTTTCCATCTTGACATGGCAATTAAGCTCAGCACTGTCATCAAAGTCCTTCTCCCCGAAATCCTGTATTATCAGCGTCAGTCCTTTCTCGGTCTCGGTGATTTTACCTCTGCTGATTCAGTTTCTACTCAGCTTAAAGTCGCCTACCCCGATAGTCCGTGGATTAAGTAGGGCAAACCTTTAGGTTTGCGTAACTCAGGGCTTCAGCCCTGATTGTTTAATCGTCTAATCGTCCAATTATTTGTTTTCGCAGGGCAAGCCTTCAGGCTTGCGGATAGCCGCAACCTTCAAGTTGCGTTTTGTGGCGGTCGGATTCATCGCACATTTATGGTTCGCGTAGGGGTGGGCCTGCCCGCCGGCTTGTCCGCCGTAGCATCAGCGAATCCTCTCCGAACAGGAGAATTATGGATTTGCTGAGTTACTGCGAAGGTGGAAGCATCCGCAACATTCACGCGAATAGCGGGAAGCTAATGTTGGCGGAGTATCTGCGTAGGCGGGTTCCCTGTAAAAAAGTAGTTTATAAAGTTTACAAGTTTACACAGTTTGTAATTCGTGCAAATTCGTGTTAATTCGTGGTTAAAAGTAGTTCTTGGCCTTTAATATGACAAAAATATTTCTCCGTGCCTCTGTGGTTTATCTTGTGGAAATCGTGTGCAATCGTGTGGTTTCTATTGACATTTAGCCATTTATATATATAATATTGTATATTCCCGCATATTAATATAGAACTATTTATTTCTTAGACTTTATTGTATAGTATCAAGAATCAAGCAGAAGATTAATTCGTGCAAATTCGTGTTAATTCGTGGTTAAAAGTAGCCTTTGGTTTTTAATATGAGCCAAAGATTACTCTGTGTCTCCGTGGTGAAGTTTAAGTTCTCGTAAGCCTGCCCGCCGATTTTGGTGGAGGGTTCCCTGTAAAATAATTCGTGGTTAAATGAGGTCTGAAATGTTTTACGCAGACTATAGATTAGAAGCTAATGGTATCCTGGGCAAGGTTTTTATTATGTAATAAATACCCACTTTAAAACCCAAGTGGGTTTTTTTATCAGTAAAAGGAAGAGTGAAATGTCAAGACCTGACCCCATTAACAAGGGCGAGATAATAATCTATAAAACTTCAAAAGGGCCAAACCTTGAAGTCAGGTTGCGTGAAGAGACTGTCTGGCTTACGCAGCAGCAAATATCTCAACTATTCGGTACCCAAAGCCGGCCATTACAAAACATCTTAGGAATATTTTTGCAAGCAGAGAATTAAGTGAAAATTCAGTTAGTTCCATTTTGGAACATACTGCAAAAGATGGGAAAATTTATAATACTAAGTTCTTCAACCTCGATGCTATTATTTCAATTGGTTACAGAGTTAATTCAAGCAGGGCAACTCAATTTAGAATCTGGGCGACCAGGACGCTGAAAGAGCATTTGATCAAGGGTTATACGCTGAACCGGAAAAGGCTGGTTAAAAAAACGGAGCAGCTGCAGGGGGCAAATTTTGAAGTGCCATTTTGGCACATCAAGCTGGGGTGGAACAAGAAAGTTGCCTCTGGTTTTCACGGAGCAGGGAGTATCTATGTTGTCTTCCGTGCTTAACAGTGAGCGTGCAATAGAGGTTAATATTGTTATTATGCGCACCTTTGTAAAACTAAGAAACATAATTTCAACCCATACAAAACTTGCGCATAAATTAGGGGAACTTGAAAGAAAAACAGTAAAACATCTGAAAAAACACGATGTCGAAATTCAGGCGATTTTTGAGACAATCCATCAATTGATGATGCCGCCGGAAAAACCAAAGCCCCGCATAGGGTTTAAGGTAGATTAATGGAATTGAACTCCTTCATCTAGGATCAAGGATCTAGCATCCAGGATCTGTTTTAATGTAGTTAAAAAGCGGGTTTTTGTTTGATTCGAAGTTGCGATGCACGATGTACGAGGCACGATGCACGAAAAGAAATGAACCCGTCACCATTATTTACTTTTCACGTCCGACTTACGACGTTCGACGCTCGACGGTATTTAAAGAATTAAGTATTGTGTCCCCGGAATTATTGGAATTATTGGGAATTATTGAATTATTGTATTAAACTTTCTTGTAATCACTGTAATCATCATTTGATAATCACTGTAATCAGTATTTAATAATCACCGTAATCATCTTTAATAAACAAATGAACCCGTCCCCATTATTTAATAAAAAATTATCAGCTTGCGGGGTAAAATGGCGCCTAAAAAGCTAATGAAGATAGAAGATTCCCGAGGACAAGTTGTTTTATACAAAAACAGATTGGAGGTGCGGCTGGTCAAGGATACCGTTTGGTTAAGTCTTAACCAGATGTCAGACCTGTTTGAACGGGATAAATCCGTTATATCGAGGCATTTACATAATATATTTAAAGAAAGTGAGTTAAAAAGAAATTCAGTTGTTGCAAAATTTGCAACAACTGGTACGGACGGAAAAATCTATCAAGTAGAATATTTCAGTCTGGATGCGATTATTTCTGTCGGTTATCGCGTGAATTCTAAACAAGGAACACAATTTCGTATTTGGGCCACAAATGTTCTGCGCCGGTATCTATTGGATGGTTACACGCTCAATGAAAAAAAGCTCCGGGTGCAATCAGAAAAAATTTGCAATTTGCGGGAAGCGGTGCGCTTATTGGGCAACATTGCATCGTTGGAGGATGTGCCGGATGAGTCTAAAGGAATTATTCGAATTATTGAAGAATACTCACGAGCGCTGAATATTTTAGATGATTTCGACCATCAGAGGCTTGCGACGCCGGCAGGAACTCAAAAAGTAAAATATGAATTGACGTATGAAGAGGCTAAAAACATTATAAGCGAGATAAAGGTAAGGTTTAAAGATTCCCCGCTTGTCGGGCAGGAAAAAGACAGCGGTTTTAAAAGCTCCATAGGGGCTATTTACCAAACTTTCGGCAAGAAAGATGTCTATTCGACAATCGAAGAGAAAGCCGCGCACCTTTTATATTTTGTAACAAAGAACCACAGCTTTGTGGATGGTAATAAACGTATCGCCGCGACTTTATTTGTATATTTCTTACAGCGGAATGACATTTTATTGTGCCTCGATGGCAGTAAGCGCATAGACGAAAACACGTTGATTACCTTGACGTTGATGATTGCCGCTAGTAAACTTACGGAAAAGGATATAATGATAAAAGTGGTTTTAAACCTACTAAAAAAATAGTTCGTTGTTTCTATTTATTCAATCTGTTTAACTTTTAAACCCAGAACCACGGAACCAGTAGTAGTTTTTAACAAATGACTGTATCTCAGAGTTAACACTGTTTCAAATAAAAAAACCTTGCAGTTGCGTTGACACGCTGATACGTTGACAAGTTTTTAAACCATGACTGCATTTTGCGATGCACAGCTTGTCCGCCCTTGTCCGCCCTTGTCCGTCTCCGCCTTAAGAATTGGCGGATGCGCCAATATTTAGGGCGCAAATCTTAAAGGTGGAAATCTTTAGGGAGGAAATCTTGTTGGGCGGGACGTTCGACGCTCGACGGTATTTAAAGAATTAAGTATTATGTCCCCGGAATTAGGTCAATACCGAATGTAAAAGGGGACAGGCTGGTTTATTTTGGATAACTGGAGGACATGAAATTACCGAGGTTAAATACAGTGGCGGAAAGGTCTTTAAATTAAGGGCGGAATTCAAAAAGAGTTAAAAGAAGAGCGCCGGGCGATCAAGGATTCTATTTGAGAAGAATATGAAGACGAAGAATTTATCAAAGATGATTGGTTCTGCTGAATCAACGACGGTTGAGCGGAAGCAGTCTTTATCCGAGATGGACGCAATCGTAGAGACGGCGGTCGCTTTCGCGAATACAGAAGGCGGCCGGATATTTATCGGTGTCTCTCCGGAAGGCAAGGTTGTCGGAGTTCAAATCGGCAAGGGCACGATCGAGAAATTGGTCAACCAAATCGCCCAGCACACGGATCCGAAACTTTACCCAAAGGTAACCGTTAAGAATATTCACGGCAAGGAAGTGGTTGTCATAGAGGTCAAAGAATCGCACGATCGCCTGGTGCTTGCGTTCGGGCGGCCATATAAGCGCGCGGGGCGTTCGACGGTCAAGATGACCAAAGACGAATACGAGCGGTTAATCTTCGAAAAACATAAAGATAAACTTCAATTTGATGAGGCGGTATGCAAGGGCGCTTCGCTAAAAGACATCGACGCGGCCAAGGTATCATGGTTTCTGGATAAAGCCAAGGATGAAAAACGCTTGATCGTACCGGCAAAAACGAGCGTGAAAGATGCGCTTGCGCGATTAAACTTGCTTAAAGGCAGTAAGCCGAACAATACGGCTATTTTACTTTTTGGAAAACAGCCGCAGAAATTCTTCGTGCAAGCGAAGATTCGTGTCGCCAGGTTCAAGGGTAGCGAAGGGAACGATTATCTCGACATGAAAGTGCTGGAAGGAACTATCCCTGATCTCCGCGAAAAAGCCCTGGCTTTCATCGCGGAACATACCAAGCACGCGGTTTTCTTCGATGCCAATCAACGGTTCGATAAATGGGAATACCCATTCAGAGCGCTGGAAGAGATTCTGAACAACGCACTTGCACACAGGGACTATTGGTCGAATGCGGACACTCATTTGTCGATTTACGACGGCCGTATCGAAGTTTGGAATCCGGGAGAGTTGCCCAAACCGCTTACCCCTGCAATGCTTAAGCGCAAGCATCTCTCGATACCGCGTAACAGATTCCTCGCCGAACGCCTGTTCTACATTAAATACATCGAGCATTGGGGGAAGGGAACGAATCGCGTAGTCGAGGCCATGCGGGCGGAGAAACTGGCCGATCCAATATTCGAAGAATTGTCTGGAGGGTTCAACGTTACGTTGAGGGGGCCCGGAAAGGCGTTTGCCAAGGCAATCGAAGATCAAAAACTTCATAAGTTGGATCTGAATGATCGCCAAAAGAAGGCGATAGAATACCTTAAAGCGAAAGGTGAAATCTCGCGGAAAAAATACGCCGAAATATCCGGAGTTTCATTAAGACAGGCAAATAAAGACTTAAACGATCTTTTACAAAAGAAAGTTATCGTTCAGATTGGGATGGGGCGGAGTACGAGATATCGAGTGCACGATTAGTGCACGATTAGTGCACGATTAGTCAAGGGGATATTAAGGGGTCATAAATGCGCAAAAAAAAGGTGTCAGGTCTTCATTAGCTAAATACCGTGCATCGCCCTAGCGGGTCGTGCATCGTACATCGGCAAGTGAAAAGCTGGGGTCATATTGATTCCGGGGACACATTACTTAATTCTTTAAATACCGTCGAACGTCGTAAGTCGAACGTTATAAAATTAAGTAGCTGGGGTCAGGTCTTGACATTTCACTATCGACTAAAATAGAACAACCAAACCCACTCAATGTGTGAAAAATAGGGACAGCGACCATTTTTTATTCCCTTTAAATAATTGAACAATTCAGGTTAAAAGCTAGTGGATGGCTCCTTATTTGATTAATAGATTAATAGATAAAAGGATCAATGGTTCCAAGGTTCAATGCCCCCTGCAGTCCCGATAAAAAGAATCGGGACAAAACGCGGGGGTCTGCGAGTCAGGACTGAGTGGATGACTCTTCGAAAAAACAACTATGTTTACTGAACGGAGGCCGGCATGATGGAAAACGAGGGATCCGGGAATGGTGGGAAAAGGTTAGAAAAGATAACGGGATTTTTAATTTTTTCTTCGGCGATCGTTTCGTTCATATTTTTAGCCCTGCTGCTTTTTTACGGGCATACCCGCCATTATTCATTGTGCCTGGTTTTATTCTGCCTGGTATCAATTTTAGTTTCCGCTTCTATCGCCGCGGAGATATACAGCAGGATCAAGTATGAAAACAAACCCGGCGGCCAGCAGTCCGGAAAACTTAATATTTACTCAAGCACAGGTATCCTGGCAATGATAGAGGGGTGGTTTGTTTTCGGTCTATATCTGGTCACAGGATGGCAGCCAAAGCTCGCGCCGCCGGTCTGGGCTTTTATCGTTATGCTGTCAATGGCGGTGTTTATCGCGGGGAAGCTTGAAGACAAAGCAGGGCAGAGGGGCAGGAGCCTGCCTTTCTGGCTTCTTATTATCCTGGGAGCTGCCAATGTGGTTCCTATCCTGGTGTTTTTCTTATAAATTAGGGACAGCCCACGCCTACGCAAATACTTTGCAATCTGGGCATCTGCATTTCGCAGATAGATCGCAAATGCTTCGGCTGGCACGGCACCATTTTTTATTCCCTTTAAATAATTGAACAATTCAGGTTATTTAGCGATCCCTGTAGTTCCGATGAAACCGGAAATGAGGCAACCCCCGCAGTTCGTTATCTAGTGTGGTGTCTCTAACAGATCTTTACATTTGAAATTTTTCTTAAATAAAAAAGGTGTCAGGTCTTGACATTAGAAACAGTTTGATTAATGGATTAATGGTATTTTGTCCCTGCAGCGCCTCCGGCGCTCAACGCAGGGACCTTCGAGCCAGAGCTGTGTGGATGGTTCTTCGGAAAAACAGCAAGTCCTGGAGTTGCCCCGCCCGCTCTGCGGTCAAGGTCCGGGAGTTGAGGAGTAAAAAAAGTGGGATTATACCCGCTTTTTAGCTGAAAGCTGAAAGTTTAAGGAAGCAAAATAGAGGTTCCGGGATGGAAGGTGGAGCGGAAAAATGCAGTAAGAATGAGAGTCTCAGGAATCTCGCAAAAGAATTTGCAGGGAAAGCGTGCCTGGCCCGGGTATGTAGGTGATAAGTGACCTGACACCCAAGTTTTTTTAATCTCTTTTTTCTTGACAAATACATTAGAGTATGATAGAATATATATGAAGCAGATGAAAAGGAGGTGTTTATTATGCCAAAAACGATCACTTTAAGGCTTTCGGAAGAAGCTTATGAAGAATTTGCCGCAGGGGCTAAACTGGATAACCGGCCGATATCTAATTTTATCGAAACAATGGCGCTAAGGCACATCGAGGAATCCAGCCTGATCGACCCGGCCGAGATGGCCGAGATAAAAGCCAATAAAAGCCTTATGAAGAAACTGGAAAGAGGGCATAGCCAGGCGAAAGCTCTTAAAGGCAAATTTGTATGAACGGGTACAGGATATTCGAGACCGAAGGTTTTCTGGAGGACCTGGAAAAAGATTTCAGGGGAAGGCAGGAAAAAATAAAGGCAAAGCTCAAAAACTATGCCTATCCCAAATTAAGGAAGCAGCCTTACTTCGGCTCGCAAATAGTAAAACTTACCGGTCAGGAGCACGATACGTGGAGATACCGCATAGGGGAATGGCGGTTTTTTTATGAAATCGACAAAGACAAGAAAATAGTGTTCATGACAGCGGCTGACGACCGCGGCAAGGTTTATAAGAAATAGGGAAAAAGGGGGACGGTTCTATTTTTCTTTAAAAGATGATTACAGTGATTTTTAAGTGATTATGAAAAAAGAATAAGCTGGGGTCAGGTCTTGACATTTCACTATTGATTTTTGTTTAT
>Ga0210016_1000345_pt1 | contig 40491 bp, 47 predicted proteins | sample CryGeyCG2014_300_FD_185454 | JGI IMG/M metagenome (GOLD analysis project Ga0210016, IMG submission 185454) | Groundwater microbial communities from aquifer - Crystal Geyser CG02_land_8/20/14_3.00 (SPAdes) (version 2) | ecosystem: Environmental > Aquatic > Deep subsurface > Groundwater | place...
TCAAAAACTCATGGAACACTTAATATGGTACAATACAAAGAGAATACACCAATCTTTGGGTAATATTTCACCCATTGATTATTTAATAAAAACTGTTCCGGAGTCTCAAATGTGCGTGACGCGTACAAAAATTTGATTTTTTGAGTTTATTGTTGTAATATATATTTAGCTATAGCTTGATCCTTAAATAATTATAATTTATCCTTTTTAACAATTCCTTAATAGGAGGTATTATTATGGAAGCATTTTGTATGAAGTGTCGAGCTAAGAAAGAGATGAAAGACGCAAAAGAAATCACGATGAAGAATGGTAAACCTGCAAATCAAGGTGTTTGTCCGGATTGCGGAACGAAAATGTTCAAGATTGGTAAGGCTAGCTAAACTAAATTGTGAAAATAGAAAAGACCCTTCCGGGTCTTTTCTATTAATTAGCGGTATATTAATATTTACGCCCTCATCGTCTAGAGGCTAGGACACCGCCCTCTCACGGCGGAAACCGGGGTTCAATTCCCCGTGGGGGTACCAATATTTATATCTAAATAGCTAAATAATTTCAAATCACCCTGTATTATTGGTCTAATATTACAACCCCTTGCGATATGATTTCTATCCAAATAGGGCCACGATTGAATATTATTTCTTTGTTTTGACTGTCATAAAACTTAGTTCTCTGTTTTCTCGATAATTTTTTCCATGTTCCTGTAATTTCTTCCCCATCCATAAATACCTTAGCCTTACCGCTTCCTTGGCTATTAATATCTATACCATCTTCTACTTTCCAACTTTCTACATACTGTATGATTATATTTTTTGCCTTAATCTGTTGTTTTGAATTCTTATCTATATGTTCTTTTCCTGCAAGATTTCTTTTGTATTCATTATTAGATTTATCATAATAATAATCGACTTGATATTGTTTAAAAGAAAAATTGATAGTTATTTTTTCTTTATTCCCCCGTTTATTTTCTGATACATCATTCTTAAACTGATATTTATCATAATCAGCATTTGCGTCCCATTTTTTACTTTCCCCCGCCTTCCTTAGAAGATCTGTTGACGAGTATACATTATGAGGAGCAAATCTCTTTTTATCGCGCCAAAAATATTTGCCCAAGCTAAATTGGTCTAAGTTGTAAAAATTATCCAATTCTTTGATTAAAGCCAACGCATCTGCGCTCCCGCCTACGTGAGTGTAGAAAGCATTATATTCATCCGCAAATCTTACAAAATAAATTCTCGCGCTTCTTACAGGTCCAACTTCTTTTACGTCATTTTCAACGAAAAATGCTAAAAATCTAGTGATTCCACCTTCGGTTAATGCTTCGTAAACTAAGCCTGCTTTGTCTAGACCGGATTGAGGCCTTGAGGCGGGATGATTTTCAATCGCAGCCGCAATTGGCCTTCTTTTTGCTTTTTCTTCAGTAGTTAAAGCCCCATTAAGAGGTGATTCTATATTAAAGAGTGACACTTCTTTTTTAGGCTCGCTTACAACTTTTGTTTCTTCTTTTTTTGGTTCAATAACCGTTTCCTTTTTTTCTTTTGGCCATAAAAAAAATGCAGCTATTATGGATAAAAAAATCAATAATGCTGCAATTATTACTAACTTAATATTCTTTCTTTTTTTAGGCGGTTTTATGCTCGATTCTTTTTTTGCCTCTGTTTTTTTAACATGGATATCTATTATGTTTTTCATCTAATAAGATGATTAATAAATGGTTCCGGGGCAGGGACTCGAACCCCGATTAACGGATCCAAATTCCGTTGTCCTACCATTAGACGACCCCGGATTAAAAATAAAGTTATATATATTTTAGCAGAATTTATTGTTATAAAAAAGAATTAAAATTTATCTATCTTTTTCCAGCGTACGTCTTTCGCCGTGTCTTCCAGCTCAATACCTTTGTTCTTAAGCGAGACTCTAATCTCGTCAGCTTTTTTAAAATTCTTTACCCTGCGAGCGTTTTCTCGGTCTTTAATCAATATTTCAATCTCTACCGGTAGAATTTCTTCTTTTTTTATTTTTTCAAAGCTTAATCCAAAAACATGATCAAATTTCAATAGAAGGTTAAAGATTTTTTGTCCATCAGTTGAGGATAGTTTATTTAAATCTAAGAGCTTATTAACTTTGTTCAATAATTTAAATATTTCTGCAAATGCTTTAGGGGTATTTAAATCATCATTCATTGCTTGTTCGAATTTTTGATCAGATTTGTCTAATATGTCTGAAATGTTCAAACCAGATGTTTCTTTTTTAATTGACAGATATCTTCTAATATCATTATAAATACGGTTTAATGTTATTTGCGCCGCTTTGAGATTTCTTTTTGTGAAATCCAGTTTATCTCGATAATGAGCTTGAAGAGTTAGTAATCTATATGCTAAAGGGTTATAGCCTTCTTCTTGAAGGTCGGAGATTTTGATTAAGTTCCCTTCTGATTTACCCATTCGCCCTGATTTCACCAGTAAAAATTCCCCGTGCATCCAATAATTTACAAAAGGCTTACCCGTTAAAGCTTCTGATTGGGCGATTTCATTAGTATGATGAACCGGTATATGATCTATGCCTCCGGTATGAATATCTATCGTTTTCCCGAGATGTTTCATGCTCATTGTTGAACACTCGATATGCCATCCCGGGAATCCCCTGCCCCATGGCGAATCCCATTCCATTTGTCTCTTTTTATCTTTTGGAGAAAATTTCCACAGAGCAAAATCTGTTATATTTTTTTTGCCAATTACGCTTTTTATGCGTGCCCCTGCTTTTAGTCCTTTAATATCTAATTTGGCAAGCTTTCCATAATCTTTTAATTTGGAGGTATCAAAATAAACTCCATCTTTTATTACATATGTAAATCCTTTTTTTTCTAATTTTTGTATAAATTCAATCTGATCTTTTATATAATCCGTAGCTTTAGAAATTATGTCCGGTTTTTCAATATTAAGAGCTTCAGAGTCTTCAAAAAATACATGAGTATAAAAATTTGCAATATCCCAAGCGCTTTTATGTTCAAGTCTCGCCTCTTTTTCAATCTTATCCTCTCCTGTGTCACCGTCAGAGGTTAAGTGACCTACGTCTGTTATATTCATTACATGTTTAACTTTATAACCTTCGTATTTAAGATATTTTTTTAAAATATCAGCAAAAATATAAGTTCTTAGATTACCGATATGGGCATAGCCATAAACGGTTGGACCGCATGTATAAATCCCCACTTTTTTATTTTTTATGGGTTTAAACATTTCTTTATTTTTTGTAAGAGTATTATAAAGTTTTAGCATATTTCTAGTATATCATTTTTTATATACGTATAAAATAAAGCTACTAGAGCTTTTTTACAATATTAACTAAAAGTTTTTTATTTAGTATTTTTAGTATTCTTTTCTTCCCTCAAGTGCCCGTATTATGGTGACTTCGTCGGCATATTCTAAGTCACCCCCTACTGGTATGCCTCTAGCTATTCTTGTAATTTTAATACCTACGGGTTTTATCAATTGCTGTATATAAGAAGCGGTTGATTCGCCTTCTAGCGTAGGGTTTGTGGCTAATATTAGTTCCGTGACTTCTCTTTTTTTAACTTTTTCAACTAATTTATCTATAGTCAGATCCGCTGCTGTCACCCCATCTATTGGGGATATTGATCCTCCAAGTACATGGTAAGTACCTTTAAACTGTCCAGTTTTTTCCAAAGCAACAATATCTAAGGACTTTTCGACAACTGCTATAGTAGATTTATCTCTTGTAGGATTGGAGCATATGTCACAAGGGTCTGATTCGGCTATGTTATGACAGATAGTGCAATTTTTAAGATTTTTTTTAAAATCCCGAATCGTATCAGCAAACTTTTCTAGATCTTTTTCCTGTTTTTTCAGAAGACTAAAAGTAAATCTTTCCGCAGTTTTTGGGCCTACGCCCGGTAATTTTGAAAATTCTTCAATTAAATTTTTTATTGATCTAGGCAAATATTTCATTTTAAATCCCCCCTCAGATGTATTTTATAATTTAATCTTTTTGCAATGTAGGACTATTCATAAGATCCATTCTAAATTCTAAGCCATGATTTTTAAATCCAAACTTTTCGTATAAAGTATGAACTTTAGGCTTGGAATGCCTGCTAGTTGCTAAAATTTTGTAACAGTTATTTTTCTTGGCTTCTTCAATAAGGACGTTAATAATTTTTTTGCCTATACCCTGTTTTCGGTATTCTTCTTCTACATAAAGATTCTCAAAAAAGCCATAAGGTTCTTTATGTCGGCTATTCTTAATAATGTACAGAAAAGCCCAAGCTATTTCTTTATCATCGTTTTTAACGCTAAATTTTATCCCAGATATGCTGATATTTTTCTTTTGAATCTTCATTAGCTAGAGCCCCGGGATACCCAGATCTCCAAAGTCGCGCATTCTGGAAGCTGCATTATGCTGAGCTTTACCTAAAGCTTCTATGAAAGCTTCTTTAAGAGCTTTTTCTAATTGAAAAGCGTTATCTGGTGATAATAGCGATTCGTCAATTTTTATTTCTTGAGGTTTAAATTCGCCGGTCATAGTTATTTTAATTTTTCCGTCCAATCTTTCTGACTCAACTGTCATTTGCTTCAATTCTTGTTGAAGTTTTCTTAGCTGGTATATCTTTTTCATCTTATCAAAAGCCATATTTACCTCCTTTAGTAGTTAAAAATCAATATTGAATGTCCGATTGTTGTTAAAGGTTTTTTATCTTTTAGGAATGCGTATTGACCTTTAGCTTGGGCTTGCTGAAATAAAGTAACGCTAATTGCATAGTATCCTTGTTCGGGGGTTTTATCAGTATTCCATGCAATAAATTTATCTCCTAGATAGTATTCCGGATAATCAGCTCCCCCAAAATACTCGACCCTTATCTTTTCTATGTTATTGTTTTTTACGTATTTTGCAAGTCTTTTCATGTCTTGTCCCCAGTCTAAATTTGAATCAGTTACGTATCGCATTCCGTTTCTTGGTCCGCCAATAAGCTCGTTAAAATATGTTAAATAATAGGGGTATGTTTTTAGTGATGTAATAATAGCCCAACCAATAAGCAGAAAGAAAAATAAAGAAAAAGCAGTGTGGAAGGTTACCTTATTTTTAAATAATGATTTGACATCTTCAAAGCTGACTTTTTCTGCCATAAAGCTAATAAATACATAAATTAATGGAAAAATCGGCAGCAGATAACGTATCCCTAGATTTATTCGCGTTGATAAAGCAAACCCGACAAGAATTAATATAGGCGTGAGTAATATAACTTTTGCTTTATGGTCTTTATTTGGCTGACTTTTCCAGAACAAGACACTAATAATTATAAATATCATTGTCGGGACAGCAGTTTTAACCAAGAAAGCAACTATATAGTAATACCACCAGCCGTTAGAGACTTGTCCTAAAAGAAAAGAAGTATGACCACCCGTTGCATGCTGACTTACCATAAAGAATCCCAAGAAGTAATGACTGAGAGCTCTAAGTACTGGAACATCGGCTATTTTATTCAGAATATCTCTTGCTACACCCTTATCTAGTCCGTCATTAATTGACAAATGGAACATTTCTTTTGACATATTTATTGTTTGGAAGAAGTAAACAACCCAAACAATCATAAGAGCGATCATAGCTATTGAGAAAAAAGTTAAAAAGTAGCCAATAAATCTTCTTAAAAAATCCGAGTTAAAGAATCTAATAAATAATAATGAGCCCTTTTCATATTTTTTAGGCCTAATAATTAGATATAGTGCCACAAAGGCATAAGTAATTATAATTATCGGTGCTGAGAATTTAGTCAGCAAAGCAATGGCTAGAGTTATAGCCACAAGAAAAAATCTTTTCTTTGTGGGTTCCGCGAGGAATTTCCATAAAAAATATAGGTTGATAAACATAGTTGCGGCTATGCCTAGATCTGTGGTAACAAACCTACTATGCGCTATTATGTTTGCATCAAAAGCATATAGAGTTAATGCAAATAATCCAGCTTTGTTGCCATAAAGTTCTTTTGCCCATCTGTAAACAAAATATCCTAACAAGATTGAAAGCAGTATTACAGGTAATCGCCCCAAAAAAAGCATTAAATCAGCGTTATTTCCCGTTTTGTATAAAAAATTTGCTCCTTCTGACCATTGATCATTAACTCCGGCTTGCCATTGCTCAGTAGGAAAATTCGGACGTATGAATAGCAAAGGTACTGCCGCTAAATCTTTTATAAGGGGTGGATGTTCTGGGTTCAATCTGTAGTCCCCTTTTGTTAAATAAGAATAACCGGATACAATGTGAGGCACTTCATCTTCTATTGCAGAATCTCCTGCCATAGACGTTACAGCCACAAAGAACATCAAGGATAAGAGAAACGTAACCAAGAATTTTTGTGATTTTAGAAAGCTTGTTAATTTTTGCATATTACTCCAAAAAATAAATTACAAAGTCGATTTTTTTATCGGGGACAACGAGCGTAGATTCTTTTATGTTGTATATTCCTTTATTTTCAATCATGTTTTTAATTTCATTATCATTTTCCAGAGCAATTATCACCCCGGGACTTTTTAGGTTAGCAGTTTTGAATGATTCTTTTTCTAAATATTGAATGTTTGATTTTTTATAGGCTAGAAACTTAATTGTTTGAGCTGGTATAGGTAAGCCATCTACTATTGTGCCATTGATATTTACTATTACATATTTATTATAATTTGAAGGCAGGTTATTGAGATATTTTGCAATTTCTACATAGCGTGTTGTAAACTGGCCGATTACTTCAGGATTTTTTGGCCACAAGACGAAATATAAGGAAAAATCAAAAATTATAATTAATGAACAGATAAAGACAGTAATTTTTTTAACAAGATATTCTTTCTTTTCAGCAAATTTTTCATATAAATATTTAGCCCCCAGTCCAGCCAGCATAAATGCCGGAATCATTGACCCTATTGCTCTTAAGGAATGAGGCATGCCTTCCTCTGTTAAAATAGCCGGTATTAGCATTATTATCAACCAAGATATCATTAATAGATAAGGAAGTTTATCAATGGGTTGGTTAGTTTTTTTGTCTTTTTTTGTAAATAGGCTTTTTAAGGAAATAACTATTCCTGCAATAAATAATATCCCGACTATGGGATTGAGGTCCGGCAGTTTTGAAAAATTATGCCGCCAATTAGGATCGCCATAAAAATTAAACATGCCGAAGGCCAAAGAAGTTGTTTTTAAAAGCGTACCTAAAAAATTTCCTTTATTTACACCCTCATTAAAGATTGAAACCTGCCCAGTGCGCAAGGCCATGTCAGCAGCGTGTGCTTGAAAATAAATAAGTATTGGTAAAGCAGCAATAAAAATAGCTATACAAAGCAATAAAATTCCTTTCCAATATTTTTTTACCAGGTTTCTTTTGTAAATCAATATATATCCGGCAATTATTGCCAGAATAAGAGGTGCGATTCTGAATGATATATAAGTATGAAAACCGAGTCCGAAAATAACACCCGCAATTATAAAATCCCAAATAGATTTATTTTTATCATTTAATTTTCTTAATAGAAAATATAACGAGAAAACTATAATAAAAGGTACCATTATGGCCCTAAAACCTATTCTAGAAAAATTTACTGCCCAAAAAGACGAGGCAGTGAAAAGTGAAGCGAATAAAGCTGATCGTTTGTCTAATATTTCTTTTGTTAATAAATAGACTCCGTAAACAGTAAGAGTACCTATAATTGCACCGACTAACCTTAGTTGCCATATTCCGGTTCCAAATATTTTAAAAGCAACGGCGATTAAGTTTATAAATAACCCCTCTCTCCCGTTATTCGCAGGATAAAAAAGCTGATAACTTAAGTTTTCATTAGCCCTAATAGCGTCTGTGCCATTAACTGCTATGTCCGGATATAATCCGGGCGGGATATCACCTAATTTCCAAAATCTGAAAATAATGGCGATAAGTATTATTAAAATAAAGAAATAGTGCTCTTTATTTAGCTTTTTCGAATATTTTTTCATCTTTTTGAGATCTCGATTTTTTATAAACCCCTGATATCAAGTACCATCTTATTTGGAATATTTCCAAAATTGACTTTATGGAATCTTGAGCAACATTTACCTTACTTTCCCCTACCTCATGCCAGGTTACCGGCGTTTCTAAAACTTTATAGCCGAATTTTCTGGCAAGTACTAATACTTCTGTGTCAAATCCAAATCCATGTATTTTTTGAACCGAGAAAATCTTTATAGCTGCTTCTTTAGAAAATAATTTTAACGGACACCTAGTGTCTTTGTAATTTAAACCAAGAAGAAACAAGAAAAGCAGATTTCCTCCCCTACTCATAATAGATCGCAAGATATTTCTTTTTCCTGCCTTACCACCTTCAACATACCTAGAACCTATAGTTATGTCGTATTGGCTTCTTTGATCTAATAATTTATCGATCTGATCAAAGGGCGCGCCATTATCGGCATCAATAAAACATCTGTAATCGCCGTTGGCAGCTAAAATACCAAGTTTTATCGCCATTCCTTTGCCGTTTATTGATCTATGACCTTCTAAAATGTGAAGGTTTTTAAATAGATACTTTTTAGAATTAATTACCTCAATTGTTTTATCGGTACTGTTAGCATCAACAGCAATTACTTCCGCGTCATAATTTTGTTTATTTAAATGTTGTGCTACCGCATTTAAAGTATGGCCGATTCGTGATTCTTCGTTATGACAAGGAATAATAACGCTTAAAAAAACATTTTCACTCATTTTTCTCTCCCTATTTATTTCTTGAATACAAAAAATTTATATCCTACAAAATTCCACATCATAGCGCTTACTGAACCAATCGCCGCGGCAAGATTAGCCCAAACCTTAGGAGCAATATTGGATAAAATAATTTTTGGTGCAATAAATACAATCGCCGAAGCTAGGATGACATTAACTGCCATTCCGACTAAACTTACTATCATAAATTTTGAAATTTCTTGAGCTGTTTCTTTTTCGCTCTCTTTTTCGGTCTTTCGAAAAACCCAAAATTTGTTCCAAGCGTAACTATTAGTTACAGAAGCAATAAAAGAGATACCTTTAAATAAAGAAAAATATATTCCGGTGCTGATGCCGGAAATCATGATAAGCAAGTTTAAAACACCAAAATCAAATAGCCAATTTAGGCCTCCGGTTTCACCAAACTTGCCGAATTGATATAAGGCGGGAATTTTATCAGCAAGAGCTCGCGCGATTGCTATTCCAATAACACATATCGGGATGAATATTAAAAAAGGTATCAGTATAGATATGTTAATTCCAAGATTTTTTATAACAATTAACGAAAAAAGAGATGCCAATACACCTATTATGCCAGATGCTATGAAATCGACTTTTGGTTTATTCATAGATTGATTTTTAGATACACCTTTTTCGTTAGAAACTTTCGTTTCTTTGTTTAAAGTTGCTGATTCATTGTTCATCCGCCCTACTTTAGTTAACTTAAAAAATTATATCATTATTGAAAATGAAAGCCAATAGTTTATTTGAAAAGTTATAAGTTATTTAGAAGACCTCTTCTCTTTGCTTGTCTAAATTTTTAAATTTCATTTGTTCAGGTTTAAAGAATAGCTTAACACTTCCTGTTGGACCGTTTCTATGTTTTTTTACTAAAATATCGGCGACAAATTTTTTTTCAGTATCTGGTTTGTAATACTCTTCTCTGTAAATGAATATCACTACATCTGCATCCTGTTCTATAGATCCTGATTCTCTTAAATCTGATAATTGAGGGATTTTATCTGGTCTTTGTTCTACCGCACGTGATAACTGTGATAATGCTATTACAGGAATGTTTAATTCTCGTGCTAGTGCTTTTAGGGAGCGTGAAATTTCTGATATTTCCTGTACTCGATTATCTGAGTATCTACCTTCCATTAGTTGTAAATAATCAATTACAATTAATCCTAAATCATGTTCAACTTGTAATCTTCTGGCTTTAGTTCTTATTTCCATTACGTTTAAACTGGCAGAATCATCGATAAATATAGGTGCTTCAGAAAGCATACCCATTGTATGGCCGATTTTAGGAAAGTCTTCGTCGGATAAATTACCCGTTCTTAGTTTCCATGAGTCTATATTTGCTTCAGCGCACAAAAGCCTGTCAACTAATTGTTCTTTTGACATTTCCAAGCTGAATATACCAACAGATATTTCTTGTTTTATAGCTACATTTGCGGCAATGTTTAAAGCGAGAGACGTTTTTCCCATAGATGGCCGTCCAGCTAATATTATCAAATCTGATCGTTGTAAACCGGCTAAAATATTGTCTAGATCTGAAAATCCGGTCGGTATGCCCCTTAACTTACCCTTTTCTTTGTGTAGTTCGTCAATTCTATCAAATGATTCCGATAAAATGCTTTTGATCGGTATAAAGTTTTGCCTGAAATGTTTTTGGGATACGCTAAAAAGTTTTTGTTCTGCCTGATCTAAAATAACATCTACGTCTTTTTTCTCCTCAAATCCTAATCTTGTAATTTCTAGGCTCGCATTAATAAGACGGCGTAAGGTTGCTTTACCTGCTATAATTTTACCGTAATGGACCATATGGGCTGCCGAAGGCACACTATTTACAAGATTTGTAATATAAGAAGCACCCCCAACCTCATCTAAAATTTTTTGTTCTTTTAGCTTTGAGGTCAATGTTACAATGTCTATTGGGGTTCGCTGTTCAAACAGTGTAAGCATGGTTTCGAATATCTTCCCATTTTTATCAAGATAAAAGTCAGTCGGATTTACAAAGTCAGCGACCTTTAAGATTGCGTCTTTATCAAGAAGCAATGATCCCAATAAAGAACCTTCTGTATCTATATCCTGCGGAGGCAATTTTTCCATATCTAATTCTTTAGAGTCATATTTTTTTTGCATCATTCTATTATTTCTCCTCCAAATATATCGGCGGCATTATCTAGTATTGTTGGTTCAACCTCTTTTCTGTTTTCTTTCGGTTTTACAACACAGCGTATTGGAACAAATCTGCCTACGATTTTTTGAATTATATCCTCCACAGCCCTTTTATTGTTAACATTTTGGATTTTTTCTTTATGGAATAAGTAATCAAAACTGATAATCAGGTAACCGTTTTCTATTCTTTTCGGTTTAGACGGTTTTAAGCAGGCTATTAGCGAGTGATTGTACGCCTTAACTCCGTTTAGTATATCATTCCATTTATTTTTGATAACAGGGAAAAAGCTTTTATCTAAGGGGAAATTGTCTGGATTTTTTTCTTCTTTATGCGGTTCTTTTTCTGTTTTTTTATTCGAAAAATGCTCCGCAAGAGCTATCTTTTCGTTTGTTTTCATTGGTTTTTCTTGGGTTTGTGCTTTTGGGGCATTTTCTTTTTTTGGGGATATTTCTTTATTTTCTTCTCTAGGGGTTGTATATTTTTTACCTATTTCCAATATCGCAAGCTCTACAGGTAAGTGATTTGGGGTGGAAAATTTAACTTTTTGCTTAGCGTCGCTTAATTTTTCGATTATCTCTAAAAGTTTTTCAATTGATATATTTTGTGATAACTCTTTAAGCGTATCTAGCTCTTCTTTACTGTAGTCGGTTAGTATATTTTCATCCCCCGCTTTTACGATCATAATATCTCTCAGTCTGTTGATTAAGGTATCAACGAGAAGACTGACATCGGTTCCTTTTTCGATCGCGCTGTTGACCATTTCTAACGATTTTTTACTATCTAAAGTAAGAATTGATTGTATTAATTCTTCAATTATTTTATTATCAGCTATCCCTAAAATTCCCTCAACAAATTCTGTCGAAATTGTTTTGTTTCCAAAGGATGCTGCCTGATCCAGGATACTTATAGCATCCCTTAATGCCCCATCAGAGTAAGTTGCTATTATTCTTAGCACTTCTTTCGGTGCTTTTATGTTTTCTTCTTTAATTATCTTTTCAAGCCTTCCAACTGTTTGGGTTACTGTTATTTTAGTAAATCCGAACCTTTGGCAGCGTGATATTACTGTAGCCGGAATTTTATGTACCTCGGTTGTTGCTAGTATGAAAATTGCATGTGAAGGAGGTTCTTCTAATGTTTTAAGAAGTGCATTAAATGCTTCTTTTGTAAGCATGTGCACTTCGTCTATTATAAAAACTTTATATTTTCCTGTATGAGGTGTAAATTTAACGTTTTCTTTAAGTGCTCTGATTTCATCGATTCCTCTGTTTGAGGCTCCATCGATTTCAATAAGATCTAATGATTTGTCCTCTGACATTTCATTGCAATTGGAACATTTGTTGCAGGGTTCGCCTTTTTTGGGGTCTTTGCAATTTGCTGCCTTAGCTAAAATTCGAGCAATTGTTGTTTTGCCCACTCCTCGTGGCCCGGTAAATAAATATGCATGTGAAATACGGTTGCTATTTACAGCATTGATTAGAGTTGTTTTAACATGATCTTGCCCAACTACATCATTAAAAGTTTGCGGCCGCCACTTTCTATAAAGCGATAGTAAAACCACTTGTTGCCTCCTAATTAACAGTATATATAAAAAACTAGCTTATTTAAACGTTGAAAATAAGCTAGTTTTCCACAGAAACTGTTGATAAATTATAATTTAGATCGAAATGACAGTCTTTTTATTCGTCTTTTTTGTTGTTTGAAGGATTAATTATTATGTTTTCTATTGCTCCCCAATCGCTATCTTCTTTTTCCGGTATGATCAGTGTTACTTCATCATTAAGTTTGCCTTTGAAATAAGTGACTGAAGCGGTAATCACATTGTAAGCTTTCCCATTTGCTATAACTTTATAATTTTCGCCATCCTCTACAAGAGTTCCGATTATTCTTTTTCTATCTATCAAGTTGATTTGTTTAAAGATAAAAGTTCCGTCTTCCAATATAGTAAGTTTGAGAGTATCGCCAGGTACTAATTTTGACTTGCTGGCGTAATTGGATTGGACGGGATATTTTTTGCCGTCAGGGCATATCATCAATTCACCGTCAAATATGCCTTCAACTATTCTATTTTCTTCATCAACGGATAGATTTTTTGCTTTTTCTTTTAATCTTTTGGGTATTTTTACTTTTTCGCCGTTCATCTCGGCAATGATTTGTTTGGCAGAGATGATACTATTTTCCGCGCTTTCTACCACCTGTTTTAATAGGGTGAGCCTTGATTCATCTTTCATTCTTAATCCTTTGGTTTTTATTTTGAACTAGCTAATAACTCGCAATCTTTAGTTTTTATTTATGTTTTGTTCTGCCTATTATCTGTTTACTGATTCTATTTAATGGTTGCTAGATTACCATAGTTAATTTTAGTTGTCAAATTTATTACACAGATATTCTTCTATCCACTTTTTCTAAAAAAGTGGAGTAAAAAGCGCAAACTGTTCAAAAAATCTAAAAATCAGTTTGTTTTAAGTTTTTGGATTCGAACACTAAGAAGTGGTTTCGCTTAGGTCTGCTATCGCGAGCTTCGCTCAACTGAACGAATCCTTATCCGATATTTATCGGATCACTTAAAACAAGCTGATTTTTTTAACGATTTTTTCTCGATGTTTGCATGGTAATAAGTACAATAAAAAAGACTCATACGAGTCTTGGTGGTGTTTGTATTAGGGTGACATTTAGGATTAGTGAGTATTATTTGTTATTTTGTCGGTAATTGATTTGCTTATTGTTTCTAGAATATTTTTGCCGAGTCTTCCTTGAAGTATATCTTCATCGGTTATTTCTTTAATATTTCTATTAATTTCCTTGATTTGTTCACGTAATTTTCGGATTGTATCAATAAAATAGTCTGATGCTTCTTTTCTAGCGTTATCATCTGAATGATTAATAGCAATGGATTTAATATCGTTTTCAATTCTCCAGACAAGATCAGGATTTTTTTCTGAGCTAGCTAATCGGATGATTTGGCGCACTGCATTATCATAAAAGAAGAATTCTCCTGTTGTCTTTTTAGTATTCCATATAAACTCCATTGCCTCTTTGAATTTTTTTATACTTTCGGGGTCATTACTTAAGTCTTCAAAACAGCTACTTCTGCTCTTCCATATATCTTTCATTAAGTCACCTTCTCTCGCTATTTTAACGAACTTGAATTCGATATTATCGTACTAAATTACTTGTCTGTCAATATATTGCTCTTACTTGGTTTTATTTTGATACTAGAGAGATATGTTATAAATTGGTCGAGAGTATAGGAGTTCATCGTAAAAGCCAGATCAGCTTTTAATTTCGCTCTACGATCTCCATTATCTCCAAAAAGTTCATCGAGGAGTTTATCAGAAACAAAGTATACATCTGTTAAAAAGCCACTTTCTTCTAAACCAGGGACATTGACATCGCCTAGTATTTCCGTTATTGATTTGAGATTATTTTTTAAATAATATGGAAAATCGCTTGATTTAGACGTTTCGTTTACTTGTCCTGTAGTGGCTAGTAGAATTGTTTTGTCGTTGATTGAAGCAAGAAAATACGGCATTGCGTTTCTGTAATCATAGTGCGGAAGAGATATAAGCGTAAAAGGGATTCTATTTAAGCGCAAAATTTTAGCCAGTTGCCATTTTTCGCCAATATCTAGTCCTAGTTTCTTGTGAGTTCCGCGAATGTTTCCTTTCGGATCGTGCCATAGATCATCAATACCTTGGATATCCCGAATAATCAAAGGGTTAACGCATTTTTCTTTTTGTCCGTTCGTGTGTGTTGTCCGAATATCACCTTTGATATCAAGCTCTATGGTTAAGATTTTTTCTGTCTGCATAATATCCAAAATATTAATTCCCATTCCTTGAGCTACTTCCCAGAGTTCCTTTGGATTTTCTTGAGAAATCCCGTCGATAATCAGCTCACTTTTAAATGGATTCGCTAGGTTAAGGTGTATTGTTAAAGTACCCCAAAACTGATTCTCTTTCATTCATATCGCCTCCTTAGCATCAGTTTGGCAATCAATAAATAGTACACAAATCCCTTTTAAAATACAAATTTTCTAATTCTTAAATTCGCTAAAAAAATCTTTTTTGAACTGCGGGAATTTTTGTTCTTGGATAGCTTTTCTAGCATCAGCCATTAAAGAGATAATAAAATGAAGATTATGCATTGTTGTAAGACGTATACCTAAAACTTCTTTTTCTTTTAAAAGATGTCTGATATATGCCCTGGAATAGTTTTGACAGGTTTTGCAAGAACATTTATCAATAGGCTTAGGGTCAAGCTTATATTTTGCCAAATTAAGATCTATTCTACCCTTTTTAGTCCATACAGCGCCGTTTCTAGCCATTCTAGTGGGTACAACGCAGTCAAACATGTCTATACCTCTTTCTATCGCTTCTAGAAGATCCTCAGGCTCACCAACACCCATTAAGTATCTGGGTTTATCTTCCTGTATTAATGGAAGAGTATACTCAAGCGCTTTTTGTTGTTTTAATTTGGATTCGCCGGCATTTGCCACACCTCCGATTGAAAAGCCTTGCACCCCAAATTGAGACAGGAAATCAAAGGATTTTTTCCGCAAATCTTCGTAAGGGCCACCTTGTATAATAGCAAACAGAGCCGGTTTATTTTTAAGTTTGGTTGTTTTTTTCTGGAAATGTTTCCATGCCTTTTCAAACCAATTACTTGTTATATTTACCGCATGTTCTATTTCTATTTTGCTTGCTTCAGCCGAGGGACAATAGTCTAATGGCATGATAATATCAGAGCCTAAGTCTAATTGAATATCTATCACTTTTTCAGGTGTGAAAAAGTGCCTTGATCCGTCAAGATATGATTTAAATTCAACACCTTCTTTTTGAATTTTAACTAGATTTTCTGCTTTTGAGCCGCTTCCTAAGCTAAAAACCTGATAGCCTCCACTATCCGTAAGAATCGGTCTATCCCAGTTCATAAATTTATGCAACCCACCCATTTCTTTAATTAATTGATTGCCAGGTCTTAGATATAAATGGTAAGTATTAGATAAAATTATTTCGGCGTTTAAATCTTTTAATTCTTCTGATGAGACTGTTTTTACGGTTGCACACGTGCCGACAGGCATGAAAATAGGGGTTTTGATGACACCATGCTGAGTGCTTAACTCCCCTATTCTGGCTTTGGTATTTTTATCTTTTTTTGTAATCCTAAATTCAAGCATAATATAAATATAGCTTAGTCGGCCCTATGAGTAAATCTCGTTAGAAATAAGAATTAGCTTCAAGTTGAATATAGTGATCAACTGATTTATACTTTTTAGAAACACGAAAAGTGTTTATTGCTTAGTTCTTTAATATCTAAAAAAGGAGTGGGATAAGTTGAAATCATCTGTTCTTCAATCCAATTTCAAAAGAATTATTCCTACAAATTTATCCAATATTGATCTTAGTGAAGTTATCGAAAGTAAAAACGGAAGAACATTTTTGATTGTGATGGAGCCATTAAATAGGTTGGTTGAAGATACTGGCTGCGTTGATAACCGTTTATATCCATTAGTCGGATTAAAACTAGACAAACTGAATATTTCCATTAACTTTAAAGAAAAAGAAATCCGCGTTTCTGTGAAAAGTATTCTTAGTAAAAATGAAGCAGAAAAGGAGCTTAGGGATTATTTGGCTAATGTATTCAGGCTAGTTACGGCTGTTATGTTTTTTGAGTTGAGATATTAGGAGGTGATTGTTACGGCTGAAGCTGAGGCTAAAGTTAGCAAACTTTTTTCCTTTGAAAGGATAATATTACTTAAAGTATTCTTTTATTGGGGAAATTTACTTGATAGATGTAAGAGAGACGGAAAAACAAAAGAAGGATTGAAAAAAATTAAGCCGATTCCAAATAGAATATCCTGGTTTAGGATAATTTTTTCTATTCCTTTAGCGATTACTCTTTATGCTATTTTCATATCCGCATATACAGATCAGATAGACATTTGGTTGTTCACCCTATTAATATTTATTTGGATCTATATATATGGATTTTTAACATATGGGGATAGGATTGATGGCTTGATAGCTAGGGATTATGATGCTAAAACAATACTCGGTGCCTTATTAGACCCGGGAGCGGATAAGACTTCATTTGTTTCAGCTGCTGTGCCGATCGGCCTTATATTGGGTTTGATTTTAAATGATCAGCAATATATAGTTCTAGCTTCAAAATTTTGGCTTTTAATGATAGCTGAGATGTCTTTAGTCTTATTAGCCTTACTTGGAGGAGTAATAAACAGATTTGTAAAGAAAAGTATTAAACTTGGCGCCAATATCTTTGGAAAGCTAAAATATCCAGTAGAAATTATTGGGTTTGTATTAGTTTTTCTTCTAATAGTCGCCAGTTTTGTTACTGATAATGATTATTCTCAATTGATCTATAAAACCGCATATTATTCTTTATCACTAGCAATAGTTCTCGCCTTTTTAAGCATATTCGTACATATAAAATTACTCTTTACCAGCGAACAATAGTTCGCTTTTTTTCTTGTCTAATTTAAGGTGATTTCTTTTATCTTTGTTAAATCTGAAAGGTTATTTATAAGGATTTTACCTTCTGATACCGTATACAATTTATCTTTTATATAAAGCGATCTCTCAACTGATAGATTGTCGCCATAGTAATTATAGTATCCGTACTGATCCTTGGATGGTTTATTTTCGGGGTAATGAGATATTCTTCCTTTTAACTTAAAGCCGTTTTCCAAAGATAGGTCGTATACGTAAGCGCCCTGGAAAGTGTATTCTCCATATTGAGGAGCTTGACTTTGATCCTTTTTTTTCTGTTCCGCGGTTAATTCAGCCAATAATACAGGAATAACCAGCAGACTCTTATTTTTGTCATAAAGGAATGCTTTGTGATCGTTTAGGGCATATGAATCAGTACCTCTATCTCCGATATCTACTTTAAATTCCTCTTTAGGGTTATTAAAATCAGTTACATCAAAAACGGCCATCTTGATGCCTTGATACCAGGCAAAATCTATACTTCTTTGATCTTTTAATAATTGTTCAGCTTCGATTGTATTTTTACCGAGGCCCAAAATATGGTTTTCATCAATGGGGTGTAAATAATCAGAAAAGCCGGGTATTTTGAGTTTACCAAGAACCTTCGGGCTGTTAGGGTTTTTTAAATCCAGAGTAAAGAACGGGTCTACTTTTTTGAAGGTAACAAGATATCCTCTATCCCCCACAAATCTGGCTGAATATATTTTTTCGCCTGGCGCTAAATTTTCCAGCATGCCAGCGGTTTTTAATTTATCATCCAAGATATATACATCATTGGATGATTTATTGTTTCTACTTGCAACACTGCCTTTTGTGGTAGCTATTCTGAAATAATTATTGTATTCATCCATTGAAAACTGGTTTAAAACATGTCCAGTTACGGATCCTGTTCCTAAATATTCTGTTCCGTTTTCTTTAAGGGCAAATTTATAGATATCGGTTTTTTCCTGCCATGTATTTTTTATACCCTCATAATTAGTATTTGCCAGATATAAATTATTTAATGAAGCATAAACATTATTGCTGCTGCCAATAATAACTCGCTTATCTATTTCTTGGTTATCGTTATTAATGGGAACAGTAAGGATTGAAATAAAATGATTATTATTATACCCATAATCATTTATTCGGTTTTTATCCTGTTCATCCACCCCATTTAAATATTCGATACTGTCACATTCACATGCGCTTTTCTTAGGTTTATCTCCTGATTTGCTATCAGAATATTTAGGGATTATTACATCGGGATTTTCTAATTTTGCCATCCAGTAAGTCGGATAAGTATTCATCACAATATATACACTATTGTTAATCTTTCTGGATGTTGCGTAAGAGCTTTCAAATTTAACGTTTCTCGTTAGTGTTGGATTTTCTTTATTTTCTATATTCCAAATTTTTATAAATGAATAATTTCTATTAACTTTTTCCGGATAATTTTTAAATATGCTTTTATCTAAATTTTCTTCAATATATTTTTCACCCATTGCTACAATCTTATTACTGTCTATAAATATTTCATCCACTTTTGATTCTTTATCCAGCTCAATTGTTTTTACTGTTTTAGCTTCTTCTGCTGGATAAGCTTTTATTATATATATTTTGTTATTCTTAACTTTATAAATATATTCTCCGTCAGTTTTTACCATATCGGCTTCATCCACTCCTTGAACTTGAACATTGGTTTGTGAATAATCTTCTTCTGCTCCTCCACCTTTTTGGGTTGCTGAGCCTGGAGCGCTAAGTGAAACTGCATCATTTCGCATATAGGATCTTCCCTGTTGTTCAAAAATATCTGCGAGTTTTTGGCATGATGTTATTTTTTTTAGTGATGTCGGGGAATTATCCCTTAGAGTTTTTGCAATAGACATATACTGAGAAGAAATGAATATCCCGCAAACTATCGTTATTAAAAAAACCAAAGAGCCAATACCAAAATAGATCTTATTAGGGTTAGTTTCCATATTGTCCTTTATTATCAATTTGATTATACAGCAATCAGTTTGTCTATGACAATTATTTCCATTATTAAATATTTTAATTCTTAGTCTTGTTTGGTAAACTGATTCTATGGATGAAGCATTAGATTTTCATAAAAAATATAAAGGTAAGATTCAGATATCTTTAAAGGCTCCTTTGGATAAAGATACTCTAAAATTAGCTTATACTCCTGGGGTGGCGGAAGTTTCTTTAGCGATAGCTCAAGATAAGAAATTAACTAATTTATATACTAATAGAGGTAATACGGTAGCTATAATTACCGACGGATCGGCTGTTTTAGGCCTTGGAAATATTGGTCCGGAGGCTGCGCTTCCTGTGATGGAGGGTAAAGCAGCTTTATTTAAGAAATTTGGAAACGTTGATGCGATTCCTATTATTTTAAACACTCAGGATACTGAAGAGATTATAAAAAGCGTGAAAGCTATTTTTTCTAGTTTCGCAGGTATAAATTTAGAAGATATTTCTGCACCAAGGTGTTTTGAGATTGAAGAAAAACTAGATAGAGAATTACCTATTCCCGTTTTTCATGATGACCAGCACGGTACTGCTATTGTTGTTCTTGCCGCATTAATTAATTCTCTAAGGGTTGTTGATAAGAATAAAGAAGCGAAAATAGTTATTTCTGGCGCTGGTGCAGCAGGCACTGCTATAACTAAACTTCTATTGTCCTATGGATTTAAAAATTTGGCTGTATGCGATTCTAAGGCAATTATCGAAAGTTCCAGAGAAGATTTAAATGGAGCAAAGCAAGAAATCGCAAAAGTAACTTCTCCTAATATAAAAGGTATATGTCCACTAGCATATGCTGGTGCTGATGTTTTTATCGGTGTTTCAGCACCAAATATTTTAAGTCCTGAAATGGTAAAAAGCATGGCTAAATATCCTATAATATTTGCTCTTGCCAATCCAAATCCTGAAATAAAACCGGATTTAGCAAAAAAAGCGGGAGCCAGAGTTGTCGCAACCGGCCGCAGCGATTATCCTAATCAAATAAACAATGTGCTGGCATTCCCCGGAGTATTTAGGGGTGCTCTTGATTCAGGTGCTAAGTCTATAACCCATAAAATGAAAATTGCCGCAGCTTTAGCACTGGCTGATTACGTAAAAAATCCCAATGAAAACAATATCATTCCAAGTGTTTTTGATGATAATGTTTCCAAAATCGTTGCGGAATCTGTAATAAATGAGTCGAAAAAATTATATAAATAAACAAAGAAAATAAATAAAATATTTACTAAAATTACCACCAAAGGGTGGTGATTTTTATTTTTAGTGTGGACATTGAGAACATTAACAATATTCAAATAATTAAATTAGCGGGTGAATTAAATCATAGCGCACTTACTGAATTATATAATCGATTAGATGAATTATCTTCGGGTGGTCATTTATTACTTATTTTAGACAATATAATTGATATTGATGTTGCAACAAAACTCTTCAATTTTATTTCAGCCCTGCAATTAAAGCTAGCAAAAAGAAACTGTACATTATTAGTAAGCTGCAAAAAAGAAAATTTATTATTCAAAATATTGGAGTTTATGGTAAATGAGTTTAGCGCTTTCCCCTTATTTCACAATAAAGATAATGCCCTAAGAGTACTTTCTGAAATAAAAGAAGACCAAAAAATATTACCCATTCTATACAACAACACATAGCCTTTATGCCTAAGTAAAGGCTTTTTTCATTTTATTCTTTAACGTTTTTTAGTTTTTCCTGAGCTAAATTAAAATGATCAGTTTCAATTTGGATTAAAGCGGCAAAAACGGTCTTAATCCTTTTTTCTGGTGCCTTTTGGACTACTTCCCTATAGAAATTTATAGCTCTATTCTCTCTAAAGCTAGACTCTTCTAAATCTTTTTTAATATCGGTAAAGCATTCTGTTTCTACCACATCAATTTTTTTCAGCCCAAGCATTTTTTTAAATACTGAGGCATGTTCCGCCTCCACCTTGCCTAAAAATTTAAACATTCCCGATATTTCCGGATCCGTTACTGTTTTTGATATACATTTATAGAATGCCGCATTATCAAGTTCAAGCTTTAAGGCTTTTTGTAAATATTCTTTTGAATTTTGCGAGAGTTCGAGTCCTATGTTTTCTTCTTTCCATTCGGAGGCCAAGATCAAAAAATTATCATGGGCTCCGCAATATGGACAGTGACTTGGCTTGCTGTTGCCTATATAAGCTTCACAGCAAATTTGACATCTAAAAATTTTCATTTCGCCTCCTTTTTAAGTTAATTTTGATACTATAAAAGAAACCAAAAATCCAAAAACAGTTGAAAGAGCGACAAATACGCCACCTTCTTCATATGCTTCTGGGATCATTGTATCTGTTATCATAGCCAGAATTGATCCTGCAGCAACCGAAGATACCAAGGCCATTAACATATCAGAAGCGCCGGCTAAGTATCTATAGCCAAAATAAGATGAAAACCCGCAAATAATCGCTATAAAAAGCCACAAAGCCAATATAAAAATTTTATTTTTTTTAGCTTTTGTTATTCCATAAACTCCGGAAATACCTTCTGGTATATTTGAAAGAAATACCGCTACAAACATTAAAATTCCTGCTCCTTTACCAGCTAAAAGACTAGTTCCTATAATTACAGATTCAGGAATTCCATCTAGTAAAGCGCCGAACGTAATAGCAAGACTATTAGCTTCTCCCTTAAAATCGCTTCTTTCGCTTTTAAGGTGTTTTCTGTGGTGTCCGCCTCTTTTACCAATTAACCAATCTCCTAAAACAAAAGCCAGTGTTCCTAAAATAATGCCGGCTGAAATTGGTAAAATACCACCATTTTGATATGCATCTTCAATAAGATCGAAAGTTATAGCAGAGATAAGTACCCCGCTTCCAAAAGCCATTATCTTGGCTGATGTTTTTTTACTCGGTTTAAGGTATATACCTACAAGGGCGCCGATGAAAAGCGCAAGGCCAGCTATTAAACCAAACATAAACGCTAAAATCATAAGATAAATTTCATTGAGCTAATTAAGCCCAATGCCTTTGTTTGTTAATTTTTTCCTTTGACCAAAAAGCTTTTTCAATATCGATATTTAATTTATTACAGATATCTAAAATATAAATAAAACAGTCAGCTATTTCGTGTTCTACCTCGCCCTGTGGACGATTTTTGTCAATCTTTATACCTGAATGTTTTCTTAGCGCTTTTGCTAGCTCTCCTACTTCTTCAACTAAAAGAAGCAGTTTTTGTTCAACTGTCTCATCATCAAAACCACGTTCCTTAAGAGTTTTTTTAACGTATGCCTGTAATTCTTTAAGCGTTAAGGAATCATTCATAAATTTATTATATTGCAAAACAAAAACATAGCCAAGTGATAGCTATGTTTTTGTAAGAAAAAATCTTATTTATTTACAAAAGCGTTTTTTATCTGGAAAAGATAATAAAGAACAATGCCATCTATTATCAAGCCAAAAATAACTCCACCTATGCCTGATACAGAAATAAACAATAAACTCTGAATAATTCCAAAAATCATTATTCCTACAAGCAAATTCCATGACCATTGTTTAAGATTCCATGCCCCGTAAGCTGCTATTAGTTCAACAATACTAACAGCAATTAAAATAAATGCCCAAATTGAAGCCGAAAATAACGGATAACTAACAGATATACCTATCACTCAAGCTATAGTATCAAGACTTCTGGCAACAGACATCATACTTAATCCGCCTAAAATATCAAATACTTCTCCTATTGCTGATAAAATAGCAATAATTGTAACTCCTATTGGCCTTTTTCCCATTAACACCTTCTTTGATAATGAATATTAAATTTTAAATTACGAATTTCCACATATTTATTCTGAGATCGTATACTCGATAGTAATCGCTAGGTTAGTAACTGCTCTTCCTGCACCCGAATCTGTTTTTTTAAAGGTTACCGTGGAACCCGAATAAACTGGGTTACTTGTTATTCCGTATGTAAATGTGATTGGTCTAAATGCTCCAGTAAAAGCCTGACCACCGCTTACCTTAGTGTTAACAGAATGCATAATTGCTGGTGAGCCATTATACCAGTATGAAGTGCTGAATGTTGTATAGTCAGTATCATTTCTATTTATAAAATCACTGACAATTGATATAGCGGTAATAGTAGTATTATTTGTTACTATAAACACCGGTATTTCTTTGTTAACACCAGCATCTATATCTCCCATTAAGGTATTAGCCACGCGAGTTTTTGCTACTGTTGAAAGCTTTGCACTTGTAATAGCCCCATTCTCTATGCCATTGGTACCTATAGGAAGACCTTTGGTTACAAACGAACCATCTCCTGTAGATCCTTCATGATCATGATAACGAAGAAGCACGGATACGTTGTAATTAGAGACTATAGCTTCATCCAGTTTAGCCCATAACATCTCAAGAAGACTTTTGGCATCACTATTATAAACAGATGGTGCGCTACCAGCTGCTTTGATGGAGGTTACGATAAAAATAGAGAGGAAAATACTTAGAATTAAATAAGATTTTTTCTTCATAAAAGATCCTTTAGTTAATTAAGTTATGTTAGCTTACTTTTTTATTTTACCGATAGCGCAAGAATAAAATGATTTGGCTTTTTTAAGCAAGCTTTTAGCCTCTTCTGAATTTTTTTCCGGATAACCCATTTTGGATAAAACTTTTTTAGCGGTGTTTTCATCACCATCAAAATTTACTCTTTGGCAAGTATGATCAACTGATACATTTTTTAGACCAGCCTTGGTTAAAGCCGCCATTATACTGGCTTCACAGCCGTCGCATTTTATATTTACAACTTCAATTGTCTGCATATTATTCCCCTTTCTTAAGTCTCGAAATATACATTCTTTATCAAGACTGAAGTCCGCCAAAAACTGTAAGTGAGGGCGGACCTATTAAATTTACTCTTCTAAAAGTCGATTTTCTTCGTCTGATTTTATAATTTTCATCACAACTTTTTCTATATCAAGATTTCGTAAAATGGCTAATTTTACCAACTGTATCATTATATCGCCGATGGCATTTTCAACTTCATCGGGACTATATTTATCTTTCCTCATCCTTTTACTAACATATTCCCTGGATAACTCCCCTACTTCTTCCATTAAATGAATAAGGGTGCTTTCCTCATCAGGAATATTGTTGCGTTTTTTATCCCACTTTACAACAAACTCCGCTATTCTTTTTTGAAAATCTCCTACTTCCATGGATATTGCAAAAAATTATTATAAAGAAATTATAACTAACTAAATAGTTATATACAAATTGCGGGCTATTTTAAAAAAATATAGTATGTCATGCCATCGGTAAAAAAATGGCTGCCTACCTGATTATATCCACTAGTTGGATTAACTAATCGAAATTTTCCGATAAAGTCTATATCTTTTGTTTCTTCAAGTTCGTTTTTTACTTTTTCCCTTTCTTTATCAATATCAGGATCTATTTCATGAACAGGTATAAATAATTTTTCTAAAACTATAGTTTTATCAAAATGAACGGTTGCAAGCCAGATATTTTGGTTAGTTTCCTTAACGCTAAAAGATGTTTTCCAAAAATGAATATGTTCCCTTTTTTTGACCGAATAATTCACTTGTTTTTCATAAGCAAAATCATTTGGTATTTTATTCCAAAAAGAAGGAGTCCCCGGAGCTTGAGGATAAACACTGCCAACCATAATCGCTTTGACCATTTTGCTAAGACTAGTAAGCGATATTTGATCAGTAAGTGACCAGCCGGCATCTGTAAATGTTTTATCTAGTGTGTCTCTGTTTCCGATTATTATGATATTTATAGGCTCTAATACCCCACCTGAAACATCTTCGCTCCTTCGAGGATAATTTATAAATAATTTATTGGGTATTTCATTTTTAGATATCGTTGTAATATTCTCTTCCGATGTTTTAGGTTCTATAAAAGGATTACTTTGATAATAATAGAATGAATAGCCAGCCCATATAAAAAAGCCTAAGAAGGCTATTGCTACAATATTTATTTTGCGTATATAAGGCTTTTCTTTGGATGATTTAGTTTTTAATCTAATATCCAGCGCAGTAATTAATGCAATAACCCAGGCTAATCCTGCAGCATATCCGGCAAGGACATCCGAAGGAAAATGCGCGCCTAGATAGATTCTTGAGAATCCAATCATTGATATAAGAACAGTTCCCGAAACAGCGGTTAAAATTCTTAGCCGCTTGGATTTAACGGTTCTAAAAATAAAATAAGTGATTAATCCATAAAAAGAAATTGCCACAAAGCTATGACTGCTGGGAAAACTAAAACTATTTTCCGGAGTTAAAACATTTAGAAGTTCTGGTCTTGGTCTTTTGAAAAGATTTTTCATCACCCATATCAGTAATTCTCCGACAGCTGTTGAAATCAATAGTGTTAATAAGTGCTGCCATTTTTTTAAAAGAATTAAAACAATGCTCGATAAAATTATTCCTAAAAATATAATATGCCAATTACCCAAATTAGTAATAAAAAGCATTATTTGATTAAAATTCGAAGTGCGCAGAATTTGAACGAGATTTATTATTTTTAAATCAGATTGAATTAAAGGATCGTTACCAATTAAATCTTGTACTATACCTAAAAATATATAAAGAAAAAATAAAGCTACTAGTATGCCGATTGTTAAATGCAGGCCGAATATAGTATCGCGATCAAGTCTTTTTTGCAGAAAAATAAAAAAACGAGGATACTTCTTTTCAAACTTTTTAAAGGCTTGGCTACTGATTATTTTATCTTTGATGGATTTTAATAGTGATTTTAAAAATTTAAACATAATTATTATTTTAGGCGAGAGTTTTTTCTTATCTTAATGATTGCTACATCATTCTCATGGGGAAATTATAGCATAAATAAAAAAACACCAATTGTTTTGTTAGATTTTGGCTCGGTAAATTATAATTTTATGGAATCATTCTTTAACTTAAATTAAAGCATCAAGTAATTTTTTTCTAAGATAAATAGCCTTAGCAAAAGAAGTTTCATAACCATCTACATTATGCTTAATTGAAAAAAGTTTTTCTGCTCGATCCCTGGGCAATTCAGGGGGAATTGCCTTGGCCTTTGACATATAGCTTACCATTCGATCAATGTATTTTAATTGTCCTTTAGTAATTTTTATTTCATTCTCATTAAATTTTAGATCATCAATTGGTACAAGTATTCCTGAACCATCAACAACTTCAGTAAGAGATCCTAAAGACGGCGCCACTACAGGTGTTCCAGAAGCCATAGACTCAATCGCAACTAAACCAAAAGGTTCGGGCCAAAGATTAGACATAAGGGTTGCATAAGCCCCGCTGTACAAATCTCTTTTTTCTTGGGATGAGATAATTCCCAACACTTCATCGGATGTTCTTAAATTATTTTTAATAAACTTTTCAAAGTAATATTTTTCATGTTTTTCTGTAACTTTTCCAACAATCTTAATGGGCATATTTAGCTTATGGGCTACTTCTAGAGCTATATGTGCACCTTTTTCCATCCCAAATCTGCCGAGCCATAAAAGATAATCCCCTTTTTTATTAGGGTTAATAGAATAAAAATCCGTATCAACGGCATTATAAACTGTCCCCAAGTGCTGACCTTTTTTAATATGCGGCACAAACCTTTTTGCCTGATCGTGACTTATGCTTACAAAAAAATGTCCGGCTTCAGAAAGATTGTTAACAATATTAGGAATATGATCTTTTGAGGGACCATGCAGGGTTTGAATAATAGGAATATCGCCGGTATTAATTAAATCATCCTTATTAAAATCAATATCTGCTCTAAAAACAAATATTGATTTGTCTTTTTTCATTTCTTGAGCATGTACTGCTAGAGTATTATCCCAAATAACATCAGGTTTTTCAGCGATTGCCATCTCGTATGCAATTCTATTAAAATATCGCTCCTTATTAAATGAAATCCCCTGCCCAACCGCCTTAGGGGTTACGGCGACTAAATTACATGAGACCTTGGAATTACCGGGCGCAAAGAGGTAAACATTGTGCCCTCTTCTTTGTAATTCTTCAGCAGCAAGTGCTATTACAAGTTCAATGCCCCCATATTCTTGCTTTCTCCCCAAGATTGGTAAAACCATCGGGGCAATGATACAAATTTTCATAAACTTCCTTGATTCTTAATTTTATTATATACTTATTTCTCACTAAAGTAAAAAAAATGTGCGTGACGCGTACATCACTTGGATATTTGAAGTTTGTAATGATACAATCTCCTTCTCCGTCTGTATTTTCAGTAATATGCCAACCTTTAGGATATTTCATTAAAAACTTATGTTGATTATTTTTATAAATGTTCCAAGCGGTCGCATTATTATTTTGATCTGAACTCTCTTTTATTTCTGTGGTTAATGCAGGTTTAATTGATATCTTATTGCTACTATTTCCTTTTTGCTGGCAAAAAAACAAAAAACAGGTCGTAACCCCTACTACAGCAAGAATAGCAAAAAATATATTCCGATTAGAAATCAACTTTCATCCCCTCCTTATTTACTGGAAATAAATTTCAAAGAACAATGCCTTGATCCAGCATTTTAATAAATTATGTAGAAAATAACAACTATTCAAAAATAAACTCATTTTCTATAATTTCTGGATTTTTTTAAAAACGGTATCTAATTTGCGGTAAATGAGGTATAATAAGCATGAAAACTAGTGATCGTGACGTTCTCGCTATAATCATCCTCACTTTGTTTCTCTATCAAACCATTCATAAGAAAGAAGTATATTATGAACATTTTATTTATTAGCCCAATTTCCCCCTATGAAAGTATAGGCGGCGTTGAACGTTACATCATTAATTTAATTAATTATTGTAAAAATCAAACCCAGCTTAAAACGGTTATTATGCTGCCTACATATAAAGATAGCAGTATTGAGGAATCCGGGAGCGTTATTACTTATTTTGACAAAGATATAGCTTTGCCAAGAAATTATTCCAGTAAGGAAATTACAGAAAAATCACAATCTTTTGCCAAGACAGTAGAAAATATTATTATTAAACATGATATTGATATTATTTGTGCTGAAAATTTTCACCTAGGCCTACCCCCTGCTTATAGTTTGCTTCTTAATATGATAGCTATTTTAAATAAAAAACCTTTGGTTTTAAGACTCCACTCTTTTACAACTTCAGGACTTCAGGTAGAGCTTATCAATCAGCTTATGTGGAATAAAATAAGTTGTGTCAGTAAAAGCGTTGAGGGCGATTGTTTTCATAAAGGTGCTAACATAGATAATTTATCCACTGACTACTTAGGTGTAAACACAGATGAATTTAATAAAAATAAAACTTCAAATGATAACCTTCGAAAGCAATTGCAAATATCGCCTGAAGACAAAATCATTCTTACGGCTACTAGAATTATTCAAGGAAGGAAGAATATACTTAAAGAAAAAGGGATAATTAACTTAATGCAAGCATTTTCAAAGCTTGCGCCAAGGTATCCAAATTTAAAACTTCTTATTGCTGTAGGCAAACCGCCGGATCACTTAAAAAACGAATTTGATCAAGCATATGAGATGCTTTTAGGTTATATAAAACTTCATAATATTGAATCTCAAGCTATTGTAAAAATGTTTAAATTAAACGAGATGCCCGAGGTTTACAGGGAATCTGATATATTTGTTTTGCCTTCTGAAAATGAAACATTCGGGCAAGTGTTTATCGAATCCATGGCTTGCGGTCTGCCTGTTATTGGCACAAAAGTAGGAGGAGTGCCCGAAATTATAAGTGATTCCTATAATGGATACCTAATTCCACCTAATGATTCCAGCATTCTTGCTCAAAAAATAGAAAAGCTTATGAATGATAAAAAAACAAGAGACAGATTTTCAAGGGCTGGGCTTAAAACAGTTCAAGATAAATTTACATCAAAAAAACAATTTTTCAATTTCATGAAAACATTAGAAAAAACCGCATTAAATGCGGTTTCGGCTATATCAAAATAATGATTTGATAAAATATTAATTGAATGATTACGATTTTTAAATTTTTGGTAAATTAATTTTCATATAAACGTCATCAATTTTAAAACCCAGAATAAATGCAAACACCGCACTAAATATATAAAACAGAAAGTTACTATTAACACTTTTAAACTCCATAAAAATAGAAAATACTGCGATAGAAATCGTAAACAATACCTAGCCCCAGAATACTAAATAAAAGTGTCCACAATAAACGTACGGCATTACCCCACACAAAATTAACATACGGGGCCAAATAAAAGAACTTATCCCAAATCACTGCCAGAATAAATATCGAGAAAAGCGTAAAAAGTAATCCCGCAAAAAATCGTCTTAAGTCTTTAATATAAGTGGTATTTCTCTCGTGTTGAGGCTTAATAGTGCCATTTTCTAAATCAAACTTAAATCCTAGTTTCATATTCCGCTCTCGATTAATTCTTCAACTTTTCTTTTTGCTTCGCCTAGGAGTTGTTTGGATTTTTTGCGAGATTCATGGGATTTGCGGACTAAATCAGCGATTTTTTGTTGGGCAAATTCTGATAAAAGTGGCACTGGCAAGTTTCTTAAATAATCTTCGTAAATAGATATTATACCGCTAGAGCCGACAATGTTTTTGTAAATCAGTTCTTAACCAACAATAGAATTTAAATAAACATTTAATACCTCCGGCAGAATTTTACCTGCCGTTTTTTTCCTAAAAATCCGTAAAGTTGAATCAATAGTAAATTCTCTTTCGTTTTTTTCAAAATCATAAAAAATATTAGAGCGGCCCAACGAGCCAACACCCATTGATGCAAAAACAACATCGTTATCTTTCATTATAGGTAATTTTTCTTTTTCACTAATTTCTTGGCTTGTTTCGCTTTCTACTTCAAACTTCAAGTTCTGTTTTCCTACTTGTTTTGTTTTAATAACCCCAACTACCCCACCTTCTTTGTATACAAAATTTTTACTTCGAATAATATCAAAGTTATCAGCTAAAACTCTTATGCCTTTTTGACTGATTCTATCTAGAATCGTTTCATATTTTGGCATGAAATAATCTGCATCAATTCGATTTACGGACTTTACTTCTGATAATTTTGTTGTAAAAAATAAATCATTTTCAAATTGAAAATTCTTTAACCCCAATTTTTCCAAAAGTAAATTTTCGGCTTGTTGGTATAATTCTCTCGATTTATCGGACAGTAAAAAAGCGTCCCGTACACCCTTCTTAATTTCCTTATCTTTTTCTAAAAGTATGTTAGGTAACGTTAGGTTCATCAACGCTTCCTCGTTAAAACGAGGGTGATTTGTTCCATCCTGACTCCAATTTAAGATTACTTGTATTTTATTAGATAAAAGATAAATAAATAATATTTCCGGAACTACTTCTTTTATAGATCTTAAAACTATAAATTCAGTTGATCCGAATGCTTTTTCATCTTTGACAATAGATATCTCTTTTAAATAAGATCTTAGTCTTGATATAACAACATCATTTTGTTGGAGAATCTTCTTTGTACTCCCTAATTCTAAGGGCGAGGTAATTTTTTTACCTTCTTCAAGGAAAAAACCTAAAGCATCTGTTAAGTCATATACTTTTAAATTGTTAATTTCTTCTTTTGAAAAAGGAGTAATAACTTCGCTTACGTTAGTAAAATAATTTTTTAAATTTTCACCTTTTAATCTATTTAGTATTTTTAGAGAATCTAATTTATCTGGATGATAAAATTCAGCATCTAGTCGATTTTGCCCTTCAAGTTGTGATTTTTGAATAATTGAATGTGCCATTTTTGTAATTTTTAATCTTATTGACTGTTTGACAATAATATAGTATAATTTTTAACAAGAAGCTGGTGAGCGAGCGTGATGCCGCAATCCAGTTTTTTGCGTTTTGAAACTATTTATTGTGGGATGACATAAAAAGGATTGATCTCTTTTAAATATTGCATTTTACCAACATTCGCATTTTTTGGCATTTTAAAAATTTTTCTTTCCAATATATTAACAACCAGACTCTCATATTTCCGATTTAATTTATTTTTTAGGTATTTGCATTTAGCACCATAGGCTAAGAGATCCGCTATTTGTTCCTCAATATCATGATTTTTCTTGCTAACAAATGAAATCGAGGTTATTTTTTCTTGTACTAAACTAAAATCTATTTTTGGATTTTTTATTCCCTCGGAAAGGAAAATACCTAATGCCCGATGAAAATGGAAATCTTTTTCAGATGTCGCTGACTCCACGATAATCTTACCCCTTGAATCAATAGCTAATAAAGCTAACAAAAAATTGTGTATCATGAGCTTAGATGTTTCCTTATATATTTTTACTTGGTTCCAGCTGAGTTTTCTCAATTTCTTTTTATCAAGAATTATAAAAAACATTTTAAATTTAGCATCAAGTAGAAATCCTTTAATATCTTTTAAGAAATTATCGTATAATTTTTTATCTTTGAAAATTTTAAAATTGTTTTGCCTTCTGCCAATTTCTCTTGAATGAAAAATAATATCAGTCCTTCCCCAATATTTATACTTAATCTGGTCTGCTTTTATTTTTACCTCATTACGATCACCTTCTTCGATAGAACAACCAGCTAAAATGTACAAGACAGAACCTTTATCTTTTAGACTTGCCGTTCCAGATTCATCTATAAACAATTTATATTGATTATTTTTTACTGACATTAACGACTTCTCCAAAAATTAAACTTTTGCTCTTTTGCAAATTTAATAAATCCATCAGCAATAGCATCTAAATCATCATCTAGAACTTTTTCGCCTGTTACCTTATAAATTAGGTTGCCCTTTTCATCTTTTTTAAATATTTCCCTTCCAGAATTATCTTTTCCTCCTTTTTGAGAAACTGCCATAAAAATTGGATAATCCTTTAGCGGCTTTTCATTTTCAGCCCATTTTTGTAAAAATAGAATGCTTGTTTTTACTCCAGTATGAGGCTTAAAAGTGTTAACATGAAGCCCAACAACTGATAATATTCTGGCTTTATCAAAAAGCCAATTCCTAATATAAGAAGAATTTGTATTGTTCAAAACTCCCTGAGGAAGAACAACGGTCATTCTTCCGCTAGGTTTTAGCATATCTAAGGCTCTTTCTATAAATAAAATATGCCTTTCAACTATTTTCTTTTGCTTCCCTGCTTCATTTTTTGCTAATTCATATCTATTAAGAAGTAAGGAATCGTGTATTTCGCCAGCAAAAGGAGGATTTGTTAGTAAAACATCGAACTTTAAATTTTTAAACGATTCTTCATTCTCTCGGTCTTTATCTATATTGTTAAATTTATATAGTAAGCCTCTTAGTTCTGCTCTAGCGCGAATTTCTTCATCCCCCTCCCTTAACCATTCCCTAGTATCTAAGGAATTTAGCTTAAACACATGAGAACGGCCATCTCCTGAGATAAGCATTAATGCACGAGAAATTTTTGTTGTTTTTTCATCAAAATCTATCCCATAGATATACCTTTTTGCGTATTCTATTTTGTCCTGATCAAAATTTGAATTTGAAGTAGCATTTAAATGATTTTGCCAAACCCAATGCATTGCATGAATTAAAAAACCACCAGAGCCACAAGCTGGATCGATTACATATTCATTTTGTTTTGGATTTAACATTTTAACTGCCATATCAATAACATTCCTGGGAGTAAAATATTGACCCTTGCTCCCTTTTGCAATTGATGTTAGTAAATATTCAAAGGCGTGGTCCATAACGGTTAGATTAGCGCCAAAAAGCTTGATTTCTTCTAAAGAACCAACGCAAACAGATAAATGGTAAGGAGAAAGTTCAATTTTTTCATGTTCATTAAAAACGCCTGGCCATTCATCTACCGCCTCCTTAAAAAGTTTGTTTATTGTATTAAAAGTTAATTGCACATCTTTTGATTTTCTAAACAAAAGTTCATGTTCTGGTCTACTTAGAGCTTTTTTCTCATCGATTAATTTAGCAAAGATTAATTTAAAAATTTCAGTGAAGACATCTCCGCCTGAATTTGCAAGCACAAGTTCTTCTAATGTTTCTACTATCTTTTTAAGATCAAAGTCTGTTTTTAATTTATCCAGAGTTAATTTTTCTTTTAAAATATCGTCTATTTCTTGATCAAATCTTGGAATATCTCTTAGGGTTTCATAATCCTTTGGGTATGGTCTATAAAGAACAGTTTTTGCATCGCCGTTTGACCAAACGCCGATTAAGGCACCTTGAGCATTCAAATAAGATTTTAGTTGTTCAATACCTTCCTCTTCTTTTGGTTTTTTTACTTCAAAAACTATATAAGGTGTCTCCTTGTTCTTATTTTTATAAACCACTATGTCAACTGCCTTAACGTGAATTTCTCTACCAAAATGAACATCTGCTTCAACTTCTATTAAAGATTTATCGTATTTATAATAACTTAGCAATTTGTAAATCCATAGCTGACGAACTATTTCTTCTGGATTTCCGCTGTTTTTTTCTGGGTTATAAACTTGAATATCTTTTTCGCGTTTGAAACATTTTACATAATATTTTTTATCTTTCTCAAAGATATCAAGCACATCTTCAATTTTAATACCGCTAAATTCTTTTAATCCATAAAGGGTATCAGAATCTTTAAAAATTTTGTTAATAATTTCTATAATGTTTTCTTTTGTTTCCATTATTTCCTTTCTTCTAAGTTAGCTATCATTTTGCCCAAAAAGAAAGTATCGTGAGTTATGGGAATTATTCTATAATTTGGGTTTTCGGGTCTGAGATATGTTCGACCTTTATCATAAATAAAGGTTTTGAGCGTCACTTCATTACCTTGTCTGGCTAAAACAATATCACCATTTTTATACTCTGATGCTTCTTTTATAAGAACTAAATCACCATTATAAATTCCAGCTTCTATCATAGAATCGCCACTCACCTTTACAATAAAAACATTGTCAATTTTTTTATGCCCGGAGGGCATTTCTATCCATTCATTTTGTTCTATTGCTTCAATTGTTGGACCAGCGGCGGTAACTCCTGCAATTCTAACAAGAGGTTCTTTTTTTATTGCATCATATCCTAACGGTTTAATTACGATTCCACGAGCCGAGCCTTCTTCTCTTTTGATAAATCCTTTTTTCTCTATAACAGAGAGCAGGTCTAAAATTGTCTGATTTGATGAAATGTTAAGCTTTTCTTTTAGCTCACTGAAAGAAGGCGGAAACCCTACATCCTTAAGTGAGTTATAAATTGCAAAAAGTACTTCTTTTTGTCTTTTTGTAATAACTAGATTTATAGTTTTCATATATTAATATTAATTTTACCCGACCATATGGTCGGGTGTCAAGAGATTTCTTATTGTTATCTATTTTACTAAATCCCCGTAAAAGCAAAAACAGGGGCTTTAGCCTCTATCCAGCACTCTTGGTAGATCATTATGTGGGAAGCGCTAAACTATTCTAAAAATATAAATGAAGTATGGTAGAAAATTTTAGGAATTATCGTATACTCTCCCAGAACTTGCATAGTTTATTTTTTGAGCAAAATTAGAATTAATCCTACTATTTGTTCCTTGTCCTTTGGCTTACTTTCAGCTACAAGTAAGGTAAGCGCAGTTAAAGCTGTTGGGGTAAGGCGTGAAGTATTTAATAAATTAACTTTTTTAAGAAACCAGACAAAAGCAAATGCCCCCGAACGCTTGTTGCCATCAACAAAAGGATGATTTTTTACCATAAAATAAAGTAAATGTGCTGCTTTTTCTTCCACGCTCGGATACACATCTTTGCCATCAAATGTTTGGAATACATTACCCATAATAGAAGCAATACTATCGTTTTCCCTTTCCATTCCAAACATATCAGTCGTTTCTTTTTTTGATATAAGCTCTTGCTTTAATTCACGTAGGGCTTTTGTTATTTCGGTTGCTGTAAAATTTACCTGCTTTTTTGTTATACCGCTTTTAGGTAATTTAGATTTATCAAAAGCATCTAACGAAAACCAAGTATCGGCAAACATTTTTATTAGCTCAAGAGCATTTTTTGCATCCACTACTCCACCATCAGGTAAAACTTTTTTTACTTGTTCGACTGCTTTTAGAAATTCATCATAATTTTTGGCGATTCGCGAACAATTGATAGTATAACCAACCACTAAATGCTTTCGTAAAACACTTGTTGCCCATTTTCGAAATCGAATTGCTTTAACAGAATTTGTTCTATAACCAATAGCTAGAATAATATCTAATGAATAAAAAGCTACGGGTTTATCAGAATTTGCAATGTGCACTTTTTGCACATTGCTTTTACTTTCTACCTCTTTTGATTTAAATATATTACCAATGTGTTTAGTTACTACCGTACGATTAATTTCAAAAATATCAGCAATTTGTGCTTGAGTCGCCCATACTGTTTCTTTATTAAAATCCCCCTTTAGCTCAATAGCACCGGATTTCGCTTGATAAATAATAATTTCGTTTTTTATAATTTTCTTTTTCATATATATTAGATAATTTATTTACCTTTATTTTAAAAGATAAAATGCTCTATTTTTCAATTCAAAAACCGTTCTACTCGCTAGTAGAACGGTCAAAAAAATCATCTTGGCAGAACACATATAGAGGAAGCTATTGCTTACTTTAAAAATATAGAGAAATCAATTGTTATTCCAGATTTTCTTTTTTAGATAAAGATTTTAGTGATAGAAAAAGAAGGATAGTAGTAAATAATGAGATTATCCCAAGGATTATAAAAAATATCAAAAGTAATATTGTATAGAACAAGGATAGGTAAAATAAATTTTTGTTTAATCTTAGTAGTAATTGGCTTTTTTCTTTTTTATAGTTTCTGAGTTTACTTCCGCTCCTGATCAAGTAGAAAATTAATGGCAGAGTTATAATGAATAATATACTAAAATAGCCAGCTTTGTCATAATTGTTCCGCATGACATTTCTTAGAGACAATATAAATAAAGATATTAAATAAAACCAGCCGCTAATAGTTGAGGCTATGCCTGCATTTTTTACATTACTTAGATAGTTAGTGAACATAATATTACCTAATTATAAAATATCTTGGCAGGGGTGGAGAGAATCGAACTCCCGACTAAGGTTTTGGAGACCCTCGTTATACCACTTAACTACACCCCCGCGTTATTCAATTTTTTATATGCTTCCACAGATTCTTTCGTTGGCTGGGTTAAATTTTCCGGAAGATTATTCAAAGCAAACCATTTAATTTCAGAACACTTTTCCTGTTCCAAAATTACGGGTTTACCACTTACTATTTTACCTAAATAAGAGACTGAAACCCAATGTTGATTTTCGCCGGGTATTATATGGTCCGTAACAGTTAAAAAATCATGCAATTCTATCGTCACCCCAAGCTCTTCTTTCACCTCCCGTTTAATCGCATCTTCAATTTTTTCGCCAAAATCTACTCCCCCGCCCGGCTGGCTCCAAATTCCCGTTTCGTTTCTGGAATCACCACCTCTTTTCATCAACAAAGTTTCGTTATTATCATTAACGATTAATGCGCCGCAGCCAACACCGATAAAGTCTATTCCCTTTTTGAGTTGAGTACTCATAAATTTAGGTTACTTACTTTCTTTGTGCACAGTATGTGCTCTACAGCGTTTGCAGAATTTTTTTAATTCCATTCTTTCCTTTTGAGTTTTTGCATTTTTAGTAGTTGAATAATTCCTTTCGTGACACACGCTGCACTCCAAAGTAATTACTGGCCTATTATCTTTTGCCATGAATAAATCTCCTTTTAAAAGTAATAAAAATAGTTTAACAGAATTTCGTTGTTTTTTCCACTATTTACACAGTGAATCCAAAAGCCCTCTTCTTTGTCATTCCTGCGGAAGCAGAAATCCATAAAATACTAGATTCCCGCCTTCGCGGGAATGACGGAAGAAAAACGGGAATGACGAAATTGGTAACTTTTCTTTTAATAATGTTTATCAGAATTTATTAATGAGGTTTTCGGATTCACGGCTTACTAGCCTTAAACCAGTATTCTCCACGGAGCAGTGGCGATACTTAGTAATAACGCTAAAAATAGAGACTGTTTAGCACTTAGTTTTAAAATACTTGTGGAAAAGTAAAAGTAGAAATACATTAGTATAAAAGTTGGAACAATCGTTATACCCAATCTTTCCATGTTGCCAATTTTAGCCCATATTTCAGAAACTATAGGCGCGTCCTGCATCCCATAATCAAAAAGTCTATTGATAATAAAACTTGTTAGAGCTGATGCGAATATAAAATAATAGAATGTTTTGGTAAATAAGAGGTCATTTTTTCTTAATATTTTAAGACCTATAAAAAATACAAAAAAAGCCCAAATAAATTCCGCAGTCATCAAAAAAGCCATATGAATAACGTAAAAGTTGATAGCTTCCATTATCTAACCATCTTTAATCTTTCTTCTATTAACTTTAAAACAGCCTTATTTGAATCCCAATGTAATAATTCGTGAGCTGTTTCAGAATTAACCCAAACATATTTTTGATGCTCATCACTAATTGTTACTTCTTCTACAGTAGAAGAAACCTCAAAACCATAAGCCCACTCTTTAAACTCTCCGTATTCATTTTTAAATTCAAAAGAATATTCCAAATCTAGAATCCTGCTGAAATCTTTAAGGCCTGTTTCTTCTCTAATTTCCCTTTTCGCCGCATCTAGTTTATCCTCTTTTTTTTCTATACTGCCGGTTACGGGCTGCCAAAGGTTACCTCTGTCTTCACCTCTTTTTAAAAGCAAAAACTCATATCCCCGCATGGTTTTTTTGAATATGTATGCTTGTATTTTTTCTTTCATAATCAATTTCTCATGGAGCCCACCACCGGGATCGAACCGGTGACCTCATCCTTACCATGGATGTGCTCTACCAACTGAGCTAGGTGGGCAGCATAAATTATTTTTTAGCTGCCTTTTTTACTGGTGGTTTTTCTTTATTTAATAAAATATTACCGACTGAAAAATATTTTCTGAAAAAAACAAGATAAATAATCATTATCAATATATAAAATAAACCGGCACAACCTATTATGTTCATTTTTTGTTCATATAAAGAAGTTTCTATCCCCTGTTTGAGTAAATTAATGGATGAAAGATCAAAAATATTAACTATTAATAGATTGACAATGCTCATAACTAAAAAGATTAGAACTGAATCAATAACTATAGCAAATACATTTTTTGTTTGCTTTGTCATACTTACCTCTTTATATTAACTTTATTTTATTTTAAAACATTATTCCCATTATACCAAATATATCAAAAGTTAGTGCTGAGTTTATCAAAATTATCCTATATTTTCTACCTGTTGCAAAAAATAATACCTTAACGACCCACTGTGATCCTATGCCTCATTGGACTTATTAGATTTTTCTTTTATTTTTTAGCGGATCAAACATTTTAAAACAAAAATTTTTGTATGATTATCAATTTGTTTTATAAAATAAATGTATAAAATTTAAGTATATTAATAGGAATAGGAGACAGAAATATGGCAAAAATTGTTTCATTATCGATTATTTTATTGGCGATAGGCTTATTCCAAAATAACAAAAACGAATCAAGTCACATAGAAATAAAACCGGAACAGCTCCCCTATGTTAAACATTTTGAAATAAAAAATGGAATTTTAGATCTAAATATTGATAAAGATAAAACAAATGTAAAGCTTGAAACTAAAGATACAGATTCCATCGATACAAAAATAAAGGTTGAAAACAATAATGGTACCTCGAGTGTTTATATCAATCAAAAATAATATTAAGTTTATTTAAATATATAAAGGTCGATAGGTAGAAAATCTACCGAAATAAAAAATTAATAAGGGGGTCAAAATGAATCAAAAACTAAAGAAGTTAGCAGCTGTTGGGGCTAGTATAATCTTTTCTACGGGAATTGCATTTGCTGATAATACGGGTTTAGGCAATCACAACACTGGGTATAAATCCCATAATAACGTGGATATAGATGATAAAACAAAAGTAGAAGTAGAAAACGATAATAATGCACATATCTTAAATGATGTTTTAGCATTATCCAATACCGGCAAAAATAAAGCTAACTATAACACCGGTGACGAAGATGGAGGCAGCATAGATGTTTCAACCGGTAACGCAAATGCTAAAGCTAAAATCAGTAACAATTTAAACCGCAGCAAGACAAGTGTAAGCGTTCAGGGAAACAACAGTATGGAAGTTAAGAATTCTACTACTGGTGCGCAATCAAGAAATAATGTAGAAGTTGAAAAAGAAACTAAGATTGAAATAGAAAACAGCAATAGAGCTTGTGTTACTAATGATGTTTCAGTTATTGCCAATACCGGCAAAAATAAAGCTAACAGCAATACAGGCAGTGTAAGTATTGATACAGGAAATGCTACGGCTGATCTAGAGATAACTAACGATATTAATAGCAACGATACAACTGTTAATGTTAAATAGTTCCAATTGGCGGGGGCATTATTCCCCTACCCGATCTTATCCAACAAAATCAAAATTTTAGGGGGAGCAATGATTAATAAAATTTACACTAAATTGACTAAAACAACTGTTTTTTTAGTTATTCTCTCCTTTTCGATTTTCTCAACATATCCGGCACTTGCCGCTGATCCTCTAGTTACAGAACAGTCTAGCATGAAAAGCAAAAGTTATATTAAAGAACCTTTAAGGCCTCTTTTACCTTTTGAAAAAAATAAAAAAGATTTAAATAACCAAGGTAGCATAAAACAAAATGCAGAAGAAAATATCACGCCTGCAGACAATGATAAACCGGAGCAGGATCCAGCTACAGCTACTACGGAAACAAACAATAATACGCCGTCAACAAATAATAATACTGACACTAATCAAGAAACAACAAAAGAAGCAAATAATAATAGTTTATCTAATAATAATCAGCCTATTAATAGTTCCCCTGACCAAGGAATTAACAATAAAAAAAATTTAAATACAAGTACCGAAACTAATAATACAAACCAAGCTAACAATGACAATAAAATCTTAATAAATGAATAAGTTACGAAACATTTGAGACTCCTGCAAATAACTAAGGAGTTTCCAATATGCATATCAAAGCCTTGTGGTATAAGACTAATTTGCATAGCCTTAAAGCTATGCAAAGACTAGACAGATTAT
>Ga0210016_1000350_pt1 | contig 40322 bp, 37 predicted proteins | sample CryGeyCG2014_300_FD_185454 | JGI IMG/M metagenome (GOLD analysis project Ga0210016, IMG submission 185454) | Groundwater microbial communities from aquifer - Crystal Geyser CG02_land_8/20/14_3.00 (SPAdes) (version 2) | ecosystem: Environmental > Aquatic > Deep subsurface > Groundwater | place...
GCCTCCTCCGTGCCGGCCGCCAGCGCATGGACCCACTCCTCCGACACGGCGACTTCAAGGAAGAGTTCTCCCCGGGGGGTGATCACTCTCCCGGTCCGACGGCCGATCCTTCGCGTCGCCTCCTCCGCATCGAGGACCACCCGGTATCGACGGGGAATCGAACAGACCGCCGGATCGGCACAGCTTACGGCCTTGTAGGCCGCCTCTTTCGCCGCCCAAAGCGACCAGAGGAGCGTATCGGGAAACGGCGCCCTGGCGATTCGTTCCCGCTCGCTGACCATGAAGACGCGGCCGAGGAACCGATCATCCCTGCTTTTCCCGATATTTTCCGGATCCTTCAGATCGACGACATCATTACCCACGCCCGGCAAAGTATTCATCCTCCATGCCGGCCAGCCGTTCGATGATCCGCCGCGCATACTCGCGCTGGCGTCTCAATCCACCGACGTCCACAACGCCGGGATCGAACACCTCCACGGTCATCGTGAAACGCTCTCCGAAACGGGGCATCGTCCCGTATCTCTCCTGCCCGTCGCCCCGGAGATAGACGAGCATCACCCGGCAGCGGTTTTTCTCATCGAGAAAGCGGCCGACGCCATAGGAGAAGTTCTCCTGATTTATCCGCGCCGTCCGCGACCTCCCCCCCTCCGGAAAAACCAACAGCGACTGCCCCCAATCGAGAACCCGGCTGCACTTTTCGAGGAGCAGTTGGAGCGCTTCGCGGCTCCCGCCGCGCTCGACGGGCAGACACTTGGCCAGATAGCATAGCAGGACGAGGAAGAGGTTCCGCTGAAAATTCTTCCGCTCCGGCAGGTTCCAGAGGACCCGCCGGAAATGGAGAATATGATCCGCAAGGGAAAACATCCCATAGCTGATCACGAGCGAATCAATCATGGTCAGGTGGTTCGGACAGACAATCCAAGGCCCACCGTATGCCCGGTACAGGCGCTTGACTTCGCTCCGGATCCGTTTGAGGTCGCGGATGCGATAGCCCATCAGGCGAACGAAGAGGAAGCAGAGCGGCACCGTCAGAACGACGGCGATGCGTCCCAGAACGTATTGCAAACCGAGGAGGAGACGATCCCGCCTTTCCATGACGGCTTTACGCCGCCTTCTGCTGGATCAGCAGCACGGCATCCCCGATCGTCGCAATCCGGTCGGCCTCGTCATCGTCGATGGAGGTCCCGAACACGTCCTCGCACTTGATGATGATGTCCACAAGCCTCGCTGAATTGACCTTCAGATCTTTGAGGATGTGGGTTTCCGGCGTCGCCTTCTCTAACAGGGTCGTATCCTTGACGTATCCCCGCAGGATGTCGATGACCTTCTGTGTAATCTGTTCTACGCTCATTGTCTTTCCTCCTTGCTTTCGTTTGCTTAAAAAAGTCCTGTTCATGGTTCCCATTTTCTGAAAATCAGACAACTGTTTACATCGCCGAAGCCGAAGCCGGCCTTGGCCACGACTTTGAGATCCGGACATGCCACGGCCGCATGCGGGATCTTCCCTTCGTAGGGGGCGATCTCCGGATGGAGATCCTCGCAGTTCAGCGACGGATGTACAAATCCGTCACGGAGTTGCAGAACGACGGCCACGCATTCGATTGCGCCGGCCGCCCCCAGGCAGTGTCCGATCATCGACTTGGTCGAGTTGATCCAGGGGAAATCTTCCGGACCCCGCTCCAGGGCGGCCGACCAGTTTTTCACCTCCACCGGATCGGCGTAGGTTGCCGTCAGATGGCCGCTGATCGCGTCAATCTCGCGAGGCGAAATCCCCGCGTCGGCCACGGCCTCGCGGACACACCTCCTCGCCCCCTCCGGGTTCGGCGCGGTGATGGTGCCCCCCATCCGGTGGCCGCCGCAATTCACCATCCCGCCCAGCACCTCGGCGTAGATCCGCGCCCCCCGCTCCATGGCCGATTCCAACTCCTCCAAGAGCAGGAACGCCCCGCCCGCGCCAGGGACAAAACCGGCGGCGCTTGCGCTCATCGGCCGGGAGGCCTCTTCCGGCAGGTCGTTGAACTTCCGGCAGATCACCCGCATCGCGTCAAAACCGGCCCAGATGTAAGGCGAGGCCCCCTCCGAGCCGCCCGCCAGCATCCGGGTAGCCAGTCCGAGCCGGATGCGCGCCGTTGCCTCAATGACCGCCTCGTTTCCCGTACTGCACGCCGAGGAATTCGAAGTCACCTGGTTTCCCAGGGCCAACAACCCCGCGATCCGCGCACTGGTCCCGCTGTTCATTACCTGCTCGACGATCCGGCTCCCCATCCGCCGGACCTTCCCTTCGTTCACCATCGGAACCACTGTCCGGGCGATCGTGTCCATTCCGCCGACCCCCGATCCGGCGATCACCCCCGTTTCCCAGTTCACGCGGTCGTCTTCGGCCTCGGGAACGGCAAAACCCGCATCGGTCCATGCGTCCACGGCCGCCACGGAGGCGTAGCCGATGTTGTCGTTGATCGACAGCAGCTTTTCATGATCGAAATAGCACTGCCGGATCGCATCGAATCCCTCCGGAACGCCCCCGACCTGGCAGCCGAAGTTCAACTCCGCCAATTCCGGAATATGACGGATGCCCGAACGCCCCTCCCGAAGGGCCTGTGCGAATACATCCAGTCCGTGGCCGTTTGGCGCCACCACCCCCATCCCTGTAACGACCACCCTGCGTTTCATAACCCTTCCTCCTGAAGCGACCCATCCTGAGCGTGCGGCGCGTGACTCCGACCCCGTCCCTTCTCTCCGGTGAATCTATCCCGGGGAACCCCTTTCCCCGCAAGGGTGCCTGAGCAGACCTCATCGCCGTTCGATCGCGTCATAACGCAGTCGACCTTGAGCTGATTTCCGCGGAAATAGACCTTCTGCCCCGCAACCCGGACGAGCTCGCCGGGGCGGACCACACCGCTGAACTCCACCTGTTCCGCGAGTGTAAACAACGTAACGGGATCCTCAATGGACCTTTCCCCCTTCCCCCGAAGCAGACTCAGGTAAAGACCGAAGGCCACGACGCCTGTCTGGGCCATGGTCTCGATGAGGATAACCCCCGGCGTGACGGGAAGACCCGGGAAATGGCCCGCGTAGAAGTATTCATCGTTGCGGAACCGGTAAACGCCGACGATGTGTTCCTCGTCCAATTCCAGGATCTCCTCGATAAAACGGAAGGGGCGCCGCTGGGGAACCAGCGCAAGGACGCGCTCCCGCATCGAACGGTCAGCCTCCATACATCCCTCCATTCACATGAATCACCGTACCGGTAATGTAGGAACCCGCCGTGGCCAGGAAACCCACCACCTCCGCGACCTCCTCCGGCCGCCCCATCCGATTGAGGGGGATCGCGGCAAGAATCACCGCCCGGACCTCTTCGGGCAGGCGGGCGGTCATCTCCGTCGCGATGAATCCCGGCGCAACGGAATTGACCAGGATGTCGCGCCCCCGAAGCTCCCGGGCGAGCGACTTGGTCAGGGCGTCCATGGCCGCCTTTTCCATCGTATAGGGAATCTGGCCGCCGTTCCCCGTGTGGCCGACAACGCTCGATATGTTGATGATCCGGCCGCCGTTCGCGCGGAGCATATATTGGCGCAGGACGCGCTTCGTCAGGTACCAGGCGCCGCGGACAACCGCGCGCTGCGCATCGAACTGCTCGATTCGCATCCGCTGCATGTCGGCGTCGAGGGAGACCCCGGCGTTGTTCACGAGGACGTCGAGGCGGTCCGTCTGCCCCTTCAGCGTCTCCACCAGCGCCTCGATCTGGGCGATGTCGGCCAGGTCCGCCGGCAGCAGAAATCCGTCGCCGATCTCCGCAAGCAGGCGCTCTGCGGCCCCGCCGCTCGACCGATAGTGGATCCCTACGCGAAAACCCTTCGCCGCCAGCTCCCGAACGCAGGCCGCCCCGATTCCCGTTGCGCCCCCCGTCACCAATGCCGCCTTTTTTACATCCATTTGTTCACCCTCCCATCCGGCCGCCGACGGCGTTCGCCGACCGGCGGGGATAGTCCGGATAGGCGATCCCCTGAAAAACACCTGTCCGCGCCCCATGGATCTCGGCAACCGTCTCGCCGTCAACCGAGACCATCCCTTCCCCGATGACGATGCTCGCACCCGATTCCTTCAGATGGGTAAAACGCCGCACCTCGATCTCGTAACGCACGCAGCGGTTGAAGGGACGGATCTGGCCGCTGAAGACCACTTCCCCGCAGCCCAGCGCACGTCCCGACCCGAGCGCCCCCCGCCAAACGCAGAAAAAACCCAGAAGCTGCCAGATGGCGTCCACGCCGAGGCAGCCGGGCTGGACCGGATCGCCGGGCATATGGCACTGGAAGTACCAGGCATCGAGGCGAATATCCTGTTCCGCCACGATTCTCCCCTGACGACCGTCCGACCAGATTTCGAGGATCCGGTCCGCCATCAAAAAAGGCGGCGCCGGCAACCGGGCCGCAAATCCTTCCGGGGGGTCTTCCACCAGGGTGCCGTAGGCAAAGGCGATCAGGTCCTCCTGTCCGAAACGGGAACACTTTTGAAACTCTTCGTAGGTCATGACGCCTCCCGGTTTTCTTCGACGGCGAGAAGCAGTTGAACCCATGTCAGGCCGGCGCCTGCAAGGCAGATCGCTATGCGGTCTCCGGGCCGGAGCTCCTCCCAGTGTTCGCTCAACACGGAAGGCCCTCCCGCGCCGCCCGTGTTGCCGAACCCGTCCACGTTGTACCAGTGTTCCTCCTCCCGGATCCCGGACCGTTCGCAGACGGTCCGGAGGGCGCCCCGGTTCGCCTGGTGCCCGATAAACCGGAAGCGACCGCCTGCCGCGGGGCCCACCGCGGAAAGGGACAGCAGCTCGAGAAGCGACTCCGTCATCCGGCGGATGGCGAACCCCAGGGTGGCACGGCCGTCTTGGCAAAAATGGCCCTTCGTGGGAATTGTCACCTTCTCCCATGCCTGCGGGTTCGTTCCGCAATGGGATTCCATGAAGGATGCCCGCGAAGGCACGGATGCCGACAAAACGGCGGCGGTGCTGGCGTCGCCGAACAGGACGGCCGTAGAGCGGTCACTGAAATCGACCACGCGGGTCATGTTCTCCGGCTGGACGATCAGTACATAGGGGGGAAGTCGGTCCGCCGCCATCCGGTTGAGCAGATCGATCTGCATCCCGAAGGTCGTGCAGGCCGAATTGATGTCCAGGCAGGGGGCGTCGATCCCCAGTTCCGCCGCCACCGTGGCCGCCTCCGCCGGAGCCGTGTACTCGGGGGCGCTCCCCCCGGAAATGACGAAACCGATGTCTCCCGGCGCGAGGCCCGCCCGCTCGATGGCCATCCGCGCTGCGGCCGCGGCAGTCTCGGCGTTCCGGTAAAGACTCGCCTCATGGGCCGCCCGCGGATCGCGGTTCTTCGTCTCCCGGATATAGTCGAGGGAGAGGACCGTCCGCCGCTCGCGGATCCCGACACGTTCCAGGATCCAGGTCTCGTCGGTCCCGATCCCGAGCTCCTCCAGAAACCGGTTCGTGATCACATTTTCCGGATGAAAATGGCCGATGCCGTGCAGATAGAGCATCAGATCAGCTCCCGCCCAATGATCATGTTCTGGACCTCGCGGACCCCCTCGTAGATGTCGATGATTTGGGCGTCCCGGATCAGCTTCGAGATCTCGTATTCCGACATGAAGCCGTATCCGCCGTGGAGGTGCAACCCCTCCGTCGAGCAGAATACGGCCGCCTCCGCGGCGAGGTTCTTGGCAAGCGAGGCGTAAACGCCCCGGTCGGGCGCCCCCTCCTGGACCATGAAAGCCGCCTTCATCAGGGCCATCTCCGCCAGTTCGACCCGTTTCCACATGGCAACCAGGGTCTCCCGGGCGACGGGCATGTCGCAGATCCGCTGGCCGAACTGTCGGCGCTGCTGCGTGTAGGCAAGCGTGACGTCGAGGGCGCGCCGGGCAAGACCGACGCCGATGGCGGCCACCATGGGCCGCGCATAGTCAAGAACATCGGTGAGGTACTGGAATCCGAGCCGCCGGTCGCCGATGATCTGGGCGTCGCTGATCTCCACATCCTCGAAGGTGACGGTCGCCGTGTTGGAGAGGCGCTGTCCCAACTTGTCCTCCGGCTTTCCCGTTACGATCCGCCCTCCGCAGGGTAGCGGAATCTCCCGACAGGCATGAGATCCGGCCTCCGCCGTGTCCGGCTCCACGGCGAGCGCGGGGACGACGACGCAGGCAATAAAGGGCGAGGAGGATTTGCCGACCTTGCAAAAAACGGTAAACTGGGATGCGAACGAGGCGTTCGTAATGAAACATTTCGATCCGTTGAGCAGGTATCTCCCATCCTTTCCTTTCCGGATGACGCTCGTCATGGCGGAATTGTCCGAGCCCGCCCCCGGTTCCGTCAGGCAGAAGGAGGCCAAGAGCGGCCGCTCCACAAAGGGGGCCAGGAAGGCGTGTTGCTGCGCCTCCGTACCATGCATGGCGATTACGGCATTGGCCAGATCGTTGCACATGGCCGACGTTGCGATGCCGCTGTCCCCATAAGCAAGTTCCCGGATGATGAGCGCCGTCGAGATGAGGTCGATACCGTACCCCTTGACTGCCTCCGGGATGGAAAGGTTCAGAATCCCGAGATCCCAGGCTTTCCGGATGATATCGAAGGGAAAGACGTGGCCCTTTTCGAGGTTCATCGCGTGGGGCATGATCTCCCGGCCGACAAAACGGCGCACGGTTTCCAGATACTGCTTCTGCTCTTCGTTCAAATTCAAATCCATCAGAATATGCCTCGCTCCATTGCCTTTTCGTCCCTCTCGCGAACTGCGGACGCAACAACCCGGCGCCGCCGCACGGGCCGCTTGCGCGTCAATAAGCAGCAACCGTGCCACAACATCGTCGGCTTCGTAATAATACAACCATTACGGACCATTGGCGCTCAAACGGCGCCTCCTTCCCGTAGAGATTCCTCCCGCAAATGCCGCCTCGGGGTGCGTAATATCCAGCTTGGGTGCGAAGCCCGCTACGCAGCGGTTTTCCCTCTGCTTGACTTCCCATGCGAGATTACGGTATGGCAGAAGGGACCAAGCAAAGATCTCCCCAGGGAAGGTGTCGAACAATCATGGAAATCTTCATGCTGACGGCGGTGGGCATCACGGTATCCGCTGCGCTCATGATCAACAAGAAACGGGAGCCGCTGCATCTCTCCTTCGCCGCCCTCTGCCTGGCCATCTCCTTTCACAAGGGGGGCGCCTTCTTCAGCCCGTTCTTCCATTCCGGCGTCTGGCTTCTCGTCGAGCGGCTGGGGTTCCTCGCCATCCCCCCCCTCACAATCAAGTTCAGTCGCGACTTCTGCGAGGAGCAAACCCTGCTCAAAAAGCGGGACATCCGTACCACGGCCCTCTTCAGCGCGGGGCTCGCCGCGATCCTTTTCACGCCTGTCGCGGGATGGAAGTACCTGGGGCCGTTCATCGACCTCTACGGGGAAACGGTCCTGCTTCTGAGTTACCTCTCCCTGATCGCCTTTGCCAAACGCAGGGCCACAGGCATCGAAAAGAAGCGCATCGTTTACCTCATCATCGCCTGCACTGCGGCCATCGCCACCTATAGCATCCCGCCGCTGTTCAACCTGGTCGTCGCCGGCATGCTCTACTTTATCCTGATCATGATCACCCACCCCCATCTGACGGAGCTCCACGACCTCATGACCCGCGCCCTGGTGATCCTGATCGTCACCCTCTTCACCACCATCCTCTTTTATCTCGTGATCGGCTTCTTCGGGAAAGGAGCCGCGCCGCCGTTTACGCTCGTCTTCATGGTCTCCTTCCTCATTGTCATCGCCATCGGACCCTTTCAGGTCATTCTGAAACGGCTGCTCACGACGATTTACCCCGATATCAAGGACGTCTTCACCTCGCCGTACGACCTGGACGAAAAGTTAGAGCGGGAAAAGGCTCTCCTGTTAGAGAAGATGGCCCCCGTCCTCGCCCATGAGATTCGGAACCCGCTGGGGTCGATCAAGGGGGCCGCCCAGTACCTCCGCTCGGAGGTGGAGGGAGAGGAGCAGCGGAAGCTTCTCGACGTGATCACCGAAGAGGTGAACCGCCTGAACCGTGTCGTCTCGCAGTTTCTCAACTACGCCCGGCCCTACTCGCCGGATTTGAAGCCGCGTCCGATCAACACCGTGATCGAAAAGGCGATGGCCGTCATTGAGGCGGACAGCCTCTCGGCCCGCATTCATGTCCAATTGGAGCTCCATCCCCATCTGCCGCCAGTCCCCATGGACCAGGAGCAGATCCACCAGGTCATTCTGAACATCGCCCTCAACGCGATCGAGGCCATGCCGGAGGGCGGCACGCTGACAGTCCGGACATCCCGGATTGGAAGCGACGCCGGCGACGCCGTAGGAATTTCCATTCGGGATACGGGGCATGGAATACGCCGGGAGACCATCAAGCAGATCTTCACCCCCTTTTTCACGACCAAGGAGCGGGGGGTGGGCCTGGGGCTGGCCGTCTGCCAGCGCATCATCCGGAATCATGGAGGAACAATCCGGGTGAAATCGATCCCGGGTCAGGGGACGATCTTCTACATCCGCCTCGAAACGGTGGGGTAGGGAGGAGGAGTCTTGACAGATAGGCACAAACCGGGAGATAGTTCTACAGGGGACAGATTTGAAATCTGTCCCCAAATCTCACGCCTGCGGGATGGAAAGGAAGGGACGGCGCCGCAATGAAACCAGCCAAGATCCTCGTCGTTGACGACGAACTGAACATGCGGCTGGTCCTCAAGGCCATGCTGAAAAAGGAAGGCTACGAGGTGGCCACTGCCGCGGACGGCCAGGAGGCCCTGCGGATCCTGAAGGAAGAGAAGATCGCCGTCGTCGCCACGGATCTCAAGATGCCGCGGCTCGACGGCATGGGACTCCTGCATCGGATCATGCAGGACGACCCCTCGCTCCCCGTCATCATTCTCACCGCTTATGGCACCGTAGCGAACGCCGTGGACGCGCTGAAGAAGGGGGCCTTTGATTATCTCACCAAACCGTTCGAGCAGGATGAACTCAAAACGGTCATCCTGAAGGCGGTCAAGACCCGGCAACTTGGCGACCGCGACCTCTCGGCGCCGGCCGGCGATGTCGATCCCTACCGGATCGTCGGCGCAAGCAGCCGCATGACCGAGATCGACGAGATCATCCGGAAGGTTTCGCCCACGACGACCACCGTCCTCATCACGGGAGAGACGGGAACGGGCAAAGAGCTGATCGCCCGCGCGATCCACCGGAACAGCTCCCGGAGGGAACAGCCCTTCATCAAGATCAACTGCGCCGCCATTGCAGAAAATCTCGTGGAAAGCGAGCTCTTCGGCTATGAAAAAGGGGCGTTCACCGGCGCCGTGACCACGAAGCCGGGAAGGTTCGAGCTGGCCCACCGGGGAACCCTCTTTCTGGATGAGGTCGGAGAAATCCCGCGGGACATGCAGGCAAAACTCCTCCAGGCGATCCAGGACCAGAACTTCGAACGGGTGGGCGGCCTGAAGAACATCTCGGTGGACGTACGCCTCATCGCGGCCACAAACCGGAATCTCCCACAGGAGGTCAAGGAGGGAAAGTTCCGGGAGGACCTCTTCTACCGCCTGAACGTCTTCCCCATCCATATCCCGCCTCTTCGCGAGCGGACCGAAGACATCCTCCCCCTGACCGGCCATTTTCTCGAGAAATTCAACCGGAAGCTCAAAATGCAGGTCGAAGGGCTGTCCCCGGAGGTCCGAGACTGCCTTATCGCCTACCCCTGGCCGGGGAACATCCGCGAGCTCGAGCATCTTTTGGAACGGATGATTCTGATGGCGGACGGACCCATCATCACGATGGCGATCGTCCCGCCGGAGATCGTGCGGGACGCGAATGAGCCTCGCCCGGCGGCGCCGGGTATGACGGAAACGCCGGGACGCGACGTCCTGAAGAGCCACATGGAGGAGATGGAAAAACAGATCATCGCCCGCTGCCTCGAGGAGTGCGACGGCAACGTCACGCGCGCCGCGGAACGGCTGGGGCTGAGCCGGAAGGGTCTCCAGCTCAAGATGATCAAGCACCGCCTCCGGAAACGGGAGGAGGGCTAACTTTCCCCGGGTTTGAGAGGCGAATACCGGGATACGGCGGGAAACCCCGGCATCCCCGTACAGTGGCCGGATGAAGAGCGGTAAAGAAAAAAAAGGGCGGCCCGGCGCCATGCCTCCGGTATCCGCCCTTTTATAACCGATTTCTCAATGGGTGTCCCGTGTTCTAATGGTGCGTCGTGGTCGTATGGTGTGTCGTCGTGGTTTCGCTGCCCGCAGTGGTCACAACCGCCGCAGCGGCCGCTGCGGCTACCGCTGCCCCCACCGCTACCGTTCCGACCGTTACACCCGCCGTTGCCGCCGTCCCGGCCGAAACTCCCGCCGCACCAGCCCCGGCGCCGGCGACGGTCGCCGAAACGCTGATGGCGCCGCCCGACACGACGGCGGTCTGGCCGGCCACGATGCTCGTTGTCGACACAACAACCCCCGTGGCGGAAAGGGCCGAAACGGACAGGGCGCCGGCCGTACAGGTGATGGTCGTTGTCATCTGGGTCCCCACCATTCCCACCACGATTTCAAATCCCGTCCCCCTGACGCCGGCAACGGCCGTCGGGGTGCCGACCTCGAAGCTGGAATCGCCGCCGATGAACTTCTTGACATCGGCCGTCAGTTTGCCGAGGGCGAGAGAGAACAGCCCTTTACGGGTCTTGTCCTTGACATAGAATTCCTTGACCTCGAACTTGGAGTTCGCGGCAAGGCCGATGGTGCTTTCATCGTCAAAGATCATCGACACGGAGGAACGGTCGCCTGTAACGATCAGGTCCCGCACCTGGATCGGCGATTTCACTTCAGGCTTGATGACCACCCCTGCGCTGGTCTGCGTCACATCGCCGACAACAGCGGTAAACTGACCGACGGCGGCAGCGAGGATCGTCGAGGGGATGACCAGCTGGATCACAAGCAACGCGACCAAAATAGCTTTCAATCGGGTACGAATCATAACGCCTCCTTATTCTGAATTATTCATTGGGTCTGCCTTTGTGGCCTTCCTGAATGACCATATCTGACCGAAAAGAAAAATCTGCTTCCAGAAATAACGCAAACAAAAGACACCTGTCAACAGGTTTTTTCTTTCGAGATCGACATATTCGTATCGAGCTGCCTGTTGGCCGGTCTTACCCCTTCATCCGCGCCGGCGCAGATCGGCAGCTTCCACCCTTCAACAGCCGGGCCGTTTAATCCTGCCCTGACCTATTCTTTTTCAAAAACCCGTCCAGCCAGAACAGGTTCAACTCGGCAAGCTTTCCTCTTGTCGGTACGCCATCCTTGGGATCCCAGCCCATGGCCTCATAATACAAGGTCAAGAGCTCTTCAAACTCCCGGCGATCCATCCCTTTCCCCTGGAGGGCGCCGCTCTCCAGAGGCTCGAAGAGCCGATCCGGAAGGGTGTCATCCTTGCGCCCGAACCCTTCGCGCAGGTTGAATACCCGGGCCATGGTCACGGCTCTCTCGCCGACCTTCATGAGCTCCCACAGGCTCGTCTCCCAGCCCGTCACCGCCTGAACCACCTCCACGAGTTTGGAAAGGGTCAGGGCCAAGACCGGGCCGGCCACGAAGTTGCACACACCCAAGGATTCGTAGAGCGACCAGATGAAGTGGAGGTAGGTGAAATTGCGCGCCTTGCGCGGCCCCATCTCCCGGGCACCGACCGGCTCCAGGATGCCGAGCGGGGCGATCCGGTCCAGATGGGGTCCGGGTGCTTGAAAGGGGGTGTCATGGGGGGCCCGGACATGGTCCGCGCCCGTCGGCGACACGGCGAAGCTCAGCCCCTGGCCGATCTTCCCGCGCGGGTCGTGCATGGGCAGCTCCTGCCCTTTGATATGAAGGGCAAACTTCTCCGAACCCTGACCGAGCTTCGCCGCTGCGGCCTTGACGCCGTCGGCCAGAAGGTTGCCCAGCCCTGGTTTACGGAAGGCGATCCACTCGATACCTTTCAGCATGGCCTCAGGATTCCCGAACTTGAACGCGATCCCCTCCGTGTCCGCCTCGGTAAGGATGCCTTTCTCGCAGCACTCCATCGCAAAACCAATTGCCACGCCGGTGGAGATGGTGTCCAGCGTATAGCGATTGCACAGCTCGTTCCCCTTGGCGATGGCCGCCAGGTCGTCGATGCAGAGGAGCGATCCCAGCGAGCTCAGCGTTTCGTATTCTGGCCCGCCGTAGTTGCTTGAGGTCGCATAGGGTCCGGAGGGAATCTCCACCGCCCGTTTACAGCGCACCGAACAGGCATAGCAGCCCTCCTCACGCTTCAGGATGGTCTCGGTCATCCGCTCACCACTGATCTTTTCCGCCCCTTCAAAGAAGCCGGTGCGGAAATTGTGGGTGGGCAGAATGCCTTGGGTGTTCAAAGGCATGATAAATTGAGAGGTTCCCAGCTTATGATACACCTTGCTCGGACCGTGCCGGCCGATCAGCTCCGTCAGGTTCAGGGAGAGTTCCCGGAACTTCTCCGGGTCATGGATCTCCATTTTGTTCGTCCCCCGGACAGCCACAGCCTTCAGGTTTTTGGATCCCATCACCGCGCCCATGCCGGTCCGGCCGTTGGCGTGCTTCAGCTCGTTTACCACGCAGGCATAGCGCACCAGGTTTTCCCCGGCCGGTCCGATCAGCGCAACCCGCGCCCGCTTCTCCTTGAGCTCATCTCGGATCATCTGCTGGGCCGGTCCTGTCTCCAGCCCCCAGATCTTTTCCGCCGACCGGATCTCGACCTTGCCGTCATTGATCCAGAGGTAGGAAGGCTTTTCCGCCTTTCCGTTGATAATCACCGCGTCGAAGCCGGAGAATTTCAACTCCGGACCCCAGAAGCCGCCGGCCTCCGCCTCTCCGTATGCCCCGGTCAGCGGCGATTTGGCCGCCACGGTGTAACGGACCATGCCGGCGATCGGCGCCCCGGAAATCACCGAGGAGGCAAAGATCAGAATATTGTCGGCCGACAGCGGATCGATTCCCGGCTTGAGCTCCTTAAGCAGATAGTAGGAAGCCAGCCCCCCGCCCCCCAGGTAGGTGCGGTAAACGATCTCTCCTGGTTCTTCGACCGTCACCGTCCTGGAGGTGAGGTCCACTCTGATAATTTTACCGTTATACCCATAAGGCATGTTCGATTCCCCCTTTCCCATCGATCATCGCGTGGCCTGACTTCTATTATACGCAAAAGTGCGCTCATGCAAATCATTTTCACCTGACATGTCTCAATCCTTGAATTTCCGGCAGGATGCTTAACGCCGAGCGGCCCCCGTCCGCATTGAAAAAGTAATGGAATTTTGCATGACAATAGTGATATCGTGCACCGAATTTTTTAAAATTGCGTTTTTAAAAGTGGAGGATCAATCGATGAATACCTTTTTCGGCAAGAAGGCGCCTTTTATGGTCGCCCTTCTGGTTCTGCTCATCCTCGGCCCATATGGCGACAGCCGCGTCTCGGCCATCGACCGCAGCACCTACAAGAGCCTCAAAACCTTCAGCGAGGTTCTCGACATGGTCGAGAAGAACTACGTGGAACCGGTGGAGACGGATAAACTGCTGCAGGGGGCCATCAACGGGATGATCAAGTCTCTCGATCCCCACAGCAGTTTCATGACGGCGGAGATGTTCAAGGAACTGGAGATGGACACCCGTGGGAGCTTCGAGGGTATCGGGACCGAGATCGACATCGTGAAGGGCGTCCTCACCATCGTCTCCCCAATAGAGGACACGCCCGCCTACAACGCCGGGGTCAAGGCGGGCGATCAGATCATCCGGATCGACGGAAAGTCAACGAAGGACATCACGATCATGGAAGCCGTCAAAAAACTCCGGGGGGCCAAGGGCACCAAGGTGACCATCACCATCATGCGCGAGGGGTTGGCCAAGCCCAAAGATATCGAACTCACCCGGAACATCATCCCGGTCAGGAGCATCAAATCGAAGGTCTATGACGACCAAATCGGCTACATCCGGATCGTGGCGTTTCAGGAACGGACGGGGAACGACCTGAAAAAGGCCCTCCGGGAGATCGATGCAAAGGCCCATCCCCTGAAGGGAATCGTACTGGACCTGCGGAACAATCCCGGTGGGCTGCTCAACCAGTCCGTGGAGGTATCGGACGCCTTTTTAAAAACGGGGATCATTGTCTCCACACGCGGCCGCTCCAAGAACATGGAGAGCAAGGCGGTAGCCAGGGACGACGGGGAGGAACCGACCTGCCCAATTGTCGTCCTCGTCAACGAGGGAACGGCCAGCGCCGCGGAGATCGTCTCCGGCGCCCTGCAGGACAACGGGCGGGCGGTGATCCTGGGGGCGCAGACCTTCGGCAAGGCCTCCGTGCAGACGGTCATCCCCTTAGAGGATGGCGCAGCCCTGAAACTGACGACAGCCAAATACTATACCCCGAGGGGGCGCTCCATCCAGGCGGAGGGGATCACCCCCGACATCGTGGTAAAACAGATCCGGCCGCCGGAAGAAAAAGCGGAAGAAAAGGCAAACGCCGAGAACCACGTTCTCCGGGAGAAGGATCTGAAAGGCCACATCCAATCACCGACGGAGAACAACGTCAAAGCGGATAATGTAAAGAAGGAGACAGACAATCTGGAGAAGGACAACCAGTTGAAGAATGCGATCGATATTCTCAAGGGGTGGGATATCCTGAAAAAAAACATGAAGGGGTGACCTTGAACCGGGGAACTGGGGAACTGGGGAACTGGGGAACTGGGGACACGATGCGGCATCATGTGAACAGGGACACCTTGCGGCAAGGTGTCCCCATACAGGTTCTTGAAGCAACGTGAAACGATTTCCGTTATTATCGGTGATCTTCGCCGCCGCATCCATTGCGGCGGTCGTCCTTTTCCTTGAACGGGTGGAGCGGGGGACACCTTGCGGCAAGGCGTCCCCTCTGTCCGTAACCCGGCAAAGCCCCCGGAAGGAAGCGCCGGGAAAGGCGCTGACCCCAAAAACATTGGCGCGGGAGGCGGCGGAGCCGGCAGCGCCGAAGGCAGGGCAACAGGGCCGACCGATTGTCGTCATCATCGACGACATCGGTTTCGATCTCCGGATCGTGGAGGAACTGGCCGGAATCCCGGCGCCGATAGCCTTCGCCGTTCTTCCCCACACCCCCCATGCCGTAGAGGCGGCCCGATTTCTCCACGCGGCCGGCAAGGAGATCCTCCTTCACCTGCCGATGGAACCCCGTTCCTACCCGGAGGAGTCGCCCGGCGCAGGGGCGCTTATGGTCGATATGGACGAGAGGCAGATCCGGAGACAGGTCCAGGAGAACCTAACTGCCGTTCCTTATGTCTCCGGGGTGAACAACCACATGGGGTCTCGGTTCATGGAGGATGAGGCCCGTCTGACCATGGTTATGGAGGAACTGGAAAAGAGGGGCCTCTACTTCGTGGACAGCCGGACCACCCCGGATTCCCGGGGAAGGGAGGCGGCGAACCGGACGGGCGTCCGGTTTGCCGCGAGGGACCTCTTCATCGACCATGTTCCGGGTCATGCGGCCGCCCTGGAAAACCTGACCGGCCCATCCCGGCGGGGAGGGGAGCATGGCAAACCGGTCCTGATGATCGGCCATCCCCACCCGGAAACCGTGCGGGCGCTCAGGGATGCGTTGCCCCGCTGGCAAGCGGAAGGGGTGCGGCTGGTGGCCCTCCCGACCTTTTTTGGAACATCCGCGGAAGAGAATCGAAATGCACTTGCAGCAGGCAATAAAACTTTGGGCAGGAAGGAAAAGGTGAGATGATAGGGCTGTTCTTTCGGTTAACAATTCTGTTTTTACCGGTGATTCTGATGCTTTCAGGGTGCGTCGCCCTCCCCGTTCGGGAAAATTCTGCGGCGCCGCCGGTCGCGGCCGCTTCAACCGCAGGGGCGGGCTTTCACTACAGCATCGCCATCCTCCATGCCCTGAATGAAAACATGGAGGAGGCGATCCGGGAGATGGAGGAGGCGATCGGTCTCGATCCGGCCTCCCCCTATCTCGAGAAAGAACTCGCATCGCTCTACACGGAAAAAGGGGATGCGGCGAAAGCGATGATGATCTGTCAAAAGATCCTGCAGGAGCATCCGGACGACATCGATGCGCGTCTGCTGTTAGGCGGTCTCTACCTGAACCGGAAGGATTACCCGAGCGCCGCCGCCGAATACCGACGGGTGATCGGGCTGGACCCGAAGAAATCGGCCGCCCGTTTCTATCTCGGAACGAGCCTCGCCGAAATGAAAAAGCTCGATGAAGCGGTTGCCGCATTCCAGGAGCTCCTCAAGATCGATCCCGACCACTTCATGGGGAACTACTACCTGGCTCGGATCCTGGCGGAAATGAAACGATACGACGAGGCAGAGGCCGGATTCAAAAAGGCCCTTTCGCTCCGGCCCCAAATCGAGTCGGTCATGATCGAACTTGCCGTCCTCTATGAACGGCAGCGGAAGATCCCCCAGGCAATCGAGGTATATCGGAATTTCATCGATCTCTTCCCCACCCGGCTGCAAGTTAGAATCAAGTTGGGGGAACTGTACCTCCAGGAACAGCGCTATGATGAAGCGGAAAGTGCATTCCAAGAGGCCCTGGCGTTGGATGCGAAGAACCGTGAGGTGCGGATGACCCTCGGCCTCATCTACCTGGAACGGGGTCAGCCCGAAAAGGCGATCGAGAAATTCTCCGCCTTGATACAGGAATACCCGACGGAGTACCGGCTCATCTATTTGCTCGGCACAACGTATGAGGAGATCAAAGCCAACGCGAAGGCCCTGGAAACCCTGCGGGGGATCCCGGCCTCGGCGGAACAGTTCGGCAACGCCCAGATCCGCATCGGGATGATCCTGAAAAAACAGCGGCGGGTGACCGAGGCCGTCGATTCCCTCCTCCAGGCAATCCGGGAGAAGGGGGATGCCCCGGGTCTCTACGCCTTTCTCGCCTCCATCTATGAAGAAGAGAAAAAATATTCCGCCGCTGAAGGGCTGATCCGGGAGGGGCTGCGCATCAATCCCGACAGCGTCGATCTCCACTTCAGTCTCGGGGTGCTCCTCGAAAAGACCGACCGGTTCGCTGAGAGCGTCGAGGCCATGAAAACGGTCCTGAAGATAGAGCCGGAGCATGCGGAGGCCCTGAACTTCATCGGCTATATGTATGCGGACCGGGGGATCCATCTGGAAGAGGCGGAGCGGATGATCCGCAAGGCGCTCCAACTGAAACCGGGGAACGGATACATGATCGACTCGCTCGGGTGGGTCTGTTTCCGGACAAACCGGCTGGAAGAGGCGGTCCGCTATCTGAAGGAGGCGGCGGCGGCCCTGCCGGAAGACGCGGCGATTCTCGAACATCTGGGGGATGTCTATGTCCGGACCGGACAATCCCGGGAGGCCTCCGAGGCCTACGAAAAGGCGCTCCGCTTCAATTCCGGGAACAACCTGCTGAAGAAGAAATTCGACGACCTGAAGCGGGAAAAGACCCCCTGATCCCGTTCCAAAGGCGGACCGGACATTCCCGAAACCATGAATAAAATGATAGCAACCGATCGACCTCTTTGGCAGCGCATCCCGATGCTGCTTTGGATCGCGGCCTTCGGTCTCGTCCTCTCCGGTTGCGCCGGGCGAAGGCCCCCCGCCTTCCAGGCAGGCTATCCCTCTCCTGAGGCCGCCCTCCGCGCGCTTGCGGCCTCCGCCCCGGTCGATCAGACTTTCACCGCTACGGCGCGGATCGAAATCAACCGACATGGCGAGCGATACCCGCTGAAGATCGCGGTCATGATGAAAAGACCGGCCTTTCTCCGCGTGGAATCGATCCCGCTGCTGGGCCCCCCGGATTTTTTCCTCTCGGTGGCCAACGACGAACTCCGCGTCTATCTCCCCGGGAAGAACGCCTTCTACACCGGCCGGGCCATTCCGCAGAACATCTCCCGTTTTTTCCCGATTTTCATGCCGGCCTCCGAGATGATCTCTCTCATGATGGGCGTCGCACCGGACAATCGGGAGGAGTCGCCCGCGTTGCGCGGAGAACAAGAGGAAAGGTATTACCGTGTTGATGGGTACGCATTGGATCGCCGAACGCGATCGCTGTGGATCGATCCGTCCGGCAACCGGCTTGTCCGGATCCGGACGTTTGCGGAAGGGGAAACCGTTGTTTATGAAGCCGCTTTCGCGGAACACATCCTTGTTGGAGAAGGTTTCATGCCGCAGCGGCTGACGATCGCCGGAGATGGAATGACTGAGTTGAGTATCCGCTACACAGACCTTCGACCCATCGCCGCCGATCCCGAATCCTTCCCGCTCCCGCTCCCGGAGGGTATCACCCCGATTCTCCTCGATCCCTAAGAGTCAGAGTTTAGGAGACAGGAGTCAGAATAAAAAGGAGACTCGCTAAGGATTTTTGGGGCTGGATTGTATTGCAAAAGGGACACTCGTTTGGAGAAGGGGGCAAGCAGTTATAATTATTTAATCTCGAGGAGCTTCGCCCGGGCAATCCGAGCCTGACTTGTATTGGGAAAGTCTTTGGTAACCTGCTGCAGCAGGAGTTTGGCGCTCGCCTTATCCCCCAGTTTCAGGAAGGAGAGGCCCTCTTTCAGAAGGGCGTAGGGAACCTTGTTCCCCTCCGGGAAGTTCTTCGTCACCTTGTCGTACTCAACGATCGCCTTTTCATATTTCTTCTCGAAATAATAGCACTCGCCGACCCAGAACTGGGCATTGTCGGAAAATTCGGTATTGGGGTACTGTTTAAGGAAGTTTTCAAAAGATTCCCGGGCTTTCTCATACTTCCCCTCCTTGAAGAACCCATAGGCCGCTGCATAGAGGGACTCCTTGTCCGTCTTTCCGCTGCCGGCCGCATCCTTCACTGCGAGCGCCTGTTTCCCGGTCTTCTCCGCCGAGGGTTCGGCCGGTTCATCCTTCTTGCCAATGCCCAGAAAATTTTCGATAAAGTTGATTTTGAACGCCAGGTTGTCTAATTTTTCCCGGAGAATCTTCTCCTCTTCTTCCCGTTTGGTCGCCCTCGAGGAGGCGGTGGAGAACTCCTTCCGGAGACCATCGATCGTCCCCCGGATCTGCTGGAGTTGCTCCCGGATTTCGGTCATTTCCGCGCGTCCCTCCGCCTGGCTTCCCCTGAGCGATGGGATCGCTTCGTTGGTTTTCGCGATCTCTTTGCGCACCCCATCGATCTCAACCTTCAGTTCATCCTTCAGCTCATCCTTCAGCGGCGCCCATCCCTGCTCCACAGAGACGATTTTCTCATTCGTCACCTGGATCTGCCTGGCAAGATCGCCATGAACCCGTCGCAGATCGTCTGTCGTGGCGCATCCCGCCACAGACAGGAGTGAGATGAAAAAAAGGATCGACCAATACCTTCGCAAGATTCTTTCCTCTGCAAGCCTTTTCAAACCGGTCAGGGGAACGGAACCTTTACCGGTACGGAGTGAACAAACTCAAGAGTCCTGTGAATCCCGCTTCAAGGCGGGACTCACAGGACCGCTCTCTTTCGAAAATCTTTTACTTCACCGGCGGGCCCGCCTGTTCTTCGCCCAGGCCGCCTCGTCGTGACCCTGATCCAGCGGCATCTCCTTGCCGTAGCTGATGGTTTTGATTCTTTCCTTTTCGATGCCCAGATCAGTCAGGTATTTCGCGGCTTCGGTCGCACGCTTCTCGCCAAGCGCCAGGTTGTATTCGGCGGTGCCCCGCTCGTCGCAGTGCCCTTCGACCACGAGTTTGTAATCCCTGTATTTCAGATACGCCGGGGCGCCTTTCTTCAGAATTTCCTGGGCCTCGGGTTTCAGGTTGTACTTGTCGTAATCAAAGTTGACGTCCGCAATCTGCAGTTCCTTAAGGATTGCAGCGGCTTTTTCTTTGGCTTCCCTCTTTGCCCTGTCGGCCGCGTCCTTGGCCGCCTTTGCTGCCGCCTCCCTGGCCGCTTTCTCTGCCGCGTCCCGCGCCGCCTGGTCAATCAGGGCCTGATCCTGCAGAGCCCGATCTCTGGCAGCCCTGGTGTCCGGCGCGGTCGTCGCCGCCGCTTCCGCCGGCGCCTGGGCAACCGCCTTCTGCTCCTGGGTAACCACGGCCCCTTCCTGCAAAGTCGCCTTCTTGGCGCAACCGGTCATCCATAAAACGGAAAAACATAAAACCAGAGCCATCAGCCCTACCCATCCCCAACTTCTTTTCATCATCGTTCTCCTTTCTTGAATCAATAATGTTTCAGAGGCTTAATAAATCCATGCCCCTGTATAAACCACTACTAACCGTAAAAATCAACCGAAAAATGAGATAATTTTAAAATCAGCGCAGATGGGGAGACCAGAAGGGACTCTGGCTGGCGTCTTTGTCCTCATGGAGAACCCTCACACCCTGTCCACCCGCATTCATGATCTCGATTCGGCTGCCGCCGTACCCCCGGACGCAATAGACCAGATACCGCCCGTCCGGCGACCAGGAGGGGGATTCATGGTCTCCCCCCTCAAAAGTCAACTGCTGGGGGTCGCCCCCCTCCGCATCGATCGCAAAGATCTGAAAGCGGCCGTTGACGGACCCCTCATAGGCGATCTTTTTCCCCTTCGGCGACCAGGCGGGGGAGGTGTTGTAATTACCCAGATAGGTCAGTCGCCGCACATTGGCGCCGTCGGCATCCATGATGTAGATCTGCGGGGAACCGTTGCGGTTGGAAACGAAGGCGATACGCCGTTCGTCCGGGGAACGGACAGGAGAAACATCGATGGAAAAATCACGGGTCAGGCGCAGAAGGAGGTTGTTTTCCACGTTCATGTCATAGATCTCCTGGTTCCCATCCCGACTGAGGGTCACCAGAAGCCTTTTACTGTCGCGGGACCAGGAACCGGGCAGGTTCAGCCCCGGATAGAAAACGATCTTCCGCGTAGATCCGCTCTCCAGATCCCGGAGATAGATGTCCGGGTTGCCTTCTTTATAGGAGGTGAAGGCCAGAAACCTGCCGTCCGGGGACCAGCGCGGCGAGAGGGTCAGCGCGTTGAGGTTTGTAACCCGGCGGGGGTCGGAACCATCAAAATGGATGGTATAGATCTCCGCGGCGGCGGCGCTCTTCTTGACGAAGGCGATCCGCGTGTCGAACAGACCCGCTTCGCCGGTCAGGGCCAGAAGGATCTCGCTGACAAATTGCATGACCATCCGGTTATGATCCCCGGACTTTCCGGCATACCTCTTCCCGACGACCAGTTCCCCCCGCACCACGTCAAACAGACGAAACTCGGCCATCAGCTCGCGGCCGTCCGTCTGAAATCCCCCCTTGACAAGATATTCGGCGCCGATTACCGTCCAGTCTTCAAAGCGGATACCCTCCGCCGTGATTCCCGCCCGTTTCGGATCCTCCAGGAAGGCCTTCCGGTCCAGAAGATGAAAGTAGCCCGTCAGCGTGAGGTCGCGGGAGAGCGTGTCGGAAAACAGCAGCGATAGCTTTTCATTCTCCGGAAAGGGCCGGAGGGGTTTGAAATCGGCAACGGCGATCGGAAATTGTTGGAAAGACGGGGAATCGATGTCGATATAGACCTTTGCGCAGGCGGGGCCGGCGGAGAACAGCGGGAACAGAAGCAGGGATAAAACCGCCGGAAGCTTCAGATTGCGCATGCAGACATCCCTTTCCAACAACAGTATTTCAGGGCCTCAATTCAGACGAGTGAAACCGGATTCCCACACCGAGGCTGGCTTCGCCGATCCACGCCGGCAGCGGCGGGAAGGGACTCGCCTTCCGGATCGCCTTCAGGGCGGACTCATCAAAAAAGCGGTTCCCCGACCGTTTTTCAAAGTTCACCTCCGTAACCGCCCCGCTGCGGAGGATGGTAACATCGATCACCGTTTCCAGCACATCTCCCGGCAGAATCCCCTGGGGAAGCGCCCACCCTCTCTTGATCCGGGACCAGATCATCGCGTAGTAGGCGTTGATTTTCGCATTCATGTCGGCGTCCCCGGCGGGCAGCGGAGACGCCGGACCGGCCTTTGCTTCCGGCATGGCCTTCACGTCCGAACCGGACTTCGTCTGCGGTTTCGGGGTCGGCCCGGCCACGGCGGCACGCTTCCGGATCTCCTCCATCGCCTTTTCCAGGGTCCGGTCCTGTTTCTTGCGGCTCTCTAAGCTGTGGATGGGAATGACCGGTTCCGCCTCCAGACGCTTTCGGAGGACCGTCTCGGAACGGCCCGCTGCCATGAGCTCCTTCGCTCCGGCCGCAACACCCTTCTGTTCCAGGGTCTTTCCGGAAAAGTTCACCAAGGCAACGGTGTAAACCGGTCCGAAGGTCAGCTTCGGCGAGGGAAACGAAGGGGTGAAGAAAAGAAGGGAGAGGACCGCTGCATGGAACAGCAAGGAAATGAAGATCATGCCGTTCAGCCGGCCTCGCCCGCTTCTCTCCCTGTCTGCCCGTTCAGACATCATCGAAGTTCCTCGGGCGGTTCGGTGATCATCCCCAATTTATCGACTCCGGCCTTTCGCACCTCAGCCATCACCTCGACCACGAATCCGTAAGGGACGTTCCGGTCCGCCCGCATATAGACCTCGCGCTCGATCCGCGACGCGAAGATGTGTTCCAGTTTTGTGCCGAGCTCGGGAAGCGGCGTCCGGCTCTTGTTGAGGAAGATTTCCCTGGCGCCGTTGATCGTCAGCACCAGCTTTTCCTCCGCAACATCGACGCTTTTTGCCTTGACGCGGGGCAGGTTGACATCGATCCCCATCTGAAGCATCGGCGCCGTCACCATGAAGATGATGAGCAGAACGAGCATCACGTCCACAAGGGGGGTGACATTGATTTCCGCCATCGGCCGGTCGTTATGGTTATTTCTGCGTTTCGAATATCCCATGGCGTCCTATCGCTTTACATAAAACCGCTCAACAATATTCAGCAGTTCCGAGGCAAAATTGTCCATCTCGAGGGTCATGCCCTTGATCCGGTTCAGGTAGTAATTGTAGAAGATGACCGCCGGGATGGCGGCCGCAAGACCCGCCGCCGTTGCGATAAGCGCCTCCGAGATCCCCGGCGAGACGACGGCCAGGGTGGCCGAACCGCGGGCGCCGATCCCCTTGAAGGTATCCATAATCCCCCACACGGTTCCGAACAGACCGATGAAGGGACTGGCGCTTCCGGTGGTCGCCAGAAACCCGAGGGCCGCCTCTAATTTGGTCGTTTCCGTCCCACAGACCCGGTTCAACGCCCTCTCCACATTGTCGACCCCTCCGATCTCCAGAACCGGACCAGCCGCTTCCGCGGCGTCCTTGACCGTGGGGGTTCCCCGCAACACCCGGGTGATCTTCACGAGTTCGGTATATCCCCCCCGGAAAACCTCCGCCAGCGTCGAATTCTGGAACTTTTTCGCCTCGGGGAAGATCTCCGACAATTTCGTGCTCTTCATGTAAATACTCAAAAATGCGCTGTTCTCTTTCTGGATTTTCCGGATATGGACGTACTTCATCAAGATAATGGCCCAGGAAACGACGGAGAAGAGGAAGAGGAGCAGCAGGACCAGTTGCACGACAAATCCCGCGTGAACGACCATGTCGAAAAGAGAACCATGAAAATTCCCCCCCAGATTCATCGCGGCAATGGATGACGCTTCTTGCACGTTCAATCTCCTTTATGATCAAAGATAAAAAGATGGCACTACCTCTAATGGAAAAGTCGGGGCTTGTCAAGGCCCGATGAATCCGGTGCAAAACAAGACAGGTGGCGGGAGCTCACAGCGATTCGGGTGTAAAGGCGACCACATCATCGATCCGGGACTTGTCGGCGAGGAGCATGACGAGGCGGTCGACGCCGAGCGCGATGCCTGCGGAGGGGGACATCCGCGGAAGGGCCTGAAGGAAGCGTTCCGGCATGGGATAGACGGGGCTGCCTTTACGCCGGCGGTCACGGGAGGCTTCCTCGAAACGCCGGCGCTGCTCCCCGGCATCGATCAGCTCGGAAAAGGCGTTGGCCAGTTCCATCCCGGCGATATAGAGTTCGAAACGCTCGGCGATCCCCGGATCCGCTTCCTTTACCCGCGCCAGGGCGCCCTGCTCCACAGGATAATCATACAGGAAAACGGGGATCTCCATGCCAAGATGGGGTTCAACCTCACAGGCGAGGATCTCATCGAAACGATCCGTCCTCAGGGCCTCGGCAACGCTGATCGTTGCATACCGCGCAAAGGCGTCCCGGACGGAGATCCTTTCCCACGGCGCCTTTAGGCCGATCCTCCGTCCCTGCCAGGAAACGACGTCGTCCAAGCCGATTTCCCGGGCAACCGTGTTGATCAGGGCCTCGCAGTCGTCCATCAGGGTCCGGTAATCGGCGCCCCCGCGATACCACTCGATCATCGTAAATTCCGGCAGATGACGGTCTCCCCTCTCTCCCGCCCGGAAACATTTGCAGATCTGGAAAATCCGTGAATATCCCGCCGCGAGGAGCCTCTTCATGCACAACTCCGGGGATGTATGCAGGAACCACGCTCCCGCGACGACGGCATCAATATGTGATTCCGGCGCCGGGGCCGGTATTCGAAGGGGGGTTTCAATTTCAAGGAAATCCTGGTCCTGGAAGAAACGGCGTATGGCCTGTATCATCTGGGCCCGCAGCCGCAGGGCATCCATCCGGACGGTCAGCCTCCAGGAATCTTCCGCAATCATCCCTTGTTGCTCTTCGAAAACGTCATCCCTTGACGCGGGTCAGGTATTCGCCGCTGCGAGTATCGATCCGGATCTTTTCCCCTTCTTCGATGAAGGGGGGGACCTGGAGCTGATAGCCCGTCTGGACGGTTACCGGCTTGGTGTTTCCCGACACGGAATCGCCCTTCGCCCAAGGATCCGCCTTGGTCACGATCACGTCGATGAAATTGGGAAGGCTGATGCCGAGCGGCCGGTCCTCGAACAGGAGGATCTCCGCTTCGATGTTGTCTAACAGAAAATTCTTTGCCTCGCCGACCTGATCTTCATTGAGGAAGACCTGCTCGTAGCTCAGATTGTCCATGAAGCAGTACTTCCCCTCCTCCTTATAGAGGTAGGACATCTTCTTTTCCTGCAGATCGGCCTCGTCAAAGACATCCACGGAACGGAACGTACGCTCGAACTGGTTTCCGTTGATCATGTTCCGTAACTTGCATCGGTAGAGGGCCTGTCCTTTTCCCGGTTTGACGAAATTGAATTCCGTAACGATGTAGGGATCATTGTCGATCTTGATCCGCAGACCCTTTCTCAGATCACTGGCTGTAAACATGGGCTTTCATTCTCCTTGTCGAATCGCTTCTGCAAAAACGTCTCGTCGTCCTTCGCTCTTCCCGGATGGGCATAAGGAATCCGTCCGCACATCCTATCGTATTTCCTAATCCATTTGCGCTGTTTTGTCAAAACAATGTTGATCGCCGTTTTCGCGTCCCGGCAGGAGGGAGAAAGGCTGGAGGGGAATCTTTCCCCTGCCGCCGGGGCAGTCCAGAACGTAGCGGGGCAGGCAGAGCCCGGAGATGTTCCGCCAGAGTCGTTCCATGATCTCCATGCCGGTCCAGATCTCCGCCCGGAAATGGTCCGTTCCCTGGACCGGATCGCATTGAAACAGATAGTAGGGACGAACCGAGATCCGCTCCAGACCGTAGAGCAGCTCCCGCATCGAATCATAGTTGTCATTCACCCCCTTCAGCAGGACCGACTGGTTTCCGACGGGGATCCCGGCCTCAAGAAGCATCTCGCAAGCCCTTGTGGATTCTTCCGTAATCTCACGGCGGTGATTGAACTGCGTATTGAACCAGAGGGGCCGGTGGCGCTTCAGCATCGCGCAGAGCTCCGGCGTGATCCGCATCGGCAGCGTGACCGGCGCCCGGCTCCCGATGCGGAGGACCTCCACATGGGGAATTGCGCGGAGGGCCCCCAGAAACCAATCCAGAAGCGGCTCGGAAATCAGCAGCGGATCCCCGCCGGAGATGATCACCTCCCGCAGGGCCGGCGTCCGGGCCACCTGATCCACCATCGCCTGCAATCTTTCCCGCGTTCTCCCGGGCTTATCCGCGCGCCACAGCCGCTTGCGGTTGCAATGCCGGCAGTAAACGGCGCAGGTTCCGGTAACGATCGCGAGACAGCGGTCGGGATAACGATGGATCAACCCGGGAACGGGCATGTCTCTCTCCTCCGCAAGCGGATCAGGAACCCCGCCCAAAGAGAAAGTGAGCTCGCGGGGATCGGGAAAGCACTGCCGGCGCAGGGGGTCGTTTTCATCGGCGGGATCCAGAAGCGACATATAGTAGGGTGTGATCGCAATGGGGTAGGTCCGGAGCACGGGCGCGCACGGGGCGAGCGATGCGACCGGCCTCTGCTGAATGGCGGCCAGTTGTCTCATGGAGCGGATGCGGTTCCGGAACTGCCATTTCCAGTCGTTCCAGTCCACGCCGGAAATCCTTTTTCCGGAAACAACGCCGATCTTATTACCCAATGTCATCGCAGGCCACCTTGTTTACGGATCTGAAGCACCCAAAACCCCGAATCATTCCGATTTTCTCCCCCTACTCCGGCGACGCCGGAAAATCCGAAAATAAGCGGAAATGAACTGATCAGGAAGGCGGTTTCTATCACAACTTCCGCCCCCTGCAAAGGGAATCTGACGGACCTGCCGGGGGGAACCCTTATCATCTGCCGCCCCAAATGGGCAAGAAATGATTTGCTTTGTTTCGACAGATTTTATATCCTCCAACCGGATGGTATTTTGGTCTTTTCCGGACGCTTTTTTAAAAGGCTCCATTCGGCCCCGGCTAAGGATCGTCCGGATCATCTTCTACATACCCTTTAAGAAGGGTTTAACCATGAGAAGGGAGACGGCCAAATGAATGTATTATCGCAGGATGAAATCAAGACGTTGTTAGGGAAACATCAGGGATTATGCGTTTCGATTTTTATGCCCACCTTTCGCACCGGCGCGGAGAGTCAGCAAAACCAGATCCGGTTGAGAAACCTGCTGCGCAGCGCGGAAGAAAAGCTGCTGGCCGGAGGTCTGCGCCCCCAGGAGATCAAGACCCTCCTGGAACCTGCGCAGGCGCTGCCGGGAAATGTCCTCTTCCGGCGGCGGCAGAGCGACGGTCTGGCGCTCTTCATCTCCGCCGATCTCTTCCGCTGCTTCTGCCTTCCCGAGACCTTCGGCGAACTCATCATCGTCGCCGACCATTTTCATGTCAAACCTCTCCTGCCGCTCCTCGGAAGCGATAACCGGTTCTATATCCTCGCCCTCAGCCAGAAAGAGGTCCGGCTCCTCGAAGGGACGGGGAAAAATATCCGGGAAATCGAACTGGAATCGGTTCCGGGAAGCCTCGCCGAGGCGCTCCAGTACGACGAACTCGGGAAACAGATCCGCTTCCGCACCGGCGCGGCGGGAGGCGGCGACCATTCGACGATGGTCTCCGGACACGGCGCGGAGCTCGACGACGCCAAGGACAACCTCTTGAAATACTTCCGCCTGATCGACCGGGGTCTCCACGATCTTCTCAGGGACGAACGGGCGCCCCTCGTCCTCGCCGGGGTGGACTATCTCTTCCCCATCTATCGTGAGGCCAACACCTACCCGCGTTTGATTGAAGAGGGGATTCCGGGGAATCCGCAGGGAATCAGCGCGGAGACGCTCCACCACGCGACCCTGAGGATCGTCAGCCCCTACTTTCAGAAAGCCGAACACGACGCCGTCGCGCAGTACCGGCAATCCTCGGGAACCGGTTTGACCTCCTCCGACAGCCGGGAGATCGTTCCCGCCGCCCATCACGGAAGGGTCGGCCTCCTTTTGGTCGCATCAGGCAGCCAACAGAGGGGAACGTACGACTGGGAAAGCGGTGCGGTCCAAAGGGATGAGCAGGCGGGGGCTGCGGGCGAAGATCTTCTGGAGATAGCGGCCATCCAGACCTTCCTGAATGGAGGGACGGTGTTTACGCTTTCTCCGGAAAGGATGCCGGACAAAAGCGACCTGGCCGCCGTGTTCCGCTACTAAAATCACTTCAAGGGGCTGGGGACACGATGCGGCATCATGTCCCCAACATCCCTCCATACTGCCGGGGAGGCATTAAATGTTAACCGTCCGAATCCGGTTTCCCGGTCTTTCCGTCGCTCTGTTTCCGGCCCTTGTAGATGTACCGCTCGAAGAGCCGGTGATAGGGCGTCCAGTCCGACTCCTCGTCGCGGGCCTCACGGATGGTCTCCTGGAACGCGTTCACCTTGGCGTCGAGGTCGTCCATATAGTGAACGATCAGGGCCTCCAGCGTCTTGGGACGCTTGGGCGAGCCGTATTCGAGGACGCCGTGGTGGCTGAGGATCAGGTGGCGGAGCTCCATGGCCGTCTGCTCCGGAAAATCGGGTATCGCCGCGATCCTGGCATCGACCATCTCCACGCCGATGACGATGTGGCCAACCAGACGCCCCGGATCGCTGTACTCCACGATCCGCTCAAAAGAGAATTCGTAGATCTTCCCGATATCGTGGAGGATCCCGCCGGCGATCAGCAGATCCCGGTTGACCCCCGCATAATGGCCGGCCGCCCGGTCGAGGAGCCGGACGACGGAGAGGGTGTGTTCCAGAAGACCGCCGATATAGACATGATGGAAACCCTTGGCCGCCGGCGCCCTTCGGAAGAGCCCGGCGATCTTTTCGTCCTTGAAAAATGATTGCAGAAGCGCGGCCAGACAAGGGGTCTTCACCTGTTCGCAATAGGCGAGGATTTCGGCGAACATCGCCGCACGATCCCCCTTCGCAACCGGGAAGTAATCCGCCAGTTCAACCTCCGCATCCTCCACCTTCCGAAGCTCGATGATCGACAACTGGATCGCATTCTTGAAGCTGAGCGCCCGCGCCTGGATATGGATCAGATCGCCCTTTTTGAATGCCCTGTCCCAGGCCAGCGCGTTTTCCCAGACCTTCCCGTCCACATCCCCCGTCCGGTCCCGCAGACGAAGATTCAGGTAGGGGGATCCCTTCTGGGAGTAAGCCAGATTCTTCTCCGCCGCGAGAAAAATCTCGCTCACCTTGTCACCCGTTTTGATATCCTTGACATAGATCTTTTTCTCCGTCACACCCGCACCCGCCCTTCCTTAAAAAAATAGACTCCCGTCATTTTTCCTGCCTCTCCCGCAGAATCCGGTGATCGCCCGCCCGTATGGTAAGTTTGGTCATATCGAAATACTCCATCAGCGGAATGATGAATTTCCGCGAAAGCCCGGTGAGCCCCCTGAAACTCGCCGGCGTCGCCTCTCCTTCCCGGACGAGGAGTTGCCGATACGCCTCGCGAAGTTTCGCCAGCGAATCCCGGTGGAAGCTGAGATCCTCACTGATTCGGACCAGTTCTCCTTCGCGGGTCATCACCTGGAGAAGGCTTGTGATCTCTTTTTGCCGGTCGGGAAACCTCTCCCGAATCTCCCGGGCCGTCGGCGGCGCCAGAGCGCCCTCACGGTAGAGGACGGAGAGGCTCTCCCGAAGGGACCCCATCTCCCCCTGCAACCGGACGCGGTGCCCCGCGAGACGAATCATCTCCTTTTCGGCAACCAATTCGCCCTTCTTTTCCAGATCCCGGAGGGCCATCGTGAAGATCTTCTGCCCAACCCCGTCGCCCATCCCCAGCGTCGTCCTCAGCTCCTCCCGGGAAAGTCCCCCCTGCAGCGGATTCCGTTCATGGTACCCCTGCAACTCCCGGGCAATCGCCGCCTGAAACTCCTCATACACCGGAGCCGACAGAACCCGCATCTCATCCCGGTCCACCAGGACGGCCTTCTTCGCAGAGAACATCCCTTCGAGGAGTCGTCGCAACTCCCTGCCGCTGATGCCGGTCCGCACGATGAGGAGGTTTTCGGTGATCCCCCCGATCCCGGCCCGCTCCAGAATGACGGCGGCCTTCTCGGCGTCCCCGCCCTCGGCGAGGAGTTTAAATTCCCGCAGGACCCCGGCCGACGACCGTTTGTGTTTTGTCGGCAGCGGGTCGATGATCACCCCGCCGCCGATCGTCGTCACGGGGGAGTAGCTCCGAACAACAAACCGATCCCCGGCCACGGCGGCCAGCGGCGCCTCTAACACAAGCTGCGCAAAGCCATCGTCCCCCGATTCCAACGCGTCCCGGTCGAGGAGAATCACCCGCGCCATGATCTCGCTGGTTCCCGTATGGAGACGGACAAGGGTCCGGTTCTTCAACTTCCTGCCGGCGACAGTCAGATGACGGTAAGTGCAATCGAGGCGCTGCGAGGCCGTCATGGCGCCGGGTCCGGCCAGCAGATACCCCCTCTCGATCACCGCCCGGTCGGTCCCCTGAAGATTGATGGCCGTTCGCTGCCCGGCCTCAGCGGTCTCCACCGTCCGGTTATGCACCTGAATCCCCCGAACTCGGGTCCGGAGACCGAGTGGGGAGATCTCTACCTCCTCGCCCGTCGCCACCTTGCCGGAGATCAACGTCCCCGTAACAACGGTGCCGAAACCCTTCATCGTGAATACCCGGTCGATGGGCAGACGGAAGAGACCGATATCGGCGCCCTCTTCCACCTCGTCGGCCGTCCTCTCGATCGCCGAAAGCAAGTCGGCGAAACCGGCCCCCGTGAGGGCGGAAACCGGAACAATCGGCGAGGCTTCGAGAAAGGTCCCCTTGAGGAACGCACGGACGTCCTCCCGGACCAGATCCAGCCACTCCCCATCCACAAGATCGGTCTTGGTCAGCACAACGACCCCTTTTCGGATCCCGAGGAGGGTGCAGATGAGGAGATGCTCCCGCGTCTGCGGCATGACCCCTTCGTCGGCCGCAATGACCATCGCCACAAGGTCGATGCCGGCGGCGCCCGCCACCATGTTCTTTACAAATCGCTCATGGCCGGGGACATCGACGACGCCGAGGATCTTCCCGCCGGGAAGGGAGAGGGAGGCAAAGCCGAGCTCGATGGTAATCCCGCGTTCCTTCTCCTCCTTGAGACGATCGGTGTCCACACCGGTGAGCCTTTTGATCAGCGCCGTCTTGCCATGGTCCACGTGACCGGCTGTTCCCATCACCATGTGCTTCATAGACCGGAAGCTAACAGACTCACCCGCTTTTCTCAACAACAAAGATGGCGTTCATTCTTACAGGTCGTTCCCGGAATAGGACAAATTGAAACTTTTGTTGATCAACGGGAAATCAGGGAGATCATGAAAATAAAAAACGCGGACAATTTATCTACTTTGAAGGTGAAAGAGAGAAGCGGCAGGGAAGAACCCATGCCGTAGGCAAAGGGGGAATCGAACATCAGAACCAAAAGGGAAGAAATCAGACCCGCAATCGATCCTGCAATGGCAAAGGCATTCCCACAGAAATTTGCCGCCGCATCATTCTTTCTGAAAATCAAAGAACCTGCGGCGCCGCAGGCAAACAGAAGCAGCGATGCGAAAAAACTGAATTGTGATAATACTGCATCTACGATCATGGTCTTTCAGAATCTCGTTTCGTCATATCGATTACTTCAAGAATTTAAACATTTCAAATCCCAAAAAACCGGGTGACTTTCGGCGTTTGTATCGGGGTGAGCGGTATAGCGATGTGGCTTTCGTTTGTCAAGGACAGACTTAATGTTAATATTATTAACACTTGGCATCATCTTAATTAGCTGATCTTTGTATGTTTTAATTGATTCTGAAAATTCTTAACGACAAGGTGTAAAATTTATTAACACTTTTGCCCGGCCGTCAAATTGAGGGGCTGGCTCGGCAATCTTTCGCTTATGGATATAAATATATGCTTTTATTCAATATTACATGGCACTGATTGAATGTTATCCGGACTTTTCTGCGTTGGCATAGTTATTGGAAAGGTAATAAGCAAAGAGGAAAATACAGGGTGGATGGGAGGTGAGAAGTCATTACAGGCATAATGAAGGAACGATTGCATGGCAGGATGAAATTAGGTTTCAAGGCGCTGGTGGGGCCGGGACTATCGATGATGTGAGCTTGCATTAGAGATGGGAGCGGTCAGAGGCTTCGGCAAGCGGCAGCTTTCAATTTTGCTGCCGCCATATACAGGAGGAACGGTGATGAGTACTACAATCTTGATCGTTATCGTCGTGTTGGGGTTGATCATGCCCCTGTTTTGGATCATCGGAGCCATGACATCTGTCGGTTATTTTTGTGTATGTACGGGAAAGGATATGATCGTCCGCTATCAAGAAAAGAAAGCAAGTGCGGATACAACCCGCAACGGGCGGACGGTCATCCCCAATCCTCTACTGGGATTCACCATGGCCGATGGTGGTGATTCTATTGAAAAAGAGAAAAAAGGGTCAGAAGAGAGGAGCTAAATACTTATGGGAATCGATCGCAGGACTTTTCTCAAGGGTCTGGGGGCAGGAATCGCGGGGATAGCCCCGGGAGGTTCTTTGTTGCCGGGAAGAGTTGAGGCAGCAGAAGCTCCCGGAAATAAAGAATTTATGGGGGTTATTGTCGATACCACCCGGTGCGTCGGATGTCGAAGCTGCGAGCTGGCGTGCGCCGAGGCGCACAACTTACCCATCCCGGACATCAGCGATACATCGGTATTTGAAAAAAACCGGCCGACATCAGAGACGCAATGGGAAGTGGTCAACCGCTATCAAACAGAAAAGGGGGAAATTTTTGCGAAGAGGCAATGCATGCACTGCAATCAGCCTGGCTGCGTTTCAGCATGTCCGGTGAATGCCATGGAAAAGAGGAAGGAAGGACCGGTTACCTGGGATACCAACTGCATGGGTTGCCGATACTGTATGATATCATGCCCCTTCGACGTCCCGAAGTTTGAACATAACAGCGCAACCCCCAAACTTCAGAAGTGCAATCTCTGCTGGGAGAGACTGAAGCAAGGAGAAAAACCCGCCTGTGTGGAAGCCTGTCCGGCAGAGGCGCTTACATTCGGCACCCGAAGAGAACTCATTGAAGAAGCAAATACACGAATCTATAAAAAACCCAACGAATATATCTCTCATATTTTCGGAGAGCATGAGGTAGGCGGCACAGGATACCTTTACCTCTCATCGGTTCCGTTTGAACAGATTGGCTTCCGAAGCGATTTAGGAACGACCGCTTATCCAGAGTACACGAAGGGATTTCTCTATAGCGTCCCGGTCGTCCTTCTTCTCTGGCCTGCATTTTTAAGCGGGGTAAGCGCGATTACCAAGCGGAAAGATAACGTAAGACGCAAAGAGGGAGGGAAGGTATGAACGGAATAACAACAACGGAAGAAATGCATAGTCTTAAGGATTTTCTTATCTTTATCCGGAGCGAGTTGAAGCCAAAGGGGAAAATTTTAACCCCCTTCAATCTGATTTCCGCTCCGATCATCCTGCTCGGCGGGGTTCTCATCCTGTACCGGTTTATCATGGGAATGGGCGCGGTTGTCCACAATGCCAGTGAATATCCGTGGGGAATATGGATCGGATTCATTGTCATGGTAGGGGTCGCTTTTGCAGGAGGCGCCTATGTTACCGCCTTCATCGTTTACGTGCTCCGGGGAGAAAAATACCACTCCATTGTCAGAATGGCGGTTCTCAATGGTTTTCTTGCATACGTTTTTTATGCCGGGGCCATCCTGCTCGACCTTGGTCGCTGGTGGAACATAGTCAATCCGCTCATCGGAAACCGATTCGGGGTAAATTCCGTGCTGTTTCTGGTCGCCTGGCATTTTCTGCTCTATATGATCGCCCAGCTTGTCGAGATATCTCCCGCATTTGCCGAATGGCTTGGGTTGAAGAGGGCCAGGAAGTTCCTTGCTTCTCTTACCCTGGGAGCGGTGATCATCGGGATTACCCTTTCCACGCTCCACCAGTCGGGCCTCGGGGCGCTGTTCCTGATGGCCAAATGGAAGATCCATCCCCTGTGGTATACGGAATTTATCCCGTTGCTCTTCTTTATCTCCAGCATCTTTGCTGGACTCGCGGTGGTGATATTCATTGGAACGGTAAGCTTCCGGGTCTTCGACAAGGATCGGATTGACGAGGAATACCGCAAGTCGTGGGATGATATCCTGATCGATCTGGGAAAGGCCTGCGCCATTACAATGTTTGTTTATTTCTTGCTGCAGGTTCTGATCTTGGTTCACGGCAAAAACTGGGCGCTCCTGAATACCCCGATGGGTTACTGGTATCTTACCGAACTCATGGGACTCCTATTGCTTCCCGCCTTTCTTTTTGGCTGGGGCGTCAAATCCGGAAATCCTGCTCCCATCCGAATCGCAGCGGTCCTGACCATGATCGGGGTCATTATCAACCGGATCGATTATTCCATCATTGCCTTCAAATGGTATCTGCCATTCAGCGAGAGATATATTCCCTCCTGGATGGAGGTGGTCATAACCCTGGCCATTGTGTTCACGATGGTGTGGGTATTTCGATGGATTGTCAACCGGGTCCCCATCCTGCGAAAGCCGCCCCAATGGGCAATTGAGCAGGAACAAGAAGAAGAAGAAATTGAAGGGCGGGCCATGGCCCTTGCTCCTCAACTGGGACTTACGATGGCCGATGGCGGCAAAACCATCGATCTACATAAAAAGTAATTATTGGAATTTCTCGATAGGAAAGGGGGTTTTAAGATGGAGGGCTTCACGTACGTTGACATTTTCGCAACCAAGGGCATTGAATATCTGCTGGTCATCAGCGGTCTTCTATTTTTCACTTTCTTCTGGAGGTTTTTGAGCAGACCCGCCGTAGCGGTTTACCGGGAAGCCGAAAACGTTGCTTCAACCATCAGCGATTGGTTCCATCTCCCAGTGGAAGGCGTCTATTTTCACCAGGGACACAGTTGGGCAGCACCGGAGGACGGGGAGGTCGTAAGGGTTGGAATGGATGATTTTGCCCAGAAACTGGTAGGAAAGATCGATGCCATAAAATTTCCGAATGTCGGCTCCCAAGTAGCACAAGGAGAAAAGGCCTGGAGCCTGCTCGTGGGCTCAAAATCGATTGATATGCTCTCGCCAGTGGATGGTAAGATACTGGAAATAAATGAGAGACTGTTGAACTCACCGGAAAGTATTAATAAAGATCCTTATGGTCAGTCCTGGCTGATGAAGGTTCAGGCGCCAAAAATCTCGTCTAATCTGAAGAATTTATTGTCGGGCAGTCTTGCCAAAAAGTGGATGGAAGGGGTAAGGGAAAACCTGCTTGCCCGGATGAATTACAACCTGGGCGCCGTGTACCAGGATGGTGGTGTGCCGGTTGACGGGATAGCAAGAAATTTGGATCGGGAAAGATGGGATGAGATCGTAAGGGAATTTTTTCTGATTTCATAGAAGGTCAAGGCAGAGAGTAGGCTTCCATGAGCGAAAAAAGTAAAAATTATCCGCTGATACCCGAGGAAGAGCGAAAGTGTATCTGGATGACAACCGGATTCATAACGTACAAGTTGTGCGATAGAAACTATCGGTGTGAAATCTGTCCTTTTGAACAGGCCATCAAAAATGGGGAAAGTGGGGAAGGTGATTTCCAGGATCCGGAAGAAGATGGGACGGAGGGATCGCCCAACGGTGATCCCTCCGCCTGGATTAATGGTTCTATCTTCTATCACCCCGATCATTGCTGGGTAAAAGTAGAAAATCCTGAAAAAGTGAGGATCGGGATCGATGATCTCTTAACCCAGCTCATTACCCATGTTCAGGTCGTTATTCTGCCCCAGGTAGGGAGCTTCACCAGCGAGGGGGAGTACTGCGCCCATATTATTCAGGAAGATTATATCCTGCCCGTTATTTCACCGCTTTCCGGTTCAGTTCAAACGGTAAATCCTCGTCTGATCAAGGAGCCGGAACTGATAACCGCTGATCCGCGAGGGGATGGCTGGCTGATCACGATAAAACCGAACCATCTTGAAAGCGACCTCAAAAATCTTCTTTTTGGAAGAAAAGCGCTCTCATGGCATCGAAGGGAGGAAAAGGAGATCATCGCCCGAACCGACTTGATGCTGAAACATAACCCGGCAGCAGTGGGTCCCACCATGCAGGATGGGGGGGTCCGAATTGGTTGCCTGCAAGATAGGCTCAATATCGCCAATTCTAAGCAGAGGGCCAAAATTTTAGATTCCTCTATCGCCAGACCCAAAAAATTCAAGAGATCGTTATCGAAATCCACCGGATAAGTTTCTTTCCCCTGTGAAATATAACCTTTCCCAACTTAACGTTTTTTACCCCACCACGAAAACGGGAACCCCCTGTTGACGGGGTCACTCTTTTCGACCTTTATATTTTTTTGACACAAGGGACAGAGTTCGGCTGATTTTTGGTCGATATTTTCCGCATAGGTGGAAGAGTTCATTACACATTTAGTCTGTGAACAGTGGATCAGCCCAAAGGTATGTCCCAGTTCATGTACCGCCTCTTTTAACAGGCGATCGGTCGTTGCTTCTCTGTCTTCAGGCAAACCATAGAACCGATTATGAAGGCGGTGGGTAGAAACTGCCGCCCCGATCCCCTTAAGCTGGGCCTCACCGAAAACAAAAGTAAGAATGGGAATAAAAAGATCTACATCCAGAACGCCTAATATCTTTTCCGCATCCCCGGGGGGCTTCATGATTAATTGCCGGAGGATCAGGGAAGAGTTGTATTGAACCCGGTTCGGATCGAAGGCATCCCTTAAATTGATCTTAAACTCTTTTCTCTTGGTTCTCAGATGAAAAGTGTGAGAAACAAACCTCTCCAGCGTTTCAAGGTAAGAATGATCCTCTAATTCGATGGGCACAATGTAAATATAAGACATCACATATAATGTTGATTAAGGTCATCTCTTCAGATGATATTTTTCAATCTTGTTGTAAATGGTAAGCCGGCTGATCTTAAGGATTTCAGCCGCCTGAGCGATATTCCCATTTGTTTGATTCAATATTTTCCGAATTTGATCTTTTTCCACCTCTTCCAGGGATTCTCCACCGGAAGGAGTCGCTGGAGGCGGAAAGGGAAAAGAGATATCCCCTACTTGAATCTGGGGTCCTTGCGCTACGACCATCGCCCTTTCCACTACATTTCTGACCTCCCGAATATTTCCCGGCCAATCGTATCCGGTAAACATCTCCATCGCCTGCGGGGAAAAATCGGCCACGCTTTTATTCATGGATTGGGCATATTTGCTCAAAAAATACCTGGCAAGCAAAGGAATATCCGCTCTCCTTTCCCGGAGTGGAGGCAACTGAATGGAAAACACATTCAAGCGATAATAGAGATCTTCCCGGAAGCTTCCCTCCTTTATCGCTTTTTCCAGGTCTTTGTTGGTCGCCGAGATGACTCGAAAATCGACATCAATGGTCTTATCACCTCCCAGTCGGGTAAAACTTTTGGTTTCAATGACCCGCAGAAGATCCATCTGCATCTTTTCACTGATATTTCCGATCTCGTCCAAGAAGAGAGTCCCTTTATCGGCCATCTCCAGCTTGCCCCTTCTTCGGTACATGGCCCCGGTAAAGGCCCCTTTTTCATGGCCGAAGAGTTCGCTTTCCAGCAGACCTTCGGGGTAAGCGCCGCAATTAATGGTAATAATGGGGAAATACCTGCGTGAACTTCGGCTGTGGATTGCCCGGGCGATGAGCTCTTTTCCGGTTCCGCTTTCCCCCAGAATCATCACGGTAGAATCGGTTTTGGCGACGGTATTGACCATCTCCATCACCTTCTTTATGGGCGGACTTTCTCCCACCACCTCATCGGGAAGCAAAAGATCTTCAATCTGTTGGCGCAGTTGAATGTTTTCCGTAACAAGCCTTCGCTTCTCAATGGCATTCCGGATCAATCTGCTCAAATCATCGGGATCGATCGGTTTGGTAACGTAGTCAAAGGCCCCGTCCTTCAGCGCCTGGATGGCGGTATCCACAGCGGCATAAGCCGTAATGATAATGGTAACAATGTTCTTATCAATCTGCTTGATGCGCTTCTGGAGTTCGATTCCATCCATTCCCGGCATCTTGATGTCCAGCAGGATAATGTCCCATGGATTTTCTTGAAGCTTCTTCAAGGCGCTGACAGCGTCAGCGGCGGTATCGACCCGATAACCATCGTCCTTGAACCATTGATAAAGAGAATCCCTCACTGAGGCTTCATCGTCAACGATCAGTATTCCTATCTCTTCCGGTTTCACAGGTCATCTCCTTTGTGATTGCGAGCAATCATGCGTGTTTCATCGAATCAGGTTTGATAATATCAGCCTGCCTTTATTTTCCTTTTTAGAGGATACCCGGGGAAGGATAATGGTAAAAGTGGCGCCCTCGTTTACCTTGGATTTTACGTCAATGACGCCGGCATGTTGTTCCACAATGCCCTGAACCAGGGATAAACCTAACCCCGTGTTTTTCGCTTTCGTGGAGAATAAAGGTTCAAATATAGAGGGAAGGACATCGTCGGGAATTCCCTTGCCTTCATCCGTCACCATGATCCGAATCCGGTCTTTCTCCGTCCGGCAGTCTGTTTTAATGGTTATTTTCCCGCCACGAGAAGTAGCCTCGATGGAATTAACGATCAACGCAACCAAAACCTGCTGGATTCCACCGGCATCGCACTGGATCACGTCATTTTTCGGATCCAGTTCCTTGACCAACGCCAGCTCCTTCATCTCAACACTATGGTCAATCACTTTAATGCTGTTATCAATAATGATATTGAGATGTTCCTCTTTAAAGTCCTCCGAGGTCTTTCTTGCAAATACCAGCAAACTCTTGACGATATTGCCACACCTTTTGGTTTCATCGCTGATGAAGGTTAGATTATGTTTGACCGATTCCAAAGTCTCGGCATCGATATTTTCCCGGCTCAGATATTTGGATGAGACCTTGGCATAGGAGAGAATCCCGGAAAGGGGGTTGTTGATTTCATGGGCCACCATGGCTGAAAGTTCTCCCATCGAGGCCATTCGTTCTGCCAGTATCAGTTGGGACTGGGTTTTCTCAAGTTCCCGGGTTTTCTCTTTCACCTGACCAGTCATTTTGTTGAACGAATGAGCCAGGTTCCCCAGCTCATCCCGGGAATGGATATCGACCTTATGGTCAAGGTTGAGATTGGCCACTTCCTTGGTGGCATCGTTAAGCTTTTTGATGGGTTTGTGGATCATTTCCCGGATGAAATACCCCTTCACCAAGGCCGTTATTAATATCAGAATAGCGGAGTAGAGGATCATCTTGTTTCTGGTCCCGATGATTTTCTGATCTCCCTCCTCCAAAGATAGTTTCACATCCAGGATGCCCAACAATTTCTCTTTGGAAGAGTGGGCATGACAGGAGGCATTAAAGCATTCCGGCCCATTCTCGATCGGGTTAATCAGACCCAAAACGCGGTATCCGCCAGGGGATGTCAATGTCCGGGTAAGGTCTTTGGTGGGAACAACTCCCTTTGCCGGCTCTTCCGCGTGACAGACATAACACTGCTCCGCTTTTTTATCCGCAAATTGGCCCAGTTCTTCCAGCCTGTCGGAAAAGGAGATTTCCCCTGCTTTGTTATAAATCCGGATCCCTTCAAATATCCCTTCCTTTCCGATGCTCAGAATCGTGTTGGTTAAATCATCCCGGTTATTTCCCAGCATGCTGTGATAGGTAGCCCGTTTGATAATGTTGCTGACCTGGATGGCATTGCTGACGGCATCTTCCCGAAAAAGGGAGGTCAGGAAATAGATGTTGACATAGATAACAATCCCGAAAGAAAGAATCAGTAAAAAAATCAGTAAAACAAAGAACTTTACCCCGATAGAATGGCCAACACGAACCACGATATTAAATATCTTTGGATAGCTCATAACCCATCAGAGTAAAGTACCGTTACCATGGCATTGCGTCTGCCGAAACCCTTGTTCGCTCGCCATGGGAAAATAAATCAGTTCCAACTTATTTACAAGGCATATTTCATTGAATCAGGTTTGATAAGTCAGCCTGCCTGGATTTTCCTTTTTAGGGGATACCCGGGGAAGGATAATGGTAAAAGTGGCGCCCTCGTTTACCTTGGATTTTACGTCAATAACGCCGGCGTGTTGTTCCACAATGCCGTAAACCATGGATAAACCTAACCCCGTGCTTTTCACTTTCGTGGAGAATAAAGGCTCAAATATGTAGGGAAGGACATCGTCGGGGATTCCCTTGCCTTCATCCGTCACCATGATCCGAATCCGGTCTTTCTCTGTCCGGCAGTCGGTTTTAATCGTTATTTTCCCGCCACGGGAAGTAGCCTCGATGGAATTAACGATCAACGCAACCAAAACCTGCTGGATTCCACCGGCATCGCACTGGATCACGTCATTTTTCGGGTCCAGTTCCTTGACCAACGCCAGCTCCTTCATCTCAACACTATGGTCAATCACTTTAATGCTGTTATCAATAATGATATTGAGATGTTCCTCTTTAAAGTCCTCCGAGGTCTTTCTTGCAAATACCA